>Ga0307934_1000100_pt1 | contig 67343 bp, 56 predicted proteins | sample OrgLakmetageno90_FD_201838 | JGI IMG/M metagenome (GOLD analysis project Ga0307934, IMG submission 201838) | Saline water microbial communities from Organic Lake, Antarctica - #90 | ecosystem: Environmental > Aquatic > Non-marine Saline and Alkaline > Saline | place: Antarctica: Organic Lake...
AGAAACAGAACTGCAACGACCACAGCGGTGAGGCCAGTCCGGCCACCGGCGGAGATACCCGCGGTGGATTCGATGTAACTGGTGGTGGTCGAGGTGCCCAGTGCTGCGCCGGACATGGTGGCAACGGAATCCGACATCAACGCGCGGCCCAGACGGGGCAGTTTGCCATCTTTGTCCAGCAGCCCCCCACGTTGGGCGGCGCCAATCAGCGTGCCCGAAGTATCAAACAGGTCAACGAACAGAAAGGCAAAAATCACGCTGATCATGCCGACGTTGAACGCACCGGCCAGATCCAGTTGCATAAAGGTCGGCGCCAGGCTTGGTGGTGCAGCAACCAGGCCCTGATATTCCACCATGCCCATCATCATCGCGACGCCGGTAACCGCCAGGATGCCAATCATCACGCCGCCGGTGATCTGACGGAAAGACAGGGCACAAATCACCACGAAGCCACCGAAGAATAGCAGGCTCTCGGCCACTTTGACTTCGCCCAGGCCGACCAGAGTCGCCGGGTTATCCACGACGATGCCGGAGTTTTTGAGGGCAATGAGCGCCAGAAAGAAGCCGATGCCGGCGGAAATGCCGAAGCGCAGGGACATGGGAATGCTGTTAATGATCCATTCCCGGATTTTGAAAATACTGAGCAGAAAAAACAGAAAGCCGGATATAAACACGGCACCCAGTGCTACTTGCCAGCTGTAGCCCATACCGCCGACCACAGTAAACGAGAAAAAGGCGTTCAGGCCCATGCCCGGTGCCAAAGCAATGGGGTAGTTGGCCCAGAAACCCATGATCAGTGTGCCGATGGCGGCCGCCAGGCAGGTTGCGACGAACACGGCGCCGAAATCCATGCCGGTACTGGACAGGATGTCCGGGTTGACCACTATGATGTAAGCCATGGTCAGAAAAGTGGTGATGCCCGCGAGGAGTTCCTTGCGAACGGTTGTGCCATGGGCCTGGAGTTTGAAAAGTCGTTCGAGCATGACGGGAGCTTGCCTCGCTGATGCAGGGTGGTTCGTGCCCGGCTTGGGCGATGGACGGAGCAAGGCATTCTACCGGCTGGTATCAGTCAGGCCAAGACTGTTGAAACAGATGGGCTATGATCCGTATGTGGCAGCTCAGCCGTATTTAAGACTCATTATTTAGCAGCCGGCGCATTGGTGTGCCGGCGACGTTGCTTTCCAGAGAGGTATTTCCGATGTCGTTAATACGCCTGGCGTATGCCAGCCAAGCCACTTTTAATGAAAAGCCGGTCGAGCAAGGTGTCGAGCCTAACGTGGCCCGCATTCTGATGACTTCGCGCAGAAATAACGCAAAATCCGAGATTGTCGGGGGCCTTTATTACGGAGACGGTTTCTTCTTTCAATACCTTGAGGGCGAGGAAGAAGCCGTTGGTGAATTGTACAACCGCATTGCCCAGGATGATCGCCACCGCAATGTGACAATGATGGTCCAGGAATCACTGACTGCGAGAACGTTTGCCAACTGGTCGATGAAATACGTGCCGCTGTCTTCTGACGTTCAGAAATTTCTTGATCAGCACAACATGACATCTTTCCAGCCATTGAAGTTCGACAAGGCACAGTGTGAGGGCATGATTCAGGTGATAAGGGACTCAAGCGACCAGGGGCGCGTGGTCGATCACCGTGATCTGGCATCTTCCCGCAAGAAGAGTTCCGGCATCAGCGGAATCGGGATTGGGCTTGCGGTTGCAGCGGTCGGCGTGATCGGCGCCCTGATTTACGCCATCGCTATTGTCTAGCCCATAGCCCGTTGGCTTATAAAGGCGGCTAATCCGCCGAGATAAGATTTGTTCATTTGATTCATGGTGTGACTCTGTTTAGCGTCAACAGTATTAACAACTATTCTTAGGTTTCCTTTTAATCCAACGCTGAACAACGGAGCACCACCATGAGAGCGATTCTCTGCAAGGAATATGGTCCCGCCGAAACACTGGTCATTGAGGATATTCCCAGCCCGGAAGTGAAAGGGCGGGGCGTCAAGGTCCGGGTCAAGGCGGCCGGCCTGAATTTTCCGGATACCTTGATTATCGAGGGCAAGTATCAGCTCAAGCCCACCATGCCGTTCTCACCGGGCGGTGAAATGTCCGGCGAGGTCATGGAAGTTGGCGATAAGGTTACCCGTTTCAAGCCGGGTGATCGGGTTGCGGGCCTGACCGGTTATGGCGCCTTCGCTGAAGAAGTCATCGTTCCCGTGCAGAATATCCTGCCCATTCCGGAATCCATGTCTGACGAGAAAGCAGCTGCTTTTTCAATGGTGTACGGTACTTCCTATTACGCGTTGAAACAGCGGGCCAATATCCAGCGGGGTGAAACCTTGTTGGTACTCGGCGCCAGCGGCGGCGTGGGCCTGGCGACCATTGAGCTGGGCAAGGCCATGGGTGCGAAGGTGATTGCCGCCGCGAGCACGGCGGAGAAACTGGCCATTGCCAAAGAAGCCGGTGCCGACGAGCTGATCAACTACACCGAGGAGCCGCTGAAGGACGCTGTGAAAAAGCTGACGAACAGTAAAGGTGTGGATGTGATTTACGACCCGGTTGGCGGGGACTTTACCGAGCAGGCGTTACGCGCCATGGCCTGGAACGGTCGTCATCTGATCATTGGTTTTGCGGCGGGGGATATTCCCCAGATTCCTGCGAATCTGACGCTGTTGAAGGGTTGTTCTGTGGTCGGCGTTTTCTGGGGCAGCTTTACCCAGCGCGAGCCGGAGAACAGCGCGAAGAACATGATGGAGCTGTTGCAGATGTTCGCCGAAGGCAAAATCAACCCGAGAATCAGCCAGGTGTTCGAATTCGAGGATTACGCGAAGGCGCTTGGTGCTCTGACCGGGCGTACTGCTACCGGGAAAATTGTGCTTAAAGTAGGGTCTTAGGGTCTAGCTGGGAGTTGGCCGCTGATTTGGGCCCTGGCCTGGTTGTTATGGGGTAGGGCCTTGGCGGATGCCCCCTCCCAAAAACCGCTCCTTACGGCACATCCCTGTGGCGCTTGGGCTCCGCCATCCCTGGCTCCGCACATTTTTGTGAGGGGGCATCCGCCAAGGCCTCTCATCACCGAGATAACGCCGGCAAGAAACCAAAGTAGGTCGGATTAGGCGAAGCCGTAATCCGACATGTTTGCTACCTACTCGTGATTGTCGGATTACGCGTTGCTAATCCGACCTACGTATTGGTTAGATCCCTATATTGGCGATACCCCTCATGCTCTGAACGCACCGGTGAGAATACCTTCCCAAAAATGTGCGGAGCCAGGGATGGCGGAGCCCAAGCGCTCAGGGATGAGCTTGCAGCGTTTTTTGGGAAGGTATTCTCACCGGTGCATTGCACCAGGCAATGCAGGCTGGGGCCAAGATCCAGTGACCCCACCAAAACCTCAGAACGAAACCGACCCAGCATCAATCCGCTGTTTCAGTTCCGATGTCATCAGGGTGTAGGTTTTTTCCCTGGGTAGCAGCACATAAACCTCGTCATCGCTCCGCTCCAGGGAATAACCGGCTTTCTGGATATCCACCTTCCGGTATTTGAACGTTCCCGTTTTCTCAATGGCATCCGTCACGCGAATAAATACCGGAATCGCATAGGGCGGCAGGTTGTCGCTGAGGTAGTGCAGCAACCTGTCCGGCTCGAACTCGTTTGAATCTGCCCGGGGCACCAGCGTCACCATGCCGGCTTTGCCATTGGTGCCGGGGATTTCTACACCGTAAACAATCGCTTCCTCAATAAGGCCGGAGCCGTCGAGGATGTTCTCCACTTCGTTGGTGGACACGTTCTCGCCCTTCCAGCGAAAGGTGTCGCCCATGCGGTCCACAAACTGCAGGTGGCCGCAGCCAATGTTTTTCAGCACGTCGCCGGTGTTAAACCACTGGTCACCTTTTTTGAAAGCCCCCCGCAGGATGGACTTCTCCGTAGCGTCTTTCTGGGTGTAGCCCTCAAAAGGCCATACTTTGGTAATTTCGCCGATCAGCAGTCCTGGTTCCCCCGTCGGGACTTCCTGCATGAAGCCGTTCTCGTTTCGCACCGGGTCGCGGGTGCCATCGTGGAAAGCGACCAGTTTGTAAGGGGCGGTCGAGAAGCCCACCGTGTTGTTCATGTTGAAGAAGTTGCTGAAACCGATGTTGCCTTCACTGGCGGCGTATAGCTCTGCCACGGTGTTGATGCCGAACCGGGATTTGAACTCGTTCCAGATGGAGGGGCGCAGGCCGTTGCCAACCATTTTGGTGAGGTTGTGCTCGCGGTCCTTGTCGGACGGTGGCTGGTTTATCAGATAGCGGCACAGTTCGCCCACGTATCCGAACGTGGTCGCGCGGTAGTAACGCACATCATTCCAGAATTCACTGGCGGAGAACTTGCGGCGTATGGCCAGCGCCGAGCCACCTGCCAGCACGGAACCCCAGCACACCAGCAGCGCGGTGCCGTGGTAAAGGGGCAGGGTGCAGTACAGAACATCCTGCGGTTTCATGGCCAGGGACATCAGGCCGAAACCGCCATACGCCTTGATAAACTTCCGGTGGGAGCCGGGTGCGGCTTTAGGCAGGCCGGTGGTGCCGGACGTGAACAGGTAAACCGCGGTGTCGCCCATGGTGGGCGGGTTTGTGACGTGCAGTGTGTCACTTCGGTGGGCGCTGACATTGGCGGCCATGTTGGCGTAGCCGTCGGGCGCATCGCCGAATAGGTTCAGGGTATTGCCATCCGCCAGAAACTGGAAAGGCTGGGAGTGGTCGGCTTTCAGGTTGCCTTTGATGTCGTCAATTACGCCCACCAGCTCTTCCCCGACAATGACCATTTTCGGTTCAATCAGGTTGATGCTGTGGCTCAGCACCTGGCCCTTCTGGGAGGTGTTCAGCATGGCGCAGGCCACGCCGATTTTGGCAGCACCGGCGACCACCGCCAGCAGTTCCGGGCGGTTTTCCAGAAAGACCGCAATCGCGTCGCCTTTGGTCAGCCCTTCGGCGACCAGATAGTTGGCAATCTGATTGGCCCAGTGATCAAATTCGCGCCAGGTCAGGCTGCGGTCTTCGTACAGGATGGCGGTGCGATGGCCGTGGTGTCTGGCATTGCGTTCAATCAGCAAGCCCAGCGTCAGGGGCTTGCGAGGGCCCTTGACGCCATAGTAATAGAGGCCTTTCGCGACACTGGGGAATCGCTTGAAGACTCCCGGAAGGCTGCGAACAATGTCCCTGGGTGAAACGAAATCCTGGCTCATAGGGGAACCCGCTATCCGGCGTTTTCGTGATGGGTTTCGTCGGCCGACACCACTGCCAGTAACTGGTTGCGTTTCACTTGATCGCCTTTGGCGACGAGCAGGCTGAACACGGTGCCATCCCGGTCGGCCCTGACCGGGTGTTCCATTTTCATGGCTTCCAGAATGACCAGAATGTCGCCCTGTTTGACCGACTGGCCCTGTTCTACCAGAACGTCGATCAGGGCGCCGTCCATGGTGGCTTTAATCTGACCGGTGCCGCTATTGGCAGCGCTATTGACAGGCTGGTGCGTCAGGTCCTGCACGGTCAGATTCTGGCCGAACGCCTGCACATACAGATGGTCCCTCTGACGGTGATAGCGGCAAATCTGACGCACGCCATTGTCGATGATGCATGCCTGCTCATTTGTGACTGAGACCAGAGTCAGCTCGTGTTGTTGCTCGCCGGCGGTGACGGTAACCCGGTCGCCCCTGGCCCGCACAAGTACCTCAACGGTTTGCTCACCCGTTGCCAGTTTCATGGGCGTGACTGTGGCCGGCGCGTTGCTCCAGGCCTGCTGGTGTCCCGAACCCTGACTGAACAGGCAGGCCGCCAGTGCCAGCTCCCGAATGCCGATGTTGGCGGGAACCATGGACGGGTCGTCGTGAAATTCGGTTTGCAGAAACACGGTGGTCGCGTCGCCCCGGCCGAAGGCTTCGTTAGCAATGATCCGGGACAGGAATCGCTGATTGGTGCTGGTGCCGAATACGGCGGTATTTTCCAGAGCGGCAATCAGCCGCCGGCGGGCCTCATTGCGGTTCTTTCCCCAGGCGATGACCTTGGCCAACATTGGATCGTAATGGGGCGTGACGGTATCGCCGGAGCGAACACCGCTGTCGTAACGGATCCCGTCGCCGGTAGCCGGCGCAAACACGTGCAGCGGCCCGGTCTGTGGCGTGAAGTTGTGGGCCGGGTCTTCCGCGTACAGCCGCACTTCGATGGCGTGTCCGCTGAGGGTGATCTGATCCTGACTCAGCGGCAGGGTGTCCCCCTCGGCCACGGCCAGTTGCCAGGCCACCAGATCCTGGCCGGTGATCAGTTCGGTGACGGGATGTTCGACCTGCAGGCGGGTGTTCATTTCCAGGAAATAAAAATTCCGGTCTTTATCCACAAGAAATTCGACCGTGCCTGCGCCTTCGTAATGGCAGGCAAGCGCCGCTTTCACCGCAGCTTCACCCATCTCGGCACGCAGTTCCGGGGTCGTGAAAGGCGAGGGCGCTTCTTCCACCACTTTCTGGTGGCGACGCTGGATGGAACAGTCCCGCTCGCCCAGATAGACGGCGTTCCCGTGGCGGTCAGCGAACACCTGGATTTCGATATGGCGAGGTTCGATCACGGCTTTTTCAAGGATCAGTTCGTCGTCGCCAAAGGCCTGTTTCGATTCAGATCGAGCGCGTTTGAGGTTGTCTGCCAGGTCCGCTTCTTTCTCGACCAGCCGCATACCCCGGCCACCGCCGCCAGCGGAAGCCTTGATCATCAGGGGGTAGCCAATGTTTGCGGCGGCTTTGATGAGCTCGTCATCACGGGAATTATCACCTTCAAAGCCAGGCACCACGGGCACACCGGCTTCCTGCATGGCAATTTTAGAGCGGCGCTTGCTGCCCATCAGTTCAATGGCGTGCTCCGGCGGCCCGACGAACACCAGTCCGGCGTCTTTGCAGGCTCTGGCGAATCCGCTATTTTCCGACAGGAAGCCGTACCCCGGGTGAATACAATCGGCACCGGTTTTGCGGGCGGCATCCAGAATGGCATCGGCGTTCAGGTAGGATGCGCTGACTTGTGCGGGGCCAATGCACACGGCTTCGTCAGCCAGTTCCACGTGCAGGGCGCTGGCGTCGGCTTCAGAGAAAACCGCGACAGTGCGATAACCCAGTGACCTGGCCGTGCGGATGATCCGGACGGCGATTTCGCCACGGTTGGCTATGAGCAGTTTTTTTAGCATGGCGAAAGCCTTTCCAAATTTGACCGACCGCGGCTGGGTGCGAGACCGCCGCTACTTTTCTATTCGTGACCCGGCTTTGCCCAGACCGCAGGCCGCTTCTGCATAAATGCCATGGTGCCCTCTGACCCCTCATCGCCCCGGATTGCTTCCGCGAATTTCTTGGCTGCGCTGTCTAGAAGATTCTTCATATCCTCATCGCCAACCCGGTGCAGAAGCGCTTTGGTCTCTGCGGTGGCGCGCGGTGCGCATTGGCGAACGCGCTCCAGCGCCTGATCCAGCATGGAATTCAGCTCCTCATCAGACGCGGCAGCCTGGTGAACAATGCCGAGCTTGCAGGCTTCTTGTGCGTCAATTCGCAGACCCAGCAAGGCGAGTCGGCGGGCCTGTGTCAGCCCGATGCGCTCCACCACAAACGGTGCAATCTGGGCAGGGATAACGCCGAGGGAGGTCTCCGGCATGCCGAATTTTGCCGTTGGCCCGGCGATGGCGACGTCCGACACGCAGACCAGACCAAAACCACCGCCCATGACCGCGCCTTCAGTGATCGCGATAACGACTTTCGAGGACTGGTTGACCTGTTGAATCATCTGCCCGAAGGCCCGATTAAGGCGGTAAAACGGGTCGGTCTCGCTGTCTTCCACCTTCTGATTTCTGGCAGCGGCCATGTCCCGGATATCGCCGCCCGCGCAAAAGTGGCCGCCGGTCCCGCGAAGGACGACAGCACGAATGCCGGTGTCCTGTTCTATCTGCGAGAACAGCGCAGACAGCTCCGCGACCATTTCCAGGCTCATGGCGTTGCGGGATTCCGGGCGGTTGAGGGTGACGTGCAGGGTCGGGCCCTGTTTTTCCACCAACAGCGTTTCACAGTGAGGCATGCTTTCCATAATTGACCCCCAGTTCAGCTCTTTTGTTTGCCGGGTAATGTGCCCATCATCTTGCAGATAATGCCCAGCATGATTTCATCGGCACCGCCGCCGATCGACACCAGGCGCACATCCCGGTAAGCGCGGGACAGCGGGTTTTCCCACATGTAGCCCATGCCACCCCAGTACTGCAGGCAGCTGTCCGTCACTTCCCGGCCGAGGCGCCCGGCTTTCAGCTTGGCCATGGACGCCAGTTTGGTCACGTCCTTGCCGTCAACATGAAGCTCGCAGGCCTGGTAGGTCAGGGCGCGCAGCGCTTCCACTTCGGTCTGAAGCTCGGCCAGGCGGAAGTGGATCGACTGGTTATTGATCAGTGGCTGGCCGAAGGTCTTGCGCTCGCGACAGTAGGCGATGGTCTGGTTAATGCAGTTTTCCAGCGCTTTGATGACGTTCGCCGCACCCCAGATGCGTTCTTCCTGGAACTGCAGCATCTGCATCATGAAGCCGGTGCCCTCGGCGCCAATGCGATAGCGCTGGGGTACGCGCACGTCGTCAAAGAAAACCTGCGCGGTTTCGGACGACCGCATGCCCAGTTTGTTCAGGTGCGGGCTGAAGGAGATGCCCGGCGAGCTCATGGGTACGATGATCAGAGACTTGTTTTTGTGGGGCTTGTCGTCGGAGGTGTTGGCCAGCAGGCAGATGAAGTCGGCCTTGGGGCTGTTGGTGATCCACATCTTGGAGCCGTTGATGATGTAGTCATCCCCGTCTTTTTTGGCGTTGGTGGTCATCCCCGCCACGTCCGACCCGGCGCCGACTTCACTGACACCGATGCAGCCAATCATCTCTCCGGTAATGGAGGGCGCCAGAAACGTGGTTTTCAGTTCGTCCGAGCCGAATCTGGCAATGGCGGGCGTGCACATGTCGGTTTGCACGCCAACAGCCAGCGGCACACCGCCGCAATGGGCGGTGCCAAGTTCTTCAGCAGCAACCAGGTTGTAGCTGTAATCCAGCCCCATGCCGCCGTATTCTTCCGGCTTTTGGATACCCAGAATGCCGAGGTCACCCAGTTTCTTGAATACCTCCCGAATCGGGAATTCCCCGGCTTCTTCCCACTCGTCGCAATGGGGGTTAATTTCCTTCTCGACGAAATCCCGGACGGTTTTTCTCAGGGCTTCGTGTTCGGCGGTAAATTTCATTGTTGTTCTCCGTTTTGATAGTTCGTGCCTAATTGATTCGGGGGCACGTTTTTAGCTTGGGCGGCGGGTGTGTGGGACCGGTTCCAGAAAACCGCTACAAGCACGTCCGTGTGCGCTTATCTTCGGCCATCCATGGCCTACGAAATTTTCTGGAACCGGTCCCACACACCCGCCAATGTCTGAAACTCTTGTGTTACCCGACAAAGTTTGTGGCTCTGAAACGCCCGCTCGACAAAAGCGAATTCCCGCATGGCCCGATGAACTGTTTGGGAGGGGCTGTCCAAAAATGTGCGGAGCCATGGATGGCGGAGCCCAAGCGCTCATGGATGAGCTTGTAGCGTTTTTTGGACAGCCCCTCCCAAACGGTTCTGCACCCAAACAAGCAATCTTCCAGGCGGGCTGCACTCAAGCCAGCAGGCCTACAGGCGGGCCACACCAAACGAATTAGGCCGCAAGGGCCGAACCTCAGCCTCCCGGCAAACCGACAAAACCATAGCCAGAACCCGCCGCGTATCCCGGGGATCAATCAGCCCGTCGTCCCACAAGCGTGCTGTGCCAAACAAAGCGGTCGAGCCATCCTCCAGCTTTTTGGCGGTTGCCTGCTCCAGAAAATCCAGCGTCTTCGTATCCGGCTCGATACCACTGCGGCGCTGCTTATCCTCTGCAACAATGCGCATCACCTTGCCCGCCTGGGCCGGCCCCATGACCGCCGTGCGGCTGTTGGGCCAGGCAAAAATGAAGCGGGGATCAAGCCCTCGGCCACACATCGCATAGTTACCAGCACCATAGGAACCGCCAATCACAATTGCGACTTTGGGCACGCGGCAATTGGCGACGGCCTGAATCATTTTGGACCCGTGTTTGATAATGCCGTTCTGTTCCGAGTGGGTGCCCACCATGAAGCCGGTGGTGTTGTGCAGGAACAGCAGCGGCGTTCCCGCCTGGTCGCATAGCTGAATGAATTGGGCTGCCTTGGTGGCGCCGGCCGGGGTGATCGGACCGTTGTTGCCGATAATGCCAACCGAATGGCCTTCAATCCTGATAGTGCCGCACACGGTCTGGTTGTCGTACTCGTTCTTGAAGTCCATGAACTTGGAACCGTCGGCCAGGCGGGCGAGGATTTCCCGCACGTCATAGGGCTTTTTGGCATCGGCCGGGATCAACCCCAGCAGTTCTTCTTCCGGATAGAGTGGATCATCCCAGCTCAGTTCCCGCTGCGGCGGAAGCTGTTCGTTCCACGGCAGGGATTCCAGGATGTTGCGGGCGTGGCTGATGCCGTCGGCGTCGTCTTCTGCCAGGTATTCGGCGGTTCCTGCCACTTCGGCGTGCATTTGCGCACCGCCCAGTTCTTCGTCGGTGGCGACTTCGCCGGTGGCGGCTTTCAGCAGGGGAGGGCCGGCCAGGAACATTTTGGCTTTCTCGCGAATCACGATGACGTAATCAGACAAACCCGGCTGGTAGGCGCCGCCGGCGGTGGCGTTGCCGTGAACAATGGTGACTTGCGGAATGCCGGCGGCGGACAGACGGGCCTGATTGGCAAAGCCGCGGGCGCCCAGCACAAAAATGTCGGTGGCGTAGTTCAGGTTGGCGCCGCCGCTCTCTGAAAGAGATACCACCGGCAGTTTGTTTTCCATGGCGATCTGTTGCAGACGCAGGGTTTTGTCCAGACCCGCCGGGGTGATGGTGCCGCCTTTGATGGCGCTGTTGCTGGCCACAACAAGACAGCGCACGCCGCTGACGATGCCAATTCCGGCGATGATGCCGCCGCCGGCCTGGCTGCCGTCCTTGTCGTCGTGCATTTTGTAGCCTGCCATGGAGCAGAGTTCCAGGAAGGGTGTGCCGCGATCCAGTAGACGGTTGATTCGATCCCGGGGCAGCAGTTTGTCGCGGCTGGTGAACTTTTCACGGGCCGCTTCGGCCAGGTCCAGGACTTTCTGTTCGGCGTCCCGGAAGGTGTCGATGTGGGCCTGCATCGCCTGCGCGTTGGCTTCGAAGTCACCGGAGGCGGGCGTGGTTTTGGGTTCAAGTACCTGCATGATGTGTCTCAGTCCTCGCTCAGCACTTTTGGTGTCACCGCCCGATGAAAGCCGTTGAACGGCTCGTTGTTCTTGGCTTTCGGGAAAGGCCAGACCCGGCCACCGTGAGACGCGCCGCCGTCGATCCGCAGGCAGTCCCCGTTGATAAACGCGGCGCCAGGGCTGAGAAGAAAACAGATGGCGGCGCTGATCTCGGATTCTGTGCCCATGCGCTTGATCGGCACGTTGTCGCCCAGACTGCGGATCCACTGCTTCATGTGTTCCGGGTAGTTGTCCATGCCGCTGGACGCGACCCAGCCGGGGGCAACGGCGTTCACGCGAACACCTGAACAACCCCATTCCACGGCGGCGGTCTGGGTGAAGTTCACCATGCCGGCGCGGGCAGCGCCTGAATGCCCCATGCCGGGCATGCCGCCCCACATATCGGCGACGATGTTAACAATGGCGCCACCGGTTTTGGACAGCGCCTGGGTGTAGGCCTCACGGGCCATCAGGAAACCACCGGTCAGGTTGGTGCGAACCACGGTTTCCCAGCCTTTTTGATTGATGTTTGCCAGTGGGGAAGGGAACTGACCACCTGCGTTATTGACGACGCCGTTCAAGCCGCCGTGCTCGGCAATGATGGCTTTGACCGTCGCCTTGACCGACTCTTCCTCGCGAATGTCGCAGACGTGGGCTGAGGCAATTCCGCCGTCTTCCTGGATCTCGGCTTTCACCGCGTCCACTTTTTCCGCTTTGCGTCCGACAAGCGCCACTCTGCCGCCCAGGGATGCCAATTCATGGGCGGTGCAACGCCCAATGCCGGAGCCACCGCCGGTCACGATGAAGGTGTGCCCCGCGAACAGGTCAGGCTTGAAAACGGATTGATAGCTCATTCTGAATTCCTTAAAGATTCCCTACAGATTCCCTAGAGAGAGACCAGCGCCACAGGCACCGGCACGGGAAATTCCAGTAACTGCTGTGCAAACGCCTTGCCCTGGGGGTCGATTCGCAGGCTGGCGACGCCGCCGCCACCGAGGCTGTGTTCCAGCAGGAAGTTGAAGGCGTTAAATCCCGGCAGGGCCCAGCGGGTGACTTTCCCGAGCTCCGGGTCCAGGGTATGGCGCATCCAGTCGGCAACCGAGTGCTCGGTCAGGGCCGCTTCAATATAAGGGGCAAAAGCGGGCTTTCGGGCGATGACGCCAATATTGGTGTGGTCGCCCTTGTCGCCACTGCGGGCCCAGGCCAGTTTGATCAGGGGGACTGACACATCGGTGTCTTCTTCCGGAAAACTGTGAGGCTGGGCAGCCAGTTTATCGATATTGAAACCACCGGCTTCATCGACCTCAACCGGTATCTGCTGCTGATTCATATCCACTGACACAGAAACGTCCGACTTCGGCACCAGGCAGGAATACAGACGTATTTTGGGAAAGACGGTAGGGCGTCCGCCGACAATGCCGGTGATCCCCGGTGCCATGCCAGTGGCGGCCTGGGCGATTTCCCGTGAAAATAGCACCAGCGCCTCTTTTTTCTCATGGGCTACGCTGATTTTGATGACCACTTCCCGGTAGCGGTCGGTCCGGCCATGGGGGCCATAAGTCGCTTCGGTGCCCAGCAGTTCTATATCGGTGTCGGTGTAATCAGCGAAGCCTTTTTCTTCAAACATGCGGGACGTCTTGGCAAGAATGGCATCCGCTACCCGCCGGGCCTTTTTGGGCGCATCGATGCCCGCCAACAGAAAAGTGACCGTGCATTTGAAACCGTCCGGCCAGGTTCCGGATACCTTGTAGCTTTCTGTGGCCGGCCAGCCCCGAGCGCCGGTGACGGTGACTTCGTCCTCACGGGTTTCGGTCAGCGTGACGCCGGTGAAATCACACACCACGTCGGGAAGGATGTAGGCACGGGGATCGCCGATTTCGTATACCAATTGCTCCGCGACGGTGCCACGGGACACTTTGCCGCCGGTTTCCGGTGGTTTGGTGATGGTGAAGTCGCCGGATTCGCTCACTTCAGCAATAGGGAAGCCCATGTTATCGAAGCTGTCCGCGATATCCTCCCAGTCGGTGAAATTGCCGCCGGTGGATTGGGCACCGCATTCCAGCAGATGGCCCGCCAGGCTGCCCTGGGCCAGCTTGTTGTAATCGGTCCAGGACCAGCCGAACTCATGCACCAGCGGTGCAAGCACCAGTGCGCTGTCCGCCACTCGACCGGTAATGATGATATCCGCGCCCTGTTCCAGCGCCGCGACCAGGCCCGGGGCGCCCAGATAAGCGTTCAGGCTGACCATCATCGGGGGCATGGGTTGGCCCGTGGTCATTTCGGTGGTGCCGAGTTTTGCCAGTTTCTTTTTCTGCGGCAGCAGATCATCGCCCAGCACCAGCGCGATCTTCAGATCGACACCGGCTTTTTCACACAGTGCCTGCAGTGCCTCGCGACAGGCCACGGGATTGACGCCACCGGCGTTGGCCAGTACCCGGATGCCTTTCTTCTTGATGTCACCGAGCAGGGGTGCCATGACCGTTTGCACAAAGTCCCGGGCGTAGCCCTGGGTCGGGTCCTTCATCTTTTGACCCGCCATGATGGACATGGTGATTTCTGCCAGATAGTCCGCGACCAGGTAGTCGATGCCCCCCTGGTAAACCAGTTGGGCGGCGGCAGTTTCAGTGTCGCCCCAGAAGGCCGCGGAGCAGCCGATGCGAATCTTGCGACCGGTATTATCAGGCATGTCTTCACCTTTGAAGGTTGTTGAAATCGAAGATACCAAGCAAGCGCTTGGTTTGTAAATAGGGCGAATAAAGATAGAATGACAATACCTGTTCCGCTTTACGAGACACCCCGTGAATCAAGACTCCATTCTGACATCCCTGGTCGCCGACAATCTGGTTTCCGACCCTTCCGGTGCCCGCGGCCGCTTGTTGCATGAGGCAGCGGGGCTGTTTCGCGATAAAGGGTATGAACGGACTACGGTTCGGGACCTGGCGGCCGCGGTGGGTATTCAGTCCGGAAGTCTGTTCCACCACTTTCGCACCAAGGAAGAAATTCTGAAAGCAGTGATGGTAGAAACCATTCGGCTGAATACGGCTTTGATGCAGGCGGCCATGGATGCGGCAGGCACAGCTCGGGAAAAATTGCGCGCGCTCGTGCGCGCTGAGCTTGAGTCCGTTAACGGCCAGACAGGCGAAGCAATGGCGGTTCTGGTGTTTGAATGGCGCAGCCTGTCGGAAGCATCACAGGCCGAGGTGCTTGAGTTACGGGACATCTACGAGGCCCTCTGGCTCGACGTGCTGCGCACCCTTGGCAATGAAAACGTCCTGCAGGCTGACCCGTTTATAGTCCGGCGGATGCTGACCGGCGCCCTCAGCTGGACGGTTACCTGGTATCGACCGGATGGTGGTTTGAGTCTGGATGATCTGACCGGGCAGGTACTGGCGATGATGGGGTTAACGGTTATTCCCTGATTCAAGATCGCTGTCGAGCTGCAATCCAGAGTGTGTGCTGACAGCGATTCGTGCGTCTAATATGAGCATGGAAACTATCCGGTTTGGCCAGTGTCAACAAGCTATGCTGCCCCGATTTGAAGGGCGTTGTTTTCATTTACTCACATCAGCGCTCGGGTGGGCTTGAAATGATCCGACTGTCCCCTGTTGTCATTGGCGTTACTTCTCTCTTTTTGCTGCTGTCCGGCTGCGGTGGCGGCTCGTCCGGCGGCTCTTCCGATTCCCCTTCAGCGCCGCTGCCCTCGAACGTCGCCCTGGCGGGAACGATCAGCATCGAAGCCAACACCCGCGTCGACCTGGACACCGCCGACAACCTGGCGCTTGGACAACAAACTCTGACGGCTGCCCAGGAACTCCCCGCGAATTTCGTGCTGGCAGGCTACGTCAGTGAAGTTGGGGGAACCTATGGGGCTGATGGGGTGGCAAGCTCAACCTTCACCGCGGACCGGATTGATGAATTCCGGATTCCGTTAAGGGCGAAAGAAACGCTGATATTGCAGACTTTTGCGGCGCGTGCAGCGGATGGTGTGGCGGACGCGAGTGTGACCTTTTCGCTCACGACCGTGACAGACGTTGAGAATATTCTTGATCAGTCGACGACTGATACCGTAAAAGATGCTCGGGTAACTCTCCCCGACGGGCAGGCGACTGGCGAGTACCGGGTTGTCATCGAAGCCCAGGGACAAGCGCCCGTGCGCTATGTTTTGACGTCGCAGGCAGATGCCATGACAGCAGGCCAGAGTTTCGAGTGGGCTGACCATGAGTTCATGCCGGGCGAAGCCATTGTGACGATGGCCCCCGGGGCCTCTGGATTGGGTAGAGCCAGCGCGGCAATGTTGGCTTCCGGCGCGACCATTAGCCGGGCGGTCGGGGCTAATGCCTGGCTTGCCAGAGCGCCCGTTACCGCGATGCAGCGTGCGCCGGCACGGTCAACTCTGGGCTGGGTGGAGTCTTTACGAGCGTCTGTCGGTGTGGCTTCCGCCATCCCGAACTATCGGGTGTCCAGCCAGACCCCGACAGCTGAACCGCTGTTTTCGCGTCAATGGCATTACAGCCTAATTGACGCACCGACAGCCTGGCAGCTTGAACCAGGCGGTGGCGCCGGGGTAACGGTCGCTGTACTCGATACCGGTTTGTTCAGGGAGCCGGGAACAGACAGTTGGCACTCTGATCTCGATGCCAATGTGGTCACCGACGATCTGCTCGCGGGTTCAAACTTCGTCGAGGGCGCTGATGATCCTGATGTTCCTGAGGATCCAGGCAGTGCTGTCGGCAACAGTGTGTATCACGGCACCCATGTGGCAGGCACCGTGGCCGCAGCGGTCAACGGGTCCGGTGGCACGGGCGTGGCATTTGGTAGCAGCCTTCTGCCGGTGCGAGTGCTGGGAAGCGGCGGATCCGGTTCCGCTGCCGATTTGCTGGCGGCCATTGGCTGGGTCGGTGGTCTTGATAATGGTGGCGATCCCAGAGCGGATATTGCCAATATGAGTCTGGGTGGCCTGCCGTTCATTCAGGACATGCAGAATGCCATTACCGCGGCCTCGAATAAGGGGGTCATTTTTGTGGCTGCGGCCGGCAATGCCAACACTTCGGTGCCGAGCTACCCGGCGGCATTTGCGGATGTGTTCTCTGTCAGTGCGGTGGACGGTGCCGGGGATCGGGCCTCCTATTCCAACTTTGGCAACTGGATCGATCTGGCTGCGCCTGGCGGAGATGCCAGGCGCGATGCCAACAGTGACGGCGTGGCCGATCTGGTGTTGAGCACTAGTGCAGCTTTTATTGATGGCGAGTTAAGCCCGGTCTACAGCGGATTACAGGGCACTTCTATGGCCGCGCCGCACTTTGCGGGCGTGCTGGCCTTGATGAAAGCTGCCGCGGACGGGAACATCCTGAACTACGATACGGTCCTGGCCTGGCTGATTAACGGCAACCTGACCAACTCCGACACCGCAGGCCGCAACGACGATCTGGGTTACGGTGTGCTGGATGCGGGCAAGGCCCTGTTCACGGCCATGAGTAACCCTGCGATTACTCTGCTGTCGTCGTCGCCGTCTCTTATCAGCCTGAACTCGGAGACCCGGTTGTCGGAACAGGTGACGCTTAGGGTGCTGGGTGACGAGACGCAACTGGATTCGACGCCAACAGTGAGCTCCGATGAGCCATGGCTTGAGGTAACTGCGGTCACGAACTCCGCGGAGAGCAACAGCTTTGGCTTTACGGTGGGGTTAATGGCTGACCAGTTGGAGCCGGGCGTCGCGCAGCGAAGCACGATTACCGTCTCGTATACCTCCGATATGCCCAGAACCCTGGAAATTCCAGTATCAGGGCAGCGGGTAACCGATCAGCAAGCGCGGAACGCGGGTCTCCATTTTGTGTTGCTCGTGGACCCGGAGCCCAATGGTGACGATCTTTATGAAAGTGTGGCGGCAGCGGCCGTCAGGGTCGAGGACGGGCAGTATCGTTTCCGTTTTTTTAAGGAGGACGGAACGCAACCCAGGCCCAGCAACCAGGTGCCTCCTGGTACCTACTTGCTGGTGGCAGGATCTGATCTGGATAATGACAATATCATCTGCCAGGCGGGAGAGGCATGCGCAGAATATCCAATCTCGGGCCTGAGACAGGAAATCACGATCACCGCGGGTCAGACGCTGTCGGGCATTGAGATGACTACCAGTTACAGTCGGCCTACGATTTCCTCACAATCGCCTTCGCAGTTGCCAAGGCCCGACTTCTGGGGTTACAGCCTGACCTTAAAGGACCAGAAACAAAATGATTCCAACAGTGCGAAAAAAGCACAATGAGTCCCGACCTTTCGCCGGGTTTGCCGGCTTGCTGCCTGGAGAATAAGCGTTGATGAACGGTTTTTTGCGCAGCACAGTTCTCGTGCTCGCCGTCGGACTGACGGTGGGTTGCACAGTCAACCGCGAGGTAACCGGGGATGGTGCGCCACTGGCACGTCAGATCACCGCGTCGGATCAGTGCGGCCTTGGCTCTGAGGGCCTGACTTACCTGAGCGAGGCAGAGGGTCTGGCGCAGCTCGCAGGCTGGCCGATGCAGAACCTGTCGATGACGCCGCTGAGGGCTCTGGATTTTACCCGTGAGCATATTCTGATTGTGGGGCTGGGCCAGAAACCGACTGGCGGCTTCGGCCTGACTCTCGCCAATTCCAAAATTGTTGATGATACCTTGCGGTTAACAGTGTTTTTGCGTAGCCCGCCCGCCGATGCCGTGGTCAGCCAGGCATTGACCACACCCTGCGCGGTGCTTGCGATCAGCCCCGACCACTGGCAAAGCCTTGAGGTCACTGGTAACGGTCTGGACCCACTGCAGCTGGATCAATCATTCAACCGTTGATCTTTCCCCACGAATCCCTAAGCTATGGCCCAGTTTCGTAAACTAACCCGTAGAGTTTTGCCCGCCTATGAGCCAGAAACAGCCAGTGAGCCAGAAAGAATACAACGCTGATGCCATCGAAGTCCTGAGCGGTCTGGACCCGGTTCGAAAGCGCCCGGGTATGTACACCGACACCAGCCGCCCCAATCATCTGGCCCAGGAAGTCATCGATAACAGTGTTGACGAGGCCCTGGCTGGCCACGCCCGGCGTATTGATGTGGTGCTCTACAATGATGGTTCCCTGAGTGTGGAAGATGACGGCCGTGGTATGCCGGTCGACATGCACAAGGAACATGGCGTTCCCGGTGTCGAGCTGATCCTGACCCGGCTTCACGCCGGCGGCAAGTTCTCCCAGGGCAATTATAATTTCTCCGGCGGTCTGCACGGGGTGGGGGTTTCCGTTGTGAACGCCCTGTCGACCCATCTGGAAGTGCTGATCAAACGGGGCGGTCAGCTGCATCAGATGACGTTTGCCAACGGGCATAAATTAACCGACCTGGTGGCGCTGGACACGGTTGGCAAGCGCAATACCGGTACCCGCCTGAAGTTCACCCCGGACGCCAGCTACTTCGACAGCCCCAAGTTTTCCGTCAGTCGTTTGCGCCACAACCTTCGTGCCAAGGCTGTCCTGTGCCCGGGCCTGCAGGTGACTTTTCTGCAGGAACAGACGGGCGAAAAAGAAGAGTGGTTATACGAAGACGGCTTGCGGGATTATCTGCGCAGCGAGCTGGAAAATATTGAAGCGGTGCCACTGGAGCCGTTCACCGGCAGTTTTTCCGGCAATTCCGAGGCAGTGGACTGGGCCATCCAGTGGCTGCCGGAAGGCGGCGAGACGGTCATGGAAAGCTACGTGAATCTGATTCCCACCGCCCAGGGCGGCACCCATGTGAACGGGCTGCGAACCGGCCTGCTGGAGGCCATGCGGGAATTCTGCGAGTTCCGCAATTTGCTGCCCCGGGGCGTTAAACTGTCGCCGGAAGATATCTGGGAGCGGTGTGCCTATGTACTGTCGTTCAAGATGCAGGAGCCCCAGTTCAGCGGCCAGACCAAGGAACGGCTTTCCTCGCGGGAAGCGGCCGGGTTTATTTCCGGAGTGGTGAAGGATGCGTTCAGTCTGTGGCTGAACCAGCACACAGACATCGCCGAAGTGCTGGCGGAGCTGTTCATTAGCAACGCCCAGCGCCGGCTGAAAGCCAGTAAGAAGGTTGCTCGTAAAAAAGTCACCTCTGGTCCGGCATTGCCGGGCAAGCTGGCGGACTGTTCTGGCAACGATACCGCGCGTTCAGAGCTGTTTCTGGTGGAGGGAGATTCCGCCGGTGGTTCTGCCAAACAGGCCCGCGACCGGGAGTTTCAGGCGGTTATGCCGTTACGGGGCAAGATCCTGAACACCTGGGAAGTGGATTCCAGTGAAATTCTGGCGTCACAGGAAGTTCATGATATTGCGGTGGCCATAGGCGTCGACCCCGGATCTGCGGATCTGGACAAACTGCGCTACAACAAGGTGTGCATTCTTGCCGACGCCGATTCGGACGGCCTGCACATCGCCACACTGCTTTGCGCCCTGTTTGTGAAACACTTTCGACCGGTCGTTGCTGCCGGGCATGTGTTTGTGGCCATGCCGCCGCTTTATAGGGTGGATCTGGGTAAGGAAACCTTCTATGCCCTGGACGAGCATGAAAAGCAGGGCATTCTGGACCGGCTGGCCGCCGAAAACCGCAAGGGCAAAACCTCTGTCACCCGCTTCAAAGGCCTGGGTGAGATGAACCCGCTGCAGCTGCGCGAAACAACCATGGCGCCGGACACCCGCCGTCTGGTGATGCTGACCATTGAAGAAGGCGATGACACCGACGCTCGCATGGATATGCTGCTGGCTAAGAAGCGCGCACCGGACCGCCGGACCTGGCTCGAGACTTACGGCAATATGGCCGACATTGAGGTCTGACCTAATCATGGGTCTTGATATTACTAAAAGTGCTGATGCCAGCACCCTTTATTCTTTCTAAGTTGAATTTAAAGCCGCTATCCTGCCCGTCTTTGTAACGAGGGTGCGGGAATGGATTGGCAGGGCTGGTTCGTATTAAGCCTGGCCGCAATCGCGCTGGTGCTGATGAGTGTGGGCCGTTACGGGCCCCACCTGGTCATGATGTCGGTGCTGATTGTGCTCAGTGCGACCGGGATAATTACCGCCGACGAGGCGCTGTCCGGTTTCAGTAACAGCGGCCTGATTACCGTGGTGGCCATGTTTGTGGTGGCGGCCGGCATTCACCATTCCGGTGGTGTCGACTTGGTGGTTAATCACCTTCTTCGGTCACCTCGCTCCGTCCGTTCTGCTCAGGCCCGTATCATGTTACCAGTGGCGCTGCTCAGCGGTTTTCTCAACAACACGCCCGTGGTCGCCACGATGATTCCGGCGGTTCATGCCTGGTCTCGCAAGATTGGTATTTCACCCTCCAAGTTAATGATCCCCCTGAGTTATTCCGCCATTCTGGGTGGAACGCTGACGTTGATTGGCACAAGCACCAACCTGGTGGTCAATGGTCAGTACCAGCACCTCACCGGTGAGGGGGGTTTTTCAATTTTTTCCATCACCGCGGTGGGGCTTCCCGTGGCTGTGATTGGTTTGGGTGTCATGCTGCTGGTGTTGCCCCGTTTCTTGCCGGATCGCAAAGACCAGCAGAAATTCGGATCCATGCGGGAATTTACCCTGGAGGTGGCGGTCGCCTTTGACGGCCCTCTGGTCGGTAAAAGCGTGGGTGAGGCCGGGCTGCGGGAACTGGACCGACTTTACCTGGTAGAAATTGAACGGGACGGCAGCGTGGTTACCGCCGTGCCATCGGAGGAGCGCCTGCGCGGTGGCGACCGCCTGGTGTTTGCCGGCGATACTCAGGCTATTTCGGATCTTTTGCGGATTCACGGCATTGTGCCTTCTGTTCACGATGACGAGCCCAGCCTGAGCAAAGACCGGGCTGAGCGCCGTCTGGTCGAAGCCGCACTGTCACCGCAATCCGAAGTGCTGGGCATGACGATCCGTGATGCCCGTTTTCGTGACCGGTACGGCGCGGTCGTTCTGGCCGTTGCCCGGGGTGGCGAGCGAGTTTCCGGAAATCTTGGCAATATCCGTCTGAAGACCGGCGATGTGCTGCTTCTCGAAGCTCGCCCTGCTTTTGTCAGCCGCCAGCGTTACGCCAGAGACTTTTTGCTGATTAACGACCTGGAGACCGATACGCCACGCCATGACCGGGCCTACCTTTCCTGGGCCATACTGTTGGTTCTGGTGGGATTTGCCGCCACAGGCGGTCTGAGCATGCTCAATGCCGCGCTGCTGGGGGCCGCCCTGATGATCCTGTCGGGTTGCTGCTCGGTCGGGCAGGCTCAGAAAGCAGTGGATGTGCCGGTTATGCTGACGATTGCCGCGTCTTTTTCCCTGGGCGCCGCGCTGGAGGCCACGGGCGCCGCTGGCTATGTGGCGCGCGGTATTGTGTCGGTCAGTAGCGGTCATCCGATGTTGACGCTTCTACTGGTTTATGTCGCTGTGTCTGTCCTGACCGAAGTGATCACCAATAATGCCGCCGCTGTGTTGGTGTTGCCTGTGGTTTTGTCCATAACCAGCACTCTGGGTATACCGCCCGAGCCCTATGTCATCGCCGTGATGATGGCCGCTTCCGCGAGCTTCGCAACGCCTCTGGGTTACCAGACAAATATGATGGTGTTCGGCCCCGGCGGTTATCGATTCATGGACTTCGTGAAGGTCGGGTTGCCACTGAATATTTTCATCGGGTTGGTGACGGTGGGCGTGATTGCGGTGGTTTACGGGATTAAAGTTTCTTGATGGCTTTGTCCGGGGCGTTGGCCAGAATGTCGCAGCACAGTACGTTGAGATTTCCCTCTTCGTAGTAGCCCAGTGACAGGGTGACGCACATGTAAGCTCCGGTGATACAGAGGTAGGGCGATGTAGCGTGCAGTGACCCTGGCCTGGAAATCGCCTGCCGCAAATACTGCTGGCGGTACCAGTCTGCGCTGGTGGTGCTTTCAAGAGGCCGGAACCGTGGGTCAAGATTTCTGGAGGTGGTGTCGGACACCAGAGTATCCCGGATTTGAACGCCGGCGTCGTCCACCAGGTAGCACCGGGACACAGTCGGATGGCTCAGCAGAGCACCGCAGGCATCGCCCATGGACAAACCCTGCCGCAGGCGTTCAATCGCCCTTTGGAAGTCTTTCTCAAAGAATGAGGTCAGTTGATCTGTCGGGTCCATCGTGGTCGGGTTGCGGCTTTTATAATCGTTGAGTAGCTGATCAAGGTTCGCAAAATCCCGGGCGTGCATCTGGTCCAGCAGGATGCTTGGTTTGTGGAAATAGAAGCCCTGAACAAAATCAACGCCTGCATCAATAGCGATCATCGCCTGGTCTTTGGTTTCCACCCCTTCCAACAACACCAGGCATCCGGATTGATGCAGTAACCCGACAATGCCATTCAGTATCTGCCGGGCCTTGTGGTCGTTGGTGGCGCGGGCAAGCAGGGAACGGTCAAGTTTCACGATATCCGGCGACAGGTTCCAGATGCGTTCGAAGTTGGAGTGACCCGCGCCGAAATCGTCTATCGCAGTCAAACAGCCCAGTTTCTGATAATAGGCCACTGTTTCCCGTAGCTTCTCCGCGTCGTCGGTTGGCTGTTCCACAATTTCTATCACAATGCGGTGGGGTGGCAGTCCCGTTTTTTTAAGTAACTCACCGAAGAAAGAGTCTGCGCTGGAGCCGCTTGAAACAACGCCGGGTGAAACGTTGAGAAACAGCCAGTTCAGCTGATCGTGAAAATTCGTGTAGTTGCGGATATGCAGATAGCGGCAAAGTCGGTCAAGCAGCAGGTTTTCGGCATCGGTTGCGGCCAGATCAAACAGGTGAAGCGGAAGCACTGAGGAATTATCGTTGTCGAAGGCCCGTATCAGAGCTTCGTACCCGACAACACGCTTATGGGACAGACTGAAGATTGGCTGGAGTGCGGTTTTGAGTATCAGGCCCTGATAATTGGCGGTCCAGGTGCTTCCCTCCCGGGTAAGCATAGGCGATAGCCGATCGAAATCTGGAACTGCCGACTTTTGTGAGAGGGATCGCGACATGGGCTATTCTGTGTCTGATTAACGAGAACACCGAATTCTGGAAGGGGTTTTCCGAAAACGATCTGCTGATCATTTGCCCACAAAACCTTTATTAAACCGCTGCTTATTGATCAATGTGGGCAGAGTGCCAGAAGATTGCCAAAATCTGCTCGGTATTGCCAGTATTTCATGTAAAAACACGAAACCTGGCGCAACTGTATACACTTGAAATTTCTGAAAAAAACTAGTTGTTACTCGGAACCACGACCGATTCGTCGAATTCGATTTCCATCTTAATGTCTCTTGTTGGTTAGGGAACTCATGAAGGGTTTTTAATGGTGGAAGTTTATCTCAGCCAAAAATGCACTCAATCCGTAAAATCCCTATCAGACCAAAGGCATAAGCACTACTACAGAGCTTTGTCGGGTATTTGGTCAGGAAATCTGAACATGGCAGACAAAACATTGTGGTTGGTTTGTGCGGTTGCGGTTTCTACACTCTTTTAACCGGCAGGCCTAAAGGAGCGGGATAAAGAGTGCATATACGGAACTCGAACGAGAACTATGGACTTGTTGCGATAACCATCCATTGGCTAGTCGCTCTGGCCGTTATCGGGCTTTTTGCCCTGGGTTACTGGATGGTGGGCCTGGACTACTACAGCGAGTGGTACAAACAGGCGCCGGACATTCATCGCAGTGTTGGGCTTCTCCTGTTTGCCACCATGATCATGAGGGTAATGTGGCGGCTGACAAATGTGAAACCGGCCCCTCTGGCGACCCACCGGCGCTTTGAAGTTCTGGCAGGTCACACGGCACACCTGGCGCTGTATTTGTTGATTTTTACCGCGATGGCCAGCGGGTACCTCATCACCACGGCGGATGGATCGTCGATCAGTGTTTTTGGCTGGTTTGATGTGCCCTCGGTCACCGGCAGGATCAAAGGTATGGAAGACACTGCCGGGGTCGTTCACTACTGGGCGACCTGGGCCATTGTAGGGCTTGCGTCGGTTCATGCGCTGGCGGCACTGAAGCACCACTTTTTCGACAAGGACAACACCTTGCGGCGGATACTTGGAACCGCCGGGCGAGAGTAATCATCTATCGACATTATTCCAGGCATTACTACATCGGGGCGAAGTGTCCTGATCACATCGGAAAGGAGAGAATTATGAAAAAGCTCATTCTCGCATCGGCTGTCTCACTGGCAGTAGCTGGTGGCGTGCAGGCAAACGAACACAGCGGAACCTATGCGTTTGACAAAAAAGGCGCCCACCAGTTTGTTATGTTTAAGATCTCTCACCTGGGCTATAGCTGGCTGTATGGCAGGTTCAACGATTTTGACGGGGAATTTGTTTACGACGCAGAGAGTCCGGAAAACAGCTCGGTCTCCGTTACCCTGGAGACAGGCAGTGTCGATTCCAATCACGCCGAGCGGGACAAACACCTGCGCTCTGACGACTTCCTGAACGTTGGTGAATTCCCTGAAGCCACCTTTTCCAGCACGCGCATCGAGATGGATGGCGACGGTGAAGCTGACATTATCGGCGACCTGACTTTGAACGGAGTGACCAAAGAAATTACTCTGGACGCAGAAATGCTGGGCCACGGCGAGGACCCCTGGGGCGGCTACCGTATGGGCTTTGAGGCAGAGTTTGAGTTTAACCTCGACGACTTCGGGATTTCTTACGAGAAGCTGGGCGAAGCGTCGCGCTCGGTGGAAATGATCATTTCCGTCGAAGGCATTCGTCAGTAAGTGAGATCTGCCGCTGTTGCCACCCCGGCAACAGCGGCACTTCGTCATTCAGACTTTAAACCGGCCCGTTTGCTGACGCAGGCTAGCAGCGTAGCTATCCAGCGTTGCACTGATATCGTTGATACGTTCTGATCGCCGGGAGCTCTCGGATGCCAATTCATTAATATTGACGATATTGCGGTTTATTTCTTCGACGACCTGAGTCTGCTCTTCCGTTGCGGAGGCAACACTGGCGTTCACATCCATGATGTCGTTCATGGACTCCAGAATGGTTTTCAGTTCTTTCTCGGCCTCGGTAGCCAGACGTTCTGTCTCGCCCGCCTGCTCACTGCCGGTTTCCATAACGCTCACGATGTCGGAAACGCCGGTCTGCAGCGTTGTGATCATTCGCTGTATGTCTTCCGTTGATTGCTGGGTGCGCTGGGCAAGAGTACGTACCTCATCGGCTACTACCGCAAAACCTCGACCCTGTTCGCCTGCGCGCGCAGCTTCGATAGCGGCATTCAGGGCCAGAAGATTGGTCTGCTCGGCGACGCCACGGATCACTTCCAGAACCGAAGTGATGTTTTTGGAATCCTCGGACAGCTTTCTTATTACTTCGACCGCCTTGAGAATCTGTTCAGCCAGGGTCTGAACCTGTGCGGACGAGTCATGAATAATTCTGCCGCCTTTTTCGCTGGTTTCCTGAGCGTGGCGTGTAACGTCAGCCGCCCGGGAAGCGTTGCCTGCAACCTCTTCGATGGCGCTCTGCATCTCGTTGATAGCCGTGGCTACCATGGAAATCAGATCGTTCTGTCGGTTAATGCCATCATTGTTGTCCCGCGCTGCGGTGGAGAGTTGCGTTGCCCCCTTGCCAAGATTCTCACTCAGGGTCTGAATACTGCCAACCATGCTCTGAAGGTTCGCCAGTACCTGGTTAAAGCTGGTCGCGAGCTGTCCCAGGTCGTCATTGGTCTCTACCGGAACACGTTGGGTCAGATCTCCTTCGCCTTCGGCGATGTTGTCCAATTGTTTCTTCAGCGTACCTATCGAATTGACAATCAGGCGCAGAAAAATAATGAAGAGAGCCACGCATACCAGAACTGTGAGAATACTGGCGCCGAGAATAATAACCGAGCGGCTCAGGGCTTCTTCCGATGCGTGGGTAGCCGATAGCTTCGCCTGCTCATCGGCGTGGGCGCCGGCGACATCAAAGAAACTGCGCAGCTCGTCAAAGCTTGTCTGGCTATCGCCTTTGAGAGCCGACTGCGCCGCTTGCCTTGCGCCGGATTCGGCCAGCGCCATGGACTGCTCCGCGGCCTGCATCCAGCGCTGGTAGGCGGCTTCAAACCCTGCGACTTTTCCAGCAATACCGGTGCCTTGCAGCCGAGTGACCGCAGAGCTCATCCGGTCCAGCGCCTGCTGTGCGTTTTCGTTGAATTCCGCCAGGTGGCTTTCGGTGGTCTGGCCGAGCGCGGCCGCATCGACCAGGTTGTTTTGTGCGACCAACGCCTGGTAAAGATCCCGGTCTGCGTTAAGCACTTCGCTGATGGCGGGCAGAGAATTATTGGCAATGTCATCCGTGTCGGAAACCAGGTCCCGGAAGGTGAGCGTGCTCAGCAGGCCGATAATGAGTAACGCAATGGCAGAAAGTGCGAAAGGCAGACAAATTTTGGTACGAAGCCCGAGTACTTTGTTCAGGTTCATTGAAACTCTCCCACCGACAATCCTTTTGGACCGTGCTCAGAAAGAATAGCAGGGGGAAGAAATATGTCACGTTTGCAACTTTTACTCGGCGGGCGCTTTTCTGCTTGCCGGGTGAGGCGTGCTGTGGCGGCAGAGATGACGTTGGCGCCAGAACTGGGCAAAGAAAATGACAAGACCAATAAGCGACACCGCCCATAGATAGGGGGCTGCCAGCTGGAAAGACCCGCTGATGGCAAATTCGATCAGCAGCATCAGGGCCAGCGCCAGAGCGGCGTTGATGGTTGCAGTTAACAGTGCTTGTCCGCACGCTTTCAGGTCGGGTTTCATAGAGCTCCGCTGATGTGCGTTGAAGTCATAAGGTACGAATACTTCATTGAGAATACGGCGGGGCCATTGACCTCTCCATGCGGGAATTCCGCTATTGGAATTTTCAGACGGTGTTGGTGTATCAGCGCCGGGCTCCATATAATGAGCCCGGTTTTAATCCGACAGGCAACAAGGGGCATCCATGCCAGAATTCCAGACGACGGACGAGGGCTTTGAAAGAGTTTCGTTAAGGGACTACACCGAAAAGGCCTACCTCGATTATTCGATGTACGTCATTCTCGACAGGGCTCTGCCGAACATCGGCGATGGCCTGAAGCCTGTGCAGCGCCGGATTGTCTATGCCATGTCGGAGCTGGGCCTGAAATCGACGTCGAAGTACAAGAAATCCGCCCGCACCGTGGGTGACGTCCTGGGTAAATTCCATCCCCACGGTGACAGCGCCTGTTATGAAGCTATGGTACTGATGGCCCAGCCGTTCTCTTACCGTTACCCGCTGGTTGATGGCCAGGGCAACTGGGGCGCCCCTGACGATCCCAAATCTTTCGCAGCCATGCGTTATACCGAATCCCGGCTGGCACGCTTTGCGGACGTGCTGTTGCGTGAACTGGGTCAGGGCACGGTGGACTGGGTGCCGAATTTTGACGGCACCATGAACGAGCCCTCGGTGCTTCCCGCCAGGCTACCCCACGTGCTGCTGAACGGCACCACCGGTATCGCGGTGGGTATGGCCACCGACATTCCGCCCCATAACGTGCGGGAGGTCGCTGCGGCCTGCGTACGCCTGCTGGACCAGCCCGACGCAACGGTCGACGACCTGTGTGAGCACGTAAAAGGCCCTGACTTTCCCACCGAAGCGGAAGTGATCACCCCGGGAAAGGACATTCGCCAGATTTATGAAACCGGCCGTGGCTCCCTGCGTATGCGGGCCCGTTGGATCAATGAAAGCGGCGAAATTGTAGTCACGGATCTGCCGCATCAGACCTCCGGCAATCGTATCCTGGAGCAGATCGCCCATCAGATGCAGACCAAAAAACTGCCCATGGTGGCGGACCTGCGGGACGAATCAGACCACGAAAATCCCACTCGCCTGGTGATTGTGCCGCGCTCCAACCGGGTGGATCAGGAAAGCCTGATGGCGCACCTGTTTGCCAGCACGGATCTGGAAAAAACCTACCGGGTCAACATCAATGTGATCGGCAACGATGGCCGCCCGGCGGTAAAAGGCCTGCGCACCATCCTGACCGAGTGGCTGGCGTTCCGCCGCACGACGGTGACCCGCCGTTTGCAGCACCGGCTGGATAAGGTACTGGCGCGACTGCATATCCTTGAAGGTTTGCTGATTGCCTATCTCAACATTGACGAAGTCATTGCCATTATTCGCTATGAGGACAAACCCAAAGCGCAGCTGATTGCCAAATTCGGGCTGAGTGAGGATCAGGCGGAAGCGATTCTTGAGCTGAAACTGCGTCACCTGGCCAAGCTCGAAGAAATGAAGATTCGCGGTGAACAGGACGAACTGGCGGCTGAGCGCGACGAGTTGCAGTCGATCCTCGGCTCCGAAGACCGGTTGCGCGAGCTGATCAAGTCAGAGTTGATCGAAGATGCCGAGACCTTCGGTGATGATCGCCGTTCGCCGATTGTGGCGCGGGGCGAGGCAAAGGCGTTCAGTGAGACCGAACTGGTGTCCAACGACCCGGTTACGGTGGTTCTGTCTGATAAAGGCTGGGTCAGAGCCGCGAAGGGCCACGATATTCAGCCCGATGCGCTCAGCTACAAGTCGGGTGACAGCTTTGCCATGGCCGCCAAAGGCCGGAACAACCAGCAAGCGGTATTCCTGGATTCAACGGGTCGGGCTTACTCACTGGTCGCGCATTCCCTGGCTTCAGCCAGGGGGCAGGGCGAGCCGCTCAGCGGTCGTATCAATCCGCCCTCAGGGGCGACCTTTTCAGGCCTCCTGATGGGTGATCCGTCGCAGAAGGTTCTGTTGGTCACCGATGGCGGCTATGGGTTTGTGACGTCGCTTGAAGACATGATCAGCAAGAACAAGAACGGCAAAGCCGTGGTGTCGGTGCCCAGAGGGGCGCGAATCATGCTGCCGGTCACCGTGCCAAAAGCCACAAAAACCCTGTATCTCGGCGCTATTTCCAATGAGGGGCGCATGCTGGTGTTCCCGCTCAGTGAATTGCCGGAGTTGTCGAAGGGCAAGGGCAACAAGATTATCAGCATTCCCTCTGCGCGGCTTCAGAGCCGTGAGGAATATGTTGTCGCCACGGCGGTGTTCGCAGAGGACGATCAAATCGAGATACGGGCCGGCAAGCGCAAAATGGGGCTCCAGTTCAGCGATCTTGAGCATTATCTGGGCGAGCGCGGCCGGCGTGGGCACAAGCTGCCCCGTGGCTTACAGCGGGTAGACGGTATCGAGGTTATCCCGTCGGCGGCCAGTGCGGCGGCGCTTGAGCAGTCTGAAGGCGAGCAGTCTGAAGGGGGGCAGTCCGACAGTGAGTGAACTGGTACTGATTAACGTCTCCGGTCGTGACAAACCGGGCCTGACCTCCGAAATTACCGGCATCATGGGGCAGTACGATGTGCGGATTCTGGATATCGGCCAGGCGGTGATTCACGATCACCTGACCTGGGGTATTCTGATCGAGATTCCGGACGAGTCGAAATCCTCGCCGGTGATCCGCGATCTGCTGTTCCGGCTGCACTCACTGGACCTGCAGGTACGCTTCGCGCCCATCACCATGGACGAATACCAGCAGTGGGCGGAGGGCCGCAACCGGGCCTGCTATATCGTGACCCTGCTGTCCCGGGACATCAAGGCCGAGCAGATCGCCAAGGTGTCTGCCATTACGGCCCGCCACGGGCTGAACATCGACAACATCAACCGGCTGTCGGCCCGGCCGTCGCTGAATCAGGCCGATAACCGCCTGGCCTGCGTGGAATTTTCTGTCAGGGGTACACCGTCCGATCTTGAAGAGTTGCGGGCTGACTTTCTACACATCGCCGGGGAGATGAACGTCGACATCGCCTTTCAGGAGGATTCTATCTTCCGTCGGAATCGCCGGTTGGTGGTGTTTGATATGGACTCAACGCTGATTGATGCCGAGGTGATTGACGAGCTGGCCCGGGAGGCGGGCGTTGGCGAACAGGTGGCCGAAATTACCGAGCGGGCGATGCAGGGTGAGCTGGATTTCAGCCAGAGCTTTGCGGAGCGTCTGGCGTTGTTAAAAGGGCTGGACGAGTCAGTGCTCGAGGGCATTGCCAACCGCTTGAACCTGACGGAAGGCGCCGAGCATCTGATTCTGAGCCTGAAATCACTGGGGTACCGGACGGCGATTCTGTCCGGTGGATTCACGTACTTTGCCCGCCATCTGCAACACAAGCTGGGCATTGATTACGTTTATGCCAACGAACTTGAAATCGAGAACGGCAAGGTCACCGGCCGTGTTGCCGGCCAGATTGTGGACGGCAATCGCAAAGCCGAGTTACTGCTGGAAATTGCCGAGCGGGAACACATTTCCCGGGAACAGGTGATTGCGGTAGGAGACGGAGCCAACGATCTGCCGATGCTGAGTCAGGCGGGGCTGGGCGTGGCATTCCGGGCAAAGCCTCTGGTTAAGGAATCTGCCCGCCATTCCATATCGACCCTGGGGCTGGACGCGATCCTGTACCTGATCGGTTTCCGGGAAAGCGACAGTCGGCAGATCGGCCGGTAAGGCCCGATTTGCCGGTGTCAGTGGTCGCCGAAGTCGTAGTTCATTTCCGGTACCGGCGCCTGCAGATAGTAACCCTGAATGTAGTTAACGCCGGCCTGCCACAAGGTGGCCAGTACGCCCGCGTTTTCCACAAGTGGCACGATGGTCAGTTTACCGGCACTTTGCAGGTTCTTGACCATTTCGGTCACCTCGTCTTTGGCTTCGCTCTTCTTCTGGATTTCTTCGGTAAACGAGCCGTCTATTTTCACGTAATCCACGTCAATGTGCTTCAGTGTGTTGAACGGGTTCAACGCACAACCGAATTGTGAAATCGACACTTTGCTGTGCAATTCGTGAACCGCTTTGGCGAACTCTTTTGCTTGTTTCATGAAGTTGTTGGCGTCGTTCTCACGAATCTGGAAGATCAATGAATCGCCGGGCAAGCGGGCCGCCTTGAGAGCAACGCTCAGCCAGGGCATAAATGTTTTATCGTCCAGGGTTTCTGCTGTGATGTTCAGGAACAGACGCGTGTCGTGGCCGCGGGAGCGGTGGCTGGCCAGCTGTTTGATGGTTTGCAGAATCACCCACCGGTCAATCTTGATGGCCATGTCGGACGGGCCGATCGGTGGCAGAAAGTCATAGGGAGACACTTCCTCGTCGTCCTTATCGAGCATGCGGACAAACGCTTCGTAATGCTCTTCGCCTTCGCCACGAAGGTTTATAATCGGTTGGAACAGCAGGCGAAAGCGGTTGTCATCCAGCGCTTTCTGAATCGCGTCGGCGGAATGGCTTTCATCCAGCGATTCGTAATCTGCCGGGTTGTAAACCAGTACCCCGTTACCGTTCTCGTGGCCCTCTTTTTTCTTGAGTTCGGACGACGCGGTGTGAGCGCGGCCCATCAGGTCAGGCGCCTTGGGCGCGTTTTCGGTAATCGCGGCTACGCCCATGCTGAGGGTAATCTGGACGGTGCGCCCGTTAATATCAAACAAATGGTCTTCCACTCGCTTGCGCATGGCTTCGCAGGTATCTGCCATGGCTTTTTCTTCGCAGGGGTGGCTCAGCAGACAGAACGCGTCATCGCTTAGCCGTGCCAGCGTGTAGCCCTCCGGAGTCTGCTCGCCCAGCAGTTTGACCAGGTCGCCAAGTATCAGATCGGCGCCGGCAATGCCAACCTGGCTCTTCATGGTCATAAAGCTGTCGATGGAGATATAGGCCAGGGCGCCGGTTTCGTTATCTTTGCCGGCATTGGCAATGGTTTTACCCAGAGCGTCCATCAAATAGTGACGGTTGAAAAGGCCGGTAAGAAGGTCCTGACTGCTGATCTGGCGCAGTTTCTCTTCCAGTTCAGCGTCGTTCTGCTCCGGTTGCAGTACGATCTGCGTGCACAGCTCACCATCGTAGGTGGCGGCAGACACCGTCATGTTGACGTTCAATTCCTGGTCATCACTGCGACGGGCCACGCAGGTCAGCATTTTGCCTTCGTCGTCCTGGCCGGTAAACGCTTTCATGAACTCTTTGTATTTGCCCGCGCTCTCGGACGTCAGGGTATCCAGCACCGGGATGCAAATCAGGTCGTCAATGTCGTCATAGCCCAGAAACTCCATGTACGACTGGTTTGCATAGATGTGCATGCCATCGTTGATGTAGGCAATGGCATCCTTGGAGCTCTCCAGCAGCAGTTGGCAGCGTTGTTCCGATTCGCGCAGATGGGATTCCAGCGTGCGCCGGCGACGACGGTCTTCCAGAGCAGAAAGTTCACGATTGACTACCAGTACCAGTTGGTCAGTGTTGTCAAAGGGTACCGTGTCCTGGCCGCCGGCCTTCATGATGGCGATGGCCCGTTCATGGCTGAACTCACTCGTCAGCAGCACAAACGGAATATCCTTGTCCATGCGACGAATCATGGCCAGAGCACCGTCGGGGTCGAACTCCTGTTCCACATCGTCCCGGGCCAGCAATAGATCCCATTGTCCCGACTTAAGGGTTTCTTCCAGATCTTCTTCAGAGGTAATCCGATGTGCCCGTGTGGCTTTGCCCGAGTTTCTCAGCAGGCTGACCATGGACTCCGCGTCATTCTGCGACGGGTCGAGAATAAGCAGGTGTACGGTGGTATTTTTTTTCTGCATTCGTCAGATGTCTCGCGGTACGCAATGGCTTGTTACTAGCGCTGAATGATGCAGGGCTTATCCATTAATAACAACCCTTGAAAGCCGGTTCAGTCGGACCACTCCGGCCTCGGCTTCCTGCTACAGCGAGGGCCAGAGTGAGTCGAATTCGTCTTCACTGGCGCCTGACGACGGAGCCGGGCCAAGAGCCGGTGACGCTCCCGAATTCTGCAGCTTGAGCTCGAACTGACTGATGCTGCCAGTGGCGCTTACCTTGCGTGACAAAGTGCCCTGATCTTCCCGCCCGTCATAAAGCATGGAAATGCGGCTGCCGGACTGGAAGGGCAGCCTGGGGGTGATCAATGTTGCGGCCTGGTTCACCACGCTGATTTCCGGCAATAGAAGTCCCCGCAGGTACTCGCTGCTGTTACCGATTTTCTGGATCAGGCGGACGCCACAGGGGGCGGCACTGGGGGCCAGCAGCTCTACGCCAACCTGGGTGCCCTGATTTTTGACCTGGCGAATCCAGCGCACCACCGCAATGCTCCAGGGATGGCTGGATTGCTCCCGAACTCCCAGCACTTCGCCCGCCTGAAGCAAAGATGGTGCGGTCGTTTCCCAGGTGACGCAGTAACCGCCCGGGCTGGTATTGATCAGTATTGGGTGATGGGATTTCGGCCGATTTCGATCTGCTGCACTGTCCGGAGTAGCGCCAATATCGTTACGGAAATTGATCGGGGTGTCCGCAGATTGCGCAAGCTCGTCGCTGGGACCCGCATCGTGGGCCCCAGACCAGGCGTCTTCGCGGTGTCGTGAGCGACGCATGAAGAGGTTGTCGTCCCGGTCGCCGCTAACGGGGGGTTCGTTGTTCCCGCTGACAAACTGGTTAAAGGTTTTCCTGCCGGAAACGAAGTAGTGCGTAGCCGTAAGTCCGACACAGATTTCCAGCGTGCCCTGGCTGGCAATCCGGTTGAAGTTGCGTTTGGCCAGAATGCCCAGGGCCTGGCTCAGGTGAGTCAGGAGTGTGCTGCTGACCGAGGCCGGCAGACGAAGGCGGGTATCGGGTTCGGGCGAGCTGCTTCGCGCGTGCAGGACTTCACCGATTTCGGCAGAAAGAGTGCGGGTGTCGAAATTGAGGCTGTCTTGCCCCGGCGACTGGTCCAGTAGACTTCGGTAAATCGGCGCGTTATCGCGCTCGAGGTTTGCCACGAACAGACTGTCCTCGTCCGCTTCGGGGCCACACTCAACCCAATCAGTCCAGACCTCGAACAAGTCGTAGATCTGGGCCAGTTCGGACTGGCGCAGCTGATTCGGGCGGGCGCACCCAAGCAGCAACAGTCGCTTGTAGGCGTCTTCCACCGTGCTGGAGCGGCGCTGGGTCAGTGTTTCGTCTTCCACGGCCTGGTTGTGAAGTCTGTTGCGCATGGCAAACCGGGACATCCGGTGGCACTCCAGCCAGCTGTGCGCCGGGCTGGGACAATAAAGGCGGTGGGAGCGCAAGATGGTCGCGGAGAGCTCCGAGATGGCACGGTGAATGGCGGTTGCCAGCGTTTTACGGTGTTTGTCGACGCCGCCGCTATCCAGGCATTCCATGACGCACAGTTTATAGCCAGACGCTGCGTGGAGTTGCAGTGCCTGTGACAGGTTCGCAATCTTGCGCTGCTTTTCGGGCAGGGCAATTGACAGCCCCAAATAGTGCCGCGACAACTCTTCGCAGACAAAATGAATCTTCGGGCGGATAAGCTCAAGAAACTGCAGACGCTGCGCGTGCGGAATGAACAGCTGATTCAGCTCGATGATGGCGTGGTAGAGCAGGCGCGATGCCTCGCCGATGTTCGCCATCGGTAGTTGCTTGACCCAGTCCTTGAACGCTTTGGGCGTCGTTTCACAAAAGGACAGACTCGCAATTTTCTGTTCCGGGATTTTCAGATCGGGCTTCAGGGTCTTGCCTTCCATTGAATGACGCCAACTCTGTGGTTGTCACGTTCTGAGGATTTCACATTAAAATAGCAAACACACGATAAAAAGCGAGCTGCCGCTGAGTTGACAATGTTTTACAGCTGTCCGGCATCGCAAACCTGCCAGACGCGTTACGCAAACAGGTCGATCGGCGTTTTGCCCGGTTTGTCCGGTAGCTCGCGCACCAGCCGGGGTACCAGGAAGCCGGGCAGTCTGGACAGCAATTCTTTGACAATACCACGGGCGCGGTCGTCACTGACAGCATAGTGGTGGGCGCCGGCCACCGGGTCGAAGGCGTGAAGGTAGTACGGCATTATGTGGCATTCGAAAAGTCGTTCACTCAACGCTGCCAGGGTATCGCTGCTGTCGTTTACCCCCTGCAGAATAACGGACTGGTTCAGAAGCGTGACGCCTGCCTCCCTGAGTCGCGCCATGGCCGCTTTTACATGCTCGTCCAGCTCGTTCGGGTGATTAATGTGCAACACCATTACACACTGCAGCCCTGAGTTGGAGAGTGTTTCCAGAAGGCCGTGTGTAATCCGCTGGGGGATCACCACCGGCAGGCGGGTATGAATTCTCAGCCGGCGAATCCGGGGAATATCGGCAATGGCTTTGACCCAGAATGACAGCAGTTTGTCGCTGGCAACCAGCGGATCGCCGCCACTGAGAATCACTTCATTGATGTCCGGATCATCGGCCAACGTGTCCAGAATGCGGTTACGCTGGTCCGATGTCAGGCGGTGCTCGTCGTAAGGGAAATGGCGGCGGAAGCAGTACCGGCAGTTAATGGCGCACTGCCCGGTGACCATCAGCAGGGCCCGGCTTTTGTATTTGCGGATCAGCCCGGTGGTTGTCACCGAGCCGGCCTCTTCCAGAGGATCGGTGACATATCCGGGCAGCGACCGTCCTTCTTCTGTCGTGGGCAGAACCTGGCGCAGCAATGGGTCCTGCGGATTGCCGGGCTCCATTCTTCGGGCATAGGGTTCCGGGACGCGAATGCTGAACAGCTGATGACCAAGCTCCGCGCCTTCTCGCCATTCCACGGGATCAAGACCAAGCCGTTGCAACAAGGCGTCCGGCGAAGTGATGGAGCCGCTAAGCAGCTGTTGCCAGCTCTGAGTGCCCGCTGCTTCCTGGCTATCACTGGTGACATCGACAGAGCGGGCTTCTATAAGCGCGGCGGTTCGCTGTATCATGGCGCCCGTCTAATTTTTAACTGCATCGTTTCAGGTGATAATTTCATGGCTTCACATTCTACCAACGAATTTCGCAGCGGTCTTAAAGTTTTGCTGGATGGCGACCCCTGTATCATCCTTGAAAATGAATTTGTTAAGCCCGGTAAAGGGCAGGCATTCAACCGCGTCAAACTGCGGAATCTGATGACGAACCGGCAGTGGGAGCGTACCTTCAAATCAGGTGAGAGCCTGGAAGCCGCCGACGTGATCGATCAGGAAATGGAGTACCTGTATACCGACAGTGAATTCTGGCATTTCATGAAAACGGACGGTTCTTTCGAGCAGTACCCCGCCGACGAAAAAGCGGTCAGCGATGTGCTGAAGTGGCTGAAAGAGCAGGACGTTTACACGGTCACACTTTACAACGGTGCGCCTCTGACCGTCTCAGCGCCTAACTTTGTCGAGCTGGAAGTGGTTGATACTGATCCGGGGATGAAAGGCGATACCGCCCAGGGTGGTTCAAAACCCGCAACCCTGTCGACCGGTGCAGTGGTCAACGTGCCGTTGTTCATCGTGATTGGCGAGGTATTGAAAGTAGATACCCGCTCGGGTGAATACGTAAGCCGCGTCAAGACCTGATAGCCGCTTGATGTCTGAACGTGACGCCTGGCAGCCGACGGCATCCCTGGCTGCACTGAAAAGCCGCGCACAACAGCTTGCCTGGGTGCGCGGCTTTTTTGCGCGTCGCGGCCTGCTCGAGGTGGAAACGCCGGTTCTGGGGCGCTGCGGTGTGACGGACCTGAACATCGATAGCGTGCCGGTGACCCGGACGTCGGATGTCAGTGGCCTGCCGGCGGGCTGGCTGCAGACCTCGCCCGAGTACGCCATGAAAAGGCTGCTGGCTGCCGGTGCCGGGGATATCTACCAGGTTGCCCGGGTATTTCGTAACGGCGAGCGAGGTGCTCGCCACAATCCCGAATTCTCTCTGCTCGAATGGTATCGGACCGGGTTCGATGATACCGACCTGATGGCCGAAGTTGCGGACCTGGTGTGCGGCTGGCTGGAATGCGACCGGCCGGTCACGCTGCGTTACGGCGAGGCCATGCGCCGGTTTGCGGGCGTGGATCCGTTTGCCGCCTCAGACGCCGAACTCCGGGCCCTTTGCCGGGACTGGATGCCTCCGGAATCGCTGTCAGGACTGCTTCGGGATGAATGTCTTGATCTGCTGATGAGTTTTCGGGTGGAGCCTCAACTGGCGCAGATTGGCCCGGTATTTATCACCGGCTACCCGGAATCCCAGGCGGCACTGGCGCGGATTTCCCAGGTTGACGGCGTTTGTCAGGCCCACCGGTTCGAGTTGTATATTGATGGGCTGGAGTTGTGCAACGGCTACTGGGAACTGACAGACGCTGCCGAGCAGAGGGCACGTTTCGACTCAGACAATCTTGCCCGTCGCCAGGCCGGGCGCCCGGAAATGCCGGTTGATGAAGCGTTGCTGGCGGCGATGACGTCAGGGGTGCCGGATTGCTCCGGCGTTGCCCTGGGGTTGGACCGGTTGCTTATGCTGAAACTGGGTCATCGTGATATTGCCGACGTACTCGCGTTTCCCGGCGAGCGCGCCTGACCTGGCGTTACCCTTTTTCGGGGCCGAAGAGTGACCCGAAAGCCTCGCCCATTTTCACGGTTTTTCCGGCGACCTGATGGTTTTGCCATGTCACTGATCCTTTTGGCATGACCATTACAACGGTAGAGCCTAGCCGGAAACGCCCCATTTCATCGCCTTTACCAAACTGAATGGGGCGAGCGAGGTTGCTGTAGATCGAGGTGCTGACTTCATGACCGTTCCGGGCAATGACGCCGCTCCAGGTGGTTTCCATGCTGCCAACAATCATTGCCCCGACCAGTACCAGAGCCATGGGGCCTGAGTCCGTGTCGAATACGCAGGAAACGCGCTCGTTGCGGGCGAACAGATTGGGCACCTGCTCTGCTGTGGTGGGATTCACCGAAAACAGTTTGCCCGGCACGTAGGTCATTTCCCGGAGCGTGCCGGCCAGCGGCATGTGAATCCGATGGTAGTCTTTGGGGGAGAGGTAGATCGTTGCAAACTCGCCGTTCTCGAATGCTTTTGCCCGCTGACCATCGCCGCCCAACAATTCGGTCAGGCTGAACGACTGGCCCTTGGCCTGAAACACCCGGTCGTTGGTGACGGTGCCGAGCTGACTGATAGCGCCGTCGACCGGGCTGACCATGACCGACGGGTTTTCGTCAACCGGTCTCAGGCCCGGTTTCAGCGCCCGGGTAAAAAACGCGTTGAAGCTGGGGTAGGCCTCCGGTTCTGGCTCAATTGCTTCATCCATATTGACGCCGTAACGGCCTATGAACCATCGCAACACCCGGTTTTTCATGCCGGGAGCGCTGTCCATGTCCGCAAGCTTGCCGGCAAGACGTGAAACCGTCCGTTGTGGCGTGACGTACTGCATCATTACAAAAAGCTTGTCGAACATTAGCTCGGATCCTTAGCACTCTGGTCTTTATTCTGGTTAGCAATCTAAAGCGGCGAAGTCTATCAAAAGCCATGGCTCGTGTAGAAATGGTTTTGCATCGTCGCGGTTCCTGTCAGTGCTTGCTATGATCAAGCAAAGCCACGCGGGTGGGCTGCGACCATCCTGAGGTTCACTCGGCATAATCACTATAAAAGGTACGTGTTTTTACTATGCTATTCATCATAGGTTCAGTGGTTGTTATCTTCTGTGTTCTTTACGGTTACGTCCTGCATGGCGGCAACCTGGCGGTGCTTTGGCAGCCAACCGAAGTGTTGATTATTGGTGGCGCGGCGGTTGGTTCTTTCATCATTGCTAATCCAGTCCATACCATCAAGGAAGTAGGCAAAGCCATTGCACGACAACTTACGGGCTCGCCGTACAACAAGTCTTTTTACATGGACCTGCTCAGCCTGCTTTACGAAGTTTTTGATAAATCCCGGAAACAGGGTGTCATGGCGATTGAGGAAGATATTGATGATCCCGCGTCAAGCCAGATTTTCAGCCGCTATACGGCGATCATGAAGTCGAAACACTTGCTGTCGTTCATCACCGATTACCTGCGCATTATCAGCGCCGGCAATATGGCTACCCATGAACTGGACGGCATGATGGAGAACGAGATTGATAGCCGTCAGCATGAGGTGGAAGAGCCGGCCCATGCCGTCAACAAAATAGCAGATGCCCTTCCGGGGCTTGGGATTGTCGCGGCCGTTCTGGGCATTGTTATTACCATGAACTTCCTGACCGAAGGGCCGGAAAAAATTGGCCTGAGTGTAGCGGCGGCCCTTGTAGGTACTTTTCTGGGTATCTGGCTGGGCTACGGTTTTGTCGGCCCGCTGTCGGTTGCCATGGAGCATTCCGCGAAGTATGAAATCAAAGCGTATGAATGTGTGAAGTCCTCGATTGTTGCGACGGTCTCGGGCCAGGCGCCGCAGATGGCCATTGAATTTGGCCGCAAGGCATTACCGTCGGATAAACGGCCGGGATTCCAGGAGTTGAACGACCACGTTCGGTCGAAATAACTCGTCGTATTGCTTGATCAACCGGGAGTGGCGCTTTGGAAAATCAGCCGATCATCATCAAACGCAAAAAAGTAGTTGCGGCCGGCCATCACGGTGGCTCCTGGAAGGTCGCCTTTGCTGATTTTGCTACCGCCATGATGGCCTTCTTTCTGGTGTTGTGGCTGACAGCCACCGCCTCACCTGAACAGAAGCGGGCAGTAGAGGGTTATTTCAAGGACCCGGTAGGTTTTACCGAAGGTGGCTCACGAACCCCGGTTGATTTGGGGGGCAGTGCCTCGGTTGTGAATGAGTCCAGTGATGATATGTCCGATAGCAATATCCAGATCGAAGACCAGGTTGTCGAAGAAATGGCGCAGACACTGGAGCAGCAAAAAATGGAGCGGTTGTTCCAGGACCTCAAAGACCGTATTGCCGACAACGAAACGCTGCAAAATTTTAAAGACCAATTGCTGATCGATATCACCAGTGAAGGGCTACGCATCCAGATCGTGGATCGTTCCCAGCGACCGATGTTCGATAGTGGCCGCGCGGAGCTGAAATATTATTCCCAGGATATTCTGTTCGAGCTCGCTAAAACGCTTTCTTCGGTCAATAACAAGCTCAGCATTACCGGCCATACGGATTCCACGCCGTTCAGTGGGCGGCCCGGCTACACCAATTGGGAATTATCCGCCGATCGTGCCAACACTGCGCGACGCGCTCTGGTCGCCGGTGGTGTTGCCGGTGGGCAGATTGGCCGGGTTGTGGGGCTCAGCGACTCCATCCTGTTCAACAAAGACGATTCCCGGGCCCCGGTAAACCGGCGCATCTCTATCATCGTGATGAACAAAAAAGCGGCAGACGACATACAGAGCAGTGCCGGCCAGTCTGACGAGCCCCTCATTGATCTGACGGTTCCCTCCGGGGAAGACCAGCAAAGAGCCATGCAGTCGCTGGAGGAGGGAAACTGGGCGACAGAAAAGGAACCGCCGCAAGAAGGCGAGCTGAACTGGTAGCAGGCGTCGTCAGTCGATTCTGAGGCCCCGGGCCTGTTGTTCCGCCATGTCCTCGAGTATGCGGTGAAAACTTCGCAGTCGCTCCCGGCTTATCGTGCCCTCGTCAGCTGCGGCTTGAATGGCGCAGCCGGGATCGCCGAGGTGGCGGCAGTTGCGGAATTTACAGTGGCCGATCAAGTCCCGGATTTCCCGAAAACCGTGCTCGATTTCCGACGGTGACATGTGCCAGAGGCCGAATTCGCGGATGCCCGGTGAGTCGATCAGCTGACCGCCGCAACTGAGATGGAACAGTTTGGCGGTGGTGGTGGTGTGAATGCCTTTGCCCGTGCTTTCGGAGACCGCACCGACCCGGATGGCCTCGTCCGGTAACAATGTCTGGATAATGGAAGACTTACCCACGCCTGACTGACCCACGAACACGCAAGTCTGGTCTGCGATCATGTTTTCAACCCCGACCGCTTTCCCGCCCTCGGTTTGTGCAGACGTTTGCTCAACCCGGTAGCCCAGAGACTGGTAGCGGTCCAGCAGGGTGTTAATGGACTCCCGGTTATTTTCGTTGATCAGGTCGGATTTATTCAGCAACAGAATGACCGGGATGTCGGTAATTTCAGCCGCCACCAGGTAACGGTCGATCAGGCTGTCATGGGGCTCCGGTTCCGGGGCGATGACCAGAATAATGTGGTCGATGTTGGCCGCAACCGGTTTTAGAGCGCCAAAATTGTCCGGGCGTTGCAGCAGCGAGTGGCGATCGCACCGTGCCACAATCACGCCGGTGTCGTTGCCGCTCATGCGCCAGATCACCTTGTCACCGGTGACCAGACTGTCGATGTTGGCCCGCACAAAGCAGCGAATGACCTTTCCGGCGCTCTCACCTTCCAGAGCTTCGATGTCCAGCTGCTGGCCGTAATGCGCGATGATCAGCCCTTCCTGTTCCGGGCCCAGGTCGCCGGCTTCCAGTTGCTCGTCAATGACCTTTTCTTTGCGGGCGGCGCGGGCTGTGCGCTCCTGCTGGACTTTGGAAATGCGCCATTGCTGTTGCTTGTTCAGTCGACGTTTGGCCATAAATCGGGAATAGTTCCGCTATCGCTGTTTGGGTGTGTCACATCATACGTTATTCGTCCAGAATAGGCAGAGGTTGTGGGAGGTCATGGCCTTTCCCAAGAGTCGGATAGCGGAGGAACGTGAATGCCTGGTGCGAATTATCTTGTATGGATTGACCTAGAAATGACCGGGCTGGACCCGGAAAAAGAGCGGATTATCGAGATCGCGACGATCATTACCGATTCCGAGCTGAATACCATTGAAGAGGGACCGGTGCTGGCAGTGCACCAGTCAGACAGTCTGCTGAACGACATGGACGAATGGTGCACTCGCACCCACGGCGAGAGCGGTCTGACCCAGCGGGTTCGAGACAGTCGGGTCAACGAGATTGACGCCGAGCAACAGACGATCGAGTTCCTGCAGCGCTATCTGGAGCCGGGACAGTCACCGCTGTGTGGCAACAGCATCGGCCAGGATCGCCGGTTTCTGGTGAAGTACATGCCGGAGCTGGAGGCGTTTTTCCATTATCGCAACCTGGATGTCAGCACTGTGAAGGAACTGGCCCGGCGTTGGCGCCCGGAAGTGTTGGATGGCGTTCAGAAGAAAGGCAGCCACCTGGCGCTGGACGATATCCGGGACTCTATCAACGAACTGCGCCATTACCGCGAGCATTTCTTCCAGCTCTGAACGCCCCGCTAGAGGCCGTGGCGGGCCAGCGCCCATTGGACGTGTTCCCGAACCAGGTCGGATGGGTGGTCCGCCCGCTGCTTCAATGCCTCGATGACGGGGATGGTGGAGGGGGCGTTGCCAAGACCTACCGCAAGATTACGTAGCCAGCCCTGGTAGCCCGTGCGGCGTATTGCCGAGCCTTCGGTGCGCTTCAGGAACTCTTCTTCTGTCCAGAGAAACAGGGTGGCCAGTTCGGCGTTATCCAGACCATGCCGCGGCTGAAAGTCGGGTTCGGCGGTGGGCTTGCTGAACTTGTTCCAGGGGCAGACCAGTTGGCAGTCGTCGCAGCCAAACACCCGGTTGCCCATTTTTTCCCGCAGTTCCACCGGTATGCTGCCCGACAACTCAATGGTCAGGTAACTGATGCATTTGCGGGCATCCAGGCGATGGGGCCCTTCAAAAGCGTCGGTTGGACAGATGTCCAGGCAGGCGGCACAGGAGCCGCAGTGCTCTTTCTCGAAGGGCTTGTCCACGGGCAGGGGGGCACTGGTAAATATTTCCCCCAGAAAGAAAAACGAGCCGGCTTTCGGGTGAATGACCATGTTGTTCTTGCCAATCCATCCCAGTCCGGCCCTCTGCGCCAACGCCCGTTCGAGCACTGGCGCGCTGTCTACGAACGCCCGATAGTCATAGCCCGCCACGGCGCCATCAATTTTTTTTGCCAGGGTTGCCAGCCGTTTGCGCATCAGCTTGTGGTAATCGCGACCTACTGCATATCGCGTCACATAGGCTTTTTCCGGGTTAGTCAGTACTCGCGCCGGACTGTCCGGTGCAGGCAGGTAGTCCATCCGTACCGAGATGACCCGGTGGGTTCCTTCTACCAGAGATCTGGGCGTGTAGCGCTTATCTCCATGATCCGCCATGTAGCCCATCTCCCCGTGAAAGCCATCGTCCAGCCATTGTTGCAAGCGCTGGGCATGAGGGCCCGTGTCCGGATGAGTAATGCCCAGGTCACTGAAGCCCAGCTCCTGCGCCCATTTGCGAATCAATTCAGGGAGCTGTTCGAGTGTTTGGTCCGTGGATTCGGTCATTGAAGTCTCACCGGAAACAGGTGTTCCAGGCACAGTGATGAAAAGAAAATGTAAAGGCGCTGATTAAGTTATGACCTTTTTTAGTATTTTGCTATGCTTTACAGACAGCTGGCACTTTTTCTTAAACCGGATTCTTTAGCTGGAGCGCGTTTCAATGCCCCTGGTTAACGATCATAGCTTACCAGAAGAGCTCTATTCCGCCGATGCGGTCAGGGCGATTGATCGCTATGTGATTGATCAGCAGGGAGTTGACGGGTTCGAGTTGATGCAGGCTGCCGCCGCCGCGGCGTTCCGGCGGTTGGTTAAAATTTGCCCGGAACCTTCTGCGATTCTCGTGCTTTGTGGTGCCGGCAATAATGGTGGCGATGGATACCTTATTGCCGCCAATGCGAAAAGACACGGTATTCACGTTCATTGTATTGCCGTTGCGCCGACTGAAAAACTCACGGGCGATGCCCGTAAAGCCTGGCAGAAGGCGCAGGCAGACGGCGTGGAGGTGCAATTACCGGGATCCGATGGCAGCGGTCTGCCGTTTGGCGAAGTCGACCTGATTGTCGACGCCATGCTGGGCACAGGGGCAACCGGCGCGCCGAGAGAGCCCTTTGCGGGCATTATTGAGCGGTGCAACCAGGTGGCGACGCCAGTGATGGCGATTGATGTGCCATCCGGGCTGGATTCGACTGTGGGTGCGGCGGCCGGAATCGTTGTCCGGGCGGATGTGACGGTCACATTTATCGCGCTCAAAGCGGGCCTGTTCACCGGCCAGGGGCCAGAGGCCTGCGGACAAGTAGTATTTGAATCGCTGGATACCGAAGAGTGGGTGGTGGAAAGCGGCCAGTTGCCTTTGGCGCGCAGACTTGACTGGGCGTCCCTGTCGGCAAGCGTGCCACGGCGGCCGGTCAACGCTCACAAAGGCCGCTTTGGCCACGTACTGGTATTGGCCGGTGATTATGGCTTTGGCGGCGCCGGCATCCTGGCAGCCGAGGCGGCAGCCAGAACCGGGGCCGGACTGGTAACGCTGGGCACCCGTGCAGGTCATGTAGGTCCGGCTCTGGCACGCTGTCCGTCCATCATGGCTCATGCCGTCGATCATGGTTCTGAGTTGCAGCCGCTGATTGATGCGGCCTCGGTGATTGTCTGTGGCCCTGGCCTAGGCAAGGGCGCCTGGGGACAGCAAATGCTCCAGCAGGTGGTCGCCAGTGGCAAAGCGAGGGTTCTGGACGCCGATGCGCTGAACCTGCTGGCAGCCCGGGCGCACAGCCGCGCGGAGAATCACATTCTGACACCTCACCCCGGAGAGGCTGCCCGTTTGCTGGGTTGTACCGTGCCGGAGGTAGAGGCGGATCGAATCAAAGCCGCGGTCAGTCTCCAGAAGAGACAGGGCGGGATTGTTCTGCTCAAAGGCGCGGGAACCATCATCGCCGATGGTCAGCGTCTTCCGAGCATTGTCAGTGGGAGCAATCCGGGCATGGCGACCGCGGGCATGGGGGATGTGCTGGCCGGCATCATTGGCAGTCTCCTGGGTCAGTTTGACAATGCTGCTCTGGCGACCGCGATGGGCGCTGTGCTGCATCTGGAAGCGGCTGGAGTTGCGGCGGTATCGAAAGGATTTATGGGTTTGCTGCCCACTGATGTCATTGACAGCTTGCCGGCCATCCTTGCGGCCGCCGAGCATGGTGATCGAGTAGACGCGGGCATCCGGCAGGCGGAGGTTTAAATGGCGAGTAGTGGTAACGAGCATACGCTGTTTTTGCCAGACGAGACGGCGACTGAGACGCTTGGCCGGGCGCTGGCAGCGGCGGTGAAAGCCGGTGGCCAGGGTGCAACCGTGTTTCTTCGGGGGACTCTGGGGATGGGAAAGACCACCTTGAGTCGCGGTGTCATGCGGGGAATGGGCCACGAGGGCGCGGTAAAAAGTCCGACCTACACCATTGTCGAGCCCTATGAACACCTGGAGCCGATGGTATACCACTTCGATCTTTACCGGCTGGGCGACCCGGAAGAACTGGAGTATCTGGGTATCCGGGACTATTTCGGCACGTCCAGTTTGTGCCTGATCGAGTGGGCAGAGCGGGGCGAGGGTGTTCTGCCCGGGCCGGATATCGAGGTGACACTGGATCCTGAGGGTGAGGGACGCCGGGTAGTTCTGACCTCACATACCCCGCTGGGGGCACAGTTACTGAAGAACCTGCGCGCGACAGACCGTGCCGGTAATGAATCAGGGATTTTGCAGAAGGTTGATGTCGATGCAGGTACATAGCATGAAAACCGGACTCTGTTTGCGGCGCTTTTTCAGCGTTTTTGTGCTGTTCTGTCTGGCAGTGGTGGCCAGAGCGGACGTCAGCATAGACGGTGTGAGAATCTGGCCTGCGCCGGACCACACCAGGCTCGTGCTCGAAGTGGGCAATGCGGTTGAACACAACGTTTTCTCGTTATCAGGGCCGTCTCGCCTGGTCATTGACCTCAAAAACAGTCAGTTAAGAGCAGACTTTGACGCTCTGGACCTTGCCGGTAGCCCGATCCAGCGAATCCGCAGTGCGCCCCGCAACGGCAACGACCTGAGGGTGGTTCTTGATCTCAAGAGCGACATCAAGCCCAGGAGTTTCCAGTTGGAGTCGAATCAGCAGTACGGTCACCGACTGGTGGTGGATTTGATTGAAGAAGGTGCCAGAAAAGCGCGTGAGGAAGCCCAGCCAACCGTGACCGAAAGCAGAAACGGCAAGCGAGACATTGTGGTCGTTGTCGATGCCGGTCACGGGGGCGAGGACCCTGGCGCCATCGGCCCGCGTGGCACCCGCGAAAAAGATGTGGTGCTCAGTATGGCCCGAACCCTGGCAGACTTGATCGAAAAAGAGCCGGGTTACACCGCCAGGCTGACCAGAACCGGCGATTACTACATTGACTTGCGCAGCCGAACCATTCTTGCCCGTAAGCACAACGCCGATCTGTTTGTGTCGGTGCACGCCGACGCGTTTCGTACGCCGCAGCCCCGTGGTGCGTCTGTCTTTGCGCTCTCACAGCGAGGGGCGACCAGTGAAACCGCGCGCTGGTTGGCGCAGTCGGAAAACCGGTCGGACCTGATCGGCGGTGCCGGTGGGGTTTCGTTGGACGGCCGGGACGACATGCTGGCCGGTGTTCTGCTGGATCTTTCCATGACGGCCAGCATCAATTCCAGTCTGGGTGTGGGCAACACCATCCTGAACCAGCTCGGGGGCGTTGCGAAGCTTCACAAGAAAGGTGTCGAGCAAGCGGCTTTTGCGGTCCTGAAGTCCCCGGATATTCCCTCTATCCTGGTTGAGGCGGGGTTCATCTCCAATCCGACCGAAGAGAAGAATCTGGGTAGCGCAGGCTATCGGCGCAAACTGTCAGAGGCTGTATTCCGGGGTATCGACGATTATTTCAGCAAAACTCCGCCGCCCGGAACGCTGCTGGCCTGGCAGAAGCGAAATGGCGATGGCAGCAGCCAGGCCAGTCAGTATCGGATCCAGCGCGGAGACACTCTCTCAGGCGTTGCCCGTCGAATGCAGACGAGCGTTAGCAGGCTGATGCAATATAACGGACTGAACAATGACCGTGTTATGGTAGGGCAGACTATTCGTATACCCGCGTCCTGATAACGAGGTTGTTCCGTTAATGCCTGCCATCCGATTGCTGACACCGCGCCTGGCAAACCAGATTGCTGCTGGCGAAGTGGTCGAGCGCCCGGCCTCTGTTGCAAAAGAACTGATTGAAAACGCGCTAGATGCCGGTGCCCGAAGGGTCGACATCGATATTGAACAGGGCGGGGTCAAGCTGATCCGCGTGCGCGACGATGGCAGTGGTATCAGCGAGGACGATTTGCCACTGGCGCTCAGCCGCCATGCCACCAGTAAAATTGCCGATCTGGACGATCTGGAAGCCGTTGCCTCGCTTGGCTTCCGGGGTGAAGCCCTGGCCAGCATATCCTCGGTATCCCGGTTGGCGCTGACGTCGCGTACCGAAGACCAGGAAGCGGCTTCAAGAGTGGAAGTCGAAGGTCGGGATATGGACGCCACTATTTCGCCGGCGGCCCACCCTATCGGCACGACGGTCGAGGTGCGCGACCTGTTTTTCAACACCCCCGCCCGCCGCAAGTTCCTGCGCACTGAAAAAACCGAATTCAACCACGTTGAGGAATGCGTCCGGCGTCAGGCCCTGAGCCGTTTTGACACCGGATTTACCTTGCGCCATAACCAGCGTGTCATTCAGAGCCTGAGGCCTGCCGAAAACCCTCTGGATCGGGAGCGGCGGATCGGTTCGCTCTGTGGTCAGCAGTTTATCGACAACGCCGTTGTTATCGACGCCGAGGCCACCGGGCTCAGGCTATGGGGCTGGGTGGCTTTACCGACTTTTTCTCGTAGCCAGGCAGACCTGCAGTACTTTTTTGTCAACGGCCGGGTTATTCGTGACCGGCTTGTGGCCCACGCCGTGCGCCAGGCCTACAGGGATGTACTGTATAACAACCGGCACCCGGCATTTGTGCTGTATCTGGAAGTCGATCCGGCGTCGGTGGATGTGAACGTGCACCCCACCAAGCACGAGGTGCGCTTCCGGGATGGTCGGCTGGTTCACGATTTTATCTTCCGCACCCTGCACAAGGCTCTTGCGGATGTGCGACCGGATGACCATTTGCGTGGCGCTGTGGCCCAGTCGGAAGGTCGTCAGCCGTCGGCCCACGCCCAGGCTTTCGGTGTTCAGGTGCCGATGACCGATTCGCAACCGGCCGGATTTCAATCGGGGCACGCACCGCAGGCGCCGTATTCTGAGAGTCCAGGGCAGCGCCCGTTTCAGCAGGAATGGCAGGCTCGGGACCAGATGGCGTTCTATCAATCCCTGAATCAGGGCGGTGGCGTTGAGTCACTGGGAAGCGGGGCGATGCCGCCGATTGATCGGTCCGGCATGGCGACAACCCCGCCGGTCCAGAGCGGCGATGATCCGCCCCTGGGCTACGCTATTGCCCAGTTACATGGAATCTATATCCTCGCCCAGAGTCATCAGGGGCTGATTGTGGTGGACATGCACGCCGCCCATGAGCGCATCACCTATGAACGCATGAAGCGGGCGCTGGAGGCGCAGGATCTCAAAAGTCAGCCACTGCTGGTGCCGGTTACTCTGGCGGTGAGCCAGAAAGAGGCGGCCCTGGCCGAGACCCACGGCGAGGAGCTGCTGCAGCTCGGGCTGGGGGTTGAGCGTATTGGCCCGGAAACTCTGGCCGTCCGCCAGGTGCCGGCCCTGCTGCGAGGCGCTGATACCGAGCAGCTGGTCAGGGACGTGCTCTCGGACCTGATTGAAAACGGCGAGAGTGACCGGGTCGAGGCGGTCACCCACGAATTGCTGGGTACTATGGCGTGCCACGGTTCGGTGCGGGCGAACCGGCAACTGACGATCCCGGAGATGAATACCCTGCTGCGCGACATGGAAGCGACCGAGCGAAGCGGTCAATGTAATCATGGTCGTCCTACCTGGACCGTGATGACGCTGGCTGAGCTCGACAAACTTTTCCTGAGAGGCCGTTAGAACCGGCATGGCCGATCTGCCTCCCGCCATTTTTCTGATGGGGCCAACGGCCTCGGGCAAAACCGATCTGGCAGTGGAACTCTGTCGCCGGCTGCCCTGTGACATTATCAGCGTGGATTCCGCGATGATTTATCGCGGTATGGACATAGGCACGGCAAAACCGTCTCCGGAGGAACGGGCGGCGGCCCCTCATCGGCTGATCGATATCTGCGATCCGACAGAAACTTACTCAGTGGCTGATTTCCGGCGTGACGCCCTGGCCGAAATGGCCGTTATCCGCGACAAGGGCCGGATCCCGCTGCTCGTCGGTGGCACCATGATGTATTTCAAAGGGTTGCTGCAAGGCATGTCCGCCCTGCCATCGGCGGATCCCGCGCTTCGACAGGCGCTGGAGTCGCAGGCAAGTGAGCATGGCTGGGGATCGCTGTACCTTGAACTCGAGACGAAAGACCCTGTTGCGGCGAAACTGATCCACCCCAACAATCATCAGCGCCTTTTGCGTGCCATTGAAGTTATTCGCCTGACGGGCAAACCGATTTCCCGGCTCTGGGAAGAGACCAGTGAGGGTGAGGCGCCTGAAAGGGTTGAGGATTACACCTATTTCACCCGGTGGCAGGCAGACGAATCGCCGACTCTTCCGTATACTATAACTCAACTAGCAATAGCGCCCTCTGAACGGAAAATGCTTCACGACAGGATCGATCGGCGATTCCGGGCAATGCTCGATTCGGGTTTTCTTGACGAAGTCAGGATACTGATGGCCCGCGGTGATCTACACTCTGAATTGCCCTCTATGAGATGTGTGGGATATCGACAGGCCTGGGCGCATCTTGCGGGAGAATGCGATTGGCAGGAGCTGTATGGAAAGGGCGTGGCGTCGACCCGGCAGCTTGCGAAAAGACAGCTGACTTGGCTGCGAAAATGGTCCGGTTTGGACTGGTTGGACAGCGATGATCCGGAAGTGGTTGATTCGGCCTTGAAAATAATAGGATCGCGTACCACATTAACGTGTTAACTGACGATCTGCTTTCACTATAAACAGGAGAATGAACATGTCAAAAGGGCAGTCTTTACAAGACCCTTACCTCAATGCTTTACGCAAGGAACGCATTCCGGTTTCTATCTTTCTGGTCAACGGTATCAAGCTTCAGGGCCAGATTGAGTCATTCGACCAGTTTGTGATTCTGCTGAAGAATACGGTCAGCCAGATGGTCTACAAGCACGCGATTTCGACCGTTGTGCCGGCGCGTAACGTCCGTATCCCGCCACAGGCGCCTGGTGGTGAAGAATCCGAAGACTGATCTGGAGTTGATGCTACTTGTTTGAACGCCCCGATGTTGGTGAGCGAGCGATTATCGTTCACATCGAGTTCTCTGCCTATGACGACAAAGAAGACCTGAACGAATTCCGTGAATTGGTGAGGTCGGCAGGGGTAGAGCCGGTTGGAGTGGTGACCGGAACCCGGAAACAGCCCAGCTCGAGGCTGTTTGTGGGCACCGGCAAGCTGGAAGAGATCCGGGATGCAGTCAGTGCCAACGAGGCAGACATTGTGCTGTTCAATCATTCGCTTACCCCAAGTCAGGAGCGAAACGTTGAACGCGAGCTTCAGTGCCGTGTGCTGGATCGTACCGGTGTCATTCTTGATATTTTTGCTCAACGAGCGCGAACCCACGAGGGTAAGCTGCAGGTTGAACTGGCTCAGCTCGAGCACATGTCGACGCGACTCATTCGTGGCTGGACCCACCTGGAACGCCAGAAGGGCGGTATCGGTTTGCGCGGGCCGGGTGAGACCCAGCTTGAAACTGACCGCCGGCTTTTGCGGGAACGAATCAAATCGATTCACAAACGCCTGGAGAAAGTCCGCAGACAGCGTAATCAGGGCCGGCGGGCGAGAACCCGTGCGGATATCCCCACTGTGTCACTGGTCGGCTACACCAACGCCGGTAAATCGACGCTCTTCAACCGCCTGACTACTTCGACGGTTTATGCCGCCGATCAATTGTTCGCAACCCTTGATCCCACACTAAGACGATTGGAACTTCCGGACATTGGCCCTGTCGTTATGGCGGATACGGTCGGTTTTATCCGTCATTTGCCTCACAAACTCGTTGAGGCTTTCCGGGCAACGCTTGAAGAAACCACCCAGGCCTCGATCCTGCTCCACATTGTTGACTGTCATGATGATCGCCGTGAAGACAACATCGAACAGGTGGAAAATGTCCTGGCAGAAATCGGCGCGGACGATATTCCGGTTCTTCAGGTATTTAACAAAATTGACCTGTTAGAGAACTTTTCTCCGCGTACCGAACGTAATGAAGAGGGTGTGCCTGATCGCGTCTGGGTCTCGGCCGTGTCCGGTCAGGGCATGAATGAACTGTTTGATGCGGTTGTCGAGCGCCTCGCAGAAGATGTGGTGCATCACTTTGTTCGCCTCGGGCCTGTCGATGGCAAGTTGCGGGCGCTGCTTCATGACGCCGGATCGGTGATAGACGAAACCCATCGAGATAACGGTGATTCGGTGTTGGAGGTCAGGCTTCAGCAGCGGGACTGGCTGCAGTTGCTTAGCCGCGCCGAAATGAGCGAAAACGACGTAATTCTGGAACAGTAAGAGATACAGGCGGCTGTGCTATTGCCGGGGGACTTATAAATCCCTAGTATTTGCAGCCATTCGAACAGTCTGGAACGGAGAACGATATGGCCTGGAATGAACCGGGTGGAAACCGCAACGATAATGATCCCTGGGGAACCGGAGGACGTCGCGGCGGTAATGATCAGGGGCCGCCTGATCTGGACGAGGCGCTTAAAAAGGGCCTCGACAAGCTGAATAAGCTGTTGGGCGGTAAAGGCAAAGGCAATAATTCTGGCGGCAATGGTTCGTCTCCCGGCGGGAAGGGTGGCTTCGGCGCCGTGCTGGCGATTGCGGCCATAGTGTTTGTTGGCTATGTCGTTTTTCAGTCATTTTACACAGTTAACGAGCAGGAACGCGCAGTGATCCTCCGCTTCGGTGAGTACAGCCGTACAGAGACCCCGGGTCTGCGTTTCAAGGTGCCGCTGATAGACAGCGTGACGCTGGTGCGTGTGACCAACGTTCGAAATGCCCAATCTTCGGGGCAGATGCTGACCCAAGACGAGAACCTGGTGTCCGTTGATCTGCAGGTTCAGTACCGGGTCAGTGATGCCCGGGCTTATGTGCTTCATGTGCGGGACTCCAATCAGGCTTTGGCATTTGCCACGGACAGTGCCTTGCGTCACGAAGTCGGTAGCGCCAGGCTTGACGAAGTACTGACTGAGGGCCGGGCAGAGCTGGCCGTTCGGGTTGAGCAGCGACTGCAGAATTTCCTGGTAGAGTATGGCACAGGCCTGGAGCTGGTTCGGGTTAACGTTGAGAGCACCCAGCCGCCTGAACCGGTTCAGGACGCCTTCCGCGAGGTGCAGCGTGCCCGTGAGGATGAGCAGCAGGTCAAAGAGGAAGCCGAACGCTATCGGAACAAAGTCGTGCCGGAAGCACGGGGCCGTGCACAGCGTTTGACCGAAGAAGCGGCCGCCTACAGGGAGCAAGTTATTGAAAGGGCTCGCGGTGAAACATCACGTTTCCTTGCCGTGCTTGGTGTATACGAACAAGCCCCCGAGGTAACGCGTGAGCGCATGTACATTCAGGCACTGGAAACCGTGCTTTCCAATTCCAGTAAAATCATGGTGGACACCGAAAGCAGCGACAACATCATGTATCTGCCGCTGGATCGGCTGACCGGTGGTTCTGGGATCGGAACGCGAGGCGGAAACAACAACAGCTCGGGTGACAATCAATCGGATATTCAGTCCCTCGCTGATCAGGTTATGCAGGAACTGCAGAGCCGTCAGAATTCGGGCGTACGGAGGAGTCGTTAATTATGGGAGCTAAAGGTGTAGTGGGCCTTGCGGGCGCCCTTATCGTCGTGCTGGTTGTTTTATCCAGCGTTTATATCATCCCGGAAACCCACCGTGGCGTACTGCTTCGGTTCGGTGAGTTGATTGAAACTGATATTCAGGCAGGTATCCATTTCAAGGTGCCGGTAATTGATCAGGTTCGTGAATTCGATGTGCGGTTGCTGACGACGGACTTGCCGTCGCGCCAGTACCTGACGATCGAAAAGAAGCCTCTGGACGTGGATTCGTATATTGCCTGGAAAATCCGTGACGTGGACCAGTTCTATCGCGCGACGGGTGGTGATGAATTGCGGGCGTCGTCACTGCTGTTGTCACGCGTTGATAACGGCCTGCGGGACGAGTTTGGCGTGCGCACCATGGTAGAGGTGGTTTCTGGTCAGCGGGATGAGCTGATGACAACGCTCACCCAACGTGTGAACGAGACGGCTCAGAAAGAATTCGGTATCGATGTGGTTGATATCCGGGTTAAAGCCATCGAGTTCCCGGGTCAGGTCAGTTCGAACGTTTTCCGCCGGATGGCGACGGAGCGTGAAGCACTGGCTCAGGAATTCCGCTCACGCGGTAACGAGCTGGCGGAAGGCATCCGTGCCGACGCCGATCGTCAGCGCACGGTGACGCTGGCTGAAGCTTTCTCAAAAGCTGAAGCCACGCGCGGTGAGGGTGACGCCCAGGCGGCTCGCATTTATGCCGATGCGTATGGCTCTAACAGTGAGTTTTATACGTTCTATCGAAGCCTTGAGGCGTATCAGAATACCTTCGCCGATAAGGGCGATATCATGGTGATCGACGCTGAGAGCGACTTCCTGAAGTATCTGAAGGACCCGATGGGCGCCCGGTGATACCGGAGTCAGTCGAGCGAAAACCGGAATGCTGCGGCATTCCGGTTTTTTTGTGCCTGCCAACAGTGTAAAATCTCGGCGGTTTTGGCCCGGGTTTTATTGGTTCCGGGTATCGCCCTCAATCCTGTGTACGGACAACCGACTCTCATGACAGTATCTGATCGCTGGCTATTGCCGGATGGCGTTGAAGACATTCTTCCGCCGCTGGCCGGACAGATCGAATCCCTGCGCCGGGATGTAATGGATACCTGCCAGCGCTGGGGTTATCAGCTGGTTATCCCGCCCCTGATCGAATATCTGGAATCGTTGTTCACGGGCACCGGCCATGATCTGGAACTGCAGACCTTTAAACTGACGGATCAACTGACCGGCAGAATGATGGGGCTGCGCGCGGACATGACGCCTCAGGCCGCCCGGATTGACGCCCACACTCTGCGTCAGGACGGGGTGACCCGACTGTGTTATGCCGGTCACGTGCTGCATACGCGCCCGCGGCATATGTTGACGGGTCGTACACCGATTCAGGCCGGGTGTGAGCTGTTTGGCAGCCGGTCCGAGTCGGCGGATATGGAAGTGATCAGCCTGATGTTGGAGGCCCTCAGAGTTTCCGGCCTGCCCCACGTGCATCTGGACCTGGCCCATGTGGCCATTTACGAAAACCTGGTGAGTGAGGCCGGTTTTGATCGCGCGGCCGGTGAGGCGATATTTGATGCTATGGCGCGCAAATCGGTCCCGGAGCTTGATAAATGGTTAGGGGATTGTCCGTCCGGTTCCGCCGGTGAAATGTTGCGCAAACTGGCGCGCGTCAGTGGTGGCATAGAAGCGCTGGCCGACGCAAAGCAGATTCTTGCGGGCGCTCCACCGGCGTTGCAGCAGGCGCTTGGCCAGTTGGAACGGGTTGCCGATATGTTGGGCAAGCGTTTTCCGGAAGTGAGCTTCGGTTTCGATTTCTGCGAGCTTCGTGGGTACAACTACCACACCGGGCTGGTCTTTTCGGCCTATGTGCCAGGTCACGATGACGCCGTGGGTAAAGGTGGTCGTTACGATGCCATTGGCAGTGATTTTGGCCGCGCGCGACCGGCCACCGGGTTCAGCCTGGACATTCGTTCGCTGGCGTCACTGGGGCATCGGGCGGGGCGTTCTACCGGACTGATCTGGGCGCCCTCGGACGATGACAATGCCCTGGAAGGTGTTATCTCCGGGCTGCGTCTGACAGATACCGTGATCCGCGCACTACCGGAGGACAGTAACGCCGATCCCCGGACCCGCGGATGCGACAGAGTACTTGTAAAAAAGGACGGCCAGTGGGTCGTGGACCACCTGGACTAACTGAGCTGGACGAATCGAGAGAGAATCATGGGTAAGAATGTTGTAGTACTTGGTACTCAATGGGGCGACGAAGGCAAAGGTAAGATCGTCGACCTTCTGACCGATAAAGTGTCGGCGGTTGTTCGTTTTCAGGGCGGTCACAATGCAGGGCATACGCTGGTTATCGATGGCAAGAAAACGGCACTACATCTTATTCCTTCGGGAATTCTCCGTAAAAGCGTCCTGTGTCTGATCGGTAACGGTGTGGTGCTCTCTCCGGAGGCCCTGCTCAAGGAAGTGCGTGAGCTGGAGTCCAACGGCGTGGCGGTCCGGGATCGGCTGAAAATCAGTCTGGCGTGCCCGATCATTCTCAAGACCCACGTGCGCATTGATCAGGCCCGGGAAAGAGCCCGTGGTGTCGACAAGATTGGCACCACGGGCCGCGGCATCGGGCCGGCCTATGAAGACAAGGTCAGCCGCCGGGGCGTCCGGCTGGGTGATTTGTTGGATCCTGCGAGTTTCGAGGAAAAACTCCGTGAGATCATGACGTATCATAATTTCGTACTGACCCAGTATTTCCATGAAGAAGCCGAAGACATTGATCAGGCTCTGGCTGAACTGATGTCTATGGGCGAGGAAATATTGCCGATGGCGGCAGACGTGACCGACATCCTGCACGATCTGCGCAAGCGGGGTGAACACATTCTGTTCGAGGGCGCGCAGGGGTCGCTGCTGGATATTGATCTCGGCACCTATCCCTATGTGACGTCCTCTAATACCACCGCCGGTGGCACCGCGACCGGAACCGGCTTCGGGCCTTTGTTTCTCGATTACGTGCTCGGTATCACCAAGGCTTACACGACTCGTGTGGGCTCAGGCCCGTTTCCCACGGAACTGTTTGACGATATGGGTCAGCACCTGGCCGTCAAAGGCAACGAGATTGGCACCACCACCGGCCGTTCCCGCCGCTGTGGCTGGTTTGATGCCGTGGCTTTGCGCCATGCCATTCAGATCAACAGTGTGTCTGGTATCTGTCTGACCAAACTGGACGTGCTGGATGGCATGGACACCGTCAAGGTGTGCATTGGCTACAAGACTCCGCAGGGAGAGATATTTCGCCCGCCGATTGGCTGCGACACTTACAAGGACATTGAGCCGGTGTTCGTGGAACTGCCCGGTTGGCAGGAAAGCACTTTTGGCCTGACGTCTCTGGAGCAGTTGCCGGAAAACGCCCGCTCGTACATCCGTTTTCTCGAAGAGCAGATTGAAGCCCCGATCGACATAATCTCTACGGGACCTGACAGAATTGAGACCGTCATCCTCCGCCATCCTTTTGGCGAATAGCGGCCTGCCAATAATGCCCTGCGGGTTCAGGGCTTGTTGGCAATGAGCATTGCCCGTTTCGGGCCGGGGTAACCTTCAATGGTTTTTCCCGGGTCGTCCGGGTCCAGAAAATCGCTTAGCGACTGGAATCGCATCCAGTCTGTCTGGCGCTGTTCCCCGGTCGTGGTAATGCTCACATCCACCACCCGCGCATTGCGGAATCCGGTTCTATCCAGCCATCTTAGAAGCGTGTCGCAACTGGGCAGAAACCAGACGTTGCGCATCTGGCCGTACCGGTCCTCCGGCATCAGGCTGTAGCCTTCCGGGCCTTCCACGACCAGTGTTTCCAGTATCAGTTCGCCACCCGGCCTCAGGGTGTCTTTCAGTTCCAGCAGATGATCCAGCGGTGACCGGCGATGATAGAGAACACCCATGGAAAAGGTGGTGTCGAAGGCGCCAAGCCGGGGCGGCAGGTCTTCCAGCTTTACGGGCAGCAAGTCGGCCGCGGGCGTTGGTGAAACGTAGCCTTTGACCGCCAGAAACTGAAACAGGAACAACAGGCCCGGGTCGACCCCGATCACCCGGCTGGCGCCCTCTCCAAGCATGCGCCAGAGGTGGTATCCAGAGCCGCAGCCAACGTCCAGAATCTGTCGGCCGTTCAGGTTCGAGAGGTGCGGCAGCACCCGATCCCATTTCCAGTCCGAGCGCCATTCGGTATCAATGCCGATGCCGAAAAAATCGAAGGGCCCTTTGCGCCAGGGCATCAGACCCCGCAGGCCGGACTCCACCTGTTGCCCGATGTCCTGCGGCAACGGACTCCTGGTAGCCAGTTTAATCGCAGACTGATTGAGGCTGCACTGAACCGCATTCAGCTCCGGTAAACTCTCCAGCGCAGCCATCCAGCGAACAATGTCCCCGTGAGGATGTTCCTCGAAACGACGGCGGAGCTGCCGGTCCAGCTGTTCACACCAGCGTTCCAGGCCTTGCTGGTTTAGCTCGTCAAATAATGAGGCGTAACAGGCTTGCCAGTTAAAACGGTTCATGTGGGCGACTTGATGGCCAGAATGGAAACAAAATTAAAGCACTGGTACCAGACCATGACCGTGGAGAATCCGGCATTGCGAAGGCGCATCTGATGCTCTGCCAGCGTTTCCGGCTGCAACACCTGTTCCAGCGCCGAGCGTTTCTGGCTGATTTCCAGGTCGGAGTAACCGTTTGCCCGTTTAAACTCATGGTGCAGGTCGGTCTGAGTCGTTTGTTCGGCCGCGGAGTCAAAGCGGATTTTTTCCGACAGAATCAGGACGCCACCGGGCAGGGTGGCGTCGGCGATGCGTTTCAGCAGGTCGGTGCGGTACTCCGGCGCCACAAATTGAAGCGTGAAATTGAGGGTGGTCACCGACGCCTGGTGCAGATCAGTTTTCAGAATGTCCTCACAGCGCAGCGAGACAGGCAGCGAGTGGTCATCCAGCGCAATGTAATGCTCGGCCCGTTCGATCATATCGGGCGAGTTATCCACGCCGACCAGCGTGCAGTCCCGAGCGCCGATGCCATGACGCATGGCAAGCGTCGATGCGCCAAGAGAGCAGCCCAGGTCATAGCAATGACTGCCGGGCAGGGCATATTGGTCGGTGATCACTTCAATCATTGGAATAATGGTGGTGTAGCCAGGCACCGAGCGCCGGATCATGTCCGGGAAAACACGCGCCACGGCGGCGTTGAAGCGAAACTCGCCGGATTCCTGTTCGCTGGCAAACAATCTGTCCCGGGCCTCGTCCGGTGTTTCTCGGCGGTTGGCCATCGGCTTATCCCTCGTCCTCACGGTCGTCAGCCGGGCGGGCGGGTACTGGCGCCGGGCCGCGGCTGCAGCGAACTCCCCGGTTTTTGTAGTCCACCAGAATGCCCCGGAAAGAGGGATCCACATCGGCCGCAATGGCCAAAAATCCCTGCTCGCAGACGGCGTGGAGCTCGGAGGCCTTTTGCGACATTCGGTAGGGTTCACCGGGCTGAAGCTGTACTGCTTCAAATTCGCCGACCGGAACATGATCTTTGTTGTCGGAGTGGTCAATTTTACCGCTGATCTCAAGTGCCATGATGGTCGCAATGAGGGTGCCAATGGCCGTGACGATCAGGCTGCGAATGGAAAATCTATTTTCTGTCTGGCTCACACTTATCTCCGAAAATCAGGGTGTTGGTCTAGAGCTGGCCCGGGATACTGATAGCAGGGCTTTGCAGAGAGGCGAGCTGCTCCCGAAGCGAAAGGATCTGATCTGACCAGAATCGCGGTTGGGCAAACCAGGGGAAAAACCGGGGGAAAGCGGGGTCATCCCAGCGTTTTGCCAGCCAGGCGCAATGGCCGATCTGGCGATAACAGCGCAGCGGCTCGATCAGGTGTCGCTCCCGCCGGTTAAAGTCCCGGAACATCTCATAGCCTTCCAGCAGCTCGCCGAATTGCTGGCCCCGCTCCACATCGTCGCCGTTCAGAAGCAGCCAAAGATCCTGGATGGCAGGCCCGGTGCGGCAATCATCCAGGTCCACAAACAGCATCTGTTCGTCGCGGCACAGAATGTTGCCGGCATGACAGTCGCCGTGGATCCGCAGGTGATGGACGCTTCCGGCGTCTTCCATGCGCCGTTTGCAGTGCTCGATCAGGTCGGGAATCAGTGAATCCCAGGCCGGTCGCAAGTCAGCAGGCACCCAGTTTTCGCGGACGAGGAATTCGGTATTCGCCGTGATTCCGCCGATCAGGTCCAGGGTCGGGCGTTCAGCAAAGCTCGCCGTGTCGCCGTGATTGTGCAGCTGGCCCAGCCATTGGCCCAGCCGGTAAAGAGTGTCGGTGACGCTGGTATCCGGCGCCTGTCCGCCCCGCTGCTGGAATACCGCAAACTGGAAATCGCCGCTGCGGGCCAGCGTGTCACCGGAGACGAGCTCCATAGGCGCAACGACGGGGATGTCGGCGTTCAGAAGCTGGCGGGTGAAGTTGTGCTCCTCGCGAATCTGCGCTTCGCTCCAGCGGCCTGGCCGATAGAACTTGGTGATAACCGGCGGCTGGTCCTGGATGCCAATCTGATAAACGCGGTTTTCATAACTGTTCAGCGCAAACAGCCGCCCGTTGACCACAAATCCGGCGTCTTCCATGCCGTCCAGAATGGTGTCCGGTTTCAGGGCGTCATAGGGGTGACTGCTGGTTTCTGGCATAAAAAGGTTTAGCGCCTGTCTTGCTGTCGGGCTTGCATATCGTTCAGATGATACCAGTTTTCGTCCAGTTCCCAGCGAATACGGTCAATACTGTCCTGGCTGAGAATAATGTCACCGGCCCGGGCCTGGACCTGCGCCAGTTCACGCTCTGCCTGCTGCCATTCGCGACTGGTGTCAGCCAGATTGCGCATGCTGGGAAAAATGGCGTTCAGGGCATCCCGCGTGGGGGTGTCCAGTGAACGCAGGGACGACATAATGGCGGTTCTGCCTTCGACCCTGACAACGCGGTGCTGATAGGGATAGTTAGCAACCGTATCATCGGCCTTCAGGGCATGATTGAGGCTGATGACCTCGAATCCGCGCCACCCGAGCCAACCCACGAATAGGGCGGCGACCAGCATTACGATGATGAATTGCTTCCTGTCAGACATTGCGTCTTGGCTCCCAGCACTTTTCCGATGCGGGAGTATACCGTTTTTAGGCCGTTCTCCGTAGTGCAATTGAGTGTGCGATTGAGTGTTTTGGTTCAACCGGGCGTGCGTGCCAACGCCCAGACCTCTACATCGTCTGCTCCCGCCTGTTTGAGGGCCTGGGCAAACAGGCGGGCGGTGGCGCCGGTTGTGATTACGTCGTCGATGATCGCAACCCGGGCGGGTGGTGTTTCAGTGACTTTGAAAATACCCGCGAGGTTCGTCAGCCGCCCGTGCCGGTCAAGTCCGCGCTGTGTTCTCGTTTTCCGGGTTCTGATGCTGACGCCGGATGACCAGGGCAGGCCTAGCGCCTGGCTGAGATGTTCCGCAATGTCCGAGGCCTGGTTGAAGCCCCGCGCCCGCCTCCTGGCAGGATGCATCGGGGTGGGAATGAGGAGGTCCGGCGCGCGTTCCGGGAAATGCAACAGGGTTTCCGACAGCTGTTGCTCCAGACCTTTTATCAGGGGTTTGGCATAAGATCGCTGGCCGGACGTTTTATAGCGATGAATCATGCGGTCAACTGGGAAGCGGTAATGCCAGGGGGCGACCACCCGGGTAAACGGCGGCGGCGCTGTCAGGCATTCGCCACAGGTCATCTGGTCGCTGGCAAACGCCAGGGGCAGCGCACATTGTCGGCACTGCCAACGGTTCCAGGGCAAATGCTCATGGCACTTTGCACAGAGCCCGAAGCTGGCTGCAGGATCCAGGCAGGCCACACAACTTCCTTTGCTGTTAACCTTTAGTGCAAGCAAGGTTGACAGCGCGTCCAGTCTCTTTATCATTTGCTCAATCGCTATCCATAGCCTGATCGATAAAAACGGTAAACTAACAGGACCGAATCATGACCGCCACTGCTCCCTCTTCCGAAGCCCGCCATAACTGGACCATGCAGGAAGCTCGCGCGCTGTTTGAGCTGCCCTTCAACGACTTGATGTTCCGGGCCCAGAGCGTTCACCGGGAGAACTTTAATCCCAATGAAGTTCAGGTCAGTACCCTGTTGTCCATCAAGACGGGCGCCTGTCCGGAAGACTGCAAATACTGCCCCCAGAGCGGCCATTACAACACCGGTCTGGAAAAGGAAAAGCTCCTGGAAATCGAAAAGGTGGTTGCCGAAGCCAAGGCTGCCAAGGCCAAGGGCGCGTCGCGATTCTGTATGGGCGCTGCCTGGCGCAGCCCGTCGAAAAAAGACATGGGTTACGTGGTGGATATGGTTCGCCAGGTTAAGTCACTGGGTCTTGAAACCTGCATGACTCTGGGCATGCTGAAGCAAGAGCAGGCCGACGAACTGGCGGGTGCCGGCCTGGATTATTACAACCATAATCTGGATACGTCCGAAAAGTATTACAGCCAGATCATTACCACCCGCACCTATCAGGATCGGCTGGACACGCTGGATACGGTTCGTAAAGCGGGTATGAAAGTGTGTTGTGGCGGCATTGTCGGCATGGGCGAAGATCCGGACGACCGGGTTGGACTGCTGGTTCAGCTGGCGAACCTGCCGCAACAGCCTGAGAGCGTGCCGGTGAATATGCTGGTCAAGGTCCCGGGTACGCCAATGGAAGATGTTGAAGACCTGGACCCGTTCGAGTTCATCCGTACCATTGCTGTTGCACGCATCATGATGTCGAAATCCCACGTGCGTCTCTCCGCTGGGCGGGAAGACATGAACGAGCAAATGCAGTCACTCTGTTTCCTGGCAGGCGCCAACTCTATTTTCTATGGCGAGAGACTGCTGACCACGGCCAATCCGCAGGCAGACGCTGACATGGCGCTGTTTCGGCGCCTGGGTATTCGCCCGGAGCAACGCGAGCAGGCCCATCCTGAAGAAACCGAAGAAGAGGCGATTGTCGAAGCCGTCGAGTATGAGCAGAACCGCCATCTGTTCTACGACGCCACCCGAGAATCCGCCTGAGGCGTCAACGTCTGCACAACTGAAGACAAAAGCAAGGGCTAAGGTAAAGAACGATGCGCGATTTTGCGGCGGAGCTGGAACACAGAAAGCAGTCTGGGCTTTACCGGGTGCGCCGCCAGATCAGCGGGCCACAGCAGCCTTCATTGGTATCGGATGGCAAGGCGCTGCTGTCTTTCTGCAGTAATGATTACCTGGGAATGGCCGGCCGCGCCGAGCTTTCTCAAGCGGCCGCCGAATCTATGCGGTCCAATGGCTTGGGCGGTGCTGCCTCCCACTTGATCTGCGGCCATCACGATGCCCACCATCAGCTTGAACAACATTTGGCCGATTTCACAGGCCGCAGCTCCGCCCTGTTTTTTTCGACGGGGTATATGGCCAACATGGGCGTGATCTCCGCGCTGGCTGGTCGTGGCGATACCATTTTTTCGGACCGCTTGAACCATGCCTCGATCATAGACGGCTGCATCCTGAGCCGGGCCCGTGTGCGTCGCTATCCCCATGGCGACATGCATTCCCTTGAAGACATGCTGAGCAAAACCGACGGTCACAAGCTGGTCGTGACAGACGGCGTTTTCAGCATGGACGGTGACATTGCTCCGCTGGCGGACCTGGCCCGGTTGTGTAGCCTGTACGATGCCCTGCTGGTGGTGGACGATGCTCACGGTATTGGCGTTGTCGGACCAGAGGGTCGGGGAAGCATTGCCGAACTCGGCCTGACAGAAGACCAGGTGCCGGTGTTGATCGGGACTCTGGGCAAAGCCGTTGGGACCAGCGGGGCATTTGTCGCGGGGCCCGCGTTTTTGATGGATTACCTGGTGCAGAAGGCCCGCACCTACATCTACACGACGGCGATGCCGCCGGCGATTGCCTCCGCAACCTGCGCCAGTCTGGATCTGATTCAGCGAGAGCAGCACCGTCGTGATCACCTTGATGACTTGATCAACGCTTTCCGTGAAAGTGTGTCGGCCATGGGGTATTCGCTGATGCCCTCGCGGACGCCCATCCAGCCTATTATGGTGGGCGATAACTGGACGGCACTGGCGTTAAGCCAGGCCCTGGAAGAGCGGGGGCTCCTGGTTACTGCGATTCGCCCGCCAACGGTTCCGGAAGGGCAGGCCCGCCTGCGAGTCACTTTGAGCGCTGCCCACACCGTAGATGATTTGCGGCAACTGCTTGAAGGGCTGGCGGCGTGTCGGCTAATCCTCACATCCTGCGACCTTCAGGCGGTATGACCTGGCGGGCTGGTTCGCAGCCGCTGGTGGTTGTGGGTGGCTGGGGTGTCGATGCCCGAATGCTGCAGACCGTGACAAGCGAGTGGCCCGGGCCTGTGCATTTCCAGTCACTGGATGACGATCTGCTGGCTTCGAACCGGTCGGTGTCTGAGGTGGCGAAGTCACTGATTGGTCAATACCCTGAACCCGCCGTTTGGCTGGGCTGGTCCCAGGGATCCCAGGTCGTGATGGCCGCCGCGAGCGCGCCCGGAACACCGGTTACAAAAGTCGTTACCCTGGCAGGCTTTCCCCGATTTGTGGCGAGCGATGACTGGCCTGCTGGCATGGCGCCAGAAACCTTTAAGGCTTTCCAGATCGGGCTGGCCGCTGATCCGAGTCGAGCCTGGCGACGGTTTCAGCAGCTTTTGATTCGGGGCGGTCCGGACGATCGGGCTTCAGATGCACGCAAGACGCTGAAACCGTGGATTACTCGTGGTCCGGTTGCGATTGGCAGCGCTTTGGAGCGCGGTCTTGACTGGTTGGCGCGGGAGGATCAGCGCAGGCTCTGGCAGCATTCCGGGTTGCCAGCGTTGCATTTACTGGCGGAGGCAGACGCGCTGATCGGCCCCTGGGGTCCGAATTTCACGGTCGCGGATTCCGCAACCGTAAAGGTCGTTTCCAACATGACCCACTGGCCGACCGGCCGTGAAGCCCTCGAGTGCGGTCGGGCTCTGAGTGAATTTGCTGTGCGGGGAGAGCGTTATGAGTGAGTCCGCCCATTATCAGGCACGCGTTGCGCCGGACAAATCGTCCATTGCACGGGATTTTGGTGCTGCGTCTGAAACCTATAACCCCGCGGCCAGACTTCAGCGTTACATGGGGCAGGTGATGCTTGATCAGATCGTTGAGGGTCCAGCCGATCGTGATATTCCGACGGTGGCGCTGGACCTGGGCTGCGGCACCGGCTGGTTTACCGGGGAGTTGGGGGCTCGCTCGAATTCAGCGCAGACGCTTGGCGTCGACCTTGCGCCCGGCATGATCGAGTTTGCCCGCTCGGCCAGTCCATCAGATCTGAAATGGCTCACGGCCGACGCGGAAGCGCTGCCTTTGGCCGACGACAGTGTCGATCTGGTTTTCAGCAATCTGATGATCCAGTGGGCTGAAAGTCCCCAGCGGGTGCTTGCGGAATGCCGGCGGGTTTTACGACCCGGAGGGCAGCTCATGATGTCGACACTGCTTGATGGCACCCTCGCTGAACTCAGGGAGGCCTGGCGGCAGGCGGACCCTGAGCATGAACACGTGAACCGGTTTGATTCGGTAGAGCGTTATCGGCAGTGGGCCGCCGCCGTCCTGCCGGAGGCCACCCTGACGCAGGAGACGGTGCGACTGGATTACCCGTCGCCTATGGCTCTGCTGGCTGAATTGAAAGCCATTGGCGCTGGATTCAAAGGGGACTCCCGGCGTTCCAGCGCAACCGCCCCGGGGCGGCTGCGTTCCATGTGCCGTCATTATACGGTATCCGATGATGGGCGAGTTTACGCAACTTATCAGGCGGCCTGGCTAATCGGTCGCTTCACTCGCTGATCAAGGGCTGGTCAACGGTTTTTAAGGGGGATCGCCCGATGGCGAAGAAAAGTTTTTTTGTCACCGGCACGGATACCGGTGTCGGTAAGACCCTGGTGTCTGCCGCGATTCTGGAAGCCGCTGCGGTGAGAGGCCTGCGAACTTTGGGCATGAAGCCCATTGCCTCGGGGTGTGATTCGACGCCGGACGGCCTAAGAAACGAAGACGCGTTGGCATTGATGAAATCCATGACCGAGCCGCTGAGTTATGAGCAGGTCAATCCGATTGCCCTGGAACCCGCTGTTGCCCCCCATGTGGCAGCTGCTCAGGCAGGGCGCCAGGTCACCGCAGAGCGGCTTGCAGGGTTTTGCCGGGGGCTGCAGATGCGACCGGCGGACCTGTTGCTGGTTGAGGGCGCCGGTGGCTGGCGGGTACCGTTGAACGATCGGGAAACCTATTCCGTCGTGTCGATGTTGCTTCAGATGCCGGTGATTCTGGTGGTCCCGCTCAGGCTGGGTTGCATTAATCACGCACTGCTGACGGCTGAGGCGATCCGCCGGGATGGCCTCGTGGTTGCTGGTTGGGTAGCCAATCGCCCCGATGAGCGGCCCATGGAGTCTGAAAACGAAACCCTCGCCTATCTGCGGAGCCACCTCGGGGCCCGGTGTCTGGGAGTGTTGCCGTGGCAGTCCGAGCCGGATCCCGTCGCGCTGGCGGACAGCTTATGTCTGGATGTTTTGTTTGAAAAGTGATCAGTTTTGTGGCTTACTAAAGTTTGTCACAGGTCTTGGGATGAGGCGTTATGATCAGTAACACGCTCGGAATCGGTATCCAGGGAGTTCAGGAAGGTCTTCAGGGTATGGAGGCTTCGGCTCGCAAAATCGCCCGTGGTGGCGTCGAGGGGCCTCAGGGCAGCGCGGCTGGCGCTGGAGGATTGATCGAGCCCATTATCGATCTTAAGCTATACGAGCGTAGCGTTCAGGCCTCAGCTCAGGTGGTTAAAACAGCGGATGAGACTCTTGGAACATTGCTGGATATCACCGCCTGATCGAATCACCGGTTTAACTGGTGGGCCCCCCGAATACCTCTGTCTGTCATGAATATTGCCAGCTCTCTTTCGTATGCGGTATCTGTAATCGCGCCTGCTCTCATCAGATCAGGTGAAACAAGAGTTCCCGCCTCCGAATCCCGACCCGGAACCGGCGAACCTGAGCGGAGCAATAAGGCCGGATCGGAACGCTCTTCCCAACGTAACCCTTCAGCAAAATCAGAAGCTTCAAACGCCCAGGCGCTGGACTCCGCTCAGCTGGAACAACTCGCCGATCTCAAAGCCCGTGACCGGGAAGTTCGTGCCCACGAAGCCGCTCATCAGGCGGTTGGTGGCCAGTATGCGGGCGCCATTTCCTATGTCTATGAGCGCGGCCCTGATGGTGCCCAGTATGCGGTTGGTGGTGAAGTTTCAATTGATACCGCGCCGGTTGAAGGAGATCCGCAGGCGACCATCGAAAAAATGCGAACGGTCCGGGCGGCTGCTCTTGCGCCCGCTGAGCCATCGCCTCAGGATCGCGCCGTGGCTGCCCAGGCGATGCAGCTGATGTTGCAGGCCCAGTCGGAACTGGCGGTGAGTTTGAACGATGGTGACCGCTCCCAGCAGGATAAATCAGCCGCTGGCGCCTCTGTCCGAATCAGTCAGGATGCTTCCAATACTTACCAGTCTGTATCCGGTTTTAGTGAACCCGACGTCGTTCAGGGCGCTTCCAGAGCCTTTCAGGCAACCGCCTGACCACTCTATCTCTCCTTGTGCTCACTTTCCCTGATCGCGGCTGCTGATCACGGTTCCCATCGTGCGGCATTGTAAAAATTGTGCACAAAACCCTACACAAATTCCAAAGCTTTCTATTGACAATTCTGCTCCTCAAAACGTATGTTTCAAACAAGTGTTTAATTCACGGCTCAGACACTGTGGTTGAGCCGTCTATTCAAACCCCAAGCTAAACGTCACGTGCTGAATGTGACAGTAAATGAACATCTGAGGTGAGCCCCAATGCCTGATTACAAAGCGCCCCTGCGCGACATCAAGTTTGTTATGTCCGAGTTGCTCGACAGCGAGCAGCATTATGCCAATCTGAACGGTGGTGAAGATGCCACTCCGGATATGATAGACGCCATTATTGCGGAGGGAGCCAAGTTTTGTGAGCAGATACTGTCACCGTTGAATCAGGTGGGCGATCGTGAGGGCTGCACCCTGACCGACGGGGGCGTAACGACCCCGACCGGTTTTAAAGAAGCCTACCAGCAGTACGTGGAGGGCGGCTGGCCCTCCATGACCGCCAACCCGAACTACGGCGGCCAGGGCCTTCCTCACTCCCTCGGCCTGGTCATGAGCGAAATGGTCGGCACCTGTAACTGGTCTTTCGGTATGTATCCGGGCCTGAGTCACGGCTGCACCAACACCATCGAGACCCACGGCAGCGAAGAACACAAGCAGACCTATCTGACCAAGCTGATCAGCGGTGAGTGGACGGGCACCATGTGTCTGACCGAGCCTCACTGTGGCTCTGATCTGGGCACCCTGCGGACCAAGGCGGAAGCCAATGCAGACGGTTCCTACAGCATTACCGGCACCAAGATCTTTATCTCGGCCGGCGAGCACGACATGGCAGAGAACATTGTCCACGTGGTCCTGGCTCGCCTGCCGGGCGCTCCTGAGGGCACCAAGGGTATTTCCCTGTTTATCGT
>Ga0307934_1000102_pt1 | contig 66802 bp, 2 predicted proteins | sample OrgLakmetageno90_FD_201838 | JGI IMG/M metagenome (GOLD analysis project Ga0307934, IMG submission 201838) | Saline water microbial communities from Organic Lake, Antarctica - #90 | ecosystem: Environmental > Aquatic > Non-marine Saline and Alkaline > Saline | place: Antarctica: Organic Lake...
ATGACACTATCTATGCGAACGCAGGTAATAACATTGTCTTCGGTGGCGGTGCGGATGACACGATCACAGGTGGTAGCAGCAACGACATCTTAATTGGTGATTATGGCAGCGTCTTCGGCACAACGGTTCTGGTGAATTCTACAACGGGAGGTAACGATCATCTCATTGCTGGTGGCGCTAATAACTTGCTCATCGGTGGTGCCGGTAACGACCAACTGGAGGCAAGTGGTGCTTTAAACAATGTGCTTATTGGCGATAATGCGACGGTCCAAATAACTTCAGACTTCCGGGTCAATTCGCTGACAACGGCGAACAATTTTGCAGGTGACGATCGTCTGACTGCCGCTGGAGGTAATAATTTGCTCGTCGGTGGACTTGGCGCGGATACGATTACTGGGGGTAGTGGTAATGATAGCATCTTTGGAGATAACGTCAGCGCCACTTATAATCAGCTTCTTGGCCATCTTGTTAGCTTCATTACGACCCATCGTAATGAGGGTGGAAATGATATAATTCGTGGCACTGCTGGCCGAAACCTTATCGTTGCGGGCACGGGCTCAGATGAGATTGATGGCGGATCCAGTGATGATGTCATCTTCGGCGATCATGGTGATGCAGTCTTGGTTGACGGCACAGTGGTCCGTGCAAACTCAGTCGATACCGTAAATGGTAACGGTGACACAATCCGTGCAGGTTCCGGTAACGACATCGTTTTCGGTGGCCCGGGTGACGATGTGCTGACCGCCGCATCCGGAAACAACGTTCTCTTTGGTGACTTTGGTGTTGCCGTGCTGGCTGATGGTTCTGCCGATCAGTGGAATGCATGGACTACTGATGCAAGCACTGGGGGTGCAGATACTTTGACCGGTGGCAGTGGAATCGATATTCACTTCGGCGGATTTGGTAACAACACTATTCAAGGTGGGTCGGGCAATGACTACATTATTGGTCATTCCGGACGTATTGAGCGCGATGCTCCAGGCGACATTATTGGGCTCTGGTCAACGGACCCATCTTTCGGTGGCAACAATACGATTTCGGTTGGTTCAGGTAACAACTCGGTAATCGCAGGTGTGGGCAATGACACCATCACGGGTGGTAATGGAAACGACACCATTATTGGTGATAACGGAACGATCGGTATCCGCGGATCAGCAGGATTCAACTTAAGCTCGACCGATATGCTTTACGGCGGTAACGACACAATCAGCACGGGAGCGGGCGCCAATCTAGTGATTGCAGGTTCGGATGATGACAACGTAACTGCAGGGGCCAACCTAAGCATCCTTCTTTTGGACAACGGAACGATTGAGCGGAACTCGGTATTCTTCCCACTCACCGCAACCAGTCTGATTAACGATGTGTATGCCGGTAACGATACTGCAAACGGTGGTGCTGGTAACTCCATTATCATCGGCGGTCTCGGCAATGACACGATCAATGGTGGCGAAGGTAATAACATTGTCTTCGGTGACTCTGCAACCGTTGTCGCGGGAACCTACACTTCGATCGACACTGCACGCGGAGGCATCGACACCTTGAGCGCTGGCTCGGGGAATGATATTTTAATCGGTGGCTTCAATAATGATGCGCTCTCACTAATTGCCGGATTGAATGCAGCCTTTGGCGATAATGCTCGGGTCGAAACGACCGCGAGCACGCTCGCAGATCCCGGCTTTCTTTCGATGCTAGCATCGATCGCACCGCAAGATGGCGGAAATGATACAGTCTTGGGTGGCACTGGGCGCGATATCGTTCTGGGTGGATTCGGTAGCGACACACTCCGCGGTAGCAGTGGTGACGACATCATCTTGGGTAACCAAGGTCGTGTTATCTTTAATAACAGTGTCGTCACCGGAATCGTATCCGGTGAAGTCTATGCGTCCGGTGCATTCACACGTTCCACAATTTACGGTGGATACAACATGATCACTGCAAGCTCCGGCAACAATGTCCTTATGGGTGGTGAAGGTGATGACACCATTACTTCCGGGAATGATAACGACATTATCCTGGGTGACCACGGAGTGGTCGGCTACGGATTTGCTTGGAGCACTTATGGCACATTCTACGATGTGATCACTACTTACGACGACCACTTCGGTAATGATGTTCTGACCACGGGTAGCGGATTTGATGTGACCATGGGTGGTGGCGGCAACGACACGATCGAAGGTGGCAGTGGAGTTGATTACATCTTGGGAGATCACGGTCGTCTGTATCGTGGTGCGGCGCTGAACGCATTGGTTCTCGAAACGAAGTCCAGTGACATTTACGCAGGAAACGATGCGATCAACGCCTCCGGTAGTGAGCGGAATTATGTATTCGGTGGCGCAGGTAATGACACGATCAACGGCGGCAGCGGCGCAGATGTGCTCTTCGGCGGCAATGGTGCGGCAATCTTCTCCATCGTTTCGCCGATAAACTTAGACCTTTACGCACCGATTCCAAAGACAGCAAGTAGCCGGACTTTAGGCACCGCTTATTCTTTTGACCTCTGGTCGACCGATCCGGCCATGGGTGGACAAGACACGATCAATGGTGGTTCGGGTGATGACATCATCGTCGGTGGCACGATGCACAACTTCGCGACACCTAATTCACAGAACTTAGGCAATACTTTAAATGGCGATCGCGGTAATGATATTGTCATTGGCACAAACGGTTTCATTACTCGCGATAACGCGCTCATGGTTCTTCGGATAGAAACGCTGTTCCCAGAGTGGGGTAGCAATGATCGCATCAACGTTGCCGAGGGCTTACGCCCAACAGCAAGCCGTGATAGTGATATCCTCATTGGTGGCACCGGCGACGACATCATCCACGGTGGATGGGAAGCGGAGCCAAATATCATCATTGGTGATAACGGAGTAGTCGTCCGAGCGGATGGTAGTGCGCAAGCGAATGACCTTTGGACGACGAATCCAACTTATGGCGGTAGCGACATTTTGATCGGTGCTACGGCCAATGATATCATTCTTGGCGGCAGCGGTAATTCCGACCTGACCGGAGGCCTCAACCTCACTGGCACCTTCCGTTTCCAAAACGGGGTGCTCACGGTCACTGCGGCAAATCACGGCTTGTTGGTCGATCAAGTTGCTTTCTTCGATTTTGATTCCGAGAGTGCAGACGACGGTCTCTTCCGAGTTTCGGCAGTTAACGGAGATACCTTGACCTTAGAAGTCTTGAACTGGGTCGGGATGGACTTACCTTATCTACCTAGCGGAGAAATCGCTGGAGAAGTCATCTTGCGCCGTAGTGGAGACGTGATCAGCGGTGGACGCGGCGACGACACAATCTCAGGTGACGGTGCTTACATTGAGCGCAATGCGAGTGACGTGATTCTACGCCTCCGCTCACAGGATGCGGATCGCGGCGGAAATGACTTGATCGATCTATTTGGTAACCGCGGAAACGACAACTTAATCGGTGGTCATGGTAACGATCGGATCAAGGGCGGCACTATGGATGACGGACGCGACCTGATCTTCGGTGGTTGGGCACTTCTTGATTACACGACTTACCGCAATGTCTCGATTAATGTGGTTGTGCCGAATGAGCGTATACTTTTTGCCAACGCGTTTTCTACCGATCCACTCTTTGGTGGCGACAACTGGATCGATGGTGGCACCGGAACGAACCTGATATCCGGTGGCCCTGGCAACGATACGATTACTGCTGGCGCAGGTAACAGTGTGCTTGTTGGCGATATGGCTTTCTTCGAGCGCAACATTTTCAATAAGCTTTCCATGGTCCACTCGGTTCACCCGGAAGCTGGCGAGGATGACATCATTACCGGTAATATCGGCAATGACCTGATCATCGGTGGTGCCGGTAACGACTATATTGACGGTTCCGATGGAAACGATTCGATCTTCGGTGATCATGGTGCAGCGATCTACTACCGCGAGAGTGCACGTGATGGCGACCTCTTCTCGCTCTATCCAGAAAACGGTGGTGCCGATACGATCTTCGGTGGTCGTGGAGTTGACTGGATCTTTGGTGGTTCCGGTGGCTTGGACCAAGCAGAGCCTGGCCTCTTACAAAACCGCTTCGTTACAGTCGATGCATTTGGCTATATTACTCGCGAGGGTGGTTATGGTGTGAGCGGTGATATCATTTACAGCACGCCATCCACGCTCGACGGTGGACCGCATCCGGTGACCAATGAAATCGTCTTTGGTGATAACGGCTATGTCCGCCAAAGCCTAGCCGGTGAAGTTTCCTTCCTTTCGACCCGTGAGTGGATTGCAGAAATCGATTCTACTCGGACTTACTTGTCCTATGCTTCGAATTCTACCGTAGGTCAAGTTGGCCAAGCATGGTTCCGGTCCGCATTGATTGAGGCTACTCCGCTAGCTGATGGCACCTTATTCTGGGAGAATTTCGGTGGAAACGACGTGATTAACTGGGGTGCGGGCAATTCCGGAAGAGAAATCCTCTTTGGCGGCTTTGGTAACGACATCCTCGATGGCGGCGAGGCCGATGATATTATTTTAGGTGATAACGGAGAAGTGCGTTCCATCGGTGGACAATACATCGTTGAAGGGATCCGCTCGACTTACGTTGGTTCCGGCGGAAACGACCTGATCTATGGTGGTTCCGGTAACGATATTTTGATGGGCGGCCCGGCTGATGATCTATTGGTTGGTCGTGAAGGTAATGATCACCTCTGGGGTGATGGTGGTAGTGACCTTCTCTGGGGTGGTTTCGAAGTCCATCCATGGAGCGAGTTCCGCGTGCTTGATGGTGAAACGATTGCAGATAAGTTTGAGCTACCTCCGGGTTGGGAAGCGGCTAATGCTGATAATCCAACCGGATATACACCGCCGCTGATCACTGCGAAGATTCTCAACGGTCAGCCACTTCCAGGAAGCGTCGTTGATGGTGACAATATTCTGCGTGGTGGTTTCGGTGATGATATTATTTTTGGCGGTGGTCGTGATGCTGATGCAGATGGCGGTCCTGGAAATGACTATGTAGACGGCGGAGCCGGTAACAATCTACTTACCGGTGGCGGTGGCGATGACGTCATCATCGGCGGCGATAACGACGATACGATACGCGGTGACTTTGCGTATCTAGGATCATACGATTCCATCTTCCCGAACATGAAGGTCGGCGATGTCGGTGTTCCTGCAGCATCCTTCGAATACTTTATCTACCGTGGATTCTACACGGGTCGCGACCAGATCTATGGCGGCGCCGGCAGTGACAATATATTCGGTGATGGTGGTGCGAGTGACGTGATTACTTTCCCCGGTGACAGCATGGTGCAATACACCGAACGCAAACTTCAGAATCCAGCACTTGGATACGGTGCAACACGATTCGCCTTCGCTGGAGCCAATAATGATATCGAGCTTCGTGCAAATGTTGCGACAACTGACTTCTATGGATGGAAGATCACTTTCCATGACGTAGGCGGTTCGGTTCAAGACTTTACAGGGGTCCAAGTTGAATTCGACTTCGATGCGAAGTCCTTTGATATCTACTTACTGGAGGGTCACACGAATGCAGCTGATGTTCAGGAAGCGATAACGAACACACCGAGCTCACCGTTCCAAGCCTTCGCCTACTATCGTGGACCAAATGCATTGCCTTTCTCAGACCATGGAGATGGAGCAGGCTCACAATTGGGACAAACACTCTTGGGTCAAGCCGGAGCAGACAGGCTCTATGCGTGGGCACCGAATGACGAGCCGTCTCAGTATGATCAATTCGGCACTATCCTACGCGGTGGTTCTGGTAATGACCAATTGTATGGTAATATTCGTAAGGATTGGCTCTTCGGCGACAGCGGAGATGACTACTTGCATGGCGATGCCTTGATCGGCCCGAACTATGGATTCAATGAACGGAGCGAGGGCAATGGACCGATGGAAATAGGTGGCGGTGACCTTATGTTCGGTGGTAGCGGCGAAGACCGTCTGCTTGGCGGCGGCGGTGATGATGAGATGTGGGGCGGTGCCGGCAGTGACTGGCTTGAAGGCGGCAACGGTATGGACACTTCCTACGGTGGCACCGGAATCGATATTATCCTTCTAGACTCGAAGCCTTACTACACGATCGTCGGTGAGACTGTCGACGGATTCTATGGAAATGAATTCCGCAACGATATACTTAACGATAACGCAACTGACATCTTACTCGTCGAAGGCACTGACTTTAATGATCGCATCCTCTTCACCGAAGAAACCGCGCTGTTAAGCTCCAACCCACAGGCGATTACGGATTCACTCTTCTTATTCCAGCAGACCTTCACGCTTACTTTACGTGCTGCTGGTGGCACTTCGGTAATCTCTGAAACGCTCACCGTCGAAAGTGAAGGCGATATTACTTCATTGGTTACTGCAATAAACACTGCAATCGAGTCTTCCGATGATCTGGTCGGTAAACTCCAAGCAGTCACCCGTGGTGAAACCATCGCTTTCATTACTCGCGGTTATGGTGCCGGAGCGACCTTGATGCTTAGTGACTTTGATAGCGATGGTAGTGGTCGTAACGGTTTGACTGACATTGGCTTTACAGAGGATCAGCTTGGCATTGGCCAGATGGTCGTTGATTACGCGCAGTATGTGATGGTCAACGGGCAAATGGATATCGTGAATCCACGGGTCATTCTATTGTCATGGAAGGACGCAGCCGGAGATCCAAAGATCGAGCAGGTCCGTTTAAGCGGGCTGGGCGGTGATGACATCCTTGGCTTTGTGGCTGGTGTGAATGCACTGGATGTTTCCGGTCTCACTGCACGTAGCCGTGACTGGGTGAGCACTTTCGATGGCGGTGCTGGTAACGATGTTATCTTCGGTTCTGACGGACGTGACCAAATCTTCGGCGGCTTTGGTTCGGATACAATTTATGGTAATGGTGGCGACGACATCCTCTGGGCAGACGGTCCAGCTGCAGGATCACCGGACGACGTGAACATCATCTATGGTGGTCAGGGTAATGACGACATTCTCGGCGGGAAGGGCACTAACTTCCTCTACACTTGGTCGGACGATCCAAACCGCGGTGGACCGAATGATCCTTCCGTCGGTCAGTTGCATTTCGTCGATGGTCAGACGCTTGCCGTCTTCCCGACTGCACCGGAATTACATCTGCCGATTGGTGATCCACTCAGAGCCACTGCAGATAACAATATCCTGCGCTTGGTTGGTGGTGAAGACTTACCTCTGGATGGTCGTTTGGATAACGATGCGCGTTTCGCAATCTTCATTGGTGTCGATACAGATCCTGTTGAAATTCTTGTAGAAGCTGCTGACACAGTCGATTTTACCAGCACGAGCCAGCTGGTCGCTTACATCAACAGTAAGATGCGCCAAGGTTCATTGGCTGACGGGCGTGTAGTTGATTTGACGAAGGCTGTAGTCGCTGGACTACAAGGCAATCGTCTGACTTTCACGACAACCGGCACAACTGTTAGCATGCAGGCTATCCAAAACGGTGACCTCCTTGGTTTGACGGGCAGCGTCAGCGGACTGTTTAAGGTGAACGGCCAATCCGATCTCGATATCACAATTGATGATACACTCAGTAGTGATGTTATTCTCGACATCTCGTTTAACGGCGGTCAGGTGCATCGCCTCACTTTGAGTGCCGAGTTGGTGAAGACGATTGAATCAGTAGATGAATGGATCTATGAGCTGAATCGAGCACTCAGAAATGCGAAGGACTCTTCAGACGTCCCGCTGCAATTGGATACGTTCCTCGAATTTGAGAAGTTGGGTGGTAACTTAGAGCTGAACAGCCTGATCGATAGTCTGCAAATCGTAGACCGCAATGATGTCCTTCGTATAGTAGGCACTGCGGATGCACCTATCACCGGAAATCTTACTTCAGACGCTTACTTTACATTGATCATCGGCACGGACGGTGAACCTATCGACGTGAAGGTGCCATACACGAGCACACGGGCGAATTTGACCATCGATATGTTGATTATCGATCTTAACGAAGCCATCGCAGCAGCGACTTTACCGGACGGCAGTAATGCAAATCTGGACCTTGTCGTGAAAGCAGTTCGTGAGGGTAATCGGGTCGTGCTCGAAACTGCAGGCACCTTGCTTCAACTCGAGGCTGGTTCAGGTGATGCGTTCGTTGAAGACTTTAAGTTCGCAACAAGTGTTAGTGGACGCGGCACGCTGGAATCAATTGGTCAAGCGCCTGCTAACGGAGTATTGACTAGAGACCTTAATGTCACCATCCGTCTGAACGGTGGAAGTGCCTATGCAATTAAATTAGCCAAAGCAGATACATTAGAGAACGAAAGCCTCTCTGACCTTATTGATCAGATAAATGCGAAACTGGTCACTGTAAGAGACTCGGATGATGGCTTGGTGCGTCTCGAACAATATGTCCGTTTTGGTCAGAGTGCTTCCGGCCGAGTCACCATAACCGCATTGACAAACTCCATTCAGTTTATCTCCCAATTCGGAATTTACGTGGATGCGGATACCGGACAATTGAGAAACAATGATGGCGGTGGTCGCTATGAACTGGAAGACACTGGTTTGAATCGTGTCTTGGGCGGCATTTATGACGACAACCTCTATGGTGGCACCGGCCTGGACTTCCTCTACGGTAACGGTGGCGACGATATCCTATGGCGCTCGGATGGCAGCAGTATGGATTCCTTGGATGGTGGTCTCTCTGATGATGCTTGGAAACAGTATGCGAAAGAAACCGATAAGGTTTGGTATTACGGTGGCACGAATGCGGATGACGTTATCTCAGTCGACTATGTGACCGAGCCCGGCCTACTTGGCGGCACGCACCTGATCACTCGCCTAACCAATAATAATGGAAACTTCTCTTTCGATGCGCAGGTCAAACTCGACTTCAGTGCCACGAACTCAAACGGCGATCCATTGTATAACGATCTGCCTGCCGGAACACTTCCTCCTGAAGACGACTTCCTAGCCATCATTATCGATGCATTGGGCGGAGACGATATTATCAACATTGGACCGACAGTTCAGGTCTCCATTTGGACCGATGCCGGTGCAGGTAATGACGTGGTCAACACTATGTCTGGAAATTCGATCTTGCCTGACAAGACTGAACAGGGCGGACGTAATGATAGTCCAGAAAGCAGCTACTCTCTCGGCCGTGCTTGGTTGGTTGGATCCGAAGATCCGAACGCACTGAATTTCCGCTTAACACCTGCAGTCGGCGGTGGGGCACCGTCCATCCAACTCCGTGTAAATGGTCAAAGCCCGATCACGCTTGAACTGAGTGGAACACTGGGTAACAGCGAGTTAGGCGATCTTTTGGATGACCTGAACCAAGCCTTGGCAAATGCTGGGCTCAGCAGTCGCCTTGTCGCGACTACGCTCGGTGGTCGTCTTGCGATCGGACCGACCCCTGGCAGCGATGTAGTCGCTCTTGAAGTCTTCTCGGTTGAAGGCAGCGAAGCGGCCTTGGCGGAACTCGGTTATGAGAATGGTGCTTTCATTGGGCAGGCTGCTCTTAGCGGCCAAGACACTGCGGCTATTATAACTGCAAATGCAGTTATCAGCAATTTCACTGCGAGTGGAGTTCTGAGCATGATCGTAAACGGCACGGCATATACCTTAAATGTCGTCGACACAGCAGGAAATACAACACGCCTTGAGCTCGTTGCCGATCTGAATTCCGCGTTAAGCAATGCCACCGTAACTGATGGGGGTGCTGCATTTGACCTGTCTGCACTAGTGACCTTTGAGCTGATCGGTAATTTTGTTCGTCTGGCACCGGTCAATTCGGTCGCAGTCAACTCGGTCACGATTGAATTCGGCGCTGTGGCTGCAGCGATTGGATTCTCCAATACGGTCTCTGCGAACTTCGTCAGTGGTGAGGCTCCTGCAAACGGACAACTGAGTGCGGATGCAACATTCCAGATCAGCGTTAGCGGAGGCGAGTTGAGGACGATCACCCTGATCGCGGCGGACACTGCTGATAATACGAGCCCGTTCGATCTCGCTGCTGATTTACAAGCTGCTCTTGTCGCAGCTAACTTGGATGGTCAACTACGGGCCGACGTGCTTAATAACCGGATCCGTCTCGTGACGCTTGCTGGTGGTTCGCGCGCATCCATCGTTGTTCAACTCGACGAAACAAACACCGCCTACACAGAGCTTCACTTCTTAAACAATCAGATCGCTCTATCCAGTCTGCTGATCTCCAGTAACCTTGTCTTGACTGGACTGACCATTGATAATCCTGGCGATGCCGATTGGTATAGCTTTACCTTGGCCAGTGCCCCGGGTGCGGGCGCAGTGATTCGCCTGAACAGTGCGTCTCCATTAGATGGATTGAGCCTCGCTATCTTCCCTGCTGGCGGAGACGAGCCGTTCGATAACGAATCTGAAGCAGATACCTTGAACCCGGATGAGCCGGACGTCGATGGCGGTAACGAAGTGGCTGCAGACGCATTTACATTAGCGCAGATCGCAAGTTACGCTAAGGTGTTTGGATTGACACTAGATACGGGCTCTGACGTTGACTGGTTCCGTTTCACTCTCGATCAGGATGGAACGATTAAAGATCGTCTCAGTATTTTAACTACGGACGGTGTCGCGCTTAAATTCGAAATATTTGATGCCGACGGTAATGCATTGATCGACAGTGACGGTAACAGGCTTGAAAAATCAGACGAAACCTATCGCTTCAGCGCGGTTACCGATACGCAGAGATACGTTAACTTTATCTTGGATGGCCTGGAAGCAGGTGACTATACGATCCGCGTCAGTTCTGAAGACGGCGAAACAGCCGCTGCATACGAGCTTTACACCAGCATTGGTGAAACCGGTTACGTCCAGCGCGATCTCTCCGGTCAGTCAAACACCGAGATTAGCTTAGCTGACCTTGAAGCGGGCGTTCCATACCTGCTCCGTGTCGCCTCTCCAAATCTCGTCCCAACCATTTACTCGCTGTCGTTTGATTTGGGTAGTGCCAGTGAACGTATCGAAGATATGGCTACCCGCCCAAATCAAGTCCGCAAGGACGTGATCCTAGGTGGTTCCGGAGACGACCGTCTACAAGGTGGTTCCGGTGAAGACTGGATCTTCGGCATAGCTGGTAACAATGTCATCTCCGGTGGATACGACCGCGGTGCGCCTGACCTTCTTTTCGGTGGCACTGGTAATGATACCTTCCAAATTATGCCGGACGCGCTACCGAAGTTGAATAACTCGGAAGCGACCTTCATCCCGACTTTCAATGACATCATCATGGGTGGTGGCGGCCAGAACCGTGTGCTCTTCCTTGGTGGTGACTTGGATAATCTTGGTCGGGTCGTTCCAGATAATGCTGCGATCCGTTTCAATACACTGTTACAACGTTGGGAATTCACCGCACTGGTATGGGATACTGCGAATCAAGAATTCATTACGTCCGAGTTGCCGGGTGCAGTTGTTACTGCGGAGGGTGCAGGACCGGAAGCAGGTCGTTTGGATGCCGACCAGGACTTTTCCGTGGTTATCGGTGGAACCAGCTACCAAATAAATGTTCTGCGCGCCGCAACCAATGGATGGATTACTGCGGACAACGATATTACTACCACCTTAAGCAACTTGACTGGTGCGCTCAGCTTTGAGATCGGCTTCGGCCCTGGAGATACGACGGTCGTGAATGTTGACTTCGGCACGGTTGCGCCGACCACGATCGAGCAAGTTGCCTTTATCTTAAATGAAGGTATCCGTTCAACGCTCGTCAGCGGTAAGGTTGGATTTGCAGTGGTCGGTAATCAGCTTCGTTTGATCCCGCTCACGATTCTAACTTCAAACACAATCACGCTTGAAGCGACAACAACTGGCGGCCTCAACGACCTTGGCTTTACTGAAGATCTGTATACGGCACAGATTAATAATGGTGCGCGCGACTTAGCTGCCGACATCCAAGATGCCTTCCGCACAGCTTGGCAGGATGGAGATTCGACTATGGTGGTAGATATCACCGAGCTCGTCACGGTGGGTGCGCGCGGTGGTCGTTTTGTTTTCTTGAATACAGAAATCTCTCTGGACGACGACTTGCGTATCGAAAATGGCGATTGGCTCGGATTTGATGCGGCCGGACAAGATAGCGATCCCGGTCGTCCGATCTTCGAGCAATACTATTATTTCTTTATGGCATTCGACGTGCAGGAAATGGTAATTGATCTACAGCGCGGTGATGACGTCTTCCGCGCAGATCCAGAATACACCTTCCTCAATCAGGTCGAAGAGTGGGGCGTTAAACCCGGAGCTGAGCAGCAAGGTGGCGGTAGCTTGGTCAATCTAATTATCATTGGTGGTGACGGAAACGACAGCCTCTATGGTGGTGCTTATGATGATCAAATATTCGGCGGTGCCGGAATGGACTTTATCTCCGGTGGCTATGGCAACGATCAGTTAGATGGTGGCACTGGAAACGATTTGATTGCTGGTAACACGACGACGCCTTTCGATGTTTACGAACTCGTAAATAAGGGTGGGGTGACCGGACACAACGATACTGCTGAATTCGCAGCCCTCCTGCCTGATATCACACCTGGTATGGTGATTGATGGATTAACCTTCAATGAAGGTGATCGAGCAGACTACTACTTGATTCGCACACCTTCAGCCCTTCGCCAATTCTCTGGATCGGTCGCTGCTCTGCTCTTGCGCGATATGATCACGGTTACTTTTGACAACCAAGTAAGCCGTGATCTGTTTGCCGACTTCGACGGCACCAATTTATCCCTGTTCGCCGCACGCGACATCGATCCTAGCAGTGTGATCGAAGCGGTGCCGGTCGAGCAGTTTGCGGGTGTTCCTGAATACTACATACTGAAGATCGTCAACGTAGCGGCCAACACAGTCGCGGCTGAAAATGGAGTCGTCAATCAAGGGCGCCTGACAGGCAATGCGTCGTTCAATATCTCTATAAACGGAGGTGCTGCGACCACTCTGACGATCAATCAGAGTGCAACGACGACTAACTTTAATACGAATGATTTGGCGGATGATCTCCGTGATGCACTCGTTGCATTTAATCTGGATCATCTCTTGAAAGTCGAAGTGCTCCAGTCTGCTCTCGGACCACGTTTGGCGCTGACCGGTGTCTACGACTTCACTTTCTCGATCACTTATGCGACCGGCAATGCGGCGTCGCAACTTGGTTTCCGCAGCGGACAAAATAATCAGATACGTGCCGCTGAGATGGGCCGCTACAAACTCACTTTCTCAGAGGAATTGATAGGCAACACGATTCAGGTGGATGGTAACGATGCCGGTGCTGTCTTGCTGGTTGTTGGTTCGGATGCCGATGCGGTGCTTGCTTCGTTCCGTCCTGTAATGATTTCTCTGGGCGATATCGATGGCGACGGCATCGGTGATTACATTGCTGCAGTGAGCGATAATATCTCTACCGGACGTTCGACTCTACTGATTCTTTCCGGAGTGGAGGACTTCGAAGACCTTGCGATCGGAGACGGAAGTGGTCGCCGCTTTATTGAGTTGCCGACGACTCTGCTTTCGGCAGCCGCTGATGGATCACAGGCCTCTATTATGCAGCCTGCCGATTACAATAATGACGACATTTCTGATATTGGAATCGTGGTTACCGGCCCGAACCCTGCGGTCTATATTATTGGAGGTAGCAGTGAAGCACAGCCGCCGGTCAGTAATGCCGCCGCTGAGGCCGACATTATAATCAAGGGTAGAAACAGCAACTTTGGTGCAGCTAGTTCCGTTAACCCATCGGGTGGTAATGACCATATCATTGTCTGGGAAGGTAGTCAGGTATTCGTCTTCGATGGAGCTGAGTTTACTAACAGTGACAATGAGTTCTTCACAACAGGATCTGCCGAACTCACCTTTGAGAATGGCTTAGTCTTGTCGGATCCTCAATCGGTGGACTTCTCCAACTCTAGCGATGTTGAATTCGCAGCTTTAAATGGTGCAAGTAATCTATGGCACGTAACTACAAGTCTGCCGACTGGGTCGCCATATGGTGTCGGTCCTGCTCTCTACTTCGGTAATACTGGTGGCACAAACTACTCAACCGGAGGTCAAGTCAGCGGCACGGCTACATTGGACGGATTTACCGGCGGTAGCGTAGGAACTTTGATCAGTTTTGATTCCTATCTCTTTACGGAAGGCTTCCCAAGTGCCTATGATAAGGCTTCTATTCAGGTGAGCTCAGACGGCATCGACTGGTCGACCACGGTGGCATCGAACGCTGGTGGTGAAAATCAGATTCGCCTACTGGATCGCACGGGTAGCCAACAGCGGGTTACGATTCAGTTGGATGGCACTTATGACGGAGCCTTATACATCCGCTTCTCCTTCGATAGTGTCGATGGTGCTTTCAATGATACGATCGGATGGTATGTGGATAACTTGCTAGTTGAGAAGTTAACCAGCCCTGATTCGACGACGACCAGTGCAGATACCATTTCATTCGAGACCAGCAGTGGATCATCCATTTCGCTCAACTTCGAGGATGTGGCTGGGGCGACTAATCTATGGGGGATCACAGAAGCGCAAACGGTGCTTAGGGGCACAGGATCTGTGCTCTACTTCGGCGATCCAACAGATTGGAATTATGGCACAGGCGCTCATGTTGCAGGTAAAGCTATCCTGTCCGGATTTACGGTCGGTGCGGGTGGTGCATTGCTCAGCTTTAGCTCATTCCTTCGCACAGAAGGCTTGCCCGTTAACTTTGATAAGGCCCTAGTTGAGGTTCGTAAGGCGGAGGATGGAGCTACATGGAATCCGGTAGCAAGTAACGCCGGTGGTTCAGGCCTCGTGACCTTAGTCGACCCTGCAACGACTGAGGGCCAACGCGTAGGTATTGAGCTGAGTGGTGCTGAGTATGCGGGTGATATTGAAATACGTTTCTCTTTTGATTCAATCGACCAGGAAGAGAATGACTTCGAAGGCTGGTCGATCGATGACGTGCGGGTAGATTCCTTCCTCAATACCGCCGGACTCACTGGCCAAACTGTAGCCGGCAGCCAGATCATCGCAGCTGCTGGAGTGGGTAATGCTACAGGTAACATGCCCAATGGTGCCGTCGTTGTGGTCACTGATACTACTGTTAAGATTTATGATGTGAGAAAGTTGATTGATTCACGTTTCTCGGACACTTCAGCATTGCACGATACGGTGATACCATTCGCTGGTGTATTCACTGGTCAGCGGATTGTGGCTTTAGGTGATATTACCGGTAACGGACGTGCTGACTTTGCCATGAATGGCCGCACGACTAGCCATCTCTTTAGCTACGATGGCTCAACGTGGTCTGTGAATAGCGATGAGCGCGGTGGACTCTTTGTTGCACTAGGTGATTTGAATGGCGATGAAATCGCTGACTTTGGTCGCGTGACTGTGCAGGCCGGCCAGACTCTGCTTGGCCAAGCAGAATGGGCGCGTGATGGAGACGGTGAGGTAACCGGAATTAGCGCTAATGTGATCTATCATAATGTCGCGCAAGTCTTCCTCTCCGAAGGGCTTATTGATTCGGTCGAAGACATAAACCTTGCGAATGCCACAGTCCAATTTGAGCAAAACAATCCCGGCTACCGCACCCTGAAGGCAATATCGAACACACAATACATGATCGGTGCCTTTGGATTCACAGGCGGAAACACGCTAGTCATGGCCGAACTGCTAGATAGTCGTCTACAATTCTACGATGCGAGTGACTTCGGGAATGCGCCTGAGGCAGAAGATTTAGACTTCCTTAAGCCCACACCGAAGATTTTCCGCTACTCACTCGGCTTCCCGAATTACAGTATCACTGATTCCACACAATACACTGGAATCGATATCGGCGACGTCATTACAGGGATTAATCTGAGCGATGCGATTGCCTTCGAGGGTGACACTGTCGGCATGAACCTTTCGAGCGCGCAACAACTGGGCGATGTCGATGGCGACGGAAGCAATGACCTTCTCTTGCTAGGACCTGACACGGCATTCCTGGTATTCGGTCCTGTCCAGACCTTGGGTCTACAACAAGCCGCCATCTACGCGGACCACTTATTTGATCTGAGCACTTTGGGACGCGCCGCTGAACGGATGGGTGACTTGAACGCGGACGGTCTCACCGATCTGGTCTTCTTCCGCTATGATGCAGCGAGCGACTCAACCATTGTGACCATTATTTTCGGCGGCCAAGTGTATCCGCGCCTGATTTCGGCCGATGTTCTTGATCCGGTATATTCAAGACGTATTGTGCTGAGCCAAGACGAATTGAATACGCAAAGCGGTGAGGTTGACATTCAAGTAATGACTGCTCGCTGGAGCGGGCACTACAATGCTCAGTCTGAAATGTATTATGATGACCTCGTTGTAGTCAGTCCTGTAGCAAATGCCGCGAACAGTTACGGTTACATCTTCGCGGGTGACGTTATTCGAGACTTTGGTGGATCGCTAGATATTGGCAGCACTTCAGCACTGGCTGATCTGCGCTTGTTCAGCACAGAAGTGACGAGTGGCACCCTCGACCTCGAATTCCCAAGCGGTAAGTTCTATGTTAACGAGAACCCTCGTAGTTTCACTCAAGATAGCGCTACTGGTAGCGGTTCCGGTGATGACGCGACTACCAGTCAGGTCGGTGCGAACTTCTCAACTAATTTCGATACGCTCGGTGCCGGCATTAGCCTATCTTTCGAGTCCTTTGGATTTACGAATCTCTGGAATCGCACAGCCACTCAACCGACTGCTAGCGGCACGGCACTGTATTTCGGACAATTCGATACCATCAATTCAGATTATGATTATGAGACGGGTGCTCGCGTTGGTGGCTATGCAATCGTCAGCGGCTTGAATACGGGTGTGGGTGCATCGACCTTCAGCTTTACTTCGACACTTGCGACTGAGGGCTATCCGGTTCTTTATGATCAAGCTTGGGTGGATGTGCGCCGCGCTGGCACGACTGAGTGGATGCGCGTCAAATCCAGCTCTGATGGAGGCATCTCCGATCCTGGCACGGGGCAAATCGTAACGATTAATCTGGATGCATCCTTTGCCGGAACGATTGATGTGCGCTTTGGTTTCGATACCCGAGATGCTATCGGAAATAACTTTGCCGGATGGGTTGTCGATGATCTTGCGATTAGCTTTACGCAGAATGTGGTCAGTCCGGTAGTTACAGATATTGAAATAGATGTCAGCGGTCATGAAGACGGTGCTACCGTGACCGACGTAGATGTCTTCATCAGTCAATTGACGACGGGAACATTAAGCGGCCTGAGAGTTGAGTTGATTTCTCCGGATGCGACTTCAGTGCTCCTCTTTAACGGTATCGGCGGTAGCGGATCTATATTGCTGAATACTACCTTGGATCAGAGCGCGTCGCAATCGATCAACTCCGGCTTTGGCAGCTACAGTGGATTGTTCCAGTCTTCCGAATTACTGTCTGCCTTCAATGGTGATGCCGTCGATGGAACTTGGACTTTGAGAATCACGGATTCCAGCCCGGATGGTGGCGTTAGCACTGCTGCGAATGTCGAGCTAAGACTTCGCACTTCGGATCCAATCGAGTCAACGATCGCTGTGGAGGCGCCATCCGGCACGATTACCGATGTGAATTTGAATGTTCAGATCTCGCACGTCGTAGATACGCTGACAAGTGGCGATTCAATCCTCAAGCTTGAGTTGGTCGATCCAGATAACAACGTGCTTGCGTTACCGACTTCGATTCTCGATTGGAGTAATGTGACTCTGGATGATGACGGAGCCTCAGGCACAGTGACTTTCTCCAGCATGCACTCGGCATACTTCGGCAAGGTATTTAGCGGCAACCAATGGAAGTTGCGGATTACCGACCTGACTGGTGGTTCCCTTGCAACGCTCAACAGCTGGTCACTTGATATTGAAACTTCGCCGACACAAAGTGTCATCGAAGTCGCAGATTTGCCTCAGGGTGTTGTCGATCTCAATGTCAATTTACGCCTTAAGGAGAATCCTGATGATGCACGCGCACTGAATCTTAACAATGTGGGCATCGATCTGGTTGGGCCTGGTGGTCAGCGTATCACCCTATTTGCGGCTGGTGAATTGACCGGATCCGTTATGGGCAGTGCCCTGCGTCCGACTACGTTCGACGATGAAGCACTCCTAGGACTGGTTTCTGCGACTTACAGTGGTAGCCTAAGACCAAGTGACGAATTGAGCATTTTTGACGGCTTGGATCCGAATGGCATCTGGACTTTGGAAATTACAGATAGCACAGGTGACCTCTCCGGCCTACTGGAATACTGGAGCTTAGACTTCTCATTCGCACCGATCAACGCCGATTCAATGAGGGCATCGGTCGTTGGTGATGTAAACGGTGACGGCTTGGATGATCTCGGATTTGTGGTGCGTGCCTTCACAGGCGAGGCGGACATCAATCCGGCGCAAGGACAGGCCTTTATTCTTGGCGGTCGTGACTTACCTAATAACAGCGGGCGTGGTGCCGTGATCGGCTTCCTCGATGGTCTGGATGATGGCGATGTAGTCACTGATGTAACTACTTCCGGTGGCGATGATGGACGGGCTGCCGCGATCTTGGATATTGGCGGAGACAATAATAATATATTGATTCGGGCGACTCAGGCTGGTGCCGCATGGAACGACTATAAAATCGTGGTGGTCTTTAATTCCTCTATCACGGAAGGCGTTGAGTTGGAACTTAGCTCGGACGGCCGTGAACTGACGATTAAAATCCGCGACAACCAAGTCACTGCGAATGACATACTCAGTAAATTGCTGACGAGCACGGTAGTGCAAAGCGCTGATGAGTCGGTCACCGATGACTTTAGCGATCGATTTAAAGCGACACTCTATGTTGAAGCGCAAGCAAGTCTCTATACCGACTCGATCTGGCAAGGGCGGGGCACTTCACTCGGTGGAGCCTTCCAAGCTTTGGGTGACCTCAACAATGATGGCGCAGATGATTTCGCACTCGTCCGTTATCGTGAAGACGCTTCGACCGCCAATGGTGGTGTGCTCGTATTCCTAGGCTCGACAGATTGGCGCAATACTGGCGTGAGTGCGGTTCAAGTGAATGACGCGGCCTTTGCCTTAATCAATCAAGCTGGCATTGGAGAATTTGGATCCAGCTCATTCTTCAGTGAGCTTTATGCGACGGCAGGCGATTACAATGGTGATGGACGCATTGACCTAGTTGTCGGACGCAGCGAATTCCAGCGTATCGCTGGTCAAAGCGATACCTATAGCCAAGAGAATATCCTGACCAGCAGCACACGCGGCTCAGTGCACATCTTCTTTTCGATCATGACTCGCACGAGCCGGAATATCTTACTCCGCGATGCAGCGATCATACTTGAGGGACAAAACGAAACGGACCGTCTGGGTGTTCTCTCGCTGACTCCTAATATGGACATCAATGCGGATGGCTTGAATGACCTGTTTTTCGGTGCGCCAACTGCTGATGGCAGCATCGGGGGTGTCCGAGTCGATGCGGGACGACTCTTCCTTATCTATGGCAGTCGCTTGATTCAAGAAATCCCTGATCGCGGATTCGATATTCTTGCGAATCGCAGCGTAGCCGGTGCCGGTAGTTTCCTCGTGGATACGGGAATTGGTCGTCCAGATGTATTCTATGATGCCGACCTTAATGACGACGGCGTGCTCGACAGCAGTCGTTACACCTTGCTACCTGGCGAGACCTACAAGTGGTATCGCTTCACCACACTTGGTGATGGAAGTCTCGGCGATATGATTCGTTTGAATCCGATTGCCGGCGTGCAGACAGAGAGCTTACTCAAAGGTTTCTCCGGCGTATTGCGTCCCGATACAGATGGCCCGGATCTTTACACTGTTGACCTCAGTGGAGCCGGACTCGTCCTTCAAGATCAGTCCGATATCGCGGTCTTAGAATTTGATCTCGCCGGCTATCTCGGTGCGATTGAGGATCCGGAACTTCTTAAGGAAGTGATTCTCCGGATCGCAGGTCTCAGCAGCGAGGAAGCCTCCATACCGGAAGGCATCAATCTTGTCGCCAATCTCAGCCAAGAGATCTTCTTCACCGTTCGTGATAGCAACGGCGCCTCCAGTCTCTGGTTTAGCGACGGCACTCCTTTCGGCACAGAATTACTGAAGACGCTCAATGGTCAGGATCATAACCTTATTGCCGTTGGTAATCGTGTGTTTGTTGTCGAATTACAAAACAATCGTTACACCTTACTAGAAGTAAATACTGAGCGGACTGATCTTGTGACCATCGCTGCGGATCTCTCCAGCGCGCCCGTTTCAACTGCCGCTAATACAGCAAATCTCTATTACGTGTTGAGTGGTCGCGTCCAATACCTAGGTGCTACGGGAATACCTGTTCAGGTGTCAGGAATTACAGACGCGGACACGCTGCTCTACACCGGAGCTAGCACAAGTAACTTCTATGCTATTTCCGATACAAATATCTGGCGCCTAAATGGCAGCTCGGCATCTGTGGTTTCACGTGCATCGCCATTCAGTAATGCAAATGGATTGCTGGTCGGAGGTAACTTCGCATTCTTCACGGCAGCGCATCAGGGCATAGCTCGTGTCTGGTCAGCAGAACTCTCTGGTTCCTCGGCAGGAGAGGGCGCTGAGCTACTAAAAGGTCCTGGAGGCGTTCTGCTTTCTACGATCGAAGAATTCGTGCACGTAGGTAATAGAACTTACTTCACTGGAATCAATTCTGTTGGCGTAAGCAGCCTATGGTTACTCGGCACGGATGGCATCACTTTCAGCGCAGCTCCATCTGCGCCGGCTGCTGCGAGCCAATTGACTGCGATGCCGAATGGTAAACTAGCAGTCGTCGGCGGCGCTAACCAGGACCGGATTGCCATCTATAATCCTGCGACTCCAACTGCGGCTCCAACTGTATTCACTGACAGCAGCACGAGTGCAGAGGATTTCGCTTCTTTGACACCTTTGACCGGGCTGTTCGGATCGTCTGATGTCGGGTTCATCTTCTCCGCTAGCACGACTGCCCGCGGAAGTGAGCCTTGGAAGTTAACTTTCAATTCATCAGGCGTTGGCACAATGACTCGAATCGGCGACATTGCCAGTGGTAGCGCAGATTCAGACCCGAGTGATTTCACTCTCTTTAATGGACGGATCTATTTCACGGCGGAGAATGATCTCTTCGGCCGTGAGCTCTATTCGACTAATGGCAGCAACATTATACTTGCACTGGATACGTTCTCTGGTGTGCGTGGTGGATTCCCCAAGGATTTGGTTGTGGTTGATAATACGCTCTACTTCTCAGCGGTGAGAGACCTCGACGATGGCTTCCAGATCTTTGCCTTTACCGGAACATCGAGCACGATTGATGTAAACGGTCCGGGAGCTAACAATGCACTGACCTTTACCCGGGCGGATCTAAATGGTAGCGAAACGGTGACTTTTGTTGGAGGCAGCTCGATTTCTCACGTTGAAGATGTAAATGGACTTGTCGTCACAGTTGTGCCCGGAATTTCTACTGCTGCTAATGTAGTCAGTTACTTCAATCTACTCAGCGATTCTGATTGGAGTGCAGCAAGAGATACCGTTGCTGAAAGTGGAAACAACGGAAGCGGATTAATCCTAGCTGGCAATGGTACGGTTGCAGGAGGCACAGCCAGTGAAGAAGCCGAGCTAACGATTAAGCTCCCAGGATCCGACGATATGCTCATACTGAGCCCATCCAGCACGTCGTCGCCATTGGTTATGTCCGCTGTGAAGCTGAACGTGCAGTCCGTATCGACACTATTTAATCGCTACGACAGCACTGCATATTACGCAAATGTGATTTGGACCGCTGCGACAAAGACGCTTTCGATTCAATACGTAGCTGGCGTGACCACATTGGAAGATGTCCGCTTGGCAATTGCTGCTACAGCCGCTCCCGTCACGACTGAACTGGTGCCGGTTAGTGATAGTAATTTCAACGCGTTCCCTTACATAAACATGACGGGTGGAAATAAGTCTAACAGCAGTTTTGATTTTGGAGCAGTTGATATTGGCTTCACAAAAAACACTCCTCAAGCAAGGAAAATTGAGTTCGTAGCCGGAACCACTCTGGGCGCGATCTATAATAACAGCACATTGACGATCACCATCATCAGTGGCACGACGACAGCTAAGCAGGTAGAGGCAGAAGTGGATGATCTTGCTAATTCAGGCTCGCTAGACATCCGTCTGACTGGAGATGAAGATGCCATCATTCGTATCCCAGAGCTACTCGAAGCGACCAACGGAGTCTTCAGTGGCGGTGTCAATAAAGTTGCAGCCACGGCTACGCTAACCGTGCCAAATGGCACGATCAATCTGACCGCAGCAACTGCTGGGACGACTGCAAATGGAACTTCTGTTCGTGTGCTGGCCTCTGCCGTCGATGGTGATGGAACTCTCTTAACGTCCGGTAGTCCGATTGCGGTGAAACTAGTGGGTTCTGTTTACACGGTCTATGCCTTACCAGGTGTGGCTACGTTGACGAACCTCAAGGACATCCTCGATGGCACATCCGGATTGGTCGCAACTATAGCCACTGGAACTGGCAGCACTGCCTTGGATCTTCCGCATGTTGATTTGAGCGGGGGACAAGCTTATGTCGCGAATGAAGGCACACTGATAGTCGAAGGTTTTACCTTTACCTTGACTGCTACTGGGGCGGCAAATCTCAATAGTCACACACCTACGGTGACTTTCGACCGTGGCGCAGGCTTAGCACCAACGGTTGCGCTGACTGCCGGTGAACTCGTTATACGTCTGCAAACAAGCGGTGACACGACCGTCCAAGAATTACTGGATGAACTGGATGGCCTGTCTGGATTTGGTGCGACGACAACTGAAACTCTCACTGATAAGATCGCGGATCCTGATCCGAGTGCTGTTTCAACAAGCTACGTTGAAGACGAGAACGGACAAGCCGCCGTAGCTGCTACTGGTGACTATGATTTTGGTTCGGCTGTCCTTACGGTGACCTCTGATAACACAACGTCGGTAGACAACGATATTCAAATTATCTTCAACGGAGGCGCCTCCAGCGTATCTACAGATTGGAATGGAACGACTCGAATCCTCACGGTGAATTTCGAATCAGGAGAAACGAGCGTGACACAATTAGTCGCAGCTATAAACGATGCCTCGACTACGGATGCTACTTCAAGTGCATCGCTAACAGCATCCGCAACCGGAACACCCGCGCAAAAGCCAACGATTTCTGCTAGCAGCTTAAGCGGCGGTGTGAATGCGGTGGCCGCAACCGCAGTAGTTACGCTGACTGAAGGTAAAACAGTAACGCTTACAGCGATCAATACGAATGGAGGCGCCACCTTTAATACCCGCTCCGTGCAAGTGATAGCCGGTAGTGCCGTCGACATGGCCTTGAGCGGTAGTGCCTACACGCTCACACTGGTAAATAATGCGACGATCTTAACGACAGCTACTCTGACGAGTGAGCTCTCCGCATTAAGCATCACAGCCACGGCTTACACCGGAACTTCAGGCGATCCGCTCTACACGATCACTGAAAGTGTAACCACAGCCTCGGGTGGCACGGACGGCACGACTACTTTGACTGCACCGGGTGCCAATAACGACATCGCTATCTCTGCACCTGGTGAATACAACACTTACACCTTCGTCTACCTTGATGGTGGAACTGCTGGATTAGAAACAGTATCTCTCGTGACTGCTACGAAACGCTTCGAAATCACGATTGAATTTGGCGTAAGCACCGCGGCTCAAGTGTTGGCCGCGCTCAAGACTGACCTTGCATCGTTTGGCTTTGCTGCTGCGGACATTACTTTGGTAACTGGTAACAGCGGCTCAGGAGTCATTAACCCTGCTCCGGGAACGGTCGACCTAGTGCCTGTCTTGGATGATGCGGACTATACGGCTCCGCGTGAATTGTTTATCTTTGATGGCAGCCTGCACTTTGTGGCCGAAAATGCATCCAGTGAAATCCGCGTCTGGCGCTACACGCCAGCCGTTGCAGCCGTAGGAGCCGATCCAGCAGTTCCAGCAAGCATCGAGCAAACGCTCATTCACTTAAAGGCAGACACAGAAATACAGATCGTCGGTAACTCGCTCTATTACATAGACTCCAGTACAGGTAACTTGATGCACTACACTAAGGTGAGTGGTTCCTTTACCTCGGTGTCGACCGGAGAGGCTCCAAGTGAATTCGTCCTCTTTACTGCCGATGAGATCGCTATGATTAATGCGTCCGGTATCGTGCTGAACTTGCGCTTGGATGATTCAGATGTGGTCGCTAGCCGAGGCCTCGCTTGGGAAACACTCCCTGAGGTGATTGCTCACAATGGTGGTCTGGCCGTGATTAATCGTTCCACTCAAATTGATACACTCTGGATTATCAACGGTGCCTTTGCCGACAATGTTCTGATTGCTCCGAGTGGTGTAACTTTAAGCAACTTGCACTCACTGGGCGATGAACTCTTCTACGTGTCCACATCTGCTGCTATAGTAGATCCGGCGACTCCTTCAATCCGGACTCTCTACAGTCTCGGGGATGCCAGCGACGATACTCCGGTCGAGCGCCAAGTGGGAACATCTGAGAGTAGCTTTACTCATTTCCACCGGACCGGAGATATCGTTGCGTATGTTCACAAGGATGCGAGTGACCATTCGCTACGCAAGGTAGACCTTACCGCTGAAGCTGTGGCTACACGTATTCTTGGTCTGAGTTCTGGCACGGTTTCCGAATCCGTATTGGCGGCTGATGGCGTGCTGTTCTTTATCATTGGTAGTCCTCGCGGCACGACACTCTGGCGCAGCGACCTGACGGCAGAAGGCACTAAGCAAGTGAAGCGTGGCACGGAAACGGTCTCTGGACCCAGCCAGCTCACTGTCCTCAATGGCCAAGTCTACTTCCTCGCAGCTGATGGAGAAAACACTGGCGTCATGTGGTTGGTTGAACCATTCGATACCGCAACATTGATTCCTCAAGCGAAACCATTGATCGACTTTGTTAACTCCGTCGTTCCGGCACTGAATGTCTACATCGCAAACACAAACGGTGATGGCCTAGTCGATGCTGATGACGGTGATTTGTTGGCGAATGCGATTTTAGTTATGAATACATCCATAAGCTCCAACGAAACCTTGTTGGATGTAACGGAACTAATCCGTTCGTTGCTAGCTGATGGAGTGACGCGTGTTACCTTCTTACTGAAGCTACCAGCCACACTGGAAGAATCAGTTACTCTAGCGCATGCGCATGTCGATAATGGCACTCGTTTGGAAGTCACGACTGGATCGAGCGAAGTGGTCACAGGATCGCTCTATACTAAGGACGGTCGCTTGTTACAATCCGGTCAAGGCGTCATCGATATGAGTCAGCTTGCGGCAGGCACTTACTTCCTTCGGGTCGAAGGCCCAAGTGATGGTATTTCACTCGAATCTGCTGGTGATGTTGAAGACATTGTAGATGGACCGGATCTAGCAGCAGCAGGGGATTACGTATACTTTAGTCGTAACGGCGCACTCTGGCGCACAAACGGTATCCTTACGGATGCAGTTCGCTACTTTGATGAGGACTTAGATGAAGTGTTCGGCATCTCAACGACTGGCCTGCGCCTAGCCGGCACTGCCGGAAATGTGCTCTACTTTACACTGGGCAGTGGTGCCAATACTAAACTCTTGCAAGTGTCCGGACAGTTTGCCCGTGGAGTGATCGACAGCAGCACGGATGAGATTACTGAACTCGCAGGTGCTGTCACCGATTCGGCTGCAGTGGGTGAGGATCTCGTTATCCTCGTCGGAAATACGCTTAGTCTGGCGACTGTTGATGGAGTAATTTCCTTGGCTACCTATAGTTCTACTCCAAGCACGCTCGAAAGCACTGGTGACAGTGTGGTCTATCTGGTTGATGGCCGAATGCATGCAACGGACGGCACAGTAGATGGCACGGTCGAGCTCGATACGGTCGATGCAGGCGTACAGAGTGCAGGTGATGTTGTTGCCATAGACGGTTCACTGTATTACTTGGTAGAAACGGGCGGTTCCTTGACTCTCTGGCGTGCAGTGATAGGCGAAGGCCAAAACTACGGTGCTGAGCCGCTCAAGGTGGCCGCACTTGCTGCACTGACCCCTGTTTCGCTTGCGCCGATGTCATGGAAACTGCTTGGAGCCGTTGATCGCATTCTACTCTTTACTGTGACGACTGCTGATGGCGTAAGCCTCTGGGCAAGCAACGGAGCGGGTGATCCTAATCTAGGTGGTCAAACACCAGGAACGATCATGATCTTGGAAGACCTGGGCGGTGAAGCTGGATTTGTAACGATTAATGACGACGTCCTCTACTTCACTGTGACAAATGCTAGTGGCACCGCTCTCTGGAGTTCCGAGGGAACTGCGGACAGCACTGCAGTCTTCATAACCGAGCTTCCAGGAACGGTTACCAGCCGTGTCAACTTGAATGGCGAAACCTATTTCATTGCTGGACCGACAGCGACACCGATCCTCTGGAAGTTGACGGATGCAGGTGTCAGCCTGGTTACCTTCCTTCCAAGTAGTGCGAAAGAGCTGACAGTGGTCGGTGATCGTTTGGCATTCTCGGCGAGAACGTTGGGTGTCTATGGAGTCGGACCTTCGCTTTGGATTAGTGATGGCACCGCCGAAGGCACACGTATGGTGGTTGATCTGACGCCGATCGAGCCGGGCACAATCTCGAACATCGCGCATTCGGCAAATGGAATCATATTCACTGTCCGCAACGATGGTGCAATCGTTGAAGGTCTGGTCGATTACAGCCTGTGGGTCTCTAATGGATTTGCCGATGGCACCTATCCGCTGATCAGTTCGAACGGTGGTGATTGGGGCTTCGGCACCCCAGATAATGGTCCAACACTCCTACGAGTCGTTGGCTCCATCGCATTCTTTGAATACAAGGGAGAAATTATCAGCACAGACGGAACGACTGAAGGCACAAAAGTCTTAGCAACCGATATGGATCCAGTGCAAACACTCGAAAGCGATGGTCGTCTGGTCATCCTGGATGCTGACGGTGGCATGTGGATCAGTGACGGTAATCTGACTGGGCTTTCCTACCGCATCGAAGTGAAAGCACCGCTCCAGGGTAATAACTACTCGGATCCTGATCGTGATTTGATCATCGGTGGGGAAGGCGAGGACATACTTATCGGAAATCAAGATCACGACCAACTGTTCGGTAACAGCGGCGATGACTTCTTCGTCGGAGAAAGCAGCGAAATTCGTGATAGAACGGACAATGAGAACTTTACTCTACCACCAACGGCTGAATTCAGTGTGCAACAGCCACGTCAGTCAGACACCGAAGTCTATATCCCTGACGAAGCCTTACGCGCTGCCATCGCAGAAGCACTTGGTATCCCGGTAACTATCGGGTTCAACGGACGTCCGGTTATACACGGTAAGATTTTCGCGAGCCAATTGGCCACCTTGGTTGAGCTACAGGCTGCTAACCTTGGCATCCAAAGCGTGGTCGGATTACAATTTGCTCGAAACCTCGTCGTGCTTAACCTCAGTGGAAATCGTATTCAGGACCTTTCCATTCTGACCCCGGCAACCGATCCGGTTTCAGGCGCTCGAACAGGTCTCTCCAATCTTCGCATTCTCAGTCTGGATTACAATGGTATGGGCATCCTCACCTTTAATGGTGACAAGGGTGATGGCGTTGGTGAATACGTTGAATTCGAAGCGGATATTAACGAAATCGAATCCACGGTTTCTTTCTGGTTCCGCACCGATAACTATGGCCAATTGATGGGACTCTTCTCCATGGATTCGGGTATTCGTGGTTCGAATGGACTGGATCGTTCGATCTTTATCGATGAGTTGGGCAACATCGGTGCCTTCATCTACGACGGTGCCGACAACGGCTACGAAGTGATCCGTAGCACTGGCACCAATTACGCCAACGGTGTCTGGCATCATATAGCTTATGTCTTTAGCGCGGATGGCGCCGGCGTAGCGCAAACGCTCTATGTAAATGGTGTTGCTGTCGCAGTTGGCACGGCAACCTCTTCAAGTCTTTCTATCCAAAACGGATTTAATCTCGGCTACGGTCATGCGATTGCCTCCACGACTGGCGCTGATGCGGGCACTGAAGTGGGTGAATCGTTCTTCATTACCGGTGGGATCCCACAAACACCAGGCACGGTCGCTTACTTTAAGGGCGATATGGATGAACTCCGCATTTGGGACACCGCCTTTACAGATGTTCAGGTTAATTCCGACATGGAGCAGGCATACCCTGTCGAACGAGTTTTTCTGGTCGGCTACTGGAGCTTCGACGGTCCAAGCACGAATCGGGTGCTTGATCACTCGCTCTTTGGTCGCAATGGCCTGCTCGGCGGTGGTAATATCGACCGCGCACCAGCCTTTAATCGCATGCAGCCTACCGAAGTTGTTCGTTCTGCGCCTGCGGCAGCACCTACCGCCGCTGATGCGACACTCTTTGCGACTCGCATTCGTGACCTTGCCGAACTCAATGTTCCTGGACCACTTCAGAAACTGAGCCTTGCATACACTCGGATCGAAGACCTTAACCCGCTGAGTGCGTTGCCGGACCTTGATTACATCAACCTGACTGGTGTATTAAACGATCAAGAATCAGTTCTTGCTGAGTTGGTTGATCACAGCGCAGTGGATGCACCGAGTAAGCGGATCGAAGGCAAGGATGGCACTGCATTCGTGGTCGAGAATGACTATTCACTGATTCTCAGCGCAGGCACTTGGGCTTGGAAGCGTCTAACCGTGGGTGCTGGTGTCGATGCGAACGAAGCCTTTAGTGTCGAGCTTGTCGTCAGCGGCGGTGTGCACACGATCTACGTTTCGGCATTTGATCAGCTTCCACGTGATGCGTTTGATGTAACTGATTATTACAACACAGATACCGGATTGTATAATCTGCAACTTGTATTCGAGGGCGGGTACGGTGACGACGAATTGAAACTGGTCGGCGATTTCCCAATTACTGTATATGCAATCGGTGGCTCTGGAAACGACCGACTGATGGGTGGACATAACAAGTCGTATCTCTTCGGTGGCTCCGGAAACGATAACCTCATCGCGGTCAGAGGTGAGAGTGTTCTTAGCGGCGGAAGCGGTAATGACACTTATACATTAAAAGACGGATGGGGTGCAGTGACGATTAATGAAAATACGAATGCTGGTTCAGATACAATTGATTTCAGTGATGTCGAAACAGCCTTGGAAATAAACGTTCGCGGCATCTCGCAGACGGTTGGTGGACTGAATACTGTTCGTCATCTCGCCAACACAATTGAGCGCTTTATCGGTGGTCAGCTTGACGACATCATGAACTTCCATCGCGACAACGGAGGCGTCCTTGAACTCGGAAACGGTTCACTGGTCTGGGATGGTGTTTCGATCACGCATACAGGAGTCGAAGGGATCGACGTGCGCTTCGTGAATAGCAGCGACGGTAAGCGCACCGGAGTGGTTCGCGTCCTCGCAGACCAAGACTACACGGGCCTCGATCTTCGCCTTGAAGCACGGTCCATCGATATCCGCGCTTCGATAATCGCCAGCGGTCTCTCGCTCCGTGCAGATTCGATCATCGGAATCAGACAGGACTTCTCAGCCGAGTCCGGATTGGGCCGCATCATCGTGCTTGAAGCAGACAATATGCGCATCGAAGCTGCTGGCGGAGTCGGCGATGTGAGTATGCCGCTCTACATCCGCGCGGGTGTAATCGAAGCCGTCACTCAAGGTGCAGCCGGTATCTACCTCGCGCAATTAAGCGATGCAGTAATCGGTGATGTCGAATTTGATGTGATCGGTGAAGACAATATCGGATCTGACACTGTCGGCCTAAGCACAGGTGCGGGTGGCAATATCCACTTCTTTAACTTAAGCGGAACGCTTACTGTGAATGCTGCAATCGAAGCTTCCGGTGGACGCATCGTGATCGCTACCTCAGACATCGAGATCAATGATACGATTAGTAGCCGCCGTGTAGTTGGTAGTCAGGTTTTCCGTGGATCGCTCGTCCTACAACCACTTTCCGTCTCGACTCGAATCGACGTAGCGACTGTCGCGCAGACTTCAGCGACGAGCTTCCATCTCTCAGCAGATGAGATCGATCTCTTCATGAATGGTTTCAATGAATCCGAGCCGTCATCTTATCTGGTCAATGGCAGACTGGTGACTGTCGATAGCAATAATGGAATCACGATTGGCAGAGCGAATGGACGCCATATTATCACGCTCGCTGCCTTCACTTACACCGAGTCGTTTACCTTCCGCGCACCGGTGCCATTTGGACGTTTTGACGTAGTCGGTAAATTACAACTTTTCACTTCGCCAATAGATGGTGATGAACCCGCATTAACCTTTCTTGGCTGGAGGCTTAATCTTTGATCATCAATAACTAAGATTTTAATCTTATATCAGAAACATTTTGCTTTCCTTCAACCCTATGCATGCTTTAATCCGTCTCCCGCGCGCGTTTTTTACGAAAAACTTACGCCTCTTGGGATCTTTTTAAGATGACACCTTCGCCTAAATATTCACCCAACTTCAAAGTTGAAGGCCTAGAGGCTCGGATCCTACTTTCCGGTGTGCCTCTGGATGGTGATATTCAAAATTCGGAAGAGCCGATGTTTGCGGATTCAGTGCTCGTTGTGGAATCGGGTGTAACTGAGTCGGCTGAAGTGAATGAATCACCGCAGGAAGAATTATACACAGACGCGGTTCCTTTAAACTCGGCCAACGAGGTCTTTTTAAGTGGGCAGCTTGAGGCAGGACTTTTGGTCGAAGCGGATGTGATCCACATTGCTGATGGCACGATCCTCGAGAATGTTCAGCTATCCGCTGGAAGCATTCTCATCGGTGCCGCAGAGTGGGTGGGTGAAAACACGGTTTTAGCCGATGCAATCAGCATTCTTGAGGCTCAATCTGCGAGTGAGGGTGCAAGTCTGGTTCTAGCTCCGCGCGGTGTGGAGGCAGCCATCGCTTTAGGCTTTGACGACAATGGGTTTTCTTTAAACGGCGAGGAAATGTCTGCCTTAGCGGCGGCTGGTTTGGAGTCTTTAGTCATCGGTTTAGGAAATGGCGCGCATGATGTCACAATCGATGGCTTGGCTTACGAAGGTAACTTGCAGTTGCGTTCACCAGAAACCGGTGGCGAGTTTTATATCCTCAGCCCGATACATCATAGTGGTGGCGTACTGAGTTACGAAGGTTCGGGACAAACTCAAAACGCGAGTGCGGATACGATTACTTCCGGTAATGAGATACTGATCGACGACTCTTTGAATCTCGTCTATGTCGAAGGAAGCGGAAATACATTTGGTGATAATACATTTTATTTCGATACGACTAATGGCAGCGTTAATCCTGGTGGCGGTGATATCCTGATTAGTGGCGATATCTTAGGCACGGGCGTCGACGGTGGCGGAACGCTTTATCTTAATGCCGGCACGACTGGCGACATCCTGATTCAAGGCGGTGTTGGTACGCTCGAGGAACTAGGTCGTATCGTCATTGTAAACGCGCATAACGTCACTTTCGAAGGCAACATTATTCTCGATTCGTTTGAGCAGAAAGCTGGGACAGGGAGTACTACTTTTGGTGCGACGGCATCTAACTCTGTTCTAATATCCGGCGCGCAGACGATTATCGAAGGTGAAGTCGTGCTAGGTGATTTTAAAGTGAAAACTGCCAACAATGTTACCTTTGGCGGTGACTTTGAATCCGCTTTTCGGAATACAGAAATCACAGTCGATGCTTTTTCGGCTTCGGGTAAGGTGTGGTTTAAGGGCGACGTTAACATTGATAACGGCGACCTAATTATACATGAGGCAAATGATTTTGAAATCGTTGGAAGCGCCGAGATTGCGGGCGCTTTACTCCAAACGATTGGGAACAGCGAAACTATTTTCCGTGCATCGATTCAGGCCAACACCATCGATTTATTTGCACAGCAAAGAATCCGTTTTCTGAATACAGTTACCCTGCTGGAAGGCGATATGGTTTTGGTTTCGGATGAAATCGATTTTGAAGGAGGAGCGGGCAGTGTCATTGGTGCACTCGACTCAAGTGGTAACGGCCTATCTAGCTTGTATCTGCGTCCAACCACGGCGGCCATATCCATGGATATCGGTAATCCGACCGGAGGCACCGGAACATTCGTGCTCTCGAATGTAGATATCGCTGCTTTAGCTGACGGCTTTGCGTTGATTACACTCGGCTACCATCAGGAGGCGACCACCTCGACAAATGCAGTGCGAATTGGAAATGCATCCTTCCTCGATGCGCTTGAGATATACGGCGGTTCTTTCTTAATTAACGGCAGTTTCAATGCGCGGACGAGTCTCTTAGTTGATGCGGATAGTGGCTTGATCAGCATTACTGGAACGCAGGTCCGTGTGAGCAACGAGCAAGTGGACAATGTTTGGCAGTCCAGCGTAATAAATCTTTTGGCCCATACTGGAAACATTCAGTTTGCCAATGGGGCCTCCTTACTGATTGATAATGAAGATCCGGACAATTCTGATGAAGGCTCGACGATTCATCTGACGGCAACCGTTGGTTCGATCATCAACCAAGCTAATTCTTTCGGTTTCGTTGAAGCACGCGATCTAAATGCAGTCGCGGGTCAGGCGATCACGCTCCTGACGGATGTTGATACGGTAACGGCACTGTCTACTGGTGTCGGTAATATTCAAATAGATGAGCTCGATGGCCTACATGTGCTCAGTGGCATTACCACAAATGGTGCGATCGCTTTGAGCACTGGTGGTGACACGGTGATTGACCTATTGGAATCGAAGACGGATGCATCTGCGAATACAATCGGTGTCGAAGTGTTTGCCGGGGATCTTCACATTGATAAGCTGCTCGCTGGAACGCAAGGTTCAGTCGAAATCGAAGTCGAAGGGGCCTTGACCGGTTTCAGTCAGACGGATCGTTCCGCACTGCTTGATTTACCGCGTATTGAATTAAGCGGAGGCGACAACGGTGCCCAAGCTGCTTCTACATTGGCTCTGCAAGGGGTCACCATTGCCCTGAACACGACTTTATTTACCGATTCATTAAACGGATCGATCTTCCGCTTAGTGGCCTCCGAAGAACCGGCTTTAACACCAGTCAGAATCGTATCCGGTGATGGTGTGTATACCATTTACGCTTTACCCGGCACAGCGACGCATGCTGATGTCGTCGCAGCCTTAGATGCTTTGGGCGACTTTGATGCTGCGATCACAAGTGGTAGCTCAAGCGTATTGGCGCTACCAGCTATCACCTTGGCGGGCGGCACGGCTGCACCTCTAGCTGCGGCGACTGGCACCTATGACTTTGGCAGCACGGTCCTCCGAGTGAGTGCACTGACAGCAGGTGAGGAAGCGAACGGAACGCGTGTGATCTTTGCTGCGGATGCGGATGGGGTGCCTTCTGCGGAATGGGATGACTCGGCCGGAGTGCTTACGCTTCATTACGTTTCGGGTGTTACTTCGGTGGGCGTGCTTCGTAACTTAATCAATGGCACTACTGCGGCTGATTTATCTGCATCTTTGATTTCTGGCACGGGGACACAGATTTTAGGAATAGAGACGACCACTGTCATATCGGGGGCGAATCCTTCGACGGCGAGTGGTGAGTTTGATTTCGGTGATGGAGTGCTTACTGTTAGCGGTGCCACACCCGGTAGTTCACTCAACGGAATCGAAGTTTATTTTGTGGGTGATGCAGCTGCTGGAACCAGCTCTGACTGGGATGCCGGGGCTAGTGTTCTGACTATCAACTTCACTGCTGGTGTATCAACACTCGGAGATTTAGCCGCAGCCGTTAATGGAGCCAGCGGCGTAGATGTTTTGGCTGCTGTTAGCTCGGGTAATTCGTTTGCCGTTTTGGGCATTTCGATGGCCGAGTTAAACGGTGGGAGTGCTGGCGTGCCCGCTGCAGGTAATTTGACTGTCGACGGTGTGAACCTTCGCATAACGGACACAACGGAAACAGTCACCGATTCAGGCCCGACCTTCCGTTTAGTGGGCGCGCTTGTAGATAGTTCTGATGTTGCACTTACCGAAGCAGAATCCGTCCGGATACTTTCAGTGGGAGATGACTACACGATCTACGCACTTGCTGGAACGGCTACGCACGCGGACGTGCTCTCTGCAATCAATGCTTTGAACGACTTCAGTGCGTCGATCGTTGATGCGCACATTGTCGGAGACGTTTTGACTTTGAACACATTGACTGGAATCGGCGAAGCGCTCAATCCATTGCAAATCAGTGCGAACAAGGTAGACGCTACAAACGCGAATACTGGTGTCGTTAATCTCCAGCAGGATGACAACCGCGCTTCGGTCGATGTTTCGATTGATAATCAATCCGTAGTGGCGGGTGACTACGTCGCATTTGTGGTGCTGGGAGGAAATACGACTGTTTCTTCGAACGGTGTTCAATCCGCCTCGGATGCCGGAGTACTCCTTGATCTTGCCGGTTCGGTGACCATAGACGGCGACTTTAACAGCCAAGGTGGCCCGCTGACTTTCCTCGCGGTTGACTTGATTCAAATTTCGGATGGGGTCTCACTTGAATCCAATGGTGGCGATGTCTTCTTCACTACACTCGATGATTTAACTATGGCGGCCGATGCTTCGGTGCTGACGGACGGCGGTGTGCTATCGGCTAATGTGGGTGGAGATCTTCAGCTAGGTATTTTGAACGCGAGTGTGGAGGGTTCCGCTGACCGGACAACTTGGGGCGATATAGCGCTGCAAGCAGCCGGGTTTATTCTGGACTATAGTGCGAGTGCATCAGTCAATGTCTTAGCTCGCAGTCTCCAATTGAATGCGGGCACCACGATTGGACAAATCCCGAATGGCGCGAATGAGCGGGCGATTGAGCTCAATGTAGTGACTTTAGCGGCGGAGTCCAATACAGGTGTGATCGTGCTACAAAGTGTTGCTGATCTTTCGGTCGGCGAAGTGGCTTCCTTCACTCCGAGCGTGCTGACGGCAGAGGGTTCGATTGTCGATGGTTCTGAAATCGCCGCGCTGACAGGCTTACTCAATAATGGAGGCGGGGATATTTTGATCGCTTCAGCTGCAGGTTTGACGGCAACGGATTCGATCGTGACTACGGGCACTGGCCGTATTGTTTTGATCGGCAACAGTCTAACGATTGAAGATGCGGTGACGTCTTCGGGCGGTTCGCTTACGCTTTCAGCCACGAATGCCTTGGTTTTAGGTGCTGATGCCGATGTGGATACTATTGGCAGCGGTGAGATTCTATTGATTTCCGACAATGCGACGGCTCTAGCCGCAGCGGGCAGTGCGGTGACCGCTGTCGATGGCGCGATTCTTATTTCTGCAGCCGGTAATATCACACTCGGAACAGTTTCGACTGGAGGAGCACTGGGTCTGGATTCAACGAGTGGTTCCATTCTGGCCGCTTCCGGAGGTAACTCGGCGCGTGTAGTTCTCTCGGCAGATACTTTAGCGGTGGTTGCGGGCGGTTCGGTTGCCGGAGTCAACGGCACTACGGATGCGCTCTCAATTGATGTGAATACGATCAGCGTCTTCGGCGGAAGCGGTGCGGTCTATAATCTTTCAAACGATGGATCGCTGCTGGTTGATACCACCGCTGCATCGGTCACACGTTTTAGTTCTTCATTGGTCGGAACGAGTGTTTTGATCGCCGCACAAAGTAACTTGTCTGTCAGCGGTGAAGGTAGCATTACGGTGGCGGTCACGAATGGTGGTGATTTTGATTTAGCGGCTACACGCAAGATTGATACTACGGGAGCCGGTGCGATTTCCTTGCAGATTGACGGCGCGCTGACTATGGGCACAGGCGCCCATATCTTTAACGAGAATGGGGCGATTGTTTTAAATGCCGGAAATACGATTTCAGTGGCTCAAGTAAGTTCGGAACAAGGTAATATTGCAGCTACTTCGACGGCGGGTTCTATTATCGATGTCGATCCGACGGAAGCGGCTGTTGATTTTGAAACATCGGGTCAATTAACGCTGAATGCGTCGACGGGTGTTGGTATTGAAACCGGTGATCGGCAAACGCTGACCGTGACACTCGGCACTCTAGCCGCGAGCACCGCGACAGGAGGCATCTTTGTCAGCTCGACCGAATCATTCGCCACAAATGGTCTTGTTTCGACGGCATCCGGCACGGTCTCAGTGCTTTCTGTGGGAACCCTTACCGTAGGCCCGAATGGAAGTGGTGTTGCCATTGATTCCGCTGCGGACTTAGTGCTTCTTGCAGGAGGTGCGCTCACTCAGTTGGCTGATAGCACGATTGAGGCGACGGATGATGTTACACTTTACGGAGCCACTGGTATTATGCTCTTCTCGGTCTCTACGACGGGCAATGTTGCGCTCGAATCGGATGGCGCGGTTATGGGGTATGCGGATCCGACCTTCGCTGCGATCACTGCACAAGGATTGCTTCTCGACGAAGTTAGTTCACTGGGAACACCTGCTCAACGCGTGTCTTTGGATGTGTCTGTATTGGCCGGAACTGTTCAAGTGGGAACGCTCGCTTTTGATAATGCACAGTCGCTCACCCTCGATACGGTGAGCGTCAGCACGACAGCAATTGCCCCAACGGGGGGCGCACTGCCGACAGTCCCTCGTGTGCAGACAGCAGACACCTTGGTCATCAATAGTATTTTCGTCGACAGCGATTTGAGCGGTGAAGGATTTTTTGTAACGATTGACGGAAACCTGACTGCTAGCTCAGGTGGCCTCGTTGCCGCAGTGGCTGTTACGCAAGCACTACCGGTTCTCGTACAAACTACTGGCGCTCAGATTTGGAACGGCTCACTAGATATCGCCGGTGGTGATTCTACTTTACGGGCGAGTGGGGCAATTGAAATTGCAGCAACTGGTAGCTTCGCTTCCAGCGGTGGTGACCTCTCAGTAGAAACAGACAGCAATTTCGTGCTGACTTCAGGTGCGACTATGGATTTGGATTCAGGTGCCCTTCTCGTGAATTCCGATAGCTCGATTACGATTGAAGGTCAGGTTGTCACGACAGGTGCCGTTGCATTGATCGCAGATGACTCGATCCTTGCAGGAGTTTCCGGTGGTGCCATTCGAGTGACTGCTTCGGATCTTCTTCTGAGGGCGAACTTTGGAATTGGTTCATCAGCCTCTGTTTTGACGGCACAAGTCGCTCAGATTTCTGCCTCCGCGGGTGCAGCTGGGATTTATTTGAGTAATACTGGAGCGGTGCGTGTCACCAACCTCGGATTTGCAGTGACTTCCTTCGCTCCGGACAGCACAACGAATGTGGCATTTTCCGGATTCCAAGGTGGCATTCAGACTCAACTTAGTGGCGCGATTCAGTTCGATAATGACGGCACCGTTGTGGTCGATCCGATAAAGTCGGTTATTAAAGCGTTCCCAGGTTCTGACTTTGAAATTGCCTTGCTGATGGATGAGGCGGGCCCTGCTGGAAATGCGGCCAGCGTTCTTTTTGAAATCATCCGCGAAGACGGCGACACGATCGATGCCTCCGAGGATTCGAATACTCCGGATCTTCGCGACGGGAATCCACCTTCCACTTATTTTAACGAAACGAGCTCTGTGTTGCGTGTTTTTGTGCGGAACGATGTTACGACTGTAGCGGAAATTATAGATGCGATTAATGCAGATCCGGACTTTGCTGGTTCCGCTGTCTTGGTCACTGGACCGTCTGATGGATCGACTGTATTTTCTCTAGGTGTTTCCGAAGAAAACGGGTTCTTTGCCGAAGACGGAGCCGATGAAGGTATTGTTGTCTACAACGCTGGAATCACTGCAGTCGGTGCAGATCCAATCGCGGCCTATGCGGAAATCCAGCCCGGAGACGCACTTTACACGATTCGTGTGACTTCCACTAATCCCGGTGCTGCTGCGAATGACTTTGTTTTCCGTTTATTGGACGACGGACCTGGTGGCAATTTAACGGATGCGACCGATTCTGCCCTGGTTGTCTGGAACGCATCCGAAGGCCTGCTCGTTGTGTATATTAATTATGGATACACTACAGCCGGCGAAATTGTTGACGCAATTAATCTCGCAGAAGCGGAAGTCGACGGAGCTCCATTTACTGCAGAATTTACAGGTGTTTTTGATCCTGCGGATGAAAACGATCTGATCGGCGACGCCTCCGTGCTGATGATTTCGAACCTTTCGGCTCAGGCGACCATTCGCGCAGTCGGCACGAATAATGATTTCAAAGTCACCTCGAACATCCCGGGACCGCTTTATAACGGGATCAGCTTCCGTTTCGTCGATGACGGACTGGTTGCTACGGATGGTGTTCGTGCGAGTTTCGATGATGTCGCAAACGTCATGACCGTCTATATCAACAGTGCGGTGACTACGGCCAATCAAGTGATCGCTGCGCTTAATGACGAAGGCACTTTTACTGCGACCCTCACTCCCGAATTAAGCACGGCGAATAATGGCACTGGTGCAATCCAAGCCACTCGTTATTGGATGCGTAACGGTGCGGTTTCAGTGAATGCTTCGGTCACGCTTGCTTTGGTCGGCACGAATAATGACTTAATCATTACTGCCGATGAACCCGGAGATAACCAGAATGCAGTCAGAGTCGTTTTAGTCAGTGATGTTTCAGTCACGCCAGGCGCTGCGACTGCGAGTTATGACGACGTAAGCAAAATTCTTGAAATCCGCATTAATCCTGATTTTGCAACACCTGGAGGTATCTTGACCGCAATTAACTTGGGGCCAAATGCGGACAGTATTCCGTTCTCTGCATCCTTACCTGAAGGCACCACTGGGTTCGGTGGCATCCAGCTCGTTACTCATCCTGTGACCGCTGGAGGCACTGGAAGCATCTCGCGAGCTGTCGTTAATGCATATGGCGACAACAATGGTTTCGAGGTGGTTGCGGACTCTGATTCAACTCTATTACAAAACATCCGCGTCAATCTTATAGACAACGGATCGATAAGCAATGGTTCGGCAGTTGCCAGCTATATCAACGCGTCGCGCTCTTTGATTTTAAATGTTCAGACTGGAGTGACTACTGCGAATACTTTGATCGCAGCGATTAATGCCTCTGCCGTTCCTGTGAGTGCATCGCTCTCCGGTGCAGCCAACGGAACGGGCACCTTTGGGAATCCCGCACAAGCTTTCATTAATGGTGCAGATCCGATCGTAGCGACTTTAACTACGGAATTACCCCGCGGCATTTCGGTTCAACTGGATTCGACCGTGGGCGGGATTGTCAATAATGGCATTCAAGTTTCTTATGCGATCGATGCATCGCTGGCAACCGGCACAGCTTCGGCAAATCTTTTCGAAACGGAGGGTCTTCGCCTCCTCCAAATCCGTTTTGCGGATGCCACCACGACTATTGGAGCCCTCCAAGATTATTTGGAAGCGAATACAGAACTTGGTTTCACGGTCGCTAACATCGGAGCGATTGAATCAGAGTTCGTTGGTGATTTATCGGATGTAGCAATTGATGGGAATGAGGGCGCCATTAACATGAGTGCGACTAGCTCGATCAGTTTATTCGCACGGGTTACTTCACAAACAGGAGCGGTTTCGATCTCTACTACAAATAGTGGAGACTTCAGTTTTGATTCCGCAACCGCAAGAGTCAGTGCAATCGATGGCATTGATCTCGATCTGGATGGAGCTTTTATCAACAACGCATCACTCGAATCACCACTGCTTAAGGTATATGATACGTCGTTGCTACGAATCGATACCGGTAATGTTGCTAACTCTACAGAGTCGATCCGTTTAGAAACCAATGGTTCAGTTGAAATTGACGGGGCCGGGTTGAATCTGGATGAAGCTGACTTCTACGTGGATGCTGCGGAAACGGTTTGGGTGAATGCAGCCATCACTGCAACTGGAGCGACGACAATTGATGTCGGTGCGGGCGATACCTTTACTCTAACTGCGAGTGGTAGTCTCTTAGCAGAAACCATCAGCTTGCTTTCCGGGAACGAGGCCGTCTTCTCCGGAACTGCCGATTCAGATACTTTCACGCTCACAGCTGATGCGGAAATACGCCAGTCCGGAACCATCGAAACTGTCGACGCGCTTTCCGTAACAAGTGAAAGCGGAGCCATTTTGATGAGTGGTGCGGCCTCTAGCAGCAGTGAGACTGGTGAGATAGCATACTCTGCCTCCCTGGCGATTGAAGTGACTTCGATCCAGTCCTCAGACGGTGGTGATATTTCCTTAACCAGCGGTGCTTCCTTAACTAATTCATTAGGTGCTCCGGGCACGAATGTCGCCACAACTGGAGATGTCACACTAAGTGCGGTTTCCGGTGTCGGTGAAATCGGTGATCCGATTCGTGTTGAATCCGGCACCTTAAGTCTGAGTAATTCGGGAGCGTCCGGCGATATCGTCGCCACTGAGACCACGGCAGGGGACGACCTTGTGATCACTTCGGCGACTCAAGCCGCAACAGTAGGTCGGACGGTGTTGATCAGTGAAAATGGTGCTGTCCATTTTACCGGCTTGGTTTCGCAGGCTGGATCCGGTTCGTTCTTGGTTGAGTCTGCAGGTAGTGTCATTACGGATGCGGCGGCTACAGTTACCTTGGGTGGCGGTGCCTTGACTCTAAGCGCGGTTTCGGATGTGACCTTGAATGCTAATCTTAGCAGTGGCGGCGGTGATGTCTCTATCGATGCGGGCGCGGCCCTGACTATGGCTTCTACCATCACGCTATCTGCTGGTGGCGGTGACGTTGCTCTTTTGGCTGATGGAGATATCGAAGTCGCACAAGTGCTGAGCTTACTGGCAGGTGTTTACATTGCTTCCGCCAATGGTTCGGTTCACCGATCATCAAATGACGGTCGCACCAATGTGAAAGCGAGCAATCTCCAGGTAATAGCCGGCACTGCAATCGGTAGTCTGGCCTCGACTGCGGATGCACTGGTTATCGAAGTGGATCGATTGACTGCGACGGCTGAGAATGGTGTGCTTGCGTTCGACTCGATGAATGATCTCACGATCGGTGAAACAACCGTATCCGTCGATTACGCTCAGGTCGATGGGACCACCGATTCGGATGTATGGACGAGTTACCAATTGCGGACAAATGCCGGTAACGCGGTCCTTCGTGGTCGTGGTGCGCTGACTTTTGATAGCATTGCTGTCAATCCAACGATTCAAATTAATGGTAATGTTCTGATATCCGCCGCAGATACTTTCCAACTGGACGGTGCTACTTCGGTCTCAGGTGGATCCGCTCAGTTAACTTCTGTCGATGCATTCACGCTCAATGCTGACTTCACCTTAACGGATACAGGCACGGTCCTGATCGAAGCGGGCGGCGATTTCGTGCAAGCGGATACCTCGACAATCCTAACATCGAATCAGGATGCGATCATTAGCTCGACTGGGGCGATGTCGATTAGTTCGATCAATGCAGGTTTCGGTGATTTAGCGCTGACTTCAGGTGGTGCACTGACTCGCCTGACAACCGCTCCGGCGACTCAAATAATTTCCAGCGCTCTTCGCTTATCATCGGGTGATACGATTGCCTCGGTAGCGGATCCACTGGTCGTCGATGTGACAACTTTGAGTGCCGCGGCGGTGGGTAGTATTCGCCTGTCTTCGATCGGCGATGTCGAAGTGGATAGTGTTTCCGTTACCGTAGACAGGGTCTCCACAATAGGTGTGACTTCTGTGGCCACTGCACGCACTGCAGTCGCTCAATCCGATATCAGTTCCTCGGTTGGTGGAGATGTGCTCTTACAGTTCGGTGGGCATCTGATTCTGCAAGATGGCATTAAGGACGAGCGCGCTATCGGCACCAATGGTGACGGGCGTATTTTCGTGGGTGCGGCTTCTCTGGAAGCTTACGCGGCAATCCGTAGTCTGGATGGCGATATCACAGTCGATATTGATGGCGAAGCACACTGGATCTCAGTAGCAGAATCGGCACCCGCAGCAGGGGATGCGACTACTTCGAGTGTTCGTGCTCAAACGGGAGATATCTTTATCACGACCGGAGATGACATTGTAATGGATGAGCGCGCGTTCATTCGTTCGACTTCAGGCAATATAGCAATCGATGTAACCGGTTCATTTACGGTGGGTTCAGTCGAGGCTGCTTCGGGCTACGTTAATATTCAAACAACGGCTGCTATCCTGGATGGTGGGGATGCCACAGTCGATATCATTGCGGATCGCCTACAGATCGCAACCGGCACGGGTGCCGGTCTACTGGGCGCGACTACTTACAATCCGCTCGAAATTTCTGTTAATCGCCTATCGGCTCAAATGACTACGGGGCCACTCGCTCTTGCGGAAAGCAATGACCTGCAAATCGGATTGACTGAAGGGACCGTTAGTAAGCTCGACATAGACGGTGTGGCGTCGGTTGCACTGGATGCGAATGATGCGCTCTTTGGGATTGATTCACTCGGAGGCGGTAGTGTGACGATTGTTGCCTCGGGCACGATCACCACAATGGCTGCTCTGGCTGAGACTCCTGAGCTAGCGACTATCCGTATCAGTAATACGGGAGACCTCTTGCTCCATGCCAATGCCGCCGCGGCATCGGTTGCGGTCAATGGCGACATTGAAGCCTCGGGTGGTTCGATTACTTTGAGGGGAACTGCGGGCGTCTCGCTGGCATCCGATGTCACAGTGAATACGGATCTTTCCGGCACACTTACGGTTCTATCTTCTGCCGGTGGTCTCACGATGGGAACGGGTTCGACCTTGTCCGCACCGCTCGGAGACATCGTTGTCAATGCTTCCGGCTTGATCACTGTGGCCGGGATTCAAACTGCAGGCAAGGTCGCTCTAACTTCCACCACAAACTCGATCACTGACAACGAAGCGGCACGGACGAATGTAACCGCTTCGACACTACGTCTAAATGCGAATGGGACGCTAGGCTCATCGACGAATGCTTTCGATACGTCGGTCACCAAGCTTTCGGCACGGGCGACAACTGGTTCCATGTATCTTCTAGAAGTGGATGGCCTGCAGGTTGGAGCGACTCAAGCAACAAGCTCGATCGTGGCTGCGAATGGTGTGACCACAGCGACACTTGTGGCTGAGCAATCGGGCGTGGCCACTCTAGGTTCGAATGGTGCGGTCATCATCACTTTATCCGCTGGCGACCTTGCTGTGCTCAGTGGTCATACAGTAAGTGCAGCCAATACAGGCCGTATTCGATTGGACACGCCGGGACAACTCTCACTGCTTGCAGATGTCTTTAGTGGGCAAGGATCGATTACTCTGCTTTCGACCGGTAACTTAGCGCTGGCTTCAGGTGTTGAAGTGACTACCGGAGGAGCTGGACAAATCCACTTAACTACCGGCGGCAACTTACTAAGTCTTGCAGACTCACGGTTCGTCGCTTCGACGGGTAATGTCGTGCTGAATGCCAACGGTAATTTGACTTTGGGTGGCGTTTCCACCCAAGGCCGTGCGGCCTTAACCAGTCTTATCGGTGAAATACGGGCAGCTGGTTCGACCGCTTTCGATCAAGAGGTGATTGCCAGCTATCTGCTACTCAGTGCTGCAAATACGACAAATGGCGGTGTTGGTTCTTTGGCTCCGTCTACTCTTGAAAGCTTCCGCACTCAAGTTGGTCGGGTCGCGGCAATTGCCGGGGCAGGCGGTATCCACTTAGTGAATTCGGCTGGTGTGACGGTTGGCTCTGTGCAGGTAAGCACCTCTAGGGTGACTGTAAGTGGTGGTTTAGAAAACCTGACTGATCTTTCTCTAAGTGACCTAGCCACTCTTTCAGGATCTGCGTCGATTGTCCTGCGCGCAACATCCGGCTCGATTACTTTAAACGAGGGGGGTGATCTCAACGGTGCATCCGTCGTTGCTCATGGGGCGGGTAACGTGCTGCTTTCCGCTGCTAACAATCTGACTGCGAATGCTAGTGTTTTGTCCACTAGCGGTCACTTGACAGTGAAAGCGGTTAATTTGCTTAGACTCGTCGGCGGATCGACGATCGGCACAGGCACGAGCGGTACTATTATCGTCCAGTCGACTTCAGGTGCGCTTACCATGGAGGCCACGGCAATTGTCCGAGCTACCGGGTCATCAGCCTTATTGGATGCCATTGGTACAATTACGCTCGGTGTGGTCGAAGCAAGTTCGGTCGATGTTGTGTCGGATGCAGGTTCGATTGTGCGGGCGACGGGATCAGCAACGAATCTTACAGCCACAGACCTCCGTTTGTTTGCGGACACTGGAATTGCCAGCGCATCGACCCCTCTACAAATCAATGCGGGCACCTTGGCTGCAAACACTCGGGCAGGTGGCATTTTCTTACTTGAAAACGATGATGCGGATGTTGGAGCTGATATCTCAGTAACTGTATTTGAAGTGAATAATGACAGTAGCCTAGGCGAATTAGTGGGCGACTCATCATCGGGTCTAAGCACTACTGTCGATGGTTCGATTGTTTTGATCACTTTAGGTGGATCCTTTGAAATCAAGGCTGGTGCACCAGTTATCGCAGGGGCTTCGGGGCTTATTCGAATCGATGCAGCTACTGGCCTCTCTGTTAATTCGAATATAAGTTCCAGCAGCGGTGCCATCACACTTATTACGGGTGAGGGTATGCTCTTTGGCGCAGATACTACTGTATCAACCGGAGGCAGCGCTGATGTTTACATAGATGCTGGCGAGGGTTTGTTATTGCAGACTGCTTCGACTACGATCAGTGCCGGTGCAAACGTCCGCTTAGCGGCACTAGGAAATATTACACTTGGCAGTGTGAGTGGGGTAGGCATCTCGGTCCTTTCGGGTGGTCACATTTTAGCAGCCACTGGCAGCACTAATAATTTCACGGCATCCAAACTCCGCCTGAATGCCGCTTCCGGTATCGGTCAAAGTGATCGTTACATAACCACTGCTGTTGCTGAATTATCGGCTCGAACTGGGAACGGTAGCATCTATATCACTGACATTGACAGTGTCACGATTACTTCGGTTGCAGTGACTACGAATCGAGTTTCGTCGACTGCGACGCTGGCAAGCCAAACAGATGCCGCTCAAGCAGATTTGCGGTCGGGAGGGAATGGAAACATTGTGCTCACTTCTCAATCTGCTGATATTTTTCTGAACGACGGCAATAGTGATGGCTCGGTCGTTGTTGCGGACGGTGCAGGCTCAATTCTTTTGGTGGCGAGTAGAAATATGTCAATCAACTCGGGAGTTTTCTCGGGTAGTGGAAACATTACGCTCGGTGCAGGTATAAATCTATCGCTCGGTGCCACCAGTGTAACGACCTCCGCGGGCGACGTAGCCATGGTCTCAATTTCTGGAACAATTACTATGCCAGCCACAGCCAGGGTATCGACTGCCACCGGCAACCTTCGTGTGACCGGTGTCGGTGACCTCACTGTTGGTCAGCTTTCTGGCGCGGGTGTTTCGATCCTTTCTGAATTTGGTAGTCTCATAAGTGCTCAATTCAGCACGATTAACGTGACAGCTGATTCGCTCCGAGTTTCTGTTGATAATTCAATCGGCACATCGGGTCGCCATTTGTTGACAGAAGTCGATACGCTAACGACCAGTAGTCGCAATGGAGCCACCTTTATTACTGAAAACAGTTCGGTGTCGGTGACGTCCGTTCGGATCGAAACGGATTACTTTAACACGGATGCGGGGCTGACGCCTGTGATCGATGCTGCGCAGTCGGATATGACCGCCGGTGGTGTGGTTGTGCTGGTTGTGAAGTCTGGTGACCTTACGCTTGACGATGGTAACGCATCCATTGTTCAGACATTGGGGGATGGACGTGTCGCTAATACGGTCGCGGTTCAAGCAGGTGGTTCTGGCGGTCTGTTACTGAGTGCTTTGGACGGTGCAATTATTGCGAATGCTTCAATTCGTGCGACGACGGGTCACTTAACCGTTCGCGCTTCCGATGACATATCCATCAATGGTAGTAGCGTCGTCCAGACGACCAGTTCCGGGCACCTATCCGTTGCATCCGAGCAGGGCACTCTGACATTTGCACCGAACACTTCTGCCGTAGGGGCTGCTTCTGTTCGACTGGCATCACTGGGTGATTTGACAGTTGGTGCAGTAACCGGGGGTATTGTTTCGCTAAAATCGACTTCAGGTGCGCTTTTAAATGATGCTGGTAGTCAGACCAGAATCATCGCTAATTCAGGCTTACGTCTGGCGGCATTCGGATCGATCGGATTGGCGAGCAATCATCTAAGAATAAACACTGCCGTGCTCTCTGCACGTTCGACCGAAGGCAGTCTCTATCTTAGCGACAGTTCCAGCACGACGGTTTCCTCAGTTCGAGTAACAACAACCGAATTTACGGCGACGGCAGGTAGTGTTGTCAGAGTCGATGCTGCACAGTCTGACTTAGTTACACTTGATAATGGAGATATAGTCTTGGTTCTCACTACGGGTGATTTGACACTTAACGACGGAAATGCTGTCGTGAATCAGTCCGACGGTGACAATCGTTCGGCCAACGCTAGCGCAGTAATCGCTAACGGCACTGGACGCATTTACTTGGAAGCTGCGGGTTTCTTAACCGCGAATGCAAATATCCTGTCAACGACTGGCTTGATTACAATTACTGCCTCGGGACTTCTAACTCTGAGTGACGGGGTTGATATAATAAGCGGTGCAGATATAAGTATTCGGTCAGCTCTTGGTTCAATTCTTATGGCGGGAACTGTAGACGTTGAAGCTACAAACTCAGTTCTACGTCTTGCAGCTGCAAATGCAGTGTCTCTTGGCAACTTAACCGCAAGCGACGTCTCACTCGTTTCAGGTGCAGCTGTAGTCAATGCAGTCGGGTCGACGCTTAATGTGAGTGCTGACTCATTGCGTATTTCTGCGTTGGGTGCGATTGGAACCGCCAACCGGCACATTACTGTAGATGTCGTTACGCTGACTGGGTATGCTGATGAATCTGGCTTGTTCATAACCGCTCAGAACACAGTAACCGTGACGGCGATCACAACAGAGGTGGTAGAGATGACATCTAACGCGGTCACCACCACCGAGACTGACAGCATGCTAAACGGTTTAACCGCACTCAATGACGGCTCTATAGTGCTTAAAACGCTATCTGGCAGCATCGGCGTGCCGAATGTTACATCGATTGGATCAGGTTCTGTATTATTAAGCGCAGCAGACGGTTTACTACTCACTGGTAGCTTAAATAGCGGAACAGGATCGGTCACTTTGCAGGCTGCAAATACGATAACTTTTGGTCTGGGTGCTTCTTTAGTCAGTGCAACTGAAGATTCAATCTTGATCGAATCGGACAGTGGTTCGTTTACAATGGCAGGTAATGCGACGATTGCAGCTTCTGATGCGACGATTGCCATTCATGCGGATGGAAATATTACCCTTGGCACGACAACGGGGAATATTGTCTCCTTAGTCAGTAGTAATGGAGGTATCCGTCGTGCGGCTACTGTAATAACTGCGATTTCGGCGGATCATCTACGTATCGATGCCTCAGGAAGTGTCGGCACGCTTGAGCGCCTTTTAACGGCAAATATTGATTTGTTATCAATCGCAGGTGCTTCGGTTCATCTATCGTTACTGAGTAACACTACTGTTGGGACAGTAGCAGTTGCGCTGGATCGCCTTCTCTCCGACCTAAGCACAGAGGCCGTCGAAGACGCGGCACTTTCTGGAGTGGTGACTACGACTGGTGGACTCATCGATATCAATACCGTCTCGGGAGATTTGTCCCTGAGTGCGTCTGAAGGCATTCTTTCCACGGGTGGTGCTGGAAATGTTTTACTTAATGTAGACGGCGATTTCAATGCGGGTGCAAACATCACTTCAGGTAGCGGAACAATCACCCTAAATATCATCGGCTCAAGCGCACTTGACGCAGATCTATCCTCTGCGGGTAATATCACGGTTTCATCTGGCGGTGCGTGGTCAATGACAGGGCCGTCTAATATATCAGGTGCTATAGTATCCATCGGTTCAGATTCTAACATCATTTTGGGCAATATTTCTGGAAGCATCGTAGCGATTGATTCTGGTGCTATGGTTCAAAGCGCAGCTGGAAGCACACGTAATATTACCGCGGCAACGGAGGCCGCGATTAGCTCTACGAATGGTATTGGATCGAGTGGTTCGAACTTTACGCTAACCATAGAGTCACCGGTTCTTTCGGTAGAAAATCTCACTTCGGGCTCCGCCTATCTGCAACTTGTTGGCACATCCGAAATCAACCAACTGGATTTAAATAATGCTGGAAGTCTTTATTTAGATCTCACAGGTGGCGATCTTGATTTGTCAGGTGGCATCGCGCTCGGAACAGGTTCAATCGTTGTTCGTGTGAATGGTGCACTTGAACTAGGCTCTGCAGTGACCGCTGAAGGCGACATCCAACTAACTGTTGAATCACTAATTGTCGCAGCTGGCTTATCTTTAGTAGATCTTCTGATTGAATCGTTGGAACGTTCTATTGAGCTTCGAGTATCTGGTGAGCTTAGTTTACCTGCTGGAGCGATTCTCAGTGCTGAGCTTGGAAATATTAAGCTGCGTGTAGGTGGAGATGTGAGCTTGCCGGTGGTTATTGCAGGCGGCCTGATTTCGGTCCGTGGAAGTAGTCATATTTCCGCAGCAGGTATTGGTAACGAAAATCATTTATTATCAGCTGAAACGATCCAACTACTTGCAGGAGCTAGCCTAGGCGCAACGGAGCAACCTATCGTGACTCTAACATCTCAACTCGATGCACAAGCAAGCGGAACAGCTGATGTTGTTGAACTTGATGATCTTAAAGTCGGACGTTTTGGCCTGCGCCTAAAGGATGCTGGAAGTGAAGATACATTTGTCCTCTTACTCGATAATGCAACGGCTGCTTCCCTTTCCTCAGTTAACGGGGCAGTAAATGTCGACGGTAATTTCATCCTGCAATCTAGCGGCTTAGTCACTTTGCAAACTCGTCTCATCAATACTGATGGTAATATTTTCTTAGATGTCGGTGGTATCCAGTTTGCATTGGAAGGTGCTGAGACGGTATTCGTTGCGGGTAATGGATTACTGAATATTGAGGTTGGGGCAGCGGGTATAGGTGAGGGGCTTAGTCTGACTGCAGCTCAGTTAACTGCGCTGGTTGCATCCGGCAACTTTACGGCACTAATCAATGGTTCAACCGAAGTCACAGCAGATGGTATTGTATTAACTGATACGACAGGCTCTGTAAACTTGACCGTAGAGAATGGTAACCTGACTTTGGGAGGTGCTGTTATTGGCCAAGGAGGTATCCGGTTGGAAATCCTTAATGGTGGACTGACAACGACTGATACGATTGGTGATATCTCTGCTCTCGTTGCGGGTAATGAGGGTATCGAACTTGAACTTGGTTCGGGTGCGTCTGGGGCAGGCGGCAACGCTATTGTGACCGAATCAATTGAATTTTCTGCGCTTACGGGTTCCGGTGATTTGAATTTCGAATTTCGTCCTTCGGGCAGCAATGTAGTTACCAATTTGGTTAATCAGGGACTGACTATACGTAGTGGGGGCACAGGTAATATTACACTTTTGGTATCTGCGCATAACTTAAATGTTTTAGGTAATATTGAACACGCAGGCTTTGGTTCGATTTCTGTAAACGTTGATAGCGGCGGACTCGAAATGCTCACTGGAAGTTCCATTTTGGTAAATAATGGCACACTCAATCTATCTGCCCGCAACTTCCTGGTTGTAAACTATATCGAAAATCTTGTAGGAGCCACATTCATAGATAGTGCGCTCGGACTCATTGTTCGGAATACCGCACCTGGCACTAGCGCGATCAACTTCAGCGGGTCGATCGGGCCAGTCATCACCTTAAACAACTCAATCAATCTCTTGTTAGATACCGACTCAGCTACGATCAACGATATCCTAATCGAACGTCAACAGGGCGACGAATTCCTCTTTGTCAGTGGCACCTTCCAATAGTATTCGTGAAAATATTTAATAAACAGTTATTATTTAATCGCTTCAGATTACGACTAGCGTGTTTGTTCATGTTCTGTTGCCTAGGTCTTGGCCTGAGTTCGCAGGGTGCCAGCATTCAGGGTCTCGGTGATTATTTTAAGGCACTGACTATTGCGAATGGTGATATCATCGGGGTGTCCGCAACGGATGCGATCGTGCGATCTGTAAACGGTGGCGTGGATTTTAGCGAGTTAAGGGAGGGTGACGGCGTATTACAGTCGATAGGATCAGATGGTAACATCACTATAGCCGGAGGCGAATTCGGCAGACTTCTGCGTGTTGATTTGATCGTAGACGCGACTACTTGGGTGGAAGTTGCATCCAGCGATACATTCGGCTCAGTCACTGGTATAGCTGGTGACGACGACAACACTTGGTTAGCGACGACTGATTCCTCCGGTGATCTCCTGCGCTCAACTGATAATGGGTTTACATGGTCATTGGGCTCGAGTGCCCCGTCTGCAGAATTAAGTGCGGTTGTTTATGACGCTATTTCCGGAAATTGGATTGCGGTCGGAGGCGACTTTTTCAATAGCCAAGCTTTTTACTCTTCCGATTCTATTAATTGGCAAGTGGCTACCGGCTTGTCCGGTGGTCCTCTCTACAGTGTAGCGGTCGATTCTGTCGGCACTATTATCGCTGTAGGTGAAGGTGGCATTCTTCGTTCAACCGACGGCGGTGAGAGTTTTGTTGCAGTAGCTAACGCGCCGTCTGAGGCTTTATACAGCGTTGTCGCTATCGCCGAGGGCGTATTTGCAGCTGTAGGATTTGAAGGTGTCGTCGTGGAAATCATCGACACGACAGTGTCCATTGTTCAAAGTTCAGTGCCAGGTGCACAGGCAACAAATGCCGTGATCGCTTTCGCTGGAGTGCCGCTCATTCCTGGTTTAGAGGCGGTGACGGCACCTTCGATCGATCCGAACGGCGGCAATTCTGCCGATCCTTTTACGGTAACACTCACGATTCCGGCAAACACACTTGTCTATTATACGACGGATGGTGCGTTACCTTCAGAAGAGTCTACTTTATATACAGGTCCCTTTGTTCTAGCAGAAACGACTACTCTGCGAGCGGTCGCGGTAAAGGACGGTATTTCAAGCGCTTCCGTGACTGCTGATTTTATCATTACTGTAGTGCTGGATCAGTTGCCTGCCTTAGAAATCAGTGTAGTCGATCCAAATACTTTTCAGATCGCGCTTAACGAATCGGCGGTTGATCGTAATTACCAACTGCAAACTTCCAGCAATTTGACCAGTTGGGACCCGATCTTACCCGTTCAAGCAGGCACTGGAAGCGCGCTTACTTGGAGCGTTTCCAGAGATGGGGACAGCCGATTCTACCGTGTAATCATTCAGCTAAACGTAGATTAATTTATGCCTTCTAACCGCCAACGTTTCTTTAAAATCGAGCCGCTTGAAAAGCGCTTGTTGCTTTCTGCGACGCCGATGGCGGATTTGCCGGAGAACGTAATCGCGCCTGAAGCCGTCGAAGAAGTGTTTGTTGAAGCGGTTTCGACGCCAGCAGCAGAAGCTCAATTTGCGATGTTAGCGGAGGATGCTGTATTCCCTGAGGTCACGACTTCGAGTGCGACGCTGATTCCAGATGTAACGATTGAAAGTTCGGGTGTTTTAGTGACAACCCCGGTGACGATAAGTTCGGGTGAAAATTGGCTCTATCGTTCGACCACGGGGAGCGTGTTTTTTACGCAAGACGCTTTAGTCAATGGCACTAATGCAGCTACACAGGAAAGCCTGCTTCTTGACTCTGCGCAGGATGTCTTTGTCAGTGCACCCATTGGTATTATTAGTCCAGTGCACCACCTAGTGGTATCCGCCGGACAAAATATTGTATTTGAGAAGAATATTTTACTGACCGGAGATCTTATTATCGAAGCAGGAGCGAGTGTCGTTTTCCAGTCTTCAGTTCGAGTTGGCGGCAGTGTGAAGATTGGTGACTCCGAGGACTTATCTGCAGTCGGATCTGTTCAATTTCAAAATAATGCTTTGTTAGAAGTCGGTGGAATTGTTGAAATCTATACGAGTGGTAATGTCAGTTTTGATGGTAATGTTGGTGGTAGTGTGCAACCGCAGGCAATTATCATAGACTCGAACGGGACCGTAACTTTTAACTCTGAAATATATTCTGATGTGCTCTCTGTGTGCGCATTAAATATTTCAGTGACCTCAGATATACTGGTAGATGGAAATGGTATCACTGCTGATCCACTATCGCTAACGGCAACAAATAGTCTGCTGTTGGGTGGCTTCTCATCGCTCTCTGTCGATGATGGAGGTATGATGCTTTCGGCTAATTCGATGGCCTTTAATGGAGGTTCGGGTTCGATCTCCTCAGTCGGAACAAATTCCAGCCTGATAATCAAACCCTACACTGCATCACTTATTATTGGAGTTGCTGAAGCGTCCGGCAATCAACTCACACGCTTGGATCTTTCAAGTGCAGATTTAGTCGCTATCGACGGTTCATTTAGTTCGGTTGTGATCGGAGATTCGATCAACGGAACAGGGCAAGTTCGGATTGGCGCAATTGGGCTCAGTCAATCTGGGGGCTCCGCACAAATATTGAATCCAACTACTTTCGTGGGTGGTTCTGTTTTGGTAGAAGGTCCTATCGACGTCGCTTCCAGTGCAGAAGAACTTCGTTTAGTTGCACTGCAGAGCGATGTGCTGATCAACGGAGTGATCAATGAAACTGTAGCAGAACGTAGTGCTACGGTGCGACTCGAAGCGGAAGGTGACATCATTGTTAATAGAGCGATCTATGCGACGGACTTCTTATCACTATCTGCAGGCTTTTCGGATGGTATTGGCACTGTCGTTGTCAATGATTCCGGCGTAAATTCCGGCACCCTAGTCATAACTAGTGACGCTGGACCCGAAGGACGTATTCAAATCACTTCTGGAGAGACTACTGGAGACATTATTTTTAATGGCACAGGTCTGGATCTACTTATTTCAGTGTTTGGTGCCGACAGCGAGTTAGCTTTACGGGCGCGCGGGGGAGCGATCACACAAACGAATGGTTTAATCGAGGCAAGCGTCCTTGCGGTCGTTGCTGATGCAGATGTCATTTTGCGCACAAAAGTAGACCGTTTGGGGAATGTTCAATTTGGTGGTGAGGCCCTGTCTTCCGGCTTAGATGAAGTGATCGAAGGTGTTCGGATTTCGGGTGTGAGTGGAACGTTTACATTAGTAGAGAGCGATGATTTGATCATAGATCGCCTTACGACTGCAGGCGGCGATGTGAATGTCTCTACATTAGCCGGTAGTGGTGGCAATCTTCGTCTTGGACTGCTCAACGCTGCGGGTGGTGATTACACACTCGATGCCGATGGTGCTATTATTGACCATCTTGAAGGTCTGGATACTGTAAATCTGACCACATCCGGTCATGCGACTTTGTCGGCAAAACTCGGAATCGGTTCTACTGGAACCGGAGACCTTGACACAGACCTCGGTTCTTTAGCCGCAACTAATTCAACGAGTGGTGGTATTTATCTGCATGATCGTGGCGATCTATTGATCGCAGGTGCAGGGGTGCAAACTCTAGCAGGCAATGGCAATATCGCACTATCGACAGTCGGAGCTCTGATCGTTGATAACGCTGCGACAGTGTTAGCTGATGGCAGTGGCAACGTCCTGCTAAACGCCGGAACTACGCTTTACGTTGGCAATGCGAACGTAGCATCAACGAGCGGTGTTCTGACGGTATTAGCTAATGCACAAATTACTCTAGAAGCCGGGGCTTCTTTAAATACCGCAACTGCAGGATCGATCTTATTGAGTTCCGAGACGGCAGGATTGGTCATGGACGCAACTGCTTCAATCACGGCTGAAAATGCGAACATACGTATCGAAACCGCGCAGTCCGCACTCATTGCACAAATCATCGCAGAGAGCGTATCACTGCTTTCCGGAGTATCCATCTTCGGCACTACAGGTAGTAGTGCTAATATTACAGCGACAAATCTTAGAATAGAATCGGAGTCGTCCGTAGGCACTTCAACTGATCGATTACGCACTTCGGTGACAACACTTGCTGTTAATTCAAACGGCACAGCAGCTAGTGGGATCTACATTTCACAAACAGGCGATTTAATTGTCGATTCTGTGGCTCCAGTTGAACTTCAAACGTTTGCTGCAGATGGAACACTTTCACCCTTAACTGATACCGGTGCACTGAGCGACTTAACTGCTAACTCAGGTGGCGATATAATTCTTGTGGTCAGTGAGGGTGCACTGACCTTGGAGGATACTCTTGGTGATGGAATCTCCGTGAACGCTCTGGGTGGCGGCTCAGTTTATCTCGAAACGATTACACCTGGTGATGCGATTTTAGCTAATGCGAGTGTATCGAGTGAAACCGGAGCACTTTCTGTGCGATCAGCAGGTGCCCTTACGCTGGGAGCAGATGTCCTTTTCACTTCAACTGGTGGCGGCGCGATACATCTTGAAGCGCTCGCCGGTGACCTTTCAATGATCGGAGGTAGTTCTGTCGTCGATGGAGACGGTGCGGTCGTTTTAATCGCTTCCGGTGATATCTATTTGGCTACGGTGAATGCGGATGCTGCACAGATCTCGTCCGAAAATGGCGCGATTTTCAATGCAACAGGTGCGATCTTAAATGTGTCGGCTGCTTCATTATTACTCTCTGCCAATACTGGCTTAGGCCTAACTTCGCGAGCGTTGACTGTGGATGTAGACACGTTTGCTGCTGAAGTGACAGGAGAAAGCGCAGTCGGTATTTTTGTGGCTGAGCAAAGTGCACTTTCGATCGAAGCTGTCACTGTGACTGGTGATCGTTTCGACGTGAGTGGCGGTGTCGTAGGATTCTCTGAGTCCTTGAACCATGTGATCGCGACTACAGGTGAAATCGAGTTGTCGACGCAAACTGATCTTGTGGTGGTCGGATCCGCACGCGTGGAGACTCTCGAGGCTGGAGCTTCGCTTAATTTAAGCGCGCTGGATGGAAGTTTGACTCTAGCAGACGGTGCCTTGGTTCGCTCGAACAGTGGTGACATCGACTTGACTGCAGGATTAAATACTGCGCTCTCGATAGTAGATGCTCAAGGTGGTGATATACGCGTAATATCTGAGCAAGGAGCGATTATAGATAGTCTTTCCGCGGAAGCTCCAAACCTCATCACAAGTGGCTTGGCTCATTTGGAAGCTGCGACAGGCATCGGTGCTGTTGGTGCCGGCAATTTGAACACAGACTTGGGCTCTCTGAGCGCTCTCAATTCTGATTCAGGGCTAATTGTAATCAGCGAGGTCAGTGACTTAATAATACTCAGTTTATCTAATTTAGGGAGTGCGGGTTCGATTCTCGTTCAATCTACAGGTGGATCGATGACTTTAGATGGACCCATTTACGCGGCTGAAGGAGGCAACATTTTACTCCAGGCGAGCGGAGACGTTAGTGATTTAACGATTAACGATACGATTACCGCAGCAGAAGGTTCGATCAGTTTAGAAGCTTCAGGAGATTTGAATATAAATTCCGTCGTTGAGGCGGTTACTTTGGGCACCCTTGATTTGCTAACACCAGAGGGAGCCATCACATTTTCTGTAGAGGGCCGCGCACTCACCTCGAACCAAAACATTCGAATCAAGGCGACGGGTGATGCAGTTTTAACCGGAGTGGACGCGGGCACCGCAGATGTCTCAGTGATGGCGGCATCGATTTCCGATGCAGGTGACGCAGTTCGGGATATTACAGCCAGCGGCTTACGTATAATTACCAGTGGCAGTATCGGGGTGTCTAATGCCATGGATCTCGATGTGGATGCGCTTTCAGTTCGTGCGCTTTCCGGATCCGTAAATTTAAGTAATTTAAACGATCTGCGTATCGGAATAGTAAATACAGTGCCAGTCGAACGGGTGCGCTTTGACAATACGAGCGTAGTGATTACGGACCTTTCTAAGATTAGAGATATCTTAGCGGACGGAGACCTTTCGGTAATGAGTGAAAATGGCTCGGTCGAAGTCCGGGAGTTGTCGCCTGATGAAGTTTCTTTTGGTGGTGAGAGTGTGGGTGCCAATCAAGCGACGAGCGCAAGCGTAGTTGACTCGACTGCTACGCCGACAGTATCGGATACGACACGCGAAATCGGAGGTTTCGGCGTGGCTCTGGATCCGAGTGTAGGCTATTCGGGTGTGGCTTTCACTGGGGGTGCGCAGGTTGTCTTCTTTGATAGTGCGAATTTTGGAGTGGTCAATGCGAGTGTTCAAAATAGCTCAGCAGCTGACTTCATCCGATTAGAAGCGACCAAGCCGGAGTCTTTCCCTACAGATAATGCTGCTCATCTAAATGCATTTGTAGCATTTGATACGCCGCGAATGATATATAGCGATATCGGGGGTCTTTCGACTGAGACGGCTGGTGGAATGTCAGTCGACACAGAAATCCGTTTCATGTTGGAAACCGCAGATGGCCGTTTCTTTCTATCTGAACAAACCATGAGCGGAAACGCTTCAGCACAAACCCTAGCTTTACCTAGCATTGCAGATGCTGTTTGGGCGGAGTTCACACCTGATACTGATGGAGACTGGCGTGGGGATTACGAAAGCTTAACTTTTGATCAGGTGCTAGATCCATTTGAAGTCGTGGCTCGAGCTGGAGTTTTCTCAAGTCGTTCAGTTCCAGCCACTGCGATTGAAGTTAGTAGTGTGCTGACGGTTCGTTCGTTTGAGCTAGCTGTGCGCGAATCCCTCCGCCAAGACATTGCGATTAATGCAGCCAATGGAGCGATTTCTTTGACGGCAACTGAAAATATCCTGCAAAATGCGTCAATCCTAGCTGAGAGCGGCGAACAAATTACCCTAATTGCTGACAATGGATTTATTCGGATGGATGAGGGAGTGCTTTCGTCGGGCACCGTAGCGGACATCGAGTATGTTGCTGCAGAGCAAATCGAGCTTTCAACACTCCAGTCAGGCACTGGAGATATTATTGTGACATCGGGCGACCGGATCACAGATAATCGTCTATCTGACGATGCGAATTTAATGACCCCTGGACTCGTCACGCTTTCCGCAGTAAACGGTATTGGTGTCTTCGGGGCGGGTGATCTACTAACAGACATTGGTTCACTGACCGCAACGAATACAGCATCCGGTGATATTGTCATTCGCGAACTCGATGGACTCGTCATTGCTCCAGCTGGGGTAAGCGCTTTGGTTGGTGACTCCTCGGTTATCATTACGGTTGAAGAGGGTGATCTTGCGGTCAATGGTGCGGTTTCCGTGTCGGGCACTGGTCGCTTACTGCTGAACGCACTTGGAACTTCTGCGGCGGCGGACCTCATGGTTAATGCAAGCATTGAGACTGCATCCGGAAGTATTTCACTACTGGCAGAGAACGATGTATCCTTCACTGCAAGTGGTTCCGCGACGGTGCTTTCCGCTTCGGGAACAATTGATTTACAGGCAATCGGCGGCGCACTCACCATGGATGGTGATTCTGTTATACAGAGCGATGGGGCAAGCATACGTTTGCTCTCGCAGGAGACCGTGACACTGGGTGTCGTCGATGGACGCAGTAATGCGGCTCGTCTTGCGGATACGCTTGACGATCAGGCAACTTGGGGAGACCTCACCGTGCGCTCTATCACTGGTGCCATCATCGATGGGCGTGACCGTTTAGATGCAACGCCATCAGTCTTTGCGAATGCGGCACGTTTTCTTGCCATTCAAGGTATTGGCCAGACGGGCGTTGGCGTGGATAACTCTATCAATGTAGAAGCTGCTTTGCTTGCCGCATCGACGACTCAAGGTGTGATCAACGTGAGCGAAGCGACTACTTTGGAAGTCGGTTCGGTCGATCCCTTGTCAGTTGACCGGGTAGACACGAATGCGAATGTATCCAGTGTTGGTGACGTCGCGCTTCTTTCAGGTCTGACTGCATCCGGTCTCGTCGATGGGGCAATCATTTTACGCACGTTCGACGGTTCGCTGGTGGTTAATAATACTGTTCAAGTATCCGGCAATGGTTCTATTTTGCTTCAAGCGTCTGGTCTGGATTCGGATGTCTTGCTCGATGCGAATGTCTTCTCCACTAGCGGCTCTATTTCGCTTCAAGCAGATCGTTCGATTGCTCTGGATCCAACTGTATTGATTCAAACCGCTGGAACGGGGACTATTGATATATTTGCAGTGGATGGCTCGGTTGAGATGGCAGACAGCTCGCGCGCGCTGACTACAACCGGTTCCGTTCGGATCGAAGCGGGTGCAGATCTTCTACTCTCTAATGTAGAGTCTTTGGTCAACGTCGCTTTGATCGCAGGCGGTTCGATTCTGGACAACGGAGACACCCAACGTGACGTCAATGCTGCTGGCTTATTATTGCAAGCAGGTGTCGGTGCGGGAACATTAGGAGCTAGCGCGAATCCGCTTGAGATATCGGTCAATACTTTGACTGCGCGTGCTGGGTCTGGAGGCGTCAATATCCGGGAATCCAATGCCTTGAGCCTTGGTCAGTTGAAAGTCGATGTCCTTCGCGTTGCTGGAGATGCGTCGACAGCTACTGAGACCACTGGAGAGCAGGCGGGCGTGCTCACGACTGAAGGCAATGGGTCTGTAGTGATCCGCTTGTCAGAGGGCAATCTCACGCTATCGGATACGGTATTAATGGTCGATCGGATTGCCTTGGCTACCCACGGTGCGGGCAACGTGCTGCTGGAGACGCTTGGAAATTTCACCAACATTGGATTGAATGGTGGGATCGAAACTGGCGGTGGAAATGTGACCTTGGTCGCTACAAGTGCGGTCACTTTGGCTGTCGCTACGGAAATAGCGGTTAATGGTTCCGGTGATATCGCAATCTTTACTCAATTTGGTGGTATCGTGATGGATGGAACCAGTCGGATGACTTCAGCCACTGGCGATATTCGACTGTCCTCCTTAGGGGATATTTTAGTCGGAGGCATTGAAACCGAAGGCACTGTATCGTTAATCACGCTTGGGGCTTCTGTTCTGAATAACAGTAGCACACAGATTAATGTCACCGCCGACGCGCTTCGACTACAGGCAGCAGTTGGTCTTGGAACTTTAGTGCCTCTTGTCGGAAGACCTGTGGTTCCGTTTAAGACGGACGTGAATACTTTATCTGCTCGGTCAGAATTTGGTAATATTACTTTGGAAGAGGTCGATGGTTTGACCATTGATGACGTCGGTATTGAAGTGAATCGCGTGGAATCAAATGCCACGACCAGCACGGTTTCCGATGCGGTTCAATCCGATGTTCGCACGCAGATTAATAATCGCCATATCGTGCTCCGCTCCCTGGCAGGTGACATCGTTCTTAATGAAGGCATCACAGGCAGCGCAGGCGCCGCAGTATCTGATAATACAGGTGTCGCCGTCGTCGGTAACGGGCGAATTTTGATCGAGGCAGTTTCGGGAGATGTCATTGCCAATGCGGATGTATTGGGTGTGGCCGGAGACATCAGCGTCATTGCGGGCGAGACCATACAATTTGCGGGGAACGCGAATGTGATAACGGGCGATAATGCTTTCAGCACTGGCACACTGTATATCGAAGCGGTTAATGGCAGTGTCGAACAGATCGATGGCAGCCAGTTTATTGCCACTTTGGGAGATGTCCGGATTGCGGCAGGCGATAGTATCCGTCTGGCTAATGTCACGACCACAGCCAATGTATCACTAATCGCAGATTCGGGTTCAATTTTGGATGCCGGTGATACCGACATCGACGTCTCGGCGGCACAACTTAGACTAGAAGCGGGCACTGGAATCGGCATGCCTGGCAACCTGCTGGACACTGCGGTCGACGTGCTTGCCGCGACTGCCGGAGACGGTGGCATTTTTATCCAGGATGCAGGGGCCCTTTTGATCGGAGATACGTCCGCTACAGTTTTGCGTTGTAACCCGGATAATTCTACAAGTGCGATTACCGATGCAACCCTTTCAGATATTCGTACAACAGAGGGGGATAGTTCGATCGTTCTTCGTGCGCTTGGGGGCGATTTAACTTTGAATGATGGCAGTGCACCTGGAGACAATTCGGCGGTGTCTGCCCATGGCGCTGGTAATGTCCGACTCGATGCTTTGAGTTCAGGTGCCGATATTCGAGTCAACGCTGATGTCGTTTCCGCATCCGGGCATATTACGCTATCAGCCGAACGTGATGTCAGGTTTATTGCTTTGGCCGACCTGACGACCAGTGGGGCGGGAACCGTTAATATTGAAGCTGGAAGCGGCTTGATCGAGATGAACGATCAAACGAAATTAACGACTGAATCCGGTGATTTGCGCCTTACAGCTCGAGGTAATATTTTACTCGGTGGCATCGAAACAAGCGGTAATGTCGCCCTCACTTCGGAGGCTGGGTCCGTTTTAGATAACGGAGACTTTTACACGGATGTCGTTGCGTCAGGACTACGAGTTGTTGCAAGTATCGGTGTTGGCTCATTGGATGCGCTGAATCTGAATTTGATAAAGACCCGTGTCGCTACCTTGTCGGCTCGTGCGACTGCAGGTGGTGTTAACATTCTCGAAGAAACGGGGCTCACGGTCGATGATGTTGCAGTCACGGTTCAACGGGTGGGTACGGATGCTCTAGGCACCACAACTACAGAGCAGACCCAGTCGGATGTGCGCACAACTGATGGTAATGGTTCGATTGTTTTGCGCACGACAGCGGGCGATATTATTTTAAACGACGGTACGGTGTTAAGTGATCTTAACTTAGGCACAGATAATGTAGCTGTCTCCGCCCATGGCAGCGGTAACATATTAGTCGAAGCCATCGGGGCGGCCACGGGTATCGATGCCAATGCGGATCTCTTCTCCGGCACCGGACACATCAGCTTGATTGCGCATACAGATGTCAATATGAACACAACAGCCGATGCGATCACCTCTGGAGATGGATCGGTTTTCATTGAAGCTCAAAATGGCCAGGTTAACCAGGCGGATAATAGCCGTTTGGTTGCTGAAAATGGCGATGTCCGTATTTGGGCTTCGGATTCAATCGTTCTCGGTGGAGTTACTACCGGGGGCAACGTTTCCTTAGTTGCTTTGAATGGTTCGATCTCCGATGCGGGCGATGCGTTCGGCGGTGATGACGTAGTCGCGTCCGGTTTACGAATGGAAGCAGGTATTGGTATTGGTGCGCCGTCGAATCATCTTGAAACGCGTATTGAGGTGCTTTCGGCCCGTGCAACTTCCGGCGGTATTTTCATAGTGGAAACCGATGCGCTGCGCATCGACGGAGTGGGAGCAACTGTAGAGCGCGTCTTGGCGAATGCACTGACTACGCCAGAAACCGATGCGGTGCAATCAGATGTGCACACCACCGCAGGCAACGGGTCCATTGTAATTCGCACACTTGGCGGACATTTGACTCTGAACGATGGAAGTAATCCGGCGGACAACACCGTTGTCTCCGCGAATGGTAGCGGTAATATCCGTCTGGAAGCAGAAGGTGTAGGAACGGATCTGTTAGCGAATGCGGATATTCGTTCAGGAACGGGTCATATTTCATTGCATGCACAGCGTGACTTAAAGTGGATTGCCAATGCGGAAGTCAGCACTTCCGGTGGGACGCTTAATATCGAGGCGGTTTCCGGTTCAGTCGTCATGGATGACCTCGCCAGCTTCGACACTTTATCTGGAGATGTGCGTATTCTTGCAGGTGTTGACGTGTTGCTGGGCGGCATTTCCACCTCTGGAAATGTGGCAATTACCGCATTGGCTGGCTCCATCCTGGATAATGGCGACACGAATATCGATGTCGTCGCGAAGGGTCTTTCCATGAATGCTGGGATCGGTGTAGGTGAACTTGGTGCAGGTACGGACAATTCAATTGAGACCGACGTCATGATCCTGACCGCTCGGGCGACGTCCGGTGGAGTCAACGTGCTCGAAGCAAACGCGCTGGTTGTGGATGCAGTTGAAGTGACGGTTCAGATTGTGAGGGTCGATGCTGCATTGATACCCACGGTATCGACCGAACAAACTGGTGTCTTTACGGAATCCGGCAACGGCACGATCGTTTTACAAACGCTGGCCGGTGATATGACCTTGAATAATGGCTCAGGCATCGGTGCAGGAACTGCGGTTTCTGCCAACGGCTCCGGTAATGTTCTTCTCGCCGTGTTGGGTGCGGATACAGATGTCACTGTGAATTCAGCACTGCTTACGGGGACCGGCCACATTAATGTGTTTGCGACAAGTGATGTTGTGTTGTCGTCGGGATCTACTGTCACGACAGATGGCAATGGCACTGTCTACCTCGAAGCTATGGGAGGTGATTTTACTCAGGCAGATGACAGTCGGGTTGTTAGCTCAGATGGCGACATTCGTATCGTTGCTTCGGATACAATTCAGGTCGGCGGCATTACAACTGATTCAAATGTTTCCCTGATCGCGCAGAGTGGTTCGATTTTGGATGCCGGTAACGCTTTTGGAGGCGAAGATATTGTGGCCGATCAACTCAGCCTACGTGCTGCGGTAGGGGTCGGCTTGTCTAGCGCTCCCGTTGAGGTCGATGTGAATGCGTTGAGTGCGCGTGCCACTTCAGGCGGCATCTTCCTTCTGGAAAGTAATGCCGTTACCGTTGGTGATACAACCGCTACGGTTCAACAGGTGCTGGCAGACGGAACAATTAGCGTATTCGCTATTACGGATGCAACACAAAGTGATCTTCGGACAACCGGTGGAAACGGAGCAATTGTCCTGCAAAGCGTATCCGGTATTATTACTTTAGATACAGGAAGCGCGCCAGCATCGGATACCGCGATCGCTGCGGACGGTAGTGGAAACGTTCTGATCGAAGCGCTCGGCGCAGGCACGGATGTGACTGTAAACGGCGATGTGTTGAGCGGAAGTGGGCATGTCAATGTTCTAGCTGGCGGTGAGGTCGGGTTTACGAACACTGGCGACGTGCGCACGGCGATGTCGGGTACAATCTTTGTCCAAGCGGTATCGGGCAGTGTGACAATGTCCGACCAGAGCCTCCTCCAATCGGTCGATGGCGATGTTCGCGTGTTTGCAGGTGAGTCGATCACTCTGGGCGGTGTTGAAACTGCAGCCAACGTATCCCTCATTGCGTCCAATGGTTCGATTCTTGATGGCGGCGACCACTATATTGACGTAGTGGCGGATCAGCTTCGTCTCGTGGCAGGGGTGGGTATCGGCACTTCCATAAATCCTTTGGATACGACAGTGACGACGTTGAGTGCCCGCGCGACTTCCGGCGGTGTCTTTATCCTCGAAACCGACTCACTGACTATTGATAACACGAGCGCTACGGTTCAACGGATCGCGAAAGACGCATCTTTCAGCCCGGTTTCTGATCTCGCTCAAAGCGATGTGATGACGACCGCTCTAAACGGCTCGATAGTGATCCGTACGCTCAACGGTGACCTTCTGTTGAATGCGGGTTCGGCACCTGGCTCGGACAATAGCATAAGCGCGAATGGCTCCGGAAACATTCTTCTCGAAACCCTCGGGGCAGGCTCCTCTATAACGGCGAATGCTGATATTCTGAGTGGTAGCGGGCATGTTAGTGTCATCTCAAGCGCAAATGTTTCTTTCACAGGCACTGCTGAAATTGAAACCTCCGGAGATGGCACCGTGTATATCGAAGCTAGCTCGGGGAGCGTTTCGATGACGGATTTAAACCGAGTTCAATCGCTGAATGGCGATATCCGGATTTTGGCTGACGCTTCAATCACTTTGGGCAGCGTTGAAACCGCTGCGAATGTTTCACTGCTCGCCACCCAAGGCTCCATTGTTGACGGCGGCAATTCCTTTGTTGATGTCATCGCCAATCAGTTGCGCATGGTCGCCGGCATTGGTGTGGGTCAATCGAGCAATGCGCTGGAGACTAGCGTGTCGGTTCTTTCCGCTCGTGCAACATCAGGTGGTATCTATATCTTGGAAAGTGACTCCATTGCAGTCGATGCGACCACCGCCATCGTCCAGCGGGTCGGGTTCGACGCGGGGCTTAGCCCGATTACTGATGGTGCACAAAGCGATTTACGCACGACGGGGGGAAATGGCTCGATTGTCCTAAGCACCACTAATGGGAATATCACGCTCAATGAGGGTAACTCTCCGGCCGATACGACCGCGATTAGCGCGCATAGAAGCGGTAATGTGTTAATCGATGCGCTAGCCGATGGCACCGATGTCGAAGTCAACGCAGACATACGTTCCGGCACTGGCCATATCTTGCTCCGTGGCGGTAGCGAAATCGTCCTCGAGCCGAATGTTTCGCTGGTCACCGACGGCGTCGTTCAAGCCAATGCACGTGCCGGTTCTTTTGTTATGGGCGATGCTGTGGTCATTGACGCAGGTTCTAATAATATCCGCATCTTTGCGGGAGTGAATATACTTCTTGGAGAATTAATCACATCCGGAGACATCTCGTTAACTGCCGTAGATGGTTCTATCCTGGATAATACCGATCCAATTAACGGTCTAACCAATCTGCTCGCCGACTCGGTACGTATGGTAGCCGGTATCGGAATTGGTGTATTGGGAACGAATGCTAAGGCGGTGACTTCCGAGATCAACGTGCTCGCAGCCACTGCGACTGCGGGCGGGGTGAATCTGCTCGAAAACAATGCTTTAACCGTGGATTCCGTTGGAGTGACTTTCTTGACGGTTAATCCAGATGGAACCGCAAGTATTAGAAATGATGCCGAAATCTCGGACGTAAGGACACTCGCGGCTAACGGCTCAATCGTCCTACGCACACTCTTGGGTAATCTATCCCTGAATGATGGCTTACCGGGCGACGGCACTGCGGTGCATGCCCATGGCAGCGGTAATATTCTGTTGGAAGTCGCTGGGGCAGGGGCGGACCTAGTGGCCGATGCCGATATACTTTCTGACTCGGGTCACATCACATTGATTGCGCAACGAGATATTCGCTTCAATGCGGAGACAAGCCTATCGACCGGAGGGACCGGCACATTGAGCCTGCAGACCGAGACGGGTGCGATTGAGATGCATGACACGGCACGTTTTGTGGCAGTCTCGGGTGATATCGAACTGATCGCTCAGGCAGATATTCTGGTTGGTGGCATAGAAACCGTAGCCAGTGTCGCGTTGACCTCGGAAAACGGAAGTGTTCTTGATAATGGTGACACTTATGTGGATGTGATTGCGTCTTCCCTGCGTGCCAGCGCTGAAGGAATCGGCCTACTGGGAGCGGGACAGAATCCGTTGAATACAACTATCGACAGCTTTGCCGGGCGCGCACTCGAGGGCGGTATTAATATTAGCAATACGAGTGCGCTTAGTATCGGCAGGGTTGGAGTGACGATACAGAGAGTGTCGGAAGCCGGAGAGTTCAGTCAGGCAGTTTCCAATGTATTGATAGATTCCGTATTTACTGCCTCTGGAAATGGGTCGATCGTTATTCAGACGGTGGGTGAGTTGACCTCGACCGGAGATCATATCGGTGGAATCGCAGTGAGTGCAGATGGCTCTGGTAATGTGTTACTGCGGTCAGCGTCGGATGACATAAGTCTTAACGGCAAGATTGAGTCGGAGTTTGGTAATATTTCCTTGGAGGCAGCTAAAAATCTGAATATTAACAGTGATTCGCCTGTCACGACCGGCGGCTCCGGCACTCTGGATCTTCTGGCAATTGATGGCTCCATCGTGGTCGATACTTTAGGCCTTATAGAATCGGCATCGGGAGCAGTTCGCTTACAGGCTTCGAGTGACATCGTTATTCATGGTGTGCTTCGCTCCGACGCCAATGTAAGTTTGATTGCAACTAATGGCTCGATCACTGGTGGCAATTCTGCTGGGCAGATCGATGTGGAAGCGGCCGGGTTACGTCTCGTCGCGGGCGAAGGCGTGGGCTCATCCGGAGTTTTGGGACAGGCCTTAGAAACTCAAGTCAGCTCGATCTCCGGCCGAGCCGATGCAGAAGGCATTCGTATTTTAAATACAGGTGACCTTGAAATAGCTCATGTTGCAGTGACTATTCAACGTGTGGAAGTGACTGCTGGTTCTATTGCGATCACGGATATATCACAAAATGATTTAATAACTACCAATGTCGGATCACTACTGATTAACCTAATCGATGGTGCGCTAACTGCGAATGGCGGGGTATCGTCTCTGAATAGCGGACCCGTAAGACTCGCTGCTTCGGATGGTATATTTATTAATCGAGTCGTCAGTGCGGATGATGCATCCGTTACACTTGTAAGTCCTGCAGACATTATTTTGACTGAAACCGGTCAAGTTAGAGTTGGTGGGTCTGGTTCGATCTATATCGAGTCGATCAATGGTCTTTTTACAATGGCCGATAGAGCGCAGTTAAATGCGGCAAGTGGTAACATACGGGTGTCAGCGGCTGGTGAGCTTTCTTTAGGCGGCTTGAAAACCTTTGGTCAAGTGGTATTGATCTCCATGAACGGACTGATCGTTTCTGCTGGATCCACACTGTTGGATGTGGTTGCTTCCGACTTGCGAATAGAAGCACTCGGCGCTGGAACGGATGCGAATACTTTGCAAACTCGAGTAAACAGCTTCTCTGCCGAAGTTGGTCTGGATGGTTTATATCTGAATGATCATGGTGCCCCTGTAGTAAGCCCAGTTGAGTTACTTACGAATCAAGTTCTGGCAGACGGAACCACTCAGATTGTGCGGGATGTTGAGCTGAGCGGTGTGGTTGCAGTGGGTGGGCCGATTGTGCTGACTTCACTTTTTGATCTGACTTTATCTACGCTGATCACTGATCTTTCGGCAACGCTGACTTCCCGCTATGGTGCGATTCTTAATGCAGGTAGCGATGCTTCGAGTGTTCAGGTTGGTGGGTCATTAAGCCTCTCCGCTGATAACGGAATCGGGCAGACTGGTTCGGGTTCACTCAATATCTCCGCCGGAGTACTTACTCTGACTAATCGCGCTGGGTCGGTCTATCTCA
>Ga0307934_1000107_pt1 | contig 65730 bp, 68 predicted proteins | sample OrgLakmetageno90_FD_201838 | JGI IMG/M metagenome (GOLD analysis project Ga0307934, IMG submission 201838) | Saline water microbial communities from Organic Lake, Antarctica - #90 | ecosystem: Environmental > Aquatic > Non-marine Saline and Alkaline > Saline | place: Antarctica: Organic Lake...
CTCGATCTTTGACTTGTGAAACCGCATCGCGCTTAAATTCTTCTGTGTAACGTATTCCTGACATCGTAGTCTCCTTGCTTCTAATTTATACACTGCAAGGTGTCTACTTTTATAGGGGCTATTCAATCTATTCGATTGGAAATACCTCATGGGAAATTGTATGGCGGTAAGAATGATGAATGCAACGAACTATGCGCAACTTTACTAATAAACGGACACTTTAAAAAAGTTGTTATGAGCACGCCTGCTCAAAGGGATCAATATTATTTTTATCTCGAAAGCGTCAAAGAATGTGCCCCACATCGAAATTCCTACAATATATTTAAAGAAACACAAAAATGTTTGGTAAAAGAAAAATTTGATAAAAGTCAGACTGACTACCTCTACAGGATTCATGAAATTCACGAGCCTAAAGAGTATTCAGGTAATCATGTGTCTTATTACACACTAAAATTTGCCACTTTAGCTGTTACCGATTATAGAGATGGTATGAATGAGGTGATTTATAGGGAGACAGGCGCCGTTCTCAAGACTTTCAGAGTGCCCCTTATAATTAAGCCTTTATGGCAGATATTAGAACCAGCATTTGTCTCTTTTAAGCCATTCTTTATTGGCAATTTTTTCATTAAAAACACAAGCCGCCATGGCGTCTTCGCCTACAAAGATTTGCCTCGTATAAATGACCGTCTTTTTGGCGCGAGGGATAAGAGTAAATAACCGACAAAAATTAATCGCGACACCAGAAGTATCTTTGATGACCTAGGATCAGCACTATTTGTTGGGCTTCGATTATTTGAAATAAATATCTTAGGCAATGCCTCCGGCAATAAACATATTACTGACACTGACTTAACAACAGATTTTCACTTAATCCTATCTTGCCACAATATTCAAGATTTATAAATTACCGGAAGGAAAAGGCACGTAATCGGCTTCGGTATTTCGAGCAGAACCTGAGCGCTCTATCAAGGAGCAATGTCTCCGTTTTTGCATCCTTCCATCCACGCCACCTCCAGCTGGAAAGGCCCGTCTTGTCCGTCCGCGAGAATAATGCCGACTATATTGACGGCGGCGGGTTTAAATGTTGCGCCGTTTACGGGGCGGCCAAAGATTGAGGATTTTATATCATCAAATGAGACAAAGACCGTTTCCCATTCGCCGGGTTTAGCCGCCTTGATTGGCGCTTGGAAGGCGATCGAGCGCCCATTAAAAGAGGCGTCCGTGCGCAAAGATAATTTATACAACCGCCCATCGGATCGAACGCGCATATTCATGCCTGCCATGTCGGCCATCGCCCCCACATCAATGGAGCGCCGCACAGACGAAAACCCACCGCCATTTGTGTTAATAGTGCCTTTGAATATCATATGGCCACCTTCAAAAGACGGCGCGCCAGAGGAACGCCCGCCCATAACGCCATCATTCAAAGCGCGCCATTCTTGGGTTTCAGCAGGTGTATTAAAGGTCAATTTCATAGGGCAACTCATTAAAGATTTCGTGTCCGCCGCAAGGCTGTGCGCTTGCGCGTATTGCGGGAGATATAATAGAAAAGCAAACATCAAAGCACATATTTTCATGATCCCTATATGCATCAAAAGCTCTCATTTTGCAAACCAAAGTCATTTGAATGATTTGTTATAGGGCGAAAGTCTGATAAACTTATTTTTTATTTCAAAAGGGTTTTCATTATGGATTTTATGGTTAAGTTTGGGAAATGGGTCTTTTCAATTATAATGACCATCACGGGCGTTTATTTCCTGATTATCATGCAACAAAATGATGACATTCGCCCCATTATGCTCTCGATTTTATGTTTTGGCGTTGTGTACTGGATTTATAAAACACGCGATGACTTTCCGATCCATATGGCGATCCTGAGCGCCGTGACATTAGCCGCCACCTTTTTGTGCACCTTTTATGTTCCGTTTGAATTTCAGATTTTTCCCTTTAGCTTTTATCTCTCACTGATAAGCTGGGCAGGAATTTTCGGCATCCCCGCCTTTATTTTTGTGACATGGAAATTTGATTGACCCGCTTTTAGCCACGCCTGCACGCCTCAAATGTATATAGCAAAAAAACAGGTGATATTTTGGCTTTAGAGCGGTATACTTCATTTTATATAAAGCGCATAGACAATCACATATCGCCATCCTCAACACTTCATTTCACCTTATTGGCTCACAAAATGATGACAATTTATAAAAACATTTCTCTTTTCACGCTGTGCATGATGATCGCCTTACTGGCGCTTTCTGTGCAATCGCGCGCCCAAGACGGTCTGTTGCCGTCTCAATCAAACGCGGAAATGAGCGAGAAAGATCTTGCATCTTCAACGCACCCGATTTTGCGCATGACGCCTGACAAATCAACCATCCTCAATCTGGAACGCCCGGCCGAGCGCGTCATTATCGGCAATGATGCCCATATCAATGTCTTCATGGACACCCCAACGCGCTTGATTGTTGTCTCGCGCCAGCCGGGCGCCACACACTTAACCTTACTCGGCGAGCAAGGCGAGATCGTCATGCAGCGCCATGTCATTGTCGCCAGCCCGCAGCAGGATTATGTCCGCGTACGCCGCAATTGCGCATTAGCCACGGGGGATTGTGCGGACACCGAGGTGTTTTACTGCCCCGGAATGTGTCATGAAATAATGGTCAAAGACGGCTCTGAGGACGGCGGCGGCAGTAGCAGTGTCATAGGCGGCTTTAGCGGCGGTGATGCGGCACAGATTATGGGCGCAGAAAATCCGGATCCGCCGCCTCCTGAATAAACAATATATAATTTACAATAACCATTCACACGTAGAAGTAGTTTCATAATGAACAAAGTCAAAACATACAAAACATTCCGAACATTTGCGCTGACAGCGCTTTGCGGGGTTGCGCTTTCGGCGTGTGCTTCAAGCAATCATAGCAGTTCAGACCGCGTAAATTCGATGCTGGAGCGCGCGGCAAATCAGGCACAGTCATCTGGCAATCAGGTCGAAAATCTCGGCGCGCTTGAGCAGCTATATAAACGCAATAGCGCCGACCCCAAAATTGCCATGCGCTATGCGCGGGCTTTACGCCAAGAAGGTTTTTACAAGCGCGCTTCCCTGGTCTTAAGCCCGTTTGCTAATGACCCCGCTATTGAAAATAACGATGTTTTGATCGAATATGCGACAATCACCTCAGCCATGGGCAATTATATTGAGGCTGAAAACGCCGCCCGCAGTGCGGTTATCAAAGACCCCTCAAATGGTGAAGCCTATCACATTCTCGGCATTGCACTTGATGCCCAAGGCCACCATGAACAAGCCAAAAATGCCTTTGAGAAAGCGATTGATAATTGGAGCGGCAACCCAAGCCGCGTGCTCAATAATACAGGGCTAAACCTTGCCGCTCTCGGCTTTTTAGATGAGGCGCTCGACGCGCTTCGTAAAGCCAAAACAACGGCTTCAAACAAAGAGGAAATCGAGCGTAATATCCGTATTGTCAGCGCGCTACAATATCAACCGCCCGCCCGTAATATGCCCAAAGCGCCCAGCGTTCCTTCGCCTAAACCGGATCGATCCGCGCCTACCGCAATTCAGGCTCTCAATATAAAAGATGATGTGGTTATCCAAAGCGAGCCGCAAGCCAAAGCCCCTGTGACCGCAGAGCCGCTCAAAGACATCAAAGATGTGACAGAGCCCCCTACCGCTCAATATAATTAAGCGCGCGTTTTGCTTTGTTTAAAATTGCTCCATAGCCTGTAAAACGGCAGGGCCAATAATGACGACAAACAAAACCGGCAGGAAAAACAAGATCATCGGCACGGTTAGTTTTGGCGGCAATGATGCAGCTTTTTGTTCGGCCAATTGCATTCTTTGATCGCGTAATTCTTCAGACATCACCCGCAAGGCTTGCGATATTGACGTTCCGTATTGCTCAGCTTGCACAAGAGCGGTTGCAAAGCTGCGGGCGGCACCGCTACCGACGCGCTTTGAAAAATCCATTAAGGCGGCGCGGCGATCATTCAACATCGCCATCTCTGCGCTCAATATCCCCAGCTCTTCAGCAAGTGTTTCGGAGTGCTCTGATATTTCTTCAGCAATGCGCGCAACCGTTTGCTCTAAACCAATACCGCCTTGCACACAGATCAACATCATGTCCAGCGCGTCAGGGAATGTTATGTTAATTTCTTCGGCGCGTTTCAATATCTGGTTTTTCAATAATATTGCCGGCAATTTATATCCCACCAGAACACACCCCCCAAGAACGAAGAAAATGACGCCATTCGAGATTTCTTTTTCACTGCTTGAAATAATGAACATGGCAAAAGCCATGAAGAAGATCGGCAATAAAAAGCGCGCTAAAATATATTTAAGCGGTGCGGATGGATCACGATTGCCCGCGCGAAGCATTTGATCGCGCACTTTTTCGCCCATCTCGCCCATAACTTTTTCGACTTTATGAAGCATGACGATTGATTCACGCGCGGTGATGGTGGTTTTTTCACCTTTTTTATCAAGATCAGCGCGGGTTTGATCGAGCAAATCTTGACGGCGTTTTTCGATAATTGATTTATAACGCTCGCGTCTGTCCGCACGATTTAAAAACGGCAGAGCGAACGCGGCGAACGAACCTGCCGCAATAAGCGCGCTTAAAAATACGATGATTGTATCAAGCATGTTCGCCTCCCTAAATTCTAAAGTTAATCATAATTTTCATGACCATCACGCCCATCCCCATCCAGACGGCGCTCATGGCAATCATAATTTTGCCGGTGGTTTGTTCAAACAAAATCTGGATATATTCGGGGTTAATTAAAAACAAGCCGCCACCGACCAAAAACGGCAACGAGCCAATAATCATTGCCGAAGCCTTGGCCTCGGCAGACAGCGCCTGCACTTTGCGCCGCAAACGAAAACGCGCGCGAATAACATTGGCCAAATTCGTGAGAACTTCCGACAAGCTTGAACCTGTTTGCGCCTGAATCGCGATGCCTGTGGCAAACATTTGCATCTCGGTAATCGGCATCCGTTCGGCGGCTTCTAATGTGGCTTCAGGCATCGGAATGCCGATTTTTTGGGCTTCGTAAATCTTCAGCATTTCTTCGCCTACAGGCCCTTCATATTCACGCCCTGCCATTTTGATGGCTTCGGAAATCGGCATGCCGGCTTTCAGCAAACGAACCATTGATTCAAGCGCGTCACCGAATTCTTTGAGGAATTTTTGCTGACGTTTTTTAATTTTCCGCTTGAGAAAAATTTTCGGCAAACCCAGCAAGCCGATAATAAACGACATAATAACAATAAAGGGTGGTTGACCAATCAAATGGATCACCGCCGTGAAAACAATCGCAAATATAAGCGAACCAATCCAGTATTTACGGACAGTTGTGGTCATCCCTGCTTGAAGCAACATCAATTTCATTGTCGCTTTTTTCTTATTTTTACCATCTCCGGTGTCGTTATCTTTTAACTTTTGGGCTATCGCTTCGCGACGCTTATCTTGAGATAAAGACAGCGCGTCAGCGCTATTGCGCCCCTCAACATCTTTACCTTTGATAATTGATAAGGCGCGTTTCTTTTTTTCTGATTCCTGCGTCATAATAAACGCAATCGCCATGCCCATTATGACCATCACAATCAGAATTGAAATGAGAAGAACCAATATATCCATTAGCCGTAAGCCTCTTCCATCGCATCCAAAACCATGCGTTCTACGCCAAACTGGCGCGCCTTATCAAAGAATTTAGGGCGCAAGCCCGTCGATTTTAGATTGGTAATCAGGTTGCCGTCTTCGTCTTCACCTTCAATTTCCAAAACAAACAAATCTTGCATCGTGACGACGTCTCCCTCCATACCCGTCACTTCTGTGACATGGGTGGTTTTACGCGAACCATCGCGCAATCTTTGCACCTGAATAATCACGTTGACCGCCGAAGCGATTTGTTCGCGCACCGCTGCGCTGGGCAGGTTCAATCCGCCTGTGGCGATCATATTTTCCATACGGCTAATGGCTTCGCGCGGGTTGTTGGCGTGGACAGTACCCATTGAACCGTCATGGCCTGTATTCATGGCCTGTAGCAAATCAAACGCTTCTGCGCCGCGCACCTCGCCGACAATGATGCGTTCAGGACGCATACGTAAACAGTTTTTCACAAGATCGCGCATTGTCACCTCGCCTACGCCCTCCAAGTTTGGCGGGCGTGTTTCAAGCCGCACAACATGTGGCTGTTGTAGCTGTAGTTCGCACGCATCTTCGCAGGTAATGATGCGCTCGGTTGAATCGATATAGCGCGTTAAACAGTTCAGCATGGTTGTCTTGCCCGAACCCGTACCGCCAGAAACCAAGATATTCACGCGGCTTCGACCGATAGCCATCACAAGCTTGGCGCAACTTGGGCTCATTGAGCCAAAATCGACGAGTTTATCCAGCGTCAATTTTTCTTTGGTAAATTTACGGATGGTCATCGTCGCCCCGTCCACAGCCAGTGGCGGGATAATCACATTCACACGTGAGCCATCAGGCAGGCGCGCATCGCAAATCGGCGATGCTTCATCAACGCGGCGACCGATAGCGCCGACAATGCGTTGGCATATTGTTAAAAGATGTTGGTTATCGCGGAATTTGATAGAAGCTCTTTGGATTTTGCCGTTAATTTCGATATAAGTCGTGTCAGGGCCATTAATCATAATATCGGCAATGCCGTCTTGCTCTAAAAGCGTTTCAAGCGGGCCATAGCCAAGCATATCATCACTACATTCGCGCGCGATTTGCTCTAGCTCGGCGGGCGTAACATCCAGATTACGAAAGCGCGAGATTTCTTCGACGGCTGAGAATACTTCCTCACGCGCCGCTTTTGATTCCATCCGCGCGAGCGCTTTCAAATCAATACCGTCACGCAAATCTAGCCAGATACGATTGCGTGCTCTTTGCAAGCGAAGCGAAGTCATATCATCGACAGATTTAGAATCCGGATCCAGAGCGCCCTCTTCACCTGCGTCCAACAAAATATCATCATCATCCATCGTCTTTAGAATCTTTGACGATTGCGTTTTTTTGTTTGGCTTTGAATTCGCTGTGTTTTTATCGCTTTGCGTTTTTTGGTTTTCTTGTGAAAGCGCCTTCAACGCGGCAAGCTTGTCATCCGGCAATGGCTTTGAAGGTGTCGATGATTTTACACGCTGTAACTGCTCTTCTTTGTCAGGCGTAACAGAACTTTCAAACGCCTTTTCCTGTGTTTCAGACGCGCTTGGTTTGGCCTTTTTCGGCGAGGCTTTACCGTTTGATTCTTGCGCTCCCTTTTTTCCAAATCCCATGATGAGGGCTCCTTGTGAATATTACGAATTGTCATCAATTATGATGATGATTTCATTTTTGAGAACAGACCGCCGAGCCCTTTGGCTGTTTCGGTTTTGTCTTTGTCATCGTCTTTTAGTCCGAGAGCATCCTGTAAGAGTGGTACAATTTGATTCATAACTTTTTCACCGCCTTTTTGACGATCCAAAGACTTAGCTTCACTTTCGCATTGAATAAACAATGACGGATCAAAGGGAATGAAGCCTGATATTTTGTTTTCAAGCGCATCTTCAGCCTGCTTTTTACTGACCTCAAATTTAGGAGCAAGCCCAATTTTATTGAGGATAATGTCGGTGTCAGTCGATTTGTTGCCACGCAGGCTTTTAATCTCTTGCATCAATGTTCGTGTGGCGCGCAAAGATGGCAAGGTCGGCGTTGTAAACAAAAAAGTGCGGTGCGCGCGCTTTAAAACGATTTGTTTAATCGCCGATGGCGCGCCCGATAAATCCAGCACAACAACCGGATACAGCCCCATAAAATAATCGAGCATTTTTTCATAGGCAGCCGGATCAACGGCATGGTCAAGCATGACATCGCCGCCACTGCTCAGCACAAAAAGGCGCTCGCCTGCTTTGTGAATCATCCGCGTGAGGCTGTCTTCGTTTTCTTCATCAACCGCGCGGGCGGCCTCGGGTAGTGTCGTGCTGGGCTGAAAATTGAGCCCGACATTCAATGTTGACCAGCCCCCGGCCGCATCGAGAACAAATGTTTTCTGCCCCAAATCTTGTGATAATTTAAAAGCAAGCGCTTCTGTCATAACCGTTGTGCCGACACCGCCCTTTGCCCCCATCATCGCAATCAAGCGGCTATCGCCTGCCCCTGCTTGCTGAATTAAAATAGCGGCCACTTCGTCTGCAAAAACATCTGCTGGTAATGGCTTCACCATATAATCGCTGACACCCAGCCCCACCAATTGGCGATATAAATTCACGTCATTAACAGGGCCAATCACCACCGCCGACGTCCCCTCATCACAATATTCGCCCAGCTTTTCCAGCTTGTCTGTAAAGGCGGCGCCTGTTTCGTCGGTTTGAATGATCAATAAGGTTGGGGAATCGTGGCTTTCATAATATTTATTGGCAGTATCAACATCGCCTTGTTGAACATCGATCACCACACGCGCAAAACGCCAATCTGCACTCAGCGCTTGCAGCGCCTCAATCACTTCATCATCTTTTGAAAAAAGCGTGACTTGCGAAGCTGGCAATAAAACAGACGTATGCGCGTTTTCGGTTATACTCATCTCATCCTAGATCAGATTACAAAAGCGGAATTGCTTTCATTATGCCTATAATGCCGTGAAATCGTTACCAAATCATTGATTTTACATTGTTTTTGGAACAAATTATCCGCCAAACAACAAAAGCCGCTTATTCAGAAGCCGTCACAGCCTCAAGAGGCTCGTTGCGTTGTCCGCTAACATATTGTTCTTCAATAACATTTACCAAGCGGCGCGCCGGCGCATCATCCATTCCGCTACGTCCGGTAAGGTCTTTCGGGTTCGCCACTTGCGCAGCCAAATGGCTTTCGACAGAGCATCCGAGATTGTAATCTTTATAATTCCAATGTGAACTATCATCGATCTCAGCCATTGTTTGCGGGCAGTTTTGTGGTCTTGAGGCTGTGAAACTATTAAAACGCACAAGCGTTGTGGAGTGCGCTATTTTATGAACCGGCAATATATCGGTATGCACATCTCTCATAGCGGCTTTTTCAAACGCCGCCGCAATCTGGCTGGCTTGGCTCATAGCAGCGCGCGCACCATTTTTGTCATTGGGGTTATATGTCACCGTCACTTGCGTGGGGCCATCGCCATGCTTGTCATATTTTCGGGCAATCTCATTGATGGTTTGCGGTGTTAATTCGCCCTCACGAAACTCTTGCAAATAAACTTGTTCCGTAACGATCGCGCGCTTTTGGTTGAACGTTGTCGGACTGTCCATTGCACAGGCGCTTAGTCCGACAAATGCTAGTCCCAAAATGCTTAGTTTGATGCTTTTAAACCCAATGTTTTTCTGTGTCATCTGTTGAGATCCTTAATGCAGAATATAACCATATTTGCCGTCTTCAGCGAGAATATCAGTCATTTTATCTGACCAATACGGATTGTTCGTTCCGTAAATGCGGCGCATGTTATAGGCGAATGATTTTTGAAGGTAATTCGTGTCCGGCTCAGGTAGTTTTCTGTGGTCGGCTTGATTTTTATCGGAAAATGGTTGAACCGTATAAGGCGTGACCATAATCACAAGTTCGGTTTCTTCACGGCGGAAGCTTTCGGAAGAAAACAGATCACCGAGGATTGGTGTGTCCTTTAAGCCTGGCAAGCCTGACATATTGTTAATGGCTTGTGATTGCAAAAGACCTGCAATCATAAGCGTGCCGCCGCTCCCTAGCTCTACTGTTGTGCTGGCGCGGCGCACATCAAGGCCAGGAACTTCAAGCCCTGCCAGTTGAACCTGATTTTCCCGCGCGAGTGATGAGACTTCTGTTTCAAGTTGTAAATTAATGCGGTTATCAGACAAAATGGTCGGCAAAAATGTAACAGCAACACCAAAGCGGCGGAACGTAATTACAATATTACCATCGGAATCACGCGATGTCGGCACGGGAAATTCACCGCCTGCTAAAAACGTTGCCTGCTCGCCAGAAACGGCGGTTAAGTTTGGTTCTGCCAAGATTTTGGCGAGCCCTTCATCTTCCAAAAGTGTAATCGCACTATCAATCGGGCCAAACGCCCCAAGACTTGCGTTTAAGCCAAAGGCTGCAAAGGGCGTTTGCGTTAAACCCGTTTCAACAGCGCCGCCGAACAAGCCGCCCAATTGACGGCTATTGACCAAGTCACCGCCCGCGTTCGTGCCGATATCATCCAAGGTTGTTGTCACGCCGATTTCGCGCAAAACAACGCGTGAAATTTCCATCACACGCATACGTAATGTGATCTGGGATTTGCCGCGCACACGCAACAAGTTAGAAATCGTGCTGTCTGTGTCAGTGGATGTCGAGCCCTGCATTTGCGAGATCGAACGCGTCACGATAGAGGCGATTGATTGCGCCACATCGGGCGAGGCGACTGTGCCTGTAATCACAACTTGGTCTGCCACAGTTGAAATTTTAACGTCTTCTTCCGGAAACAAATCTTTGACCAGCATTTCGACAGCCTGATCGTCAATTTTAACCCGTACATTGATACGTTTAATGACATTGCCGTCTTTATCAATGGCTAAAATATTGGTTGAGCCAAGAGCTGTGCCGACGATATATATTTTCTTTGATTGTAAAACCGTGACATCAATCAAAGATGGGTTAGCAATCATCAAATCAGAAATATCTTCTTCAATATCAATAATTTCGGCCATTCCTTGACGAATATAAAGCTGATATTCATCGCCGCTATTCATGGAAAGAATGTTACTTTTGGAAGCGAAGGCGACAGGTGTCATGGTGGTCAAAAACATGCCCACAGCAATGGCGATTGTCGCACAAATATAGAGAGCATGGTTACGTTTCATATTTTTCATCTCATCGATCCTAAAGCTATGTTCCAAACTTTTTCGGTCATTTTATTCTTTTCACGAACATGAAAAGAGGCAGGGTTAGTAAAAAACTATGGTGAAACAGACATGTCTTCGACACCGTCACCGCGGTAGATACGCACAACACGGGCGCTTTGCCCGGCCGCAAATTCGGCCTTATTCATGGCATCAATAATTTCATCATACACTCTTGTGACTCGCGCATCTGTTGTCACGGGCGTATCGTCTTTCATTGTTAATTGATCGTCACCAAGACCGCGCAAAACCAACGTCAGCCTACCAAGCGTTGTGGCAACAGCCAGAGTTTCAGCAATCTTAGGGCTGACCTCCAGCGTGACTGTATCGCCAACACGGGGGAGATTTTTATCATCCTCGGTCATTTGCTGCGCAATCAATTGATCCACCGCCAGAACGCGGATATTTTCTAAAATTGTTTCTGTGGCAATGCTGTTCAAATTCTTTTGAATTAACTGCTCTATCATTGGATCATCGCCGTCATAACGGATATTTTGACGATAGGTTAGCAAAATATCGACACGGTCATCCGGCTGAATGAAGCCTGCTGTCATGCTGGTTGAATCAACAGAAACGGTGAAAGCGCGCATGCCTTTTTCAAGACGCGCGGCAAGGTTTTTGTTTGCCTCACCAATCAGCGAAGATATCATAATCGGCGCATCTGTCTTCACGGCGAGTGCCAAACGGCCTGCCCCCGCCTCAAACGCTGTTTCTTCATCTTCACGGACAATCGCGCCGGGGAACACAGCATCTTCAGGCCAATCCATCCATTTTACATTTTCCTGCGCAATATCAGCGCCCGCTTTTATATCGATAGCCGCCACCAAAATTTGAACTCTTTTAACATCTTTTTGAACCACGACGGGCGCAGGATCATCGCCGCCACCCAAGCTTGCCTGCACAAGCAAAGCGACGAGAACAGCGATTAAAAAGCCGCCAGCCAGAACAATGATAATGTTTTTATTCATAAGAAAACCTCTTGAGAAAAAGAGACGGACAGCCCGCGAAAAAAGGACGAAAGGAAAAGAAAGAGTGAGAACCACCCGTTAAATGACATAGAACGTCATATTAGCGAATATACTAACAGCTTTTTTACGGACTGTGTACCAAAAATGCTGATAAAGCATCTGGATGCAGATACCCCGCCATCCAAAATGTGATGAATGCGCCCGCAACGATCGGGACACCATAAGGCACAGCGCTCTCGCCGGCCTGCAGACGCGCAATCCAGCTGCCGCTTGGTGGTGCTTTGAAAGGCTTACGCTTTTTAATGATAAGCGCCACCACGCCCAAGCCAGCGCCCAAAACTGTGACATAGAATAAAAACACCGACAAATGCACAAGCCCTACCCAAAATGCAAAAGCGGTGAGCAGCTTTGAATCACCGCCGCCCATAACTTTAAAGTGAAATAGCAGATAGCTGACACCCAAAACAATAATACCCGCGACCAAGTGCGCGCCAAGCGCAGAGAATATAGCGGACGGCGCGAAATGGACAGCGAAAAAGGCGATGAAAAACGCGAGTGTCACAGCGATGGCTGTATAATTTGGTATTTTCATCCCTTTAAAATCAGACCATGCCGCCATAAGGCCAAAGCCAATCGCCGCCGCCATAACAAAGATATAGACAATCAATAATATCATTTTTGCTCTCCTATCTTGAGTATAAAGCAATCGTTTATAAAACAAATGCAAATAACATAAAAAAAAGCCCACCCGCGATGCGGATGGGCTTTCATAATTATAATGAACCTATGGAGGTGTACCACCACCACCGCCATCAACAGTTTTCGCGGCAGAATCCATCGCCGTACCGATATTTTCAAACATGGCTTTCAAATCTTCACCGAAAGCGAACACGGCGGCCACAATAGCCAGCGAGATGCCGCCCGCAATCAAGCCATATTCAATGGCTGTCGCGCCATCTTCGTTTAATTTGTAAGCATGGTATTTTGCAAGTAATTTAATAAACATATTCTACTCCTAGTTTTTATTTTTCCAGCATTTTATTATTGAGGTGAACGCCACCTCTTATTCCTAATCTTACATCATTCCCTTTTAAGAACCAGTTAAAAATACAAATAATTAGATGTATATATGAGCTATCATCGCCCTATTTTCTATGTAAAATATAGATAAAATTTTAAATGATTATAATTTTTAAATAAAAAATAATTTATACTTATAATAATAAAGTAAAAACAACATATATAAAGTATATCCAAATATGTCAAAATTATGACACAAATGAAAAAGGCGCTATAATAAGCGCCTTTCATTGATTCTATTATGTTTTTACTGATTAGCTTCGAATATGAATTTGGCTCAGCTCACGGCTAATCTTTTCGAATACTTTAATCAAGTCCGTCTGCGTGGGCGCATCATAATGCTGTTCGGGCGAAGTTGCACATTGCCTATAAAACGCTTTTGTTGTGTCGCTAATGTTTGAGTAGAACGTAATCGTATAGATCAGCACACCCTCAGCTTTGAGCTGATTACAAATACTCAGGAAACGTTCATTATAATCACTGACGCCGATCTGATTTTTTTGGCTATCCCAAAAATAATTATATTGCCCATCGCGCACATTTTCGCCATCGGTCATCATAACAATTGCTTTGCGCCAGCGGTTGTCATCCCATGCCACGCCTTCTGTGAAAGGCTTTTCAGGCGAAATCAAACGCCACCCCCACATCATGCCGACATTACCGAGCGTCGCGCCGTGCGGGTCCATATCAGCAATGCGCCCCTTGATTGCTGCCTGATTACTACTCATTGGCAAAATATAAGCCTTAGGGCAACCATTATTAGGAAGCGTATCTTTATCCCAGCTATAGCCATCCAGCACCCAACGATAATTCCATTCGCGGCATGAACCGTTGCTGCGCCACCGCCTGCAGTTTGTGCGCTCCTGCACCCATTCTTCTTCAACGTCCCCTTTCATATAGATATTCCAAGGGCCTGTGAAATCATCATTCACGTCATAAGGTGAGGCATCGTTTGTATTGCGCGACGGGTCCCAACCAAAGCCATCCCAGTCACCATTATTATGGCGCCATAGCTGTCCATAAGAGCCGGGAACATAGGTCGCGTTCAAATGATCGTTCGGTAAATTATCGCCCCGCGAGTGTTCGACGATACAGCCATACCATCCCGTCTGGCTATTATGATTGTTTGTATAAGAAACATCCGGCGGCATATTAATAATACTATGATCGTTGCTGTAAACTGTGCCGTCAGGATTCATGCCAAGCCCATAGCGGCCGATGCGCACAGAGTTTGCGTAAGGCACAAGGCCAATCTTGATAAAGTTTGGATCGGACGTTCTTTCAAACAAAATATCGACAAAGCTATTGGCCGCAGTTCTGAGCGAACCGATATTATTATTTGTGGACATCGATCCCGTATTATCAAGCACCATCACAACTTCAAGCCCCTGAATTTCGCGGCGCACAGTTGTTTCGCAATAAATGTTAAATTCATCGATATTAAAGACACGCAAAAACGATGTGTCATAACGCGCTGTCGATTTCACAAAAACATCTTTTGTCGAAACCGTGACATCAGGATCAATGGCAACGCCAATCGCTTCGTCAGGATAATTCTTTTTAAAATATTCCAGCAATTCAGATTTGATTTTAGCCTCTTCGTTCGATGAGGCGACAGCCGCCAGCGCGGACGCATCCAAAGCGCTACAAAGGCGCTGGCGCACCAGATAGCTTTGCGAGATATCAAGCGCCGCCCCTGTGACGCCAATCATCACGGGGGCTAAAATAGCAAACATCGCGGCAATCGTACCGCCGGTACAGCACGCAAACATCAAAAACGTCAATCGTGCTTTTTTGAAGAGCCGATTTTTGGGGGCAGTCTCATTGTCTGCTGCTGTCATAACCAATCTCTTTCCTTTAAATTAATTTGTAAATGTGGCGCGCACATAAGGCGTTTGTCGTCCGCGCGCAAACGCTCTTTCGCGCATCATGATACGCCCTGTAATGAAATCGCTAAAATAAGGGTCATATTCATATGTGACCTGCACCACAATGGCGCCTTCGTTTGGCTCAGCCAATGTTAAGGCCGCCGCCTCCATGGTGGCAATGTCACCGCCGCTACCATCACTAGTTTCATGCCAGCTACTTTCAATCGCATCGCCATCACCGTTAAATAAAACGCTCAAAACTTCAGCCTTAAATTTACCTTCAGTGGGGAACGGCATCATCGCAACGCGCCCTGCTTCAAATGCTTGATCCATCCGCCCGCTGTTTATATTGGTTTCACGGCCAACCAAATCCGCCACAATTTGCGCGGAGGAAATGACTTTTTGTTGTGCCAGAACGCCATTTCCTAAATCCCAAATTCCTAAAAGAATAAAGAGAAGAATCGGAAACAAGAGCGCAAATTCAATCGCGGCGACGCCATCCTCATTTTTATAAAATTTGTGAGCTCTTGCGATGCACATTTTTACACCACACAATCAGGGTCAGACGCTTTAAATGCATACGGTTCGGTACGAAACACACTAGTGGACATATGCAGGCGACGATTATCTGGGTAATTTGAAAAAGCGGAGGCAAAAAAAGGTGTTTTAAATTTATACGAATAGACAACACGAACCAAGGCCACACAGCCTGGGCCAATTTGGTCAATCTCAAAAAGTTGCGCGGGCATAATCGCGCCCTCTTCGTCAATTTGGATACTGAGATCATCATCAAAAGCCGTCAGCTTTTTGACATGGAACTGAATATCATCACACTTTAAAAAAGCCCCGCCATGCTCGCAGAGCTTTTCTTTAAACAGCTCGATGGGGGGTGTGGCAAGTTCGCTTTGCTGAAGTTGTCCTGTCTTAATCGTACGGGCAGCGTCCGAAGTTGCCCCTTCTAAAATGGCACCGGCCATCATAAACAAGGCCAGCTCGATTGTGGCTGTTATGGTCATGATAAAAGGCAAAGCAAGCAAGCTGAATTCGATGGCTGTGACACCATCTTCATTTTTAAACCAGCTTTTGGTCTTATGATTTTGTCCCTGTCTACGACCCATATCGTTTTGTCCTTAAAATACAAAAATACCCATCTTCTATTCTATGGGACAAACCCTAAAGAATAATTGAAATAGGGCTGTATTTTATATAAATTTCAGACGTTTATCAGACTTATTTATCGCGCTTTTGTATAACGGCAGGCTCAGGCGTTAAGGACTCTGTGTCATGGATAGGGAAGCCATAATTATCAAGCGGCACTGCGCCGCTCACCTCGCGCCCCCAGCGATCTTCCAGATTTTCTTTGCGCTTTTTGATATCTTTAAGGCGTGCTTCGCCGCGCTGAACCATGATGGAGGCGACGATGCCCGTCACAGCCCAATCAATCAAATATCCAATGCCGGCGGCACAATAAACAACAATCATTGTTTGCGGATTGGTCAAAATCGTCATCGCCATTTCGGTTGTATGGGAACGTGTCCATAAATCAATCAAAAACGGTGTGCAGCCGGCCAAGTTCATTGCGCCAACTGTAATGGTTTTTGTGCCTTTTTTGGTACGGTCAACAACAGCAGCCACAATGGTGGGCAGCATCGCAAGAATCAAAAACAATGTCGTTGGCAAAAACACAAGCGCGAGCAATATCGACATCACCGACATCACCATAAAAGTGCCGCTCATCTTTGTTTTCTTCTTAGCCACCTGTTCACTCCGTTAGAAAATTTGAATGTCTGAAAAATGCATGAACGTAAACGCGATAATCAATAAACCAGCCAAAACACCCGAAATAACCGCCGACACTTCACGGCCAATTTCACGTCCAAATTTTTTCGGTGTTTGCATTTTTTCTTCTAAAATATCTTGTTCTTTATTGAGATAAAAATATTCAGTCATCGCTTTTTTGAACATTGTAAAATCTTTTTGCCATGTGTCATTACGATCTAGCAATGTCATGATTTTTAAAATATCGCCTTTTTTAGCATGCACATCAACTTTGTCTTTTAAACTTTTCCGTAAATCACGATCATGCAACCGTCCATAGACAGGGCCCAAAATATCGGACACCCATTGCCCTAAATGCGGCAATAACCCCATTTTTGATTTCTTCTGAACTGAGGCCACAATCTTCACATTGGCCAGAATTTTTTTATAATATTGGCTACTATTTAGCTCGGTTAAAAACGGGTCAATCGAGCGCTTGTCATGGACAGACAAAAACGCAGTGCTATGGCGATCAAAGAGCATATCAGGGCGCTTTTTCTTTGTACCAATGTCATTCAGCGCAAGGAGCAATTGTTCAGGCGTTGTCACATAATAATCCGCCAGATGCGGGCTAAGACACGGGCTTTCCTGCATTAAAAAATACACGCAGCGTTCAATACCATAGCCCATGTTCGTTTGTCTTAAAAACGCACGGCAACTATCAAACTTGGAAATCAGCGTGTTCACATCAACGGTTGTTGATACTTGGTGATTGAGCCACGCATAAACAATATGCTGATTAATCAGCTCAATAAAAGGCACAATATCTTTTTGAAAATTTACCGTTTCAACCAGCGTATAAGCGACGCCGTCGGGCAACATGCGAAGCCCCTTGAAGCGTATTGGCGCCGTAGGGTCAAGCGCCATAGACACTTGATTTAAAACCCGATCAACATAGCCAGGACCACGCCCGCTCTGCCGCGCCTCTTCCAAAGCTTTTTCAAGGCGGTTTTTGGTTAATTTGTCTTCAAGCGAGCGGTCAACCCATTGTTCAAGCGTCCCATTATCAATCATTTGCAAAGCTTCAGACGCATTTTTATGCATATCCATTGCCAGCAAAGACGAACGCACATAACGCCCATCATTAAACAAAAGCGGCCGCGCGGCTTTTGGTTTTTGAGAGCTTTGCTTGGGGCTTAACCGCTGCCCGTCCAGCCATGTAAATACATCATCAAGATCCCAGCGCTGCTGCCTATCATCATATAAAAGACCGCGTAAAAGCTCTAAGATAGCGCCTGTAAATCTGTCTTTTCCTGTCAAAGCAACATAACTGCCATGCTCAATTTTTTGACGAATGATTTTCTCCTCCGACATCCCTTTTAACGGGTCTTTGGAGCGTAAAATCATCGTTAGCGAGACGCCAAAAGCATATAAATCATCTTGTGTCGTGCCTATACCTCTGGCAATCGGATCTGTCATCGCCCGCTCGATCGGCTCAAACAAAGCTGGCTGATGGTATCCCGGCGGGGCGCTCAGGCATTCGCCAAGCTGGACGCGGTCTGTCTCTTGGTTGCCTGTATAAAATATATTAGCCGGATTGATACAGCCATGAACAAAATCAACATCGCGCATATCCAGCAAAACATTGGCAAGTGGCTTCACAAAAATAGCCATCGCTCTTTCGTGCCGCCAATCTAGGCCCGGCATATCCTCTAAAGATGTGATAAGTGCCGCGCCTGTAGGCTGCTCATAAATAAATACGAAACGCTCCGCTTTTGCAGGCGGCCAATAAACCACACCATAAGATATAAGTTTTGTTAAGCTTGGCGTCAGGATCGTCGAAAATTTTTCGGCAATTCTTCTGCGCGGCACCAGATGTTTTTCACAAATCAAGGCATAATAAACATCTTGATTTTGCCCTTTAGGGCGCGCAACAAAAGCTTTGACCGCACCGCGATCCAGCGCTTTTAAAGGCTTATTCGATAAAATTTCAATCGAGTCCTTTAAAAGAGCGATCGGTCCAGCGGGATGCGCACTCTGTTCAATAATATCGGTAAGATCATCGAGGTTTTCCGCCATATCCGCGCTCGCCACCTCATCCTGAACAGAGGCGAGCGCAGTCTCCGCATCAATATCTTGTGCGGGACGATCTGTTTTATCGTCGTCTGAAGCCATAATAAAGAAGCCGTTCTAATCGGGACATAATTGAACAAATAAAAGAAGCACGCGATTTGATTTCAAATCACGCCACATTCTATTTTAATCTTCTTTTGTGTGGTTGTAAAATCAGTTTCTTAAAACAGGCTCAAACATAGTCAATGAGGCCGTATTATCCTTCAAAAGGATCACGCATCAAAATTGTATCGTCACGCTCAGGGCTGGTGGATAGCAACGCCACAGGGGCTTCAATCAACTCTTCCACACGCCGCACATATTTCACCGCCTGCGCTGGTAATTCAGCCCAAGAACGTGCGCCACGCGTGCTTTCAGACCAGCCTTCGATGGTTTCATAAACAGGCTTTACATTTGCTTGAAGGCTTTGCGAGGCAGGCAAATGATCGTAAAGCGTGCCGTCAATTTCGTATCCTGTGCAAATTTTCAGCTCACTCATACCATCCAGCACATCAAGTTTTGTTAGCGCAATGCCGTCAATACCGGCAATTTTAATGGATTGGCGCACCAATGTCGCATCAAACCAGCCACAGCGGCGCTTGCGCCCTGTTGTTGTGCCAAACTCATGCCCTTTTTGGCCAAGAAGCTCGCCTGTTTCGTCTAAAAGCTCTGTCGGGAACGGCCCTGCGCCAACGCGGGTTGTGTAGGCTTTGGTAATCCCCAGCACATAATTAACAGCCCGTGGCCCCATACCACTGCCGCTTGCGGCTTGGGCAGAAACAGTATTGGAGGATGTCACAAACGGATATGTACCGTGATCCACATCCAGCATGACGCCTTGCGCGCCTTCAAACAAAATCTTTTTACCCGCCTTGCGTGACTCATCCAGTGTTTTCCACACAGGCCCTGCAAAGGCCAAAATCTGCTGTGACACTTCCATCAAGCTATCATAAACCTGCTGTACAGATATCGTCTCCGCATCCAGCCCTTTTAAAAGCGCATTATGATGCAACATCAAATTTTCAAGTTTTTCTTTTAGCACAGCAGGCTCGGCCAAATCGCAAACACGAATGCCGCGGCGTGCCACTTTATCTTCATAGGCAGGGCCGATGCCGCGCTTTGTTGTGCCAATTTGCGCTTCACCGCGCGCGGCCTCATGTGCGGCGTCCAAAGATTGGTGAACCGGCAAAATCAAATGGGCATTATCGGCAACCATCAAGCGTTCGGGCGTAATTTCAATTCCTTTTTTACTGACCTCTTCGATTTCTTTTAACAAGGCCCACGGGTCAATCACAACGCCATTACCGATGATTGATAATGTGCTTTTGCGAACAACGCCTGAGGGCAAAAGGTGTAGCTTGTAAACAGTTTCGCCAACAACCAGCGTGTGCCCGGCATTGTGCCCGCCTTGAAAACGCACCACGACATCGGCGCGATTAGAGAGCCAGTCAACGATTTTGCCCTTACCTTCGTCTCCCCACTGTGATCCAATGACTGCAACATTTGCCATGATTGCTTCCTATCTTTTTAAATGATGAATGTTTATCTCATGAATTTTATATAGAGCATCTGTACCATGCTAACTTACCCTACGTCACCGACAAAATGACGTAACGGCTCATTTTCAAAATCCAAGGCCGGCGCTGTTTCAAGAGCGCGCCCCAAATAAGCGCGCGCTTTGTCGTATGATTCCCTGTGGGAAAGGCCGCGTGCAAGGCAACTCGCCATCCCGCACGCAAGCGTCACAATGGCTTTTGCATTATAAGGAGTGGCAGGCGCGTGTCTGTCATGACGTACAATTTCAATGGCATTTATATCCGCCACAACATCAAAAATATCTTGTGAAGGAAGCGACAAATCATCGCCCCGCAGCACAACCATCGAAGGTCCAAGGCTTAATAATATTTCAGCCGCTTTGCGCATCTCATCAATTGTTTCAATCTTTGTTCCACTCAAAATCGCGGCATCTTTGAGATCAAGCGTCAAAACATCTGCATAAACAATCATACTGCGCTTCATAACATCGAGAGCGTCTTTTTCTATATGATCGGAATCGCTCATCGCAGGATCAATAACAATTTGGTATGTATCATGCCCCCCCTGATCCAAAAATACGCCAAGCGCCTTCATAATTTTGGAACTGCCGAGCCGCCCGATTTTAATGATACGCGGCGAAACCGCTTCCATCACGCTATGAATTTGCGCCATAAAAACATCTTCGGGAATATCATGCACAATATGAGTGTTTTGTGCGCTTTGCGCCACAACCCCGCTTATTGCAGTGTAGGCATGCACGCCAAAAAGCTGTGCGGTTTGAATATCAGCTTGGATGGCTGTGGAGGATATCGAATCAAATTGGCCGATGCATAAAATATGGGGCGCTGTCATAAAAGCAAAATTGTGCGCATCGTTTTATGCGCGCCCTTTCTTTGTGTTGGTTTTATCAGGGGCGCTTTGTGAAATAACATCACAGACATTATCGACAATCGCCTGAACATCCTGTTCGCTCTCGCCTTCAGCCATCACCCTGATGACAGGCTCGGTGCCCGAGGCGCGCACCAGAAGCCGCCCCTTACCGTCCAAAGCGCGCGCGGCCTCTTCTATCGTTTTTTTAACATGACGATCATTCAAAGGGTCTGTTTGCGGGGTAAATGAAACACTTTTTAAAATCTGGGGAAGCGGCGCAAACACGCGCAACACTTCGGAAGCACACAGCCCATCAGCCTGTTTTTTATTTTTCACGATCGACAATATCTGTAAAGCCGTCAAAAGACCGTCTCCTGTCGTGCCATAATCGGACAAAACCACATGTCCCGATTGCTCGCCGCCTAAATTACTGTTTAATTGTCGCATTTTTTCAACAACATAACGATCCCCAACCGGCGTGCGGTGCAGTTGTATGTCATTTTGTGTCAAAAAGCGCTCCAGCCCTAAATTCGACATCACCGTCGCCACAACGCCATCTTTTGATAAGGTCTGCGCCTGAGCCATCGTTGTCGCAAGCAAAGCTAAAATCTGATCGCCATCAATCACAGCGCCTTTTTCATCAACCACGATCAAACGATCCGCATCGCCATCAAGCGCGATACCAATATCGGCTTTTTCTTTCACAACCCGTTTTTGTAATGAAGACAGATTTGTCGCGCCGCAGCGCTCGTTGATGTTGCTGCCATTGGGGGCATTATGAATGGGGATCACGCGCGCTTCAAGCTCCCACAATATTTGCGGTGCTATTTTATAGCCTGCGCCATTGGCGCAATCGACCACAATTTTCAGCCCTTCCAATGTTTGGCGGCGCGGCAGGCTTGATTTTAAAAATTCAATATAGCGTCCGCGCGCATCGTCAAAACGGCTGGCATTGCCTATGTCATCAGGCTTTGCAAGGCCAAGCGTCATATCGGCGCTATCAATCATCGCTTCAATTTCAAGCTCTAACGTGTCGGATAATTTATAGCCATCCGCGCCAAAAAGCTTGATGCCGTTATCTTGATACGGATTGTGCGAAGCCGAAATCATCACCCCCAAATCCGCCCGTAACGAGCGCGTTAACATCGCAACGGCTGGCGTCGGGATCGGGCCGACAAACATCACATTCATCCCCATCGCTTCAAAACCTGCCGCCATGGCTTGCTCAAACATATAACAAGAAAGGCGCGTGTCTTTGCCGATAACAGCGCGGCTTTTATGCCCGCGCCCTGCGGCTTCTTCTTTGTTAATTAAAACATGCGCCGTCGCCATTGCAACGCGCAGCGCCATATCAGCGGTCATGGGCGCAACATTTGCGCGCCCTCTTATGCCATCAGTACCAAAATATTTTCTTGTCATAGGTTTTTGTAGCGCAAAAAAGCGGCTCTCGAAAGTAAAAAGCTAAGCGTCATTCAAACACATCTGCTCAATAAGGGCTATGCGCCTTGCGGCACTTCACCATCAGGGCTAATGCTACCGCCTGTTGGAACAGAGGGCTTAGGTTTGCTGTCTTTATTGTCCTCTTTGGCGGTGCTCCGCTCTAAAGGCTCGCCTTTAATCAATTTTTGAATATCTACGCCCGACAACGTCTCATATTCCAAAAGCGCTTTGGCAATTAAATGAAGTTGATCGATTTTTTCTTTCAACATGATCTCGGCGCGTTTGTAAGCCGCCCCGACAATCTCTTGAATTTCAGAATCAACAAGCCTGGCTGTTTCTTCGGAGACATTTTTTGACTGCGCAACAGAATGCCCCAAAAAGACCTCTTCTTGGTTCGAGCCATAATGAAGCGGCCCAAGTTTGTCGGACATACCCCATTCGGTCACCATACGGCGTGCCATATCTGTTGCCATTTGAATATCGCTTGATGCGCCTGTTGTCACATTATCCGCGCCAAAAATAATTTCTTCAGCGATCCGTCCGCCCATGGCAACCGCCAAATCAGCCTTCAGTTTTGCCCGCGAGACTGAAATGCGGTCACGTTCAGGCAAACGCATCACAAGCCCGAGCGCGCGCCCGCGCGGAATGATGGTGGCTTTGTGAATGGGGTCAGATTCAGGCTCGTTCAGCGCCACCACAGCGTGCCCTGCTTCGTGATAGGCAGTGAGTTTTTTCTCTTCATCACTCATCACCATCGATTTACGCTCGCTGCCCATCATGACTTTGTCTTTGGCATCTTCAAACTCTTCCATACCCACCACGCGCTTGCCACGCCGCGCCGCCATCAAAGCGGCTTCGTTGATAAGGTTAGCCAAATCCGCACCCGAGAAGCCCGGCGTTCCGCGCGCCAACACCATAGGCTCGACATTGCCTGAAAGCGGTACTTTTTTCATATGAACTTTCAAAATCTGCTCGCGTCCGTTCAAATCCGGCAACGGCACAACAACTTGACGGTCAAAACGACCGGGGCGCAGTAAAGCAGGGTCAAGAACGTCTGGGCGGTTTGTCGCCGCCAAAATAATCACGCCTTCATGACCTTCAAAACCATCCATCTCAACCAGCATCTGGTTCAATGTCTGCTCGCGCTCATCATTACCGCCGCCAAGACCGGCGCCGCGATGACGGCCAACAGCGTCAATTTCATCAATGAAGATAATACATGGCGCATTCTTTTTGCCTTGCTCAAACATATCGCGCACGCGGCTTGCGCCGACACCGACAAACATTTCAACAAAGTCAGAGCCTGAAATGGTGAAGAACGGCACGTTCGCTTCGCCCGCAACGGCGCGCGCAACCAATGTTTTACCTGTACCGGGCGGGCCGACAAGCAGCGCGCCTTTTGGAATTTTTCCGCCTAGTCGCTGGAATTTTTGCGGGTCTTTCAAAAATTCGACCACCTCTTCAAGCTCGGCCTTGGCTTCTTCGATCCCGGCAACATCATCAAATGTGACGCGGCCATGATGCTCAGTCAAAAGACGTGCGCGCGATTTGCCAAAGCCCATCGCGCCGCCGCCACCTTTGGATTGCATCTGGCGCATAAAGAAAATCCAAACACCGATCAAAAGCAACATCGGGAACCATGACAGCAAAATGCTAAACAGGCTCATTTGGCCTGTTGTGTCCGGCTCAGCCTTGATTTGGACGGCTGTGTTGGTCAAACGCTCTACAACATTTTCATTGGGCGGGATAATGGTTTTGAAAGCATCACCGCTGGCGGCGTAATTACCGATAATTTCAGAGCCTTTGATTGTGACGTTGGAGATGTTCCCCGCCGCCGCATCCGCCATGAACGCGCTATAGGTCAGTTCAGAGCTTGTGCCCGCTTGCTGCATCTGGTTTTCTTGAAAAATATTAAACAAGAATGCCAGCATCAAACCGATTGCCAGCCAGAAAACAAGATTGCGTCCAAAATTATTCACGGTACGACCTTCCTAGGGCAAAGCCCTTTTATCATGAAGACTCTAACTTAGCGTCTTTTCGTTCCAATTCAACAATAATCAACCGTTTCGCCACATCTTTTGAAAAGAGCATACCGCCAAGAGAACGCCGTTTAAATGTGGCCTGTGAAAAAAGTGCTTCGCATAAATCCTCGACCCTCTCAAGGCGCGGCCCATATGACCCCGTTTTTTTTACGTCATCAACCAATGATGAGGCTTGCAGCTCATCCATCGCCATCTGAATCACGCGCAAGCGAATTTCATCTGGCTGCGCGCTCAGTTCATCGAGCGATAAAGACAAGCGCTTTGAATCATTCTCTTCCGCTTTATTACGAGTGCGCGCACGCTCAAAAGCTTGCGCCGCCATCACATGCAAAGCACTTTGCGCCCGCTGCAGTCGCCGCGCCGTTACGGATAGCCGCTTTGCGCTTAGCCCCTCTTCTTCCAAAACAGCGCGCGCTTGGCGCAAGCGAACGCGGGCAAACTGGTCGTCTTCATTGGAAGGGTCTGTGACAAAAGGCACGTTGTTTCGGGCGCAATATTCCAATAGCTCTGTTTTTGAAATGTCTAAAAACGGCCTGCATAAATAAAGCGCCCCGCGCTTTTGTTTAGGCTTGATGCCACCAAGCCCATCCAGCCCACTTCCTTTGGCAAGCCTGAATAAAAATGTTTCGGCTTGATCGTCTTGGTGGTGGGCGAGGAATAAATGTTGAATATCGCGCTCGATACACGCCGATTCCAGCAATGCATAACGGTCATCGCGCGCTGTCTCTTGCAAGCGCGCCGCTCCTTTTTGCTGTTTTGAGCGGGTGAGAATATGAACATTCAGGCGCGGAAAGCTGTCAACAATGTTTGCGACATGTGCGGCTTCTGCGGCTGAATTATCGCGCAGATTATGATCGACAATGAAGGCATGTATTATGATATTTTTTTGATCGGCAACATTACACAGCGCATGCGCCAGCGCCATACTATCCGGCCCGCCAGACAGCGCAATGGCAATACGGCTTTGCGTATCAAGCTTATAGCCCTCCAAAAACGAGCGGAGCGCTTTTTGTAATAATAAATCATTTTCCATGAAACTATTTATAAACGTTTCATAAAAAAGACTGAAGTGAAATTAAAAGTTAAGTTCGGGCAACGGTGTGGGTGTTGCATTATATTCGACAGGGTCTTGATATAAATCCTCGCGTGTTTCATCTAGGGCCATCATGGCAGAATATGCCAAGACAAGCCCCGCGACCGCCCCGACGATCGCTGCGCCCTTCACGGCCACACCTGCTGTGCCGGAGGCCACGTCAGTTGCGCTAGGCATGCCGTTCACACGTAACCCGTTGACAAAAGCGCGCCCGGGACCAAATGCGAGATAAACAGCTGCGACAACAGCCAACCCTGAAAGCCACGGATTGCCGGGCGTTTCTTCAATCATCCAAGAGGCCGCGTCCTTGCTTGTGTCATAGACAGCAAGGCCAACATCTTTTGTTACATCCCAAGCCATGCCTGCGTTGCGCGTAAATTCACCTACTAAACGTTCGCCATATGTCATAGAAATACCCCTTATCAATACCGATTATGATATTATCAAAGAACGCTGCAATATGTCAAATAAAAGATGTTATGGACAAGAGAGTCGGTCAATTTCGGCGCGGGCGCGAACGATGATCCCTGTCGGCGCATTGGCATATTCACTTAGGAGTTGCGCAAAAGAAAGGCAGGCATCTTCCGTTTTGCCAAGAGCGTCCAGAGACATGCCAAGCTTCAAAAGATTATCAGGCCCCTTAGGCCCGTTCGGATAGCTTTGGTAAGCGCCTGCAAATTCGCGGGCGGCGCGGTCAAACTGTCCCCGAACATAAAATGTCTCCCCCAGCCAGTATTTCGCATTTCCCGCCAGATTATGCTCCGGAAACTGCGCGACAAAAGATTCAAAAAGCTGTGCGGATTGCTCGAAATCTTTTTGTTTGAGCAAAGAAAACGCCATGTCGTAAAGCGCCGCAGGCTGCTCAGGGATGGCTGCATTTGAACGCAAAACAGGTTGGCCGCGATCATTTTGCGCGTCTGAGATCACAGGTAATGTGCCTAATGTGCCGCCTATATCAGATGTATTTGTATTGGCTGATTGAGCGGGCATTATAAAATCATCCGCCGTCAAAGCCATCGTGGGTGTTTGATCATTTATGGCGGCGCTGTTACCGCCAGAAGCGCGCCCCATAGAGATGATTTCGCTTTGAAGCGCTTTTATATCGCGCCGCAATTGTTGATTGTCAAATGACAGCTCTTCAACACGCCCCGTCAATGTGCGGATTTCGATTTCAATTTGTGACAAGCGCAAATCAGTATTGGCCTGTGCCGTATTATTGACGCTGGCATTATTGTTTTGTGAAAATTCAGGCGGCGGGGCTTCACCACGAAACAAAGCACGGCTTAATGTCTGGATTTCATTTTCAATGCGATTAAGGCGCGATTGCACTTCTTGTTGCGCCAACGCCGCCGGCACAGAAATTAACGAACTGATGCTCATAAAAGCAAAAAAGAGAAAGAGGGTCGTTTTTTTCATGGTCATTATCTCCAAAAATCAATCGCCCGCTCTCTCTTTACAAAGACTTTAAAAAGCAGGTTAGTTTACAATTGTAACGCCGCGGCGGTTTTGCGCCCAGGCTTCTGCGTTCGAACCAAGTGCGGCCGGGCGCTCTTTGCCATAGCTCAGCGTGCTGATACGGCGCGGGTCAACACCAAGGGCGACCAAGAATGATTTCACCGCCTGAGCACGACGTGCACCAAGGGCAAGGTTATATTCACGCGTGCCGCGCTCATCGGCATGGCCTTCGAGTGTGATATTGACAGATGGATATTGCTGCAACCAGCGCGCCTGCATTTGCAAGGATTGCTGGGCTTCGCCGCTTAAATCCGAGCGATCATAGCCAAAGAATACGCGGTCACCGACATTAACAACCAAATCTTGCTGACTACCGGCCATTGGGCCTGCAAGGGCGTTACGGTCAAGAACTTCCATGCCATCAAGCGGGCCGGCTGTGATATTTTCACGCTCTTGGTCAACGAGTGTGTCGCCCATGCCTGCTTTGTCATTTGAAGCACAAGCGGCAAGTGTCATTACAGAGGCAACCAAAATAAGGGAACGGAATTTCATGCGTTTTTTCTCCTATTATCAAAAACGTAGTTAGAGTCAATTTGACTTCATCCAACATATAATGAGTCGGGGGGCATGTTGCAAGAGCCTACAATAAAACATTTATCGTTATTCAGGGCTTTGCGTTTATATCGTTCAAAACAGACGCGTTAGAAGGGCAAAAATTCTTTGACGCTCATGCCTTTGGCTTCGGCCGACTCGATCAAAGCATCCCGAACTTTTTCTTTGGCCTTCACTTCGATCTGGCGGACACGCTCCCGCGAGACACCAAAAACTTCGCTTAAATCCGCCAATGTCTTCTTGTCGTCCTTATCCGCTAAAACACGTTAGACAAAAACTGTGCGCTCGCGTTCGTTCAGCTTTCTCATCGCTGCGTTTAAGAACTGTCTTTGTAAAGCCGAGCTTTCGCTTTGGATGATTTGTTCATCAGCAGGCATGGCCTGCGAATCCAGCAAATCTTGAAACGTTCCACCCTCTTCACCATCAGCATTTGTAAGAGGCGCATCCAAAGACATCTCCCCATGCATCACATTTTCAAAGCGCTTAATCTCGGCTTCGGTGACACCAAGCCTGTCGGCGACCTGCATTAATTGCGCTTCATTGAGGTTACCATCAATAAAAACACCGTCCACGCGCTCGATCTCGGCGCGGGCTTTGCGATAATTAAAAAATAGCGATTTGGCACCCGCCGTGGTGGCGTATTTAATGAGCGAAGCTTGCTGAATCAGATGGCCTTGAATTTGCGCCCGTATCCACCATTGCGCATATGTACTAAAACGGAAGCCTTTGTCAGGATCAAATTTTCGCGCAGCCAAAACGAGTCCGATATTGGCCTCGGAGATCAAATCATCCAGCGCCACATGTTTGTAGCCTTTATATTTATGGGCAAGCTTGATGGCATAGCGCATGTGCGCTTCCACAATTTGGTTGAGCGCCGCTTGATCTTGGTTATCACGCCAGCGATAGGCCAGAGACAACTCTTCTTCTGCGCTCAAATATTTACTGTCTTTGACAGCCTTTGTCATTTGCCCTTGAAGCCCTGTTTGATTTTGCGCCGGAATATTACCCATTTAAACAACCTTTTTATTATGAAAAAATCAACTGCTCGCCTTATAGCAAATAATTTTTCATAAAAGCAAGTTTAAGAGCGCGTGATTTTATGTATCGCGGATTTGCTGCAATAAAATAGCGGCTTCATGGCGCGCGCGGCGGTCTGGCGTTGTTTCAATATAGCGTTCTAGATAATCCGCCGCCTCGCGCAGGCGTCCCACTTTCGCAAACACTACGCCTGCATCCAGCCATAAACGATGCTCATCAGGCGCCATTAAAATCAGCGCGTCAATTGTGTCCGCCGCCGCGGCGTAATCTTCGGCGGCGATCTGGTAATATTTTACTTTATTTTGAACAAACACCAGCGCGTCGCGCTTTGAAATCGGCTCGTAATATGTCGCTGAGAGTTCAGCGCTATCTCCCGCATAATGCTTCACGATGTTACGCAAGTCCGGCGCGCTGAGAACACGGCAGCGCGCGGCAGGGTCAAAAATAACGCGATCATCTTCATAATCCATGCGGCATAGCAATGTTCCCGGAAGCGCCAGAAGATGGACATCCCACCCCGCATGATGAGCAAGGCTGGCGCATAAAAGGCTCAGCATGCTCGCATTGCCTTTGGCATTTTGCATGACATTTATCATATCAAAATCGTGAATGTTTTGCGGCATCTCTTCATGGGCAATCGCGTGATAGGCATGCAATTGAAACAGCGCATCCGACAGCGCCACACAGCGCAAAGAAGCGCTGTCTTCTTGCGTTTGTAAAAGTAATTTATGGCTTTTCAAAACATCGTGGCCAAGCGTGCGCACTTGATTGTAATATTGTTCAAGCTGGATGTGGGGTCTATTGACGGCGGATAGCTGGATGGCCGTCTCGGCGAGGCGTATTTTTTCAGGCTCCAGACCACCTGCCAGCGCCAGTGCGGCTTGAATGTCTGGATGGATGCCCATATGCTGGCTTATGTCCCCGCTTTTTGATTGTCAGACATTTTCACATAGCTAACCACGCGCGAAACGTAAGGGATGGTGCGGGCGCGCTCAATTACGTGGTTGAGTTCGGACTGGCTTTGCGCCACGCCCATCAAATAGACAACACTGCCGACCGTATCGATTGAATAATTGATCGAATGCACTTCGCGGTCAAAGGTCAGAGATGTGCGCAGGCGCGTTGTGATCCATGTATCACGAACAAAACCGGGGATGCCGTCACTTTCAGCAACCTGAATTTCATTAATCACCTGCTGCACGCCCTCAACCTGCCATGCAAGCCGCACCGCTTCCACGCGGTGATCAGGGTTTTGAACAAAGCCTGTGATGAGAACACGGCCTTGGTTGATCGTCATATCAAGCTTTGTGAATGTTTCAAGATCGTATTTGAACCATTTATCATTAATCATCGCCTGAATTTTTAAATCACTGACTGTGCTTTTCAAGCCGCCCTCTTTGGCCGCGCCAATGCCAACAGCCGCCCCAACCCCCATCGCCGCGCCAATCGGCGTGCAGGCTGTAAAAAGCGGGATGGTTAAAATTGTTAGCCATAAAAATAAATTATGTCTCATGTCAAAGTTTGCCTTTGTTAAAGTCATTACGAATCATACCTCCATTATGCGTGTGGACGCCATGCATTGTCCAGATGGCGCACATGAAACGGCCAGCGCACCGCTACAACATCAAAGCGCAGATAAAAGTCTTGATATTCGCTATTTTCAGCACAAAAAAGACGGGCGGCATTTTCAATGCGTTTTTGCATGCGCGGGGTCACCGCATAAAGCGCCTCATCAAAGCTGGCGCGACCCTTCACTTCGAAAAATACGAGATTTGCGCCCTTGCGCGCGATCAAATCAATTTCGCCCGCTCCTGTTTTATAGCGCGCGCGGATAATTTTATAGCCTTTAAAACGCAGGTAATGTTTGGCGACAAATTCAGCCCAGTGGCCTTTTTTATAGGTATCTTGCTTTTTGGAAGAAGAGCGCGCGCTCATGAATTTGTATCGACTTTTAAGGTGAGCGCCATTTCATAAAGCTCTTTGCGCGCCATGCCTGTTGTCTGCGCCACGATGGCGGCGGCGTCTTTGACGCGCTCGGTTTTTAAAGCTTCGCGCAGCATCGCCTTGATGTCATCTTCGCTATATCGAAGGGGCGGCGCGCCCGCAATCACCAATACAATTTCGCCTTTGGGCGCGCCTTCGTCTTGGTAAAAACGCGCAAGACTTGCTGCATCGCCGCGGCGAGTTTGCTCAAACATTTTTGTTATTTCGCGCACAACGCTGACGCTTCGCTCGCTCATGACAGAAGCCAGATCACTTAAAGAAGCAGCAAGGCGCGGCCCTGTTTCAAAGCAAACCAGCGTGCCTTTGTGGTTTTTCCATTCGCTGTAAAAATCCTGTCGCGCTTTTGTTTTGGTCGGCACAAACCCTGCAAAGGTGAAACAATCGCTTGGCAAGCCCGAAAGCTGGAGCGCGCTGAGCGGCGCATTTGCGCCCGGCAGGGTCGTAACATAATGCCCCGCATCCATACAATCGCGCGCCAATTTATAGCCCGGATCATTAATCAGCGGCGTTCCCGCGTCACTCACCAGCGCCAGCTTTTTACCCGCCGCAATCAGCGCGATAATTTTGCCGCGCTGGCTTTCATCCGTATGATCATTATAAATTTGCATTTTAACATTGATATCCAGCGCTTTTAACAATTTGCCCGTGACGCGCGTGTCTTCGCACAAAATAATATCGACCTCTTTTAACGTATCAATCGCGCGCAATGTGATATCGCGCATGTTGCCGATTGGTGTGGCAATCAGGTAAAGTCCGGCTGGTAATTGTTGTGTCTTTGCGCTATTCATAATCAAACGCTAAAGACCATCACGATAAAACACAAGTCGCAATTATAAAGCAGGATATTCAAACCATGACGCGCATTTCTCATTTTTTCTTTTTATGTTTCGTTGTTTTATCCGTCGCAGGCTGTAGCGCCTCAACCGGTAACAGCCCATGGGAGCGCATCAGCACTAACCAGCAAGCCGCAGAACAAGCCCCGCGCCCTTTGAATGCGACATCGAATATACAAACAGAAAATGGCGCGATTGCGCAAAACCCCGCCGCGCAGGCGCAGGCACGCCAACGCTTAACATCATACGCCAACCCTGCCCTCACCCCGCAAGCAGGCGATCGTAATTTTTCTGGTCAAGAGCGCTGGAATCAAAATCAGTCCGCCCCGCATAATGCACAACACTCACAAAGAAACCTGCAAAGACAAGCTTCCGCTGGCATGCGCGGCCAAAACCAAGCCGTCGCCTCCAATGCACCAACGGTCAAAGTCGGGCTTTTGCTGCCATTAAGCGGCCCCCATGAAGATTTGGGGCAAGATATGCTGAAAGCCGCACAGCTTGCCTTGTTTGATATTGGTGATGTTCAATTTGAACTATTGCCACGTGATACGGAAGGCACGGCGCAACAAGCCGCCATTGCGGCACAATCGGTTTTAAATGATGGCGCGCAAATTATTTTAGGGCCTGTGTTTTCCCGCGCCGTTGCGGCCGTCAAACCCATAGCACGCCGCCAAAATGTCAACATGATCGCTTATACAACAGACTGGCAACATGGTGATGCTTCCACTTACATTATGGGCTTTTTGCCTTTTACACAGGTGCGCCGCGTTGCGGATTATGCGATTGCAAATGGCAGCCGCTCGATTGGCGTCATCATACCGGACAATGAATATGGAAATGCTGTCGAAAAAGTCTTTAGCGCCCTAAATCGTGAGTACGAACCCGGCTCTCTTCAAATCAAAACATTAAAATTCAGACCAGGCGCGCGCAATCTGCAAACATTAATTGAGGATTTCACCGATTATAAAGCCCGCACAGCTTCCATTGAGGCGCGCGAACTTGCCATTCAAACAGGCGCAAACCCGATGGATTTACCAGCCCCGCCCGTGCCTTTTGATGCGGTGATGATTGCCACAGGCGGTGAAGATGCCCGAACAATTGCCAGCGCTTTGTCATTTTACGGCCTTGACCCCCGCGCTGTGCGCAGGCTTGGCACAGGCCTTTGGGATGAGCGCGCCTTATCGAGCGAACCGGCCTTACAAGGCGGCTGGTTTGCAACATCCGAGCCTGCTCTGCGCGATGGGTTTGATATGCGCTTTCAAACGCTTTACGGCACAAAACCGCACCGCCTTTCAACGCTGGCATATGATTCAACAGCCCTCATGGCGATTTTGTCACGCAATGGCATACAAAGCACAGGACGCCCCGCTTTTGATCGCAATAGCTTGATTAACCCGAACGGGTTTGCCGGCGTTGACGGCGTCTTCCGTTTTCGTCCTGATGGCATGGTTGAGCGCGGCCTTGCGGTGCTAGAGATCACAAACGGTAATAACCGTGTGATCGACCCTGCGCGCAAGACGTTTCAGAGCCAGTCGTACTAACGAGCGTCATTATTCATCTAAATTAAAAAAAGATATTGTTAGGCTTTACGGATGTCTTCGATTTGAACAGGGGGCGCTGTTTCGTTTTCAGCGCTTTCTCTTTCAAGATGACGGCGCATTGCATCGAAAATTTTCTTGGGCACGTTAACGTCGCACGCCTCTTCCAAGCCTTTGAAGCCGGGGAATGTGTTGGCTTCACAAATTGTATAGCCTTCGGCTGTGAACAATAAATCAATACCGGCGACCTGAATATCGAGAATTTTGGCTGTCATCACCGCCATATCAATCGCGGCTTGATCGGCGACAAACTCGGTCACTGTGCCGCCCGTGCTGTAATTGGCTTTGAAACCGCCATCGCGCGCGCGGCGCTCCATCGAGGCCACAACTTCACCATCAACCACAAACACGCGGATGTCGCGCCCCTTACTGTGGGCGACAAATTGCTGGAAGATGATCTGGATGTTCGGGTTCGTCTCGCCAATCAGCTCCATCAAATCATGAAAAGCATCGGCGTTTTCAATCAGGAACACGCCGCTTCCGTTTGAGCCGAGCAAAGTTTTCACGACAACTGGAAAACCAATTGTTCTTTCAATTAGATCAATATCGACAGGAAATTTCGCCAGCATCGTTGCCGGTGTTGGCAAACCGTTTTCAGCCAAAACCTGATGAGTGTGGAGCTTGTCGGCAACCATCTCGATGGTGGAAGCTGTATTAAAAATTTTCACGCCCAAGCGCTCTAGCTGGCGAATGATTGAAAGCGAAAAATAACTGCGATCGCCATGGTGCAAATAAGGAAAACAGCAATCCGGCAAAGGTGTCGGTGTGCCATCAATCAGGATCGAGTCGCGCTCTTTATCTGTGACAAGCAAATCAAACTGGGTGGGGTTATAAATTTTGACATCAATTCCCGCTTCTGCACCTTCGGCAATAAAACGCCGCACTTCAAAGGCGAGGTCAGCGGTGGACTCAATGTCTCCACCATATATAATCCAGACTTCCATGATGATTGATTTACCTTCAGGGTTTATTACGCAAGATCACGACAATTACACGATTCAAACCTGCGTGGCAAACATCTTCGCACCTATTTTGCACTGTTCACATCCACATTTGTGTGCTGCACAAAAGAATCAAGGCCAATTTTATCAAAAACATTTGCAATTTAGATTTTATCATCGTATTTGTGTCAAACAATCAAAAACACAGACAGATCGTGAAACGACAGCCGAATACAGCGCGTTTCGTTTTTACGATAATATGGAAGAGGATTTAGCCGTGAACGCAGCACCAGACAAACAGCAAGAAATGGAAATGGGCGAAGACAAACCACAAGGACGCGTGTTTCAACCCGGTCGTCCCCGTAGTGAAAAGTCACGCAAAGCAATTCTTGATGCAACCCGCCGCCTTTTAACCCACATGCCGCTCAGCGAGCTTTCAATCGAAGCCATCGCCAAAAAAGCAAAAGTGGGCAAAACAACGATTTACCGCTGGTGGCCGAACAAAGCCTCGATTGCGATGGAAGCTTTTTTAGAACAGCCAGGCGTTCAAAATATTGTTCCCACCACAGCGACATCGTCCGACGCCGTCGTCAAACAGCTTGAAAGCCTCATCCGTCAGCTGCGCGGACAAAATGGCCGCATCATTGCCGGCATTATCGCCGAAAGCCAGTCTAACGCCGACGTTCTTGATTTGCTTTATGATAAGTTTTTAAAAGAGCGCATCTCGCCCCTTTACGAGCATCTGGAAAAAGGCATGGCAAACGGCGAATTCAGAAAAGATTTGAACACCGAGATCGCCCTCGACATGTTGGTTGGCCCTTTGTTTATGCGCGTTTTAAGCGGCGAACATGGCATCGACAATAATTTTGCCGAAAACTATCCGCGCCAAGCGCTGAACGCGCTCAGTGCCTAAGCACAATCATTAATTTTTAAAAAGCGGCATGGCCTTCACCATTGCCGCTTTTTTTATTATTTACCAACTTCCCGTGTTCTCCATACTTGTCCATGGCTCTGCGGCCTCAAGCCGCTCGCCTTTTTGCAAAAGCTCAATTGATATACCATCCGGCGAGCGGATAAACGCCATATAACCATCGCGCGGCGGGCGATTAATCGTCACGCCTTTATCCATTAATATCTGGCATGTCTTATATATGTCCGCAACGCGGTATGCCAGATGACCGAAGTTACGACCACTGTCATAGTCTTCACTTTGCCCGTTTTCATCAGGCCAGTTATATGTCAGCTCTAATAAGGGCGTTTTCAGCTTGTCAGCGCGCTCCACATCATCAGAGCCTGCCAAGAAAATCAGGGTAAAGCGGCCTTTTTCGTTTTCAACACGGCGCGTTTCGACCATACCCATCTTGCCACAATAAAAATCAAGCGACTGGTCAATGTCCTTAATACGAACCATTGTGTGTAAATACTCCACAATTCTCTCCTTTTTTATAAAATTCAGATTTTCAAATCATGCTTCATGACTTAGTGTGAATTTATGTTTGAATCAATAGACCTTACAAAAATCCAAAATCAAACCGTCGGCTGGGTTGAAAGCAATCTGCTCAGTATCGACAGCGCGGTTCAAGCGGGTTTGGTTGTCACCGCGCTGATAATCGGGCTTTTGGTGCGCAAAATTATGCTGCCCAAAATTACACCGCAAATTGATCGTTTGCCGCTTCATGCGCGGATGAAAACAATTTTGCGCAATATCGCGCGCCTTATCATGCAGCTTGTCGCCATTATCGTTCTTGTGATCGGCATCGCGATTGCGGCCTCGTTCGAGCTTGAAACAGGCTTTGCGGACGCTGTGATGGCGCTCTTTGCCGCTTGGGTCGTCATTCGTCTTGTGGTGCAGTTCATCAATAACAGTGTGGTGCGCAATTTGTTCGCGCTCACGATCTGGGTTGTCGCCGCGCTCAGCATTATGGGCGTATTAGAGCAAACCACCGCCACGCTTGATGCGGTCGGTATGGATATCGGCGAGTTTAGGCTTTCCGCGCTCAGCATTATTAAAAGTCTGGTCGGCGTGTTTATTTTGCTCTACGGCGCGCTGTTCCTCTCCAGCTTTTTAGAGCGCAAAATTCAGACCGTGCCGGGGCTAACAATTTCTTCGCGGGTTCTGATTGGCAAAGTGTTGCGTGTCACGCTGGTTGTGGTGGCGCTTGTGATCGCGATTACATCGGCGGGGATTGATCTGTCCCTGTTTGCAGTGTTCTCCGGTGCGGTTGGTTTGGGTGTTGGTTTTGGTTTGCAAAAAGGCATTTCGAATTTGTTTTCGGGCATGATGCTTTTGATGGATCAATCGATCAAGCCGGGCGATATTATCGAACTGCCGGGTGTTGGCGGCGAAAACACCTTTGGCTGGGTCGAGCATATGGGCGCGCGCTATACCGAAATCATCACGCGCGACAATAAATCATTCCTGATCCCGAACGAAGATTTCATCACCCAGCAAGTCACCAACTGGTCACACGGCAACACGATGGTGCGGATCGAGGTGAAATTCGGCGTTTCTTATCATCATGACCCGCATATGGTGAAAGAGATTGCGGAAGGCGTGGCCGCGCAGGCGCATGAGCGCATATGCAAAGATCAATCGCCCGTTTGCCATTTAACCGAGTTTGGCGATAGTAGTTTAAACTTTAAATTACGCTTTTGGATTAGAGACGCCGAAAAAGGCGTCACCAACATGCGCGGCGCGGTTATGCTGGGGCTGTGGGATGCGTTCAAAGAGCATAATATCTCCATTCCCTATCCGCACCGCGAGGTTTTCTTACATGACCCTGCCGCCATACCACGCGCGAACAAGGCCAATAAAAAAGCTGTTTCAAAGCCTAAAAAGAATAAAGACACGGCATAAATAAGCCTAAAGAAAACCCAAAGGACATAAAGATGGATATTCACGCACGCTTAAAAGAGATGGGGTATGAAATGCCTGCCTTAAACCCTGCGGTCGCTAGCTATGTACCGTTTAAAATTTCGGGCAACCATGTTTATATTTCAGGTCAAATCCCGGTGCTGAACGGCGCGATGGTTCATGCGGGAATGCTTGGAAAGAGTGTCACGCTTGAGCAAGGCCAAAAAGCAGCGCAAGCTTGCGCGCTCAATATTTTAGCCGTTGTGAACGAAGCTGTGCAAGGCGACTGGTCGCGGGTTCAATTCTGCCTCAAGCTTGGCGGCTTTGTGAATGCCGCGCCCGATTTCACAGATCACTCAAAAGTGATAAACGGCGCCTCAGACATCATGGCGGGCACGCTTGGCGAAAGCGGTAAACACACGCGCTTTGCCATCGGGGTCAGCTCACTGCCGCTTGGCTCTAGCGTTGAAGTCGATGCGATCTTTGAAATCACGCCATAAAAAAAGCGCCTATTGAAGGCGCTTTTCTTGATAATTTTTTAAAACCTGTTACGCCGCTTTGGCAAGGCTTTCTTGCGACATCGCCGCTTCGCCGTCCATCACTGCGCTCGCCGCGTGGATGACCGCGCCAATGCGCACAGCCGTTTGGATCATGTCTTTAGACAGGCCGTTATCTAGCAACTGTTTTTCATGCGCATCAATACACATGCCACAGCCATTAATGGCGGAAACCGCGAGCGACCAAAGCTCAAAATCAACTTTTTCAACGCCAGGGTTGCCAATCACATTCATTCGCAGTTTTGCGGGCATGGTTTGGTAGTCTTTATTGTGCGCGATATGAACAAAGCGGTAATAGATGTTATTCATTGCCATCACGGCGGCGGCGGCTTTGGCCGCTTCCATCGCTTCAGATGACAACACTTCCGATGCTGCCGCCTCGATTTCACGGATGACAACAGCGTTGCGCCCTGCCAGAGCAGAGGCCAACAATGTGCCCCACAACTGTTGCGGCGATAATGTTTCATCATTCACAAGCGAAGAGATGTTTAATTTAATGTCTTTTGCGTACTCAGGCATCATGTTTTTCAATGTTTCAATGCTCATAATTCACGCTCCTTTATGTATGTGTGTGTGTTGAATTTCACACAAAGCCCTTTTGAATGGGGCTTTGTGTCTATGTTTGCTTTGAAGACATTATGCAGCTTTTTTCGCGTCGTTAGCCGCTGCGCCTTGAAGGTCGATCGTGTCGCCGCCTAAAGGGCGGTTACAAGCGCATAGCTCGTCCGTTTGAAGCGCGTCCAAAATACGCAGGATTTCTTTGGGGTTACGGCCCACGCTGAGGCCATTGACGGACACATGCTGGATCATGCCGTGCGGGTCAACTACGTAAGTTGCGCGATAGGCAACGCCGCTATCTTCGCGGATGCCAAGGCCGTCAATCAAATCGCCTTGCGTGTCGGCAAACATCCACATATCAAGCGCGTTCAGCTCTGGATGCTCACGGCGCCATGCCAGTTTGCAGAACTCATTGTCTGTGCTGCCGCCTAAAAGGACGCAGTCGCGATCTTCAAATTCGCCTTTTAGCTTTGAAAACTCGACGATTTCAGTTGGGCAAATAAATGTGAAATCTTTAGGGTAGAAGAAATAGACCTTCCATTTGCCTTCAAAACTCTCATCCGTGATTTTTTCAAACGCAGATTCGCCTTTTTCTTCGTGCGCCATAAATTTTGGCTTCACGCCTGTAATTTCAAATTCGGGAAATAAATCGCCTACACCTAACATCATGTCTGTCATCCTTATTTTATCGTATTTCATTTCGTTTGCTGCTCACCAGCAAGGGTAAATTGTACCTTTTAGGCTTCAAAATCAAACGGGAATTTCCTTTACTTACTATCGAAAAAAACGATAGTGTATTATAATACCAATCGAAAAAAAGACTTTTTAATGAGCCACAAAATAACCATCAAACAGCTTGAATATTTAAAAGCCCTCGCCGCCAGCGGCTCGTTCAGCGCGGCGGCGCAGGCTTGCCATGTCACGCAATCCACCCTAAGCGGCGGCATCGCCACGCTAGAGGCGCAAATCGGCCACATTTTGGTTGACCGCACCCAGCGCAAAGCCACGCTCACCCCTATCGGCAAAACGATCTTTGAGAAGGCCGAACAAATTCTTGATCTGGCGTGTGATATTTCAGACCTTGCCGATCGCTCAGCCATCCCGTTATCAGGCCCGCTCAAAATCGGGATTATCCCGACCATCGCGCCGTTTTTGCTTCCTTCGTTGATGAAACCGCTTTGTGAAGCGTTCCCGGCATTAGCGCTGAATTTCCACGAAGGGCAAAGCGCAGAGATTGTTGATATGTGTTTGCAAGGGGAACTTGATGTGGTTTTGCTCGCACTCCCTTTTAAAATGGAGGGGCTGACGCACACCTCGTTGTTTCATGAGGATTTTTATCTGGCGGCGGCGCAGGAATGGGATACAGACATTAAAACCGCCACCTTTCAAGACCTTGAAAGCGCGCCTTTATTATTGCTTGAAGACGGGCATTGCCTGCGCGATCACGCGCTCGCGGCTTGTCGCCTGCAAAACCAGAAAAGCCGTAGTGAATTTAACGCAACCTCGCTCCCGACACTCATGCAATTTGTCAGCCAAAATTACGGCATAACGCTATTGCCGCAAATGTGTGTCGAGCATGGCGCGATGCCCGCCCATATCCGCATTATTCCGTTTAAAGCCCCCGCCCCCCAGCGCGAAATTGGGCTTGCATGGCGCAAAAACCATCTACGAAGCGATGAGTTTGAGTTGCTCGCTGCGCAAATTCGCGCCATCACCAATAAGACATCTTGAAAAACGCCGCTTGTTTGGCTTATAACATCTCCATGAGTGAAACAATCCATTACAAAGTCGCCGCGCTTTATTATTTTATCGCGCTTGACGACCTGCCCGCGTTGCAGGCCGCCACCAAAGATATCTGCGTGCGCCACAATATTTTCGGCACGATCTTAATCGCGCCCGAAGGCATCAACGGCACCATCGCCGGCGCGCCGGATGATATTGACATCATTATGGCGTACTTAGACAAAACCTACAGCATCACAAAAGGCGAAGTGAAATTCTCGCATGCTTCATCACAACCTTTTAACCGCATGAAAGTGCGCTTAAAAAAAGAAATCGTCACCTTGCGCGCCCCTGAAGCCGACCCGACCAAAATCGTTGGCCAATATGTTGACCCTGCGCAGTGGAACGAGATTGTCAGCGACCCTGAGATGGTCGTGATCGATACCCGTAATGATTACGAAACCGCCATCGGCATGTTTGCAGGCGCAATTGACCCTAAAACAGCGAACTTCACTGATTTTAAAGACTATGTCGCCAAAAATCTTGACCCTGCCAAAAATAAAAAAGTGGCGATGTATTGCACAGGCGGCATTCGATGTGAAAAGGCCTCCAGCTATATGATGGCGCAGGGTTTTGAAACTGTGTATCACCTCAAGGGCGGCATTTTAAAATATCTGGAAACCATCCCCGCCGATCAAAGCCGCTGGAACGGCAGCTGTTTTGTATTTGACGGGCGCGTGGCGGTTGACCATGGGCTTGAAGAGAGCGCGTATAATATTTGTTATGGCTGCCGCATGCCGCTCGCGCCCGAAGATTTGCGCGAGGATAGTTTTGAAAAAGGCGTTTCCTGCCGCCACTGTATTGACCAATTGACCCCTGAGCGCGCAGATGCCCTGCGGATGCGCCACGAGCAAATGAGCGCCGACTAGATTTTTTCAGCGTCTCGCACTATTCTCAATTCATGAGCGATTCACAGCACCCTATTTTATATTCCTTTCGCCGTTGCCCTTATGCGATGCGGGCGCGGATGGCGCTTTATGGCGCGGGGATTGTGTTTGAAATGCGCGATATTTTGCTGAAAAACAAGCCACAGGCGATGCTGGAAGCCTCGCCCAAAGGCACAGTGCCCGTTCTTGTGTTGCCAAGCGGCAAAGTGATTGATGAAAGCCTTGATATTATGCACTGGGCGCTTGGGCAAAAAGACCCGCATGGCTGGCACTTAAAAAGCGATGAGATCAGCGCGATGATCGCGCATAATGATGATGGCTTTAAAAAAGCGCTGGATCGCTATAAATATCCCTCCCGCTTCCCTGATGAAGACACGAGCGGAGCGCGTGATATTTGCTTTAACATATTTAAAGATTTGAATTTGCGCTTAGAAAAAGGCCGCTTTTTATGCGGCCCCTCAGCCAGCATGGCTGACATCGCAATTTTCCCTTTCATCCGCCAGTGCGCCGCCGTTGATACGGCATGGTTTGACGGGCTGCCGTTTTCGCGGCTTCAGCAATGGCTCGGGATGCTGCTTGAAACGCGCCTGTTTGCCACCATCATGACAAAATATGAGCCATGGCAAGAAGGCGATGCGCCGATTATCATTGCGCCGATGAATAGCGCAATCTAATCCAAAATCACGTTTCAGTGTTTTCCGATTGCAAGAATAAATCCCACAAATCCATTTCCTGCTCAAGCCCCTCATCGCTCGGCGGAGCCTCAGGGAATACATTATCCAAAAACTGATCGATCTCATTTTCAACAGGATCGCCCTCTTGAGGTTGAATGGGCGCAGGCTTGACCTGCATAGTCCGCCATGTTGAAGACAGTTCGGCCAAAACAATCTCTTGCTCAATCACATTCATGATTTCAGCCTCTAAAGACACAATGTCACTATAAGCGACATCAATAACCGCTTGATTACCAACATCTTGCGCTGACGGTGTCCATAAATTCAGCACGATTGCACAAAATACCACGATCATCGCCGCCGCCGCATAAGGCGCGCGGTAGGAGGCGATATGCGCCTTAAATGTGAACGGCACAATCTTTTGGCTGCTCACCTGCGCCAAAATGCGCTCTTGAAGGGCATTGAAATCAGGCGTTTCAATCTTGTCAGTATCAAGCCATGAATCCAGCGCGCGGGCTTGCTCGTATGCCTCTTTCAAATCAGTGTTCTGCGCCAAAAACGCTTCACAATCAAATGTTTCAAAACCGCTCCAGCGCGCCGTATCTGCGCCATGCATTTCCAGCATCTCTTCAAAGATTGCGCGGCTCATAACAATGTCTGTATTTTTACTCTTATCACTCATCTCGTTCACCACGATCCTTTAAATAAAGCCTGCTCGGCTTTTAATGTCTCTTGTAATGTCTTACGGGCGCGCACCAGCAAACCCTCCACGCCTTTTACGGTTGTTTCCATGATGGTGGCGGCCTCTTCATTACTATGGCCTTCAAAATGGCATAAAATAAGCGCGGCGCGCTGGCGGGCAGGCAATGTCATAACGGCTTTGCGGACGCGCTTGCTTTGGTTGTCTTCATCAAACGCCTGATCGGCCTGCGCGTCCTTGCTTTCATAATGATCGTTCAGCTCTGTCTTGGTGCCTTTTTCTTTACGCTTGAGATCAATACATAAATTATAAACCATACGATAAAACCATGTGCTAACCGCTGCGCCTTTGGTTTCATCATAAAGATGCGCTTTGTCCCATAGTTTTAGGAACGCATCCTGCACCACATCTTCGGCATCGGATTTTTGCGAATACATACGATACGCCACTGAATACGCCATCGGCGTAAAACGGCGCATCACTTCAGCAAAAGCAACATTGTCGCCTTTGACAACTCTTTTCAGCAACTCAGCATCCGGCGTTGTGCCGGATGCTGCGCTGTGCTTGTTTATTTGGCTCATAAATCACGCCTTTATAATGGGCATTTATCTGCGTTTACTCACTGCACCGTGAACGAACGGTTTCACAGGCTTTTTTACCGCCATCATCACAGCGCCCTGCGGCCTTATCACAAAACGCGGCGCGCTCTGCTTCGCTTGCGGTATCCCAGCGCTCTTCAAAACGCTTCTGAAATTCACCTTGACGCTCGGCTTGCCCTGCCTTCATTTCTTCGCGGATTTCTTTCATGCGCGCTTTGCGCTCTTCTGGCGGCAAAGATTCCAGCTCGGCTCGAACATCGTCCATTTTGGCTTTGCGCTCTTGCATTTTGGCACGCATGGCCTCTTGCTCTTCAGGCGGCAAGCCATCTATGCGCTCTTCCATTTTGGCGCGGCGTTCTTGCATATTCTGTTGTCTTTGCGCGCGCTGCTCTTGACGATTTTCGCCATACTGAACCGTGATAATATCATCGGACATTTCTATCGTATCAATTTCGGCAAACAGGCTCATCAAAGTCGGCTCTGCCGCGCATGCTTTTTGTGGCTGCGCGATCCCCAGCCCCAAACAAAAGACGGACACCGCCATAATTGTTTTCATATTCGTAATTCCTGACATTCATATCTCCTAAGTTTTCATGATTCATTTAAAATGCTATGCTGTGTTCGTTTCGATATTCTGATATACGCAAGCACGATCTTGAACCCTTCACAAAAAAAAGCAACCATCATGACCCAGAGCGCCCGCGGCGAAAGCCTTGATAAATCCACCGATAGCATGCTTGATAATAAATTATGGCTGAAAATTTTGATCGGTATGGCGCTGGGCGTCGTTGTCGGCGTCATCATTTCGCCTCAAGGGCTTGGCGTTGTGAGCGAAGATCTCGCCTTCACATTGGCATCATGGATCAAACTTCCCGGCACTATATTTCTTGGCATGATCCAGATGGTGATCGTTCCCTTAATCATTTGCTCGATTATTTTGGGGATTGCGGACGGGCATAATTTAGGCTCTATCCGCAGGCTCGGGGTTCGGATTGTTCCCTATTTTCTTATCACAACCTCCATTTCAATCGCCATCGGCATTACGCTTGTCACACTCATCAACCCCGGTTCATATATTGACGAAACCCTGTTTCAGCACGCTATGAACATGCAGGGAAACAGCGCAGACACCCCCGTAACATTTTCAGATCTCACCATCCCCGAACGGATTGCAAATCTCATTCCGGCAAACCCCGCGCAGGCGCAGCTTGATAAAAACATGCTTCAAATTGTGATCGCCTCTATTTTTGTCGGCGTGGCCTTGGCCTCCATTAATGCCAAAAACGGCAAGCCATTTCGTGATTTATGCATGTCAGGGCAAATGATTACGATGCGTATCATTAGCTGGGCGATGTTGATTGCCCCTTATGCTGTTTTTGGCTTGCTCTGTGACATTACAATCCGCATTGGGCTTGAAGCGCTTTTGAGTGTCGGGGTTTATATGCTGACGGTTTTGGGCGGTTTAATATCGATGGTGGGTGTTTATCTGGTGATAGTCATGCTGTTTGGGCGCATCTCGCCTTGGGCGTTTTTAAAACATATCCGCGCGGTTCAGCTCTTGGCTTTTTCCACATCAAGTTCTGCGGCAACCATGCCTTTTACAATCAAAGCCGCCGAAGAAAATCTCAATATCCGTGAGGATATCAGCCGCTTTGTTATTCCTTTGGGCGCAACGATTAATATGGACGGCACAGCCATGTACCAAGCCATCGCCGCTCTTTTTCTGTGCCAGATATTCGGCGTTGAATTAACGATGGCCGAAACTGTGATTTTGCTATTAACAACTGTGGGCGCTTCCATCGGCACGCCCGCAACGCCCGGTGTCGGGATTATTGTACTGGCCACTATTTTGGTCGGCATCGGCGTTCCGGCGGAAGGCATTGCCCTGATTATCGGTGTCGATCGTATCCTTGATATGTGCCGAACCACCGTCAATGTTACGGGCGATTTAACCGCCAGCATTGTCATGCAAAGGCTTTTGCCACAGAAGCCAAAAGCGCTTGAACCATCCTAAATGTTATTGTTTTTTTATAACGGCGCGATATCAAACACAACGCGGTGACCTTGCGGGCCGCCGGGCGGTAAGGCTTGCGCCCACAGCACCTGCACAGGGCGCGACATTTGCATTATCATTTTCTGCCCCCCCTGCTCACGCGGTACAACGCGGTATGAGGAGACAAGCGGCGCATTAATCATCATATCACGCGCCCCTTGCCAATCAGCATTGGGCAAATCAATCACAACAATATTTTCGTTATTATCAACATTGTAGCGAAAGGCCACTTCGTCATTGGTGTCCAGCACTAACCGCGTTTTATCCGCATGTTCGCCAAAGCGCACATTACGGACATGACGGCTAGGGATATTGGCCGCCATCGCGACAGCTTGCGGCTGATTCATTTGTTGCTGGTTTGTTGATGAGTGGGGGATAGAGGCTTGCTGATAAGCAGGCGCTTGCGCGGCCATGCTATTGGCAACATTCATGCCCTGTGGAGCAGGCGGGGCGAGATTGACAGGGTTATTCATCGCCTGCTGTTGGTTTTGTTGCTGGTTTTGCTGTTGTATCATTTTATCATGAATATTGGGATCATAGGTCGCAAAATTACCTTGCATATTATGCCCTGCCGTCACACCCGATGACACAAGCCGCCCTGCCGCCGGTTCAATATTTGTGACAGCGGCGTGCAAATCGCCTTGAGAGGAAGCAAGTTTTGTCAGCGCGGGCATAATCAAATTAATTTCGTTACGCAAATTGCTGATTTCCATTTCAAGCGCCGCAATACGCTGCGCCGAATCCGCATCAACGCCCAGCCCCTTCGGGCTGGCCATCGCATTGCTTGTTTCATTCACCCACGAACCGCCTGGCATTTGCGCGACATTAGGCGGCGGCGCTGCTTTGGACGCTTGTTGCGCCGATTGTAAACTACTGTTTTCATTGCCGGGCGGCCAGTTTTGCAACCAACCACAGCCTGACAATAAAACAAGACAACTACCCATAAGGCAAACACGGCGCAGGCTGGAAAACGAAGAAGAAACAGTCATGAGCGACCCTTTTTGAAAAAGCGCCACGCCCTTGGAAAGCAAGATCGTCAAACGCTTTATATTGATTCTTTATATCACTAAGGCTAAACGCCAAGGGCCTGTAGCGTCAATTCAGGCTTTCCAGTCCTGCCCGCCTTATCCACATGCCTTATCCACATAAGGTCTTAAAAATGCCGTGTTTTGCTTTTATTCTTGATGACCGTAAAGAAAATATTAACGTTTCATTTACTATAATGGTAGATCAAGTGTGAGAGGCGAAAGCATGACAAAGAACAAGCAAAACGCTCCGAAGAAAAAGACTGAAACGACAAAAAACAAATCAAATCAACATCATAGCCAAAAGCATGGTGATGATAACAACGACACAATTATGCAGGAAATGAAGCGTAACCTTCTGGGGGCGCTTGAGATTTCTCTGTTTATGCACATTGCGCGTGAACGTTTTGGAAATAATTTTGACGAAGCCGCGCGCTCTTTTGTTGTTCCGATTTTACTATTCCCCTTAACATTAATGGCCGTTTACATGTTCCCGCAAGATGGCGGCGTGGCCGGAAACTCGGTCAATACGATCGCCTTTATGTATAGCTTACGCATGGCCGCGATGTGGTTCTTGTTTTTTGGAACGGTCTATTTGATCGCGCGCGAGATTGACCGCAAACAATATTTTTATCAATTTATTATTGCCGCCAACTGGCTGTCTGTACCGGCGACGGTTGTCTTCATTCCCGTAGCGTGGATGCTGCTTTCAGGCACGCATAGCTGGGAACAGCTCTATCCGTTTATGGTGTGCTTGATGCTTTACACTTATGCCTTCACAGCCTTCATGGCGGTATGGGTCTTACGGGTTCCGTGGGAGCTGGGCGGTTTTATTGTCTTTATCCTGATGGCGATGGATGACAATACACTTGATATTTTACAATGGGTCGGCGGCAGAATCGCTGATTTATAACCAAAGCTTTAGATGCAAATGATCACTCCAATCAAGCTTCTATGACAGCCAAACAGTCGCGATACATCGCGGCTGTTTGCGTTTGTACGATCTCTTGTGAGAAGCGACTGAGAACCAATGCACGACTTTTATGCCCCATTCTTTCAATCATCGAGCGACTATCGGCAAGTTTTTGCATGGCCACTACAATCGCATAAGCATCATAAGCCTCAACCAGATAGCCGTTCTGGCCATTCTCAACCATATCGCGGCACCCTGGCACATTGCTCGCGATAATGGCGCAGCCGCATGAAGCGGCTTCAATCAATGATTTCGGCACGCCTTCGCCGCCATAAGACACCTGAATGGCGACATGTGTTTGCGACCACATCTGCGCCATATCGTCATGATAACCATGGAAATGCACAAGCGGGTTTTCCTCTTGCCATTTTTTCAAACGCGCTAGAGTCCAGCTTCCGGGGTTTTCTTTGTCAGGCATGCCGTATAGATGCAGATGAATTTGCGCATCCTCTTTCTTCAAAATTTTGAACGCCTGATATAATGTCTCCAGCCCCTTGATCCCGATCATACGCCCTGCATAGGCGCAATGAATGATCGGTTGCGGCGGCGGCTTGGGAATGAAGGCGTAATGATCGGTATCAACGCCTGAGCCTCGAATGATAAGGGTATGTGGCGGGCGCTTGGTGTTTTCGCGCACCTGCGTGCGTACCAGCTTCAGATTTTGTAAATATTCAAGATCATCGTTATTTTGGAATAGTACAATGTTATTTTTGCGCGATAAAACCAAGAAAAACGGCAACCATAAAGCCATGCGTAAAAACAAGGCGAGCGGCTTTTTCGCATAAAAAATATAGCCCAGCCCTGCAAACGCATGGACACAAAAAGGCACGCGCGCCAAAATCGCCGCCATGCCGCCGATTAAAATCGGTTTCATCGCTATGTGATGGACAATATCAGGTTTGATTTTCTTGTAGATTTGGCGCAATTCATTGATTTGCCCAATGGCTTTGAAGGGGTTCATATTGCGCCGTTCAAAAGAAAAAGGGATCACTTTAACGCCATGGGCTTCAATTTTGTCTTGATGGCTTTTCACGTTGGTAATCAATGAGACGCGGCAGCCCGCCTCTTGCGCGGCGCGCACCATCGGCAAACGATGGGAGTAAAAATACCAATCTTCTGTGACAACAAAAACCAGATGCGGTTTACTCATTATGATCTGTTCCTTTAGGTTGCATTCCTGATTGTCGAAGCCACAAAAAAGCACGGCGGAATCTATGCGGCCTTAGTGATAAGTAGATATGGATAAACAAACCCGCAATCCACGGGTACGTTAGCCAAAATTCTGGCACATCAAGCACGATACCACCAATCCCGATCAGCCCGCTCACAAAGAAGAATGACCACAAGATCATCGTCGCTTTGCCGACCGAAAAACCGGCCGCAATTAAATGGTGATGAAAATGGTGCAAATCAGGGGCAAACGGGTGACGACCACGAGAGACGCGGCGCGCAAATTGTCCGCAAATATCCCAAATCGGCAAAGCCAAAATCCATGCCACCGCAATCGGGGCGATCACCGGATCATCGCCTTTGGCCAGCGTGATGCTAAACCACGCCAAAGACAGCCCCAAAGCCAGACTACCTGAATCACCCATAAAAACAGACGCTTTTTTACGCCACGGCGCGCGCAAATTATAAACCAAAAACCCGCACAGCCCGCCGCACAAAATCATCAGCAACAAAAGCGGCGCAAAGGAAGATGCCAAAACGCACGCCAAAGCAAGCCACCCAAGACTGATAAGGCCAAGCCCACCAGAAAGACCGTCCAGACCATCCATCAAATTCACTGCATTCACGAGCAACACAGCCGCCGTCAGCGCGAAGGGGATAGCCATGAGATTAAGACCAAACGGGCCAAAGCCGAACAAATCACCAAGGCTGAAAAAATAGGCGTGGCCGCCGATACAAATCAGCGCGGCGGCGGTTATTTGAACAACAAACTTTACTTTGGCTGCAATTTGAAAGCGATCATCCAGCGCGCCAATGACAAGCAAAAGCGCCATGGCTGCTAAAAAGTAATATTCATTTTGTGAAGGGATGCCTGACCACAGCGCCATTGCAATAAAAAGCGGAAAAATCACCAGCCCGCCGACAAGCGGCACAGCCACGCCATGCTTTTTACGCCCGCCGGGCTGATCCAGCAAACCGATTTTGCGCGCCACAGCCGCAAAGAGCGGAATCAAAGCCGCGCTAAGGGCAAAAGCGATTAAAAAATAAACAAGAAAATCCATGTCGTGAACATTATCCGATTACAAAGACAAGCCCAACTGAAAAAATCAAATCAGGATGAGAAGCGCCCCTGCTTTTTCTGTTGTCTCAAGATAAAGCGTTGCGGCGAGAGCGCGGCGATGGTGTCGCCATAAAAAGCAGAGGGCGTCTCGCAAATGTCATCAACAATCATCATTGCCGCCCCAAGCGATGATAAAAGCCCGTGCGAGCCGTGCGCCGCCGAAATATAGAGGTCATCTTGCGCTATGCCCTCCTCATCATAGACCGCGCCGCACACAGGCACACGATCTTGCGCCGCCACCCGTAGCGCGGCGCGCGCGCCTCTCACTTCCAAAGCACTGGCAAACTGAGGCGCATGAAGCATTAAGTTGTTCAAATTATCGCGATCATCCTCTGCATCCAGATCAATATCATCGCGCCATTTTTGAAATGTTGAGCCAATAATGCACGCGCCGCTTTCATCGGCGGGCGTTGCATAGCCGCCATAGCAAAGTGCTGATTTTAAGGGCGCCACATTATTCGAAACGATACATTTCGTAATCTGGCCACGGACTGTTTCAAACGGCACCCAAGCTGTTGTTTTAAAAATAGAAATTGATTGCGCGCACGCCAATACAAGCACATCAAAAGACTCAGCTCCGACCTGCCATCCCTCTGCTGTGCGCTTAATATCCAGCACTGTTTCATGATAGCGAATATCAACATTACGGGCATAATAGGCGCATAATTCCTTTGGGCTCACCATTCCTGAATCTGGCAAATGAAGGGCATCCAGCTCAAGGGATGTGCCAGCAATTTCGGTTGCTTCTTGTGCATTCATAAGCCGCATATGATCGTGATGCCATTGCCAATTTTCAATCATTTTATCAAAGCGTTTTTGCTTTTCGGGTTTGTTTATCAGATGAAGCGCACCCATGGGACGAAAGCCGACATCTTGGGTCTGGCTTACCGCCGATAACAGGCGATAAAGCGCTGCATAGCTCGCGGTATAGAAATCCGAAACAGGTGTGCGATGCGCCATAAAACGCGGATTGTAAAGCCCGACCGGATTGCCTGATGCGCCCGCCGCCACATGCGCCGCTGTTTCAAAGATTACAGGGCTAAGCCCCTGTTTTTTTAATAAATAAGCGCATGATGTACCAGCCAGCCCGCCGCCGATGATGGCGATTTTTTGTGTCGTGTTTTTGCGCGATGGCTTATGTGCAGCGCTCTCACCGGCGACAAATGTGCCTTTAATCATGTCGCGCTTGCGGCCAAAGCCTTGTGTTTTTTCAACCTCAAATCCGTGCGCCTGAAGGCCACGCCTGACATGGCCTGCGGCAGTGAAGGATGAAAAACTTGTTTGCGCATGGCTGTTTTGTCTCATGAAAGCGTATAAATCATCGCCCCACATTTGCGGATTCTTGGCCGGCGCAAACCCATCCAAAAACCACGCATCAACACCGCCCGCAACATGAGCGCGCGCAACAAGATCGCTAACATCATCAAAAAACAGCGTGAGCGTGATGCGCGGATCAAAAAAAACTTTGTGAACGCCTGCAATTCTGTGCGGATAGCAATCAATCATTTGTTGAATATCGGAGGCGAAGGAGTCCTCCCATGGCGATAAAGCCGCCATGATCTCTGCCTTGGCGAGCGGGTATTTTTCGACAGACATAAAGTGCAAATGCATATCAGCGGGCGCGTTTTCACGGAAACACTTGATAGCAGACAAAAAGTTCAACCCCGTGCCAAAGCCGGTTTCAAAAATTGTAAAGCGTTTGGAAGCAAGTCCACAATCAGAGGTCACAGCCTTTTTCAGGCGCGCGGGCAAATCATTGCCGTTAATAAACACATGCTGTGTTTCCGCTGCGCCATCGAGCGCGGAAAAATATATATCGTCAAAGCGTTGATTATAGAGCGGGTCTTTCATATTCTATATCTAACAGTTTTTTCCATTCGGGCTTTGTCACCATAATCTCAACGCGGCAAAGCCATTCACAGGAGATTTTTATGCTACGGCCCTATCTTTACAGTTTTTTCGCCGCGCTCATCTTGCTCGGGTTTAGCACTTTCCCTGCCCATGCACAATTCGGAACAGGCGCAGACCCCGAAACAGATTTTAAAATTACCGTCAAATCGCGCGATGCCAAATTTATCGGCACATCTATGGGCGGGGCGCGCGTCAGCATCATTGATCGCCGCACAGGATATATCATCATTCAAGGCATCACAAATGGCGGCACAGGCGACACAGCCCTGATTATGAAAGACACCCACAGCAGAGACGAAGCGCTGTGGTCGGAAGGCGCGGCGGATTTTGAGTTCTCGCTTGAATTATGGGAGCCGACCCCTGTTACCGTGACAGCCGAAGGTCCGCTGGCGCAAGGCCAAAGCCTTGCCAAAGTCAGCGAAGACATGGTTTTAATTCCGGGGCGCGATTATGTTTCGGGTAACGGTATTATGCTGGAAATTCCCGGCTTTGCGGTTGATGTTCTCAGCCCGCGCGCGCATTTAAACATTACACATGACCCGCAAACGCCCGTGATCGTTCAGGCCAATATTGTGAAAATGTGCGGCTGTCATATCAGCGAAGATGGCCCGTGGCCTGCCGCGCGCTATGAAGTGAGCGCGCACATATATAAAGACAATATATTGGTGGCAGAAATGCCGCTTGAATATATGAATGAGCCGTCTTTATATCAAAAGAATATCAAAATCCCGATCCCCGGCACGTATCGCGTGATTGTGACCGCGTTTGATTCCCTCACCAAAGAAGGCGGCATGGACACGACCAGCTTCATTTTAACGCCCGCCTCTGCGAACACGCCCGCCCCCACGCCCACAGAACAAAATTAAGAGACACATTAAAAGGACAGTATAAACATGACAAATCCATTACTTGAAAAATCAGTCGTTAAAAATCAAGCCCCCGCTTTTGATACGGTTAAAACCAGCCATTATTTGCCAGCCCTTGACCATGCGATTGCTCAGGCGCACGAGAATTTGAAAGCCATTAAGGATTCAAAAGACACCCCTGATTTTGAAAACACCATCGTGGCGCTCGATCATGCGGCGGAGCGTTTGGGCGATGTGACATCTGTCTTTTATAATTTGCTCTCAACGACAGGCGGAGACGAGATGCATGCGCTCGCCGAAAAAATCGGGCCGATTTCGTCCAATTTTTCAAATGATGTTTCGCACGATCCGCTTTTGTTTCAAAAGGTCAAAGCTGTTTACGAGGCGCGCGAGAGCCTGAACTTAAACGAAGAGCAGTCACAGCTTTTGGAAGACACCTATATCGGGTTTGTGCGCGGCGGCGCGATGCTGGATGATGCCGGAAAACAAAGGCTGCGCGAAATCAGCGAGCGTCAATCTGTTTTAACGCCGCTTTACATGAACAATTCAAAAAAATCAGCAGAAGCGTTTACGCTTTATGTTGAAGATGAAAGCGATCTAGCGGGCTTGCCAGACAATGCCAAAGAAGCCGCCAAGCACGCCGCACAGGAAAAAGGCCATGAAGGGAAATATCTGTTCACGCTTGATATGCCGAGCTATCTGCCGCTTTTACAATATGCCGACAAGCGCGAATTGCGCGAAACAATCTGGCGCGCTTATAACGATCAAGCCTTTGGCGGAGAGTATGACAATTGCGACGCTGTGCTTGAGATTGTGAATTTGCGCCATGAGCGCGCTCATTTAATGGGCTATGACACACATGCTGATTTCGTGCTGGAGCGCCGCATGGCCAAAACGCCCGAAGGCGTATTTGCGTTTTTAGAGACGCTCAAAGGCCCTTATAAAGAGGCCGCGCAAAACGATTACGATCAATTAAAAGCATTCGCCTCCGAAATGGGCGGACCGCAAGATTTAAAACAGTGGGATGTTACCTATTATAGCGAGAAGCTACGCCAAAAATTATTTGATTTTTCAGATGAAGATTTCCGCCCTTACTTCCCGCTGGAAAGCACAACAGACGGCGTGTTTGACCATTTTAGCCAATTGTTCGGCGTGACCTTCAAGGCCAGCGATGAGTATCAGCTATGGCATAAGGATGTAAAAGCCTTTGATGTTTTTGAAACAGACAGCGATCGCTTTTTAGGCACGTTATTCGCCGATTTTTTCCCGCGCGAGGGCAAGCGCAGCGGCGCTTGGAAATCCAGCTTTCGCGACCAAGGGATTTATCGCGGTAAAGTCGAGCGTCCCGTGATTACGATTGTATGCAACTTTACCAAGCCAACGCCTGATACGCCCGCGCTTTTGACGCATTACGAATTCCAGACATTCTTGCATGAAATGGGGCACGCCATGCACGCGATGTTGTCCGATGTCACTTATCGCTCGCTTGCGGGCACGAATGTGCTTTGGGATTTTGTCGAGCTTCCCTCGCAAATTCAAGAGAACTGGGGCTACACCAAAGACATGCTGGATAATTTCGCGCGTCACTACCAAACAAACGAGCCGATCCCGCAGGCGCTGATTCAAAAATTAAATGATGCGAAAAACTACATGGTGGGCTGGGGCGGTTTGCGCCAAATTGGTCTGGCGATGCTCGATATGGCGTGGCACACACACACAGAACCCGCAAAAATAAAAGACGTGGCGGGCTTTGAAGACGATGTTTTAAAAGATGTCACCTTCTTTCCGCGTGAAGCGGGCCCGATGTCTACGCATTTTGGGCATATATTTGCAGGGGGCTATGCCGCGGGTTATTACAGCTATAAATGGGCTGAAGTGCTGGATGCGGACGCGTTCGAGATGTTTGTTGAAAACGGTTTATACGACAAAAAAACCGCCACAAAATATAAAGAGGCGATTTTGTCCAAAGGCGGCACAGCCGACCCTTCCCTTTTATATCGCAATTTCAGAGGACGCGATGCTGACCCGCACGCGCTTTTGCGCCGCGAAGGGCTGGACGGTAAAAAGAAAAAAGCGGCTTAATGTAAGGCATAAAAAAGGGGCCGTCTGTTAAAGACGACCCCACATCTCAATATTACTTTGTGTGTGTGGGGACCGATTAAAAATCGGCTGGAAGCAATATATGATGATGCGAGGCCGAACATAGTGTAATCGCATGCGTTATGTCAAACTTTAAATATAATATTTTTCACCTTTTCGTATATTGGCCTGCCGCCTGCCTAATGTATTCATATATAACGTCTAAAAAAATTGACCTTTTCAGATAGAGACTGCTATAAGCAAGTGAATATGAAAAAGGATATTTATGATTTCTCGCGAGCAAATAAAAGCCGGACGCGCCATGCTTGATTGGAGCCAAAAAGCATTGGCCGAGCATTGCGACACTGTGTCCGAGCCGACAATTAAGCTGATTGAAACGGGCAAGATCAACTCAACGCCTGAAACACTCGGCGCCCTTCAAAAAACGCTTGAAGATCACGGCCTTGAGTTTATGCCGCAAAAAGGCGTGCGCTTTCGCAACGATCTTTTGACCATTATAGACGGCCGCAAAGATGAGAACGTTTTTTTGCGCCTTTTAGATGATATTTATTATGATGCCAAAGCGGGCTTGCAGGAAGTGTTGTGGAGCTTTGTCGACGAAGCACTCTCCCCGCCTGATGTGATTGAGCGTGAAAATATGATCCGCAATGCAGGCGTGCGTTATCGTTCGCTTATTCGTCATAGTACAACAACGACACTGCATGATGCATCCGAATATCGTAAATTGCCCGAAGGTCTGTTTCTCAATAATTTAACCGCCGTATACGGTCATAAATTTGCAACCGTTGTGAACAAACCTGGCACAAGTGACGTTGATAAAATCATCATCATCAAAAATCACTCGATTGCAGAAATGAAACGCACTGAATTTGATATTATCTGGCATTACGGCGCGGTGGTATCGTGAACTTTATTCAGCCGCTCAAAAACAGGCCACAGGCCGCCAATGATATGTTCATGCGCACAGATTGGCAGAATTATAACACAGCCTGTTTGGATATTTCGCTTCATAACCGCTATCAAGAGGGCGTGTATCTTGCTGGCGCTTTTGAGTGGGTCAGCAAGCGCTTTGATAAGTGCCTGATAAATTTTGGCGATACGCTCCATCGTCATAATCTTAGCTATGTCTGCGGTAGCGTGCAAAAAGCCCATGAGAAAGCCCGCGCACTCGGCGATCAGTGGATTGAAGATAATATTGATTGCTTCCAGCATCTTCAAATTCCGTATTGTTTTATACGCGGTGATGACTGGCTTATTGACCCTGATTTTGAGGCAACTCATCACGCATTATGGGCGTTTTATAGGGAAGATAAAGGGCTACAAGCCAGCATTGAAAGCGATGTTCATGGCTTTGTAAGCCGCGCGGATCAAAGCATTGAAATTTCTGACATGCGCAAAGCTTCCACTGCTTACTTAATAGAAGAAACCGCCACCGATATTTTGCTCGGAGAACGCGGCGGCGTGGCGCATTTATACCCTGCCGATCGCCATCAATGCTATTATTACCTCATCAAAAACACCCATCGCCTGCCCTCTGGCTTGCGCGGGCTTGAAAAGAGTGCGTTCAAACGCCTCTCCCCTTCCAAAATCAGCCTTAAAACGCGTGTGGCAAAAAAAGCCTAAGCCTTCAATGAAACCATATTTTCTTTTAGGCCGCACTGGTCTACACTCACTAATCTGTAAATAGCATTTTAAAGGAGATGACATATGTCCGCATCAGAACTGGATGGTCAGTATCGCGTCAGTACCGTCAGCAATTATGATGGCCCTTTGGAGCGCAAAAGTGATGGTGTGACAGACATTACGAACAGTCAGACATATCGCGTTGATGATAACAACGTGAAATGGACAAGCACTTTTGAAATTGTGAGCGAAAATCAGGTTAAAATGACCTCTGTTGCCGACCCGACGGATGCTGTGAGCAGCTTTGCGCTCAACCGTCCAGACGGCTCGCCGACGCGCAACCCCGTCACCTATGAATCTATTTTGAAATATGCCCGCAAAGGCGAACAAATTCAGCTTTCAGGCCAAATTGAATATGGAGATGAAATCATCTTTGTGACGATGCGAAAAGTTATTGAATGAACCCGCAAAAACAAAAAGACCGCCGCGTTGTCTTTGTTCTGCCAGCTTTAACGGCGGGCGGTGCCGAGCGCGTGTTGATCTCGCTGATGAACGGGCTTGATCGTGATCTTTATACACCTGCGATTATCTCTGTGTCTGATAAAGGGTCGCTTGGGCCTCTTATTGCCTCTGACATACCGTTTCACTGCCTGCATTCAAGCTTTAAAACATGTCTGCCGCTTTTGTATAAAAAACTAAAATTATTAAAGCCAGACATCGTTGTTTCAACCATGGCGCATATGAATTTTGCGCTTTTGGCTTTGAAGCCTCTTTTTCCAAAAACAAAATTCATAGTCCGCGAAGCCATTACGCCTTCATATTTTTGGATGAATGATAAAAAATATCGCAAACCGATCATGGCATTCTTGTATCGCACATTATATGCCAAGGCGGATCGCGTTTTGGCGCCTGCCAATTTGATTTTGCAGGAGCTGACATTAAGCGGCGTGCCGGAAAAAAATCAAATGGTTTTGCCCAACCCTGTTGAAGAAAACTATACGCGCGCTGCTGTAAAACTGCCGCCGCGCAAAAACAAAAAGACCGTACAGTTCATTTCAGCGGGGCGCTTACATGCGCAAAAAAATTATGAGGGCTTGATTGAGGCGCTCGCGCAATCATCGCTTGAGAATTGGCACCTCACAATTCTGGGCGAAGGTGACCAGCGCAAAAAGCTAGAAGATTTGGTTGCCCTACGCGGGCTAAAAGATAACATCTCTTTACCCGGACATTATGAAACGCCATGGCCGATGATTGCGGGGTGTGATGCGTTTGTTTTGCCCTCGCTTTATGAAGGCTTGCCAAATGTGGTGCTGGAGTCCCTTTCTTGCGGAACGCCAGTGATCGCGATGCACAGCGCAGGCGGCATTCATGAAATTGCGGCGCATGTTCCTTATCAATCTTTAAAAATTGCCGATCATCTGGATGATTTTATCGATCATATGAAAGATGTGAAACCAGCGCCGACAACAAAGCTGCGCGCTTCACTCTTACCTGAGCGCTATAAAAAAGAAGTCATTCATGCGCAGTTCGGCAAAATTTTAAATCAGGTTGATTTTGATTATACGGCTTAATTCACATCAAGACGCGATTTCAAGCGCGCGCCGGCAAAAGCGCCGGAAGCACTTCTAAAATCAAAGCGCGTGTAATATCGCACCCTTGAAGGGTCGGGTTGTACTCCGCGATTTCGATCAAGTCAGGCTTCACCTCTTTCACAAGTTTGGCGAGTAACGGAAGCATCTCTTTTTGGCGCAAACCGCCATCAACAGGCGTGCCAACTGATGGCGCGTCCTGCGGGTCAAACGCATCTAAATCCAGCGATAGCGCGACTGCATCCGTGCCATTTGCCGCAATCTTGGCGGCTTTGTCCATGATGGCCGCCAGCCCTTCACGCTCAATATCCATCATGGTGAAAGCATTGATATTATATTCAGCAATAAAGTCTTTTTCCCCCGCATCAACATCGCGCAGGCCGATATAAACAATATGGCGCGGGTCAATAGAAGGGCGCGCTCCGTTCAAAGCGACCACATCCGCATCCCCCAGCCCCGACAGTGCCGCCAGTGGCATGCCGTGTAAATTTCCTGAAGGAGATGTTAGCGGGGTGTTAAAATCGGCGTGTGCGTCAATCCAGATAACGCCTGTTTTACCATGCGCATTTTTTTGTTGCGCCAGCGCTGAAATCGACCCCAGCGCCATCGCATGATCGCCGCCAAATGTAACTGGCAATGCGCCCTGCTCTAACACATCGATAACCGCTTGGCGCAGTTGCGCGCAGTGCCACAACACGCCTTCTTTTTTATCCTCTGCGGACAGGGATGATCTATTTTTGTGGGCGCGTTCGCCCCAAGGCGATTGGTAAAGTTCGCGCGGATCAATATACCAAGATGCGCTTTGCCCTAATGCCTCAAGGGCAGACACAATGTCATGCTCATACAAATCAAGCGCCGCCATCTCTGAGCCGCGCGTGCGACCACCAAGACTACAGACATAGGGTATGAGTTTGATTTCTTTCATGACAACAGCGTAGTCGCGGCGACATGAATTGGCAATTTAGATTTTGAAATTATTAACAAAGCGACAGTACAAAACCCATCGTGAGAGATTACATATCCATTCCGCTGCTCATTTCGGGCTTGGGCGCTTGTGGCTGTAACTCTGGCGTGCTCGGTGTAGGCGTCGCGACATTCAGGCCGACAGCGGCAACATTTTCGTTAAACGTCCCGTTCAAGCCTTGCGACGCTGGCGCATCAACCTGCATGCCGCCTTCTTCAAGCTGTGACTGGATCATGCGCTCGTTTAAGCCCATATTGCCGTCCGATGACATTAATGTCACTTCTGAGCTGTCCATAACTTGTTGTATAGCCATTCCTGCAACGAGTAATCCTGACATTAGACAGACCTCCGAATTTCAACATAAGCGACATTTGTGATATTTGCGGGAAGCGCTTCGGCAATATCGTGTTCGACAAGACCGATTTGGGTATTATTGGCAAAGCGTTCAAACAGATCGCCGCCCGGATAATCAATGGCTGCAATCTCATCATACCCCGCCTTGAAGCGGATGTTTTTATCGCACACAGACACTGTATATGTCTCGGCATGCGGCAGATTGCCGGGGATGACGATTATAATCGAGTGGCCTGCGCCCAGTAGAAAATTGCATTTATTAAACATTGTTTTTTTCCTTCACACACCATCATATTATATCACAAACAATAAAGTTTTATGAAAAATAAAACGAATTTGTGTAAAATTGTATCTATCACAGCGCGTTCGGCTGTAAATGGCATCATATCAACATAGTTTAGAATCATCTATAATGAAGCTAGACTGTCTCATAAGACCCATCCTATCGCGAGACGGTCACGAGAATCATCATAAGGATAATCATCATGTTTTTTTTGGTTTTTAAACTGTCCGTTTCAGCGTGCTTGATTGCCTTTGCATCATGGCTTTCGGGCAAGCGCCCGGAGCTTGCAGGCTTTATTGTTGCGTTGCCGCTTATGACATTGCTGGTGTTGCCGTTTTCACAGCTTGAATTTCAAAACACTGACAACAGCGTCAAATTTGCACAAAGCATCTTTGTCGCCATCCCGCTCAGCATGACATTCTTTTTGCCGTTTTTGCTTGCGGGGAAGTTACAGCTCGGTTTTTGGGGGCTATATGGCAGCGGCCTTTTGTGTTTGATCGCCGCTTTCTTTTTGCACAGATGGTTGCTGTCGCTGTTTTAAAAAAGCGATCATGTATAGATTAAACCCGTAAACCAGCACAATCAAACCCACAAACCAGCTTTGCCATAGCCCATAGGAAAAGGCCGCAATCACCAGCAAAAAGACTGTGCTTGCCAGCGCGATGCGCGCGGCCGCAAAAGGAAGCGCTTTTACCACGATCAAAACACGCGTTAAAAACGCCCCGCCCAATAAAGCGCCGATAACGCCAAATTCGATCCATAGCTGCACTGCAAAATTATGAGGGTGAAGCTCGGTCACGCTTTGCCGGTAAATTTGCGCCGTATCAAACGCTTCAACAGATCGCGTTGCCTCAATCCCAAAACCATAGAACGCGTTTTGAAGCGCAAAACGCGAAACAGCGTCCCATATTTCAAGACGCTCGCCACCATAGCCTTGATTGCCGCCGATAATAGGAAAACTATTCACGGTATCAGCAAAATTTACGAATAAATAAGAGGCTAGATAAGGTGCAATCAAAATCATGACGAACAAAAGAACCATAGAGCCGCGCCACACGATGTTTGAACGATAAGGAAAGAGATAATAAACCAGCATAGCCAAGACAAGCCCAACCAGCATGGATTGGCTATCCCCCCATAAAACCAGCGGCAAACAACATAACGGCAACACAGCCGCCAAGAGCTTTTGTTTCATCCCATATAAAAGACCGATCGCAATGAAGATAAGACCTGTAAGGGCAATGACGGAGCGATTTAAACGTGAAGAAGAAACAGGATCCAAAGCCCCTAGCCCGTTGAGAAGGCGATAGACGACGTAATCAAACTTTATTTCAACGCCCAGCGCTGCAACCAAAACAAACACCAAGCCACAAAAGCCAAATAAGAGCTGAGATGGCACCTCAAATTTTATCGTATTAAGATGAGACAAAGCCGCAATTAATAAGAGCGAAGGCCCTAAAATAACAGCCAGCTTGACAGCGCGCTCGGTTGAAACCTCTTGGTCAATCGCCCAAAGCGCACTGACCGCCGCTAGGCTAACAATGCCGCCGCACCATAAGAGCAGTTCATGCGGAATGCGCGGCCAGCGCCCTGTCATCAGGCGCGCAAGCGTAAACAACACCAGACCCGCAATACCGGGCCAAAATGCTAAAAAGCGCGGCGACACATAGGCCACCACGGGCGTTAAAAGCAAAACCATCACGATGATTGTGCCATAAGAAACAGGCTTGAAAACGGCTTTTCTCCTCGCTCAATTATATATTTTATTGGTTATATCGCTATGACAATGACTTGTCTTTCTTTTCTTTACATCGTTACAAGCTCCCGTCTTGATGAGATAAGATTTGAACCTGCTGCGCTCCTGTGGCTGCCGGAGTGTGGCTGGCGTTTTTGGCTATTCCAACACGATCTCCGTTCATATAAGTGGCAGCGCTCTGTTGCGCGGCAGGTTCAAAAAGGGTGAGATCAATACCAAAAAGATACGGATCATCAGAAGAAACCGTCACCGTTTGCGGCGGGACGTTGACTTTGTAAACAGGGTCAGCGCGCACGGTATACGTGCCGGGAACAACAAATTCGAAAGCAAAATAACCATCAAAGGCGCTTTGTGAAACCATTACAATATTGCCATTACCATCAACAAGCTGAACATCCATACCCTGCACAGGGAAATCATCGCGCGCGCGCCAAACCGTGCCGTCAATTGAGCCTGTTTCGATGACAGGAAAATCAAAGGCGGGCATACTGCCGCGCAGACCATAGGTTTGAAAGCCTCTGGACGCGCTTTTTAAGTAAGGATCTTCTAGTGAGCGCTCATCAAGGGTCACATCAGACAAACGGTTTTGCGGCAAAGACGCTGTCATAAAGCCGTCACTATCTGTCTTCTCCCGCGAGCGAGAGCGACCGATATTCAGACCTGCATTTTCAATCGGCTCGTCCCCTTCACTAAAGACACCGTCATTATCACGATCCAAAAAGATGCGACCACGAACAGGGGCTAAATTGCGTTTGCTTTCACTTGAAAGAACATAGGAGCGATCGGGCGTATAAGGGTGCACCATCTCACTTTTTTCCATTGAAATTCCCGCTAAGTACTTGAACGGAAACGATAATTTTGGTGTTCCATACATGCCATTTTGCCCATATCTGAGGGGCTCAGAAAAGACTAATCTGAGCACTGTCTGACGCATGACGAAGTCACCATTTTTGTATAGATTCCAAGGCTTTGACAGGAATTTTAGGGTGAGTTCAATACACTCCTCCAGCCGTCCCTTGATTGGCGTTGTGGTCTCGAAGCGCTCAAGCAAAACCATTTTGTGCTTTTCCAGCTTGTCGATCCGCGCTTCATAAGCACCAACCACCGAAGCGCTGTTCGCATCGACGATCCTATCCAGCAGGCCTTCGATCTGACGATCCACTTCCTTGAGCTTCTTTTGGAACTCACCCTTTTCGTTCTGCGCCGTTGCAAGGCGCATATCCCAAGCATCGCACAACATCGCCTTAGCAACTTCGAACAGGCCGCTTGTTGGCTGCAAACCCTGCAAGATTTCAGCAAAACCTTCTTCCATCTTGGCACGCGGCACTGACTTGCTCTTAGCCTCACAGCCCCGTGTCTCGCAGCGATAATAGGCATAGTGGCGATACTTTCCCTTCGACCACGCCGCCGTCATGGCATTGCCGCAGCAATCGCAAGCAACAAAACCACGCAAAGGAAAATCCACGTCAAAGTCGGCACGGGCAGCAGGACGACGCTTGCGGCCTTCAAGATGCTCCATTATCAGCTGGTGCGTTTCAAAGCTAATAAGGCCCTCATGTTGACCTTTACGCACATTGATGCCCCATGTCGGGGCCTCAATATATCCAGCATAAACCACTTTTCTCAAAAGGCGGCTGACCGTCATCGGTCGCAGCGTCCCGTCTTTCTTGTCTTTAGGAAAGTGAGGGTTGCGCTCCAAGAATCTTTGCACTTCAGCCTGAGAGGCAAATCGACCTAGGGCGAAGCCTTCAAGCGCATCGCGCACAATAGGGGCAAGCACTTCGTCAGGGACAAGCACTTTTCCGCCGCTTGATGAAGCGTTGATATAACGATAGCCGACAGGTGCGCGAAAAACCCAATAGCCGTTTTCAATGCGCGCCTTCATTTTTTGGACAACTTGACGGCGGTTTTGCTCCCGCTCAAGCTCTCCTTGTGCCGCGATAATTGTTTCGATGAATTTGCCTTCAGGCGTGTCCTCAATGCGAAAATTAAGGCATTCGATCACTGCGCCCCGCGTCACAAACTCGCGGCGCAGCTTCAAATGAAATTCAGTATCGCGCGCAAACCGTTTGAGATCATCAAAGATGACCACGTACGGCTTGTTCTTTTGCGCATCGATGTAGCTGAGCAGTGCCACCATGCCAGGGCGGTTTATAAAGTCGCCGCCGCCACTGACATCGTCAGGGAAAACAGCTTCAACTTCGTAGCCCTTCTCTTCAGCGTAAGCGCGGCAGCGTTGCTCTTGGCTTTCAAGACCGCTGCCCTCAACGCGTTGTTTCGTCGAAGAAACACGGCAATAGATCAGGGCGCGCGGTATTTCAGCACTCTTTTTGTATTGGTCTTTCATCTTACCTCCAGCCAAGCTTTATGGGCTGATATCGTTAGGTTTCTTGCCATTTTCTTGATCGTCGCAGCTTACCACATCAAATTCAGATTTGGCAGTCTTACTGTCATAATCGGCCTCTTCTCCACACACCGCTTGCAGCGGGTGGACGCCAAAGCCGAGATCGACAAAGGACACGATGATGGACCAGAGGGCTTGCAGGAACTCTTCCTTCTGCGCCTCGGTCATATCAGCGCCGTCAAGGAATGCCTGATATTTTTCGACATCGACAGTTAATGTTGGTTTTGGGGGTGCGTGGGTTGCTTCGAAAGCATCGCCGCGCTCAGTTGTGTTAAAATCATCTTTCATTTTCTTGCTCCACTCTGGAGATGAATACTTCTTAATACCCATCTTTATTTTAGCACATATTGGGAAAAACCCACAAATTCTGCGGGTTAGAAGGGTATTTCGTCATCAAGATCAGCCCCAAGAGGCCGATTGTTTTTTCTCCATTCCTTGATCTGTTCGAGATCACTCGGAGCCTCTTCCAATGCTTCGTGATTCAGAATTTCCAGCAAGACATCGATTGAGTCCTCTATTCGGTCGATGGCATAGGCCAGCATGTTTGCAGCGAACGCTTCACGGTCTTCCTGCGATGCCTGTTCAGCCAGAAGCTCCAGCTTGGGGCCGTAGATTTCCCCGAGGTCGAGCGTGTAAAAATATTCGCTCATTGCGTTGTCCTTCCGATCAGCATGTTAAAATCCAGCGGCAAAAAGCCGATGAGGTGACAGTGTTCGCCGCGCTCAGGCCAGATCACACGGCGTCCTTGGACCCCGAAATACTCGCACCACACCGCCTCTTGGCATGAGCCAGAGCCCCAGACGGCGTGCCTGCACTGGTAATCCCAGCCCAGATGCGGCGTGCCGATCACCAGCACGAAGCCAACAAAGCCTGCGAGCACGGACGTTTTGGGCCGCAGCAGCGCGGCGCGTCCTGCTTTGCGCAGCGCCCGGCGCAGGCGCGTGATCAGCCCTTCAGGCGGTCTTGGCGGCTTGCCGCCCAAGACTTCGACTTTCAACTTGGTCATATCGCTTCTCTTTCTTTGTTTGTTTCGGTGGCGGTGTAGCGAAGCACCACGCGCGGATTTTCATTCGGATAGTCGCCTTCAACGGGGTTGATCGCGGCCCAGCCGCGCCAAGGCGCGACGAACCAGAAGGGGATGCGTTGCCCGAGGATCGGGCCGACGCCTTTGACCGACAAAATTTGCTGGCCTTGGCCGAGCTGCATAATCTCTTCAGCCCGCATAAGCGGCTGGCCAGACTCGGCCAGGCTTTCGCCGATATCGTCAGTGTCGAAGCGCCCCAGATTATGGTTCTTGGTCTTGACCGTTTTTTGACCGAGCGCCTTTGACAGCGATTGCGCCAGCTCATCGCTGTTGACCGCAAAGTATTGTCTGACCTCAGCCTGCGACTGGATCGTCTTGGCGGTATGCGGCCCATACAGGCGCACGATCTCCGCCATTTCCTGAACGATCATCCAGACGCGCACGCCAAGGCCTGGCAACACGGTCAGGCTTTCCGCCAGACCCGAGAGCTTGCCAAGGTTGGCAAACTCATCAAGCATGAACAGCACTTCGCCTTTCTTGGGCGAGCGGGCGACCGCCGTGATCGCCTGATTGACGATCAGCCCGAGGGCCGCGCCGTGCGAGGCAATGCGGTCAGGCGGAAACGCCAGATACAGGCTGACATTGCCGCTTTTGAGATCGCTAAGGGCGATATCAGACGCGCTGACCGCATCGGCCAGATAACCGCCAGGCTCAAAAATCGAAACTTGCTGGACAGCCCCCGTGCGGAAATCTCCGAACATATCGGGGTTGTCGTTCATCTGGTGCGCAAGATCATCGCCCAGATCAGCAAGGATTCCACCAAGCTCTTCGCTCTTGCGCATGGCCTTCACCGCGCGCTCAAGGCGCAGCGGGTTTGCAATGACCCGCCACATCTCTGGCAGCGTGCAGAGCTTGGGCGCACAAAGCGCAAGATAGAGAAGCACAGCGCGCATGATCCCGCGCGAGCCTTCGCGAAAATATCTGTTCTTCGCGTCTTCAGGCTCAGGGAAAAGCTGCATGACAATGGCCGCAACCTCATCGGTCAAGCCGCGCTGCAAAGCGGGATCAGCGGCGAGCGCGATGATGTTCTCCAGCGGATTGATCCGCTGTTGTGGCAAGCCGTGCAAACCCCACGGGTTGAATACGGCCACATCTTGGCCAAACCGTTCGCGGCGATGCTGCGCCGTCACGGCGGCAAGCTCGCCCTTGGGATCAGTGACAATGACCGAGCCCTGATAGTGCAGCAAGTTCGGGATGACGAAGCCGATGCCTTTGCCCTGACGCGCGGGCGCACAGGTTAAAAGGTGGGCTTTGCCGTTGTAGAATAACGGCTGGCCATCGAGCAGGCCAATATAGAGACCTTGCGGGTTCAGCAGGCCAGCGGCCTCACATTCTTCAAGCGTGGCGAATGCCGCCTCGCCAAATGTGCCAGTCGTCTTTCCAGCCTCTTTGCGCCGCTCACCCATGACCCATGCACGGTATGAACCGACAGCGCCCGCAACGGTGGCATAAACACCCATCGCTGCGAATATGCCGCTGTAAAAATCATCGACCGCACTTGGCGTGATGCCCGTCCATTCAGGCCAATAGCTGGCCAGCGCATAAAGCGAAACGCCAAGCAACATAGTTGCTTTGGGCGATCCTTCGTTCGGTCTTTGGTTTCCAGACATATCGTGTTCCATCCATTGACTTGAGACGCAGCAAAGCGTCGTCTTGCCTTCTGAAAAAACACATAGTCACGATCTTGCATTTTGGCCTGGACACAAGCTGGACACGC
>Ga0307934_1000109_pt1 | contig 65564 bp, 63 predicted proteins | sample OrgLakmetageno90_FD_201838 | JGI IMG/M metagenome (GOLD analysis project Ga0307934, IMG submission 201838) | Saline water microbial communities from Organic Lake, Antarctica - #90 | ecosystem: Environmental > Aquatic > Non-marine Saline and Alkaline > Saline | place: Antarctica: Organic Lake...
TCCAAAGTTGCCCATTTACTTCAAAGTTAGTTTCGTTATCTGATTTCAGACTTCGGGTTTCAGCGTTATATCATTTTTTCTTTAAGAATGTATAGCTAAATTGTCAGAAGTCTCTTGTAAAAAAATCTTTATTACAGGCGTAAACAGGATGTAAACTGACTATTTTTTTCATAGGTTACGTGTAAATAAGTGATAAAATTTTGTTTAGAGTATTACTCAAATTTGAATTTATAATTATTGTTCAATGAGTTCTTTTTGCTATATTTTCGACTTCTTTATTTTGATTATCAATTTCATTAATGGTTAGTTCGTTTTTTCTCTTTGCTATTGTTTTTGACGAGGCAGTTAAACTAATTATTGTTGATTTCGGAATACAAAAATATAGAAATTTTAATTTTGTAAATATTTTTTTCTGCTTTTGATTTAATCATAATGGATATCTATCATATCTATCAACTAACACAGTATTTCATACAAATATTTCTCTTATTATTTTACTATAAACAATTAAGTATTTTATATAGAGAAGTATAAATTTACCAATAATCTGGTATGTTTTTCTTTTCTTATAATTGATTTTTAGATCTCTATAGTATGTATTTAAAAATCATAGATAAAAGATTGAATATCAAAAATTTTCTTCAAGCTGCTTAATTATTGTGCTTTTGCCGACTCAGTCTGCTCAAAGAAAGACTAATACTTTTCATCAAAAGAATTTATTTTTTACTTCATGTACTCTTGTTACATAATATGAAATAATATATTTTATATATAACGTAGAAAATAATATGGAAGCTTTTCTTCATAGAAATTTAATTACATCTCAATTATTCAGATTAGACTTAAAGATATCTTGTTTTAAAATTGAGTTTATGTCGGTAGTATTTATTTTTATTGTTTGATAGAACTTATATTTTCATTTTTTAAAATTTAATAAGTACCTGATACTGTTTATTTCAGAACGATACTTTTCTGGCTCATATAGCCGTTTATCTTGTATTTCATCTTTTATTGAGATAGGAAAGAAGAAGTTAATCTCAGTATCTAAACTATGTATAATATCTATAAACCGTAATTTTTTAGACTCATCAAAGTAAAAGCAATGTGTTCTTCATTTTTGTGGTTTGGTTAATATGAATCATATACTTCTTAATTCATCTGTAAAAGGTTGCATTGTGTTTTCTTCAATATATACATCAATATCTCAATGACCAGATTTGACTAATCTATCATCCTTCCAATATGCTCATCTCAAGAGTAGAACATTGTGGTTTTTTAAAACATTTTCAACTAAACACATAGAATATTTTATAGAATATAAAGTGATATGTATAAAATATTATTGATATGAGACTATTGATATATAATTTATTATTTGTGTAATAAATTATTTGTTTAACCATAAGCTGATTATATACTTTATGTAATTTTTTATAATTTATACTTTGTCAGACAATGTTTTCATATGCTTCTAGATATAGTATTTCATCATTAATATTGTTCATGAAGAGATATTTTAGTCATCTAGTGCATCTTATAAAGATTAGATACTTTACTAGGTCTATATAATAACTTCCGAATATCGATCATATTCAATTTTCAGGCACTTCCGAATCTATTATTCGTAGGTTTCATTGCACATCAAAAACAACATTTCATCATCAATAATCTCAATGAATAACTCACTTTGAGTTTATAAAGTACTTTTCTGAGTTAGCAAGTAGATGGAACTCTCATATACTTTGTCATAGTTTTTTAATCATATTTGATGAATATGTTTTATTTTTGTAACTCTCTGCAAAGGTATGTTTAATATCAATATATTGAAAAGCAATTTGATTTTTGTCTAAATAGAGTGCTTTTATAAAAGAAAAATTGATTGCTGTTTTAAACTTAGAACTAAGTTTTTTATATCTTTTAAAATATTTCTCTGCTTCCTCATTTGATGTATATGTTTTAATATAAGTTTTAGGCTTCATTTAATGTGATATATTAGTAAGTTTAAAATTATTTTTTTTGCAATATGATCTTTAGATGATTATAAATTATCGGTATTTGTGAATAGTTCACGGCACAAATTATCATTGAATATAAAGTGGTAATTATAATTAAGTTTGTAAGGTTATACAATCTTAATGAATCATCAATTATAAAAAAACTATTTAGTTTGCTTAAAATTATAAATCATAGTAGACTGATCAACAAAATATTTTTAAAAATAAATTTTTTGTCAAAGCGAATCTTAAAGGTTTTTGAAATAAATAATGAAGATAGTAGAAACATAAATAATGATCATATAATTGTTGACAAAACTACTCAGTATAGTCATAGATATTGTATCATAATATAGTTCATAAAGACATTTAATGGACCTGCAATAAAAATAATTATACCTCTTTCTTTAGCTTTTCATAAGCCTGACAACAGTCAGTAATTAATATATATTAATGTTTGTAACAAAAGATTGATTCATCCCAGATACATCAAATATCAAGAAGATAAAAATTTTACTCAAAATAATATTATTGAGATTTGAGGTCATAATGGAATCAATAATCACATAAAATAAAGACTGAAGAACCCTAGAAAATTATAAAAGATATATTGTAAATGTGATATTTCATTTATATTCTTTTCAGAATAAAGTTTACTAACCATAGGAAATAGTATGACAACAATTGGACTTATGAATATATAGCTGAGACTGATTAAACTCATATAATTTGCAAAGATTCACGCATCACTTTGTCATAGAAGAAGAATTACCATCTGTTGATCGATTTGTGTGAGTAACAGTCATGCATTCATTGATAAAAATGTTCGAAGAGAATATTTGATAAATTTTTTAATAAATTTTGTATTATATATGATAGATGATGAAGCTATATCAATACTATATTTTGAATAATAAATAGTTATTGCAATCAGTGATGATATGAGTTGTGCTCAGATGAATGCTATTCAGTAATTTAAGACTGAGGAAATGTCATTAGCGAAAAAATAATAGACGAATCATAATATCAATATTGATTTTATAAATATTGTTATTTGATTTGAGAAGGTATCATAATATGATAGAATTATACTAGAAATGACTTGCATAGTATTTATGCTCAAAAAATATATTATGAAATATTTTATGAGTTCAACTGATTCTGCCGATCACAAGTATTTATTTGCAATAAAAAATGAGTAATTATAGATTATAATTGATATAATCGTTGAAGTAATTAATTGAATTGTAGCACTAAAGAAAATAATTGTTTTGGCTTTATCAAAGTTTTTTTTTGCAATGTACTTTGGGAGGAAATGTTTGAGTGATTCAGTTAATCATAATCCATTATACATACTTAAGATTGAGAAAATTCATAACAGTGAGTAGATAACTCAAACTTGCTGAACACTTAAAGAGTTAGATATAATTACTCTCGTTAAGTATCCAGCTGGTGCAGCTAAATATGTAAAAAAATACAACCAAAATCATTTTTTGATTAGTTTTTCTCCTAGTGGTTCATCCTTGAGTAGTTCAGTATTAGACATTTTTATTATTCTCTAAAAACCACTCATACGTCCTCCTTACTCAATCCTCTAATTCCACACTATACTCCCATCACTCTTTTTTAAGCTTATTTACATCAAGCAACTTCCTAGGAGTTCCATTAGGTTTGCTCGTATCCCAAACTATTTCTCAATTATATCATACTATCTCTTTGATAGTTTCACCAAGTTCTTTTATGGTAATATCTTTTCCTGTTCCAATATTCATAAATATCTCTCCTGACTCATTTTGTTCTCTTGTAGGATTAAATTCGACCATCATATGTATACATGCATTAGCCATATCATCTACATACAAAAATTCTCTCATGGGTGAGCCATCTCATCGAAGAGTTACACTAGGTGAGTTATTTATTTTTGCTTCATGCATTTTTCTAATCAGGGCAGGAAGAACATGACTTGTCTGAAGATCAAAATTGTCATGAGGACCATAGAGGTTTGTCGGCATACATGCGATAAAATTCGTTTCATACTGTCTATTATAACTTTGACACATTTTGATTCATGCAATTTTTGCTATTGCATAAGGTTCATTTGTTGACTCAAGTGCTCATGTAAGAAGATATGACTCCTTCATAGGCTGTTCACAATGTTTTGGATAGATACAACTAGATCATAAAAAGAGGAGTTTACTGACTCAGTGAGTATATGCTTGATGTATAATATTATTTTGTATTTGAAGGTTCTGGTATAGAAAATTAGCAGGATAGTTCTTGTTTGCTAATATTCATCATACTTTTGCTGCTGCAAGAAATACATACTCTGGTTTTTCTTCTTCAAAAAATGAACCAACAAGTTCTTGGTTAGTGAGATCTAGTTCATTGCGAGTGCGTGTTATAATATTTGTAAAGCCATCTTTTGATAATGTTCTCATGATTGCAGATCAGACCATACCACGATGTCAAGCAATATATATTTTACTGTTTTTTTGCATGTATGAGATAATAGCAGAAGTAAAATATGAATAGGTATTAATTAATCAGAATATAGATTGGAATGATTAATATGTAATTTTATACTAACTACATGAATAATTTTACGAAAAAACATTAAAGAACTATTCAATGGGAAGAGAAAATACGTAGCATGAAAGTTGATTCTAAGAGCTAACTTGAAGTTTTCTTATTCATATTGCTGTTCAATTTCATAGCCATGTTCCCTTAGTATTTTCTTTTGTTTATACGTATGAAGATCGGCTTGTACCATATCTTTGATCATACCCTCTAGTGTTCGACTTGGTTCTCGACCCAATTCTTTTCTTGCTAAACTACTATCACCTAGGAGTACATCAACTTCAGCAGGCCTAAAATAACGTGGGTCAACTTCAACTAGACAATCTCATGTAGCTTCATTATATCATTTTTCCTCAACTCAAGTCCCTTGTCGAGATATGATTATTCCTACTTCTTTGAAGGCTTCTTCGACAAAATATCTAACTGAATATGTTTCTCAACTTGCTAGAACATATTCTTTTGCTGTCTCTTGTTGAAGCATACGCCACATACCTTCGACGTAATCTTTTGCGTGACCTCGATCTCTTTTCGCATCCATATTTCATAGATAGAGTTTTTCTTGAAGTCATAAAGAAATAGCAGCAACTGCACGTGTAATTTTACGAGTAACAAACGTTTCTCATCTAATTGGAGATTCGTGATTGAAGAGTAGTCAATTACATGCATAGATACCATAGGCTTCACGATAGTTTACTACAATCCAGTATGCATAGAGTTTTGCAACACCATATGGCGAACGAGGGTGAAATGGAGAAGTTTCATTATACCCAGCGTCTGGCATATTGTATGCCACTCATCAAAACATCTCTGATGTTGATGCTTGATAAAATTTTGTTTTAGCTTCTAATCCATTTACTCTTATCGCTTCAAGCAATCTTAGTACTCATATTGCATCACAATTTGCGGTATATTCTGGTTGTGTAAAACTCACTGCAACATGAGATTGTGCTGCCAGATTATATACTTCGTCTGGTTGAATATCACCTACCAATTTAATAAGATTTGTAGAATCAGTCATGTCTCCATAATAGAGAAACAATTTACGATTATCTACATGGGGATCTTGATATAAATGATCGATTCTAGAAGTATTTATTAGTGAGGATCTTCTTTTTATTCCATGGACTTCATATCATTTTTTGAGGAGTAGCTCTGCTAAGTATGCTCCATCTTGTCAGGTTATTCAAGTAATGAGTGCTTTTTTATTCATTTCAACTACAGTATAAAATAAATTAAACTAACTTTCTCTCTTCACATTTTGTTCATAATATATACACATAAATAACTAAAAAACAACTTTATACTACTCGCGAACTTTCTCATGTCTTATGATTCAAAATCTCTTGAACTACACAAAAAAATGCAATGAAAATTAGAAATGGTCTCGAAAATACCAGTAACAAATGCTGAGGAACTTAGTGTAGCGTATACTCCAGGTGTCGCGGCTCCATGTCTTGCTATTGCTGAAGATAGTGAAAAGGTATACGAACTAACCATGAAATGAAACACCATCGCTATTGTAAGTGATGGTAGTGCAGTGTTGTGATTAGGAAATATATGACCTGAAGCATCTCTTCCAGTAATGGAAGGTAAAGCAGTTCTTTTCAAGGAATTTGCAAACGTCAATACAGTTCCTATCGTACTGTGAACCCAAGAAACCGAAGAAATTATACAAACTATAGTTAATATTGCTCCTGGGTTTTGATGAATAAACTTAGAAGATATTTCTGCTCCTAGATGCTTTGAAATAGAACGTAGATTAAATGAACTACTTGATATTCCTGTTTTTCATGATGATCAGCATGGTACTGCAATAGTGGTACTTGCAGGAATTATGAATGCGTTGAAAGTTACAGGAAAGAAAAAAGAGGATATCGAAGTGGTGGTAAATGGAGTTGGAGCTGCTGGTGTAGCAACAACAAAGTTGTTATTAGAACGATGAATAAAAGATATTTTGCTGGTAGACAGTAAATGAATTATCTACGAGTGAAGAGATTACCTCAATGCTATTAAACAAGAATTGGCAAAAGTCACTAATAAAGATAATATTTCTGGTGATCTAGCTACAGCTGTTACAGGTCGTGATATATTTATTGGGGTATCCAAACCATGACTCTTGACCAGTGAAATGGTAAAAACAATGAAGGCTGATTCTATTATATTTGCTATGGCTAATCCTATACCTGAGATAATGCCTGATGAAGCTAGAACCTGATGAGCAAGAATTATAGCTACGTGAAGAAGTGACTTCCCAAATCAAATCAATAATGTGCTAGTTTTTCCTGGTATTTTCAAATGAGCTTTGAAGGCAAGAGTTACAGATATAACAAATGACATGAAACTCGCTGCTGCAAATCGTCTGGCTTCTTTAGTAGAAGATCCTAGTGAAGATATGATTATACCTAGTCCTTTTGCTCCATGAGTTGCTGATGCGATAGCTCAAAGTGTCATAGATTTTGCTCATCAGAAATAATATAGGATATTTTTACATTTTCATGTTTCCCTATGACACAAGTATTTCTCTATGCCTTGTTGACTGCATTGGCTACATGACTTGGCGCTTTGCCCTTTTTCTTCAAAAAAAATATATCTAAAGGATGGCATGCAAAAGCGAATGCATTAGCAGCATCATTGATGTTGGCTGCAAGTTTTTGACTTATTTATGAGTGAATTGCGTACAGTATTCCAGGATATGTAGAAGGAGTATCATTTTTGGGTATTTGAATTAGTAGTCGGGGAGTGGTAGTTGGAATTTTACTATGACTTCTATTTATAACAACCGCAGATTCATTTTTAGATAAACATAATGACCTGCATATCGAAAATATACATGGTGCTGATGCAAAGAAAATTATTCTAATTTTGTGAGTAATGACTGTGCATAGTTTTGCTGAATGAGTGGCTATATGAGTTTCATTTTGACCATCGTTAACCTTCGGTATATTTATAGCTCTAGCTATAGCGTTGCATAATGTTCCTGAGTGATTGGCTATTTCTAGCGTGATGACAAGCAAGTGAGTGTCTTGGTGGAAAGCTGGGTTGTGGAGTATTTTTTCTTCACTACCTCAGCCATTGATGGCAATCCCAGCATTTTTGTTTGTGAAACAATTTGCTCCTTTTTTACCAACATGATTATGATTCGCTGCAGGAGCAATGATCCGAATGGTAGTCTCAGAGTTACTTCCTGATGCTTATGATTGAGCACCAAAAAGTACGATTGCAACTATAGTTACTGTGTGAATTGCTGGTATGATCTTGTTTCAAGGGTTGATAGGTTAGTATTGACATATAATTGTAAGTATTTATATTAACTGGTGTATTATATAATATTTACCACTTTTTCATTTATGAAAGAAGCGTCAGCTCATATATATTCATCAAAGTTTATACAATTTTTATGAAATGAAGGTTTGGATAAATCATCTTGGAATGATGAATTTTTTCGTGTATATATAGGTGGTTTGTGAACATGATTTTATGATATGAAAACCTTAGATATATTGATATATAGTATGTTTGAGAAAATGGATTGATGACAAGAAGTGGGGTTGTATTATTGAGGACGAGTATGAAAATTATTGGGGCAAGAAAATACCACTTGAAATGATATAGAAATTATTGAACAAAGAATAGCTAAAGCTAAACAGTATTTTCCTATTCGTTCCATTAATATTCTTGATGGAAGTATAGTAAAATGACATCAAAGATTATATACGTATCTTGAAGCCATTTCGTCAAATAACATGGATACTCATGATATTTTCCCTTGAGTAAAATATAAATGACATTTAGATGATGCTATGGATAATGCTGTGGCTATACATATTGCAATGTGAAAAGATGAAGAATTATATAACGATATAGAACAAACAATCCCTAAAAATTTAAGACATGAAACAAAATCTATGTATTATCCTTTAGCAGAAATAGGATTACGTTTGTGTGATTTTCACAATTGAATTGTGATTCAATGAGGTGCAGATAGACAAAAAAAATACGATTTAGTTATACAAAATATATTAGATGGATATTATGATTCTCTTCAAGAGTTAACAAATAAATTGAGAAAAGTAAAAAATACTAATCATTTATTACTATCTTCACTGTATGTTAATAAGAAAAAAACTAAACAATTTCCAAAACAATTACACAAATTATTAGAATCTTATGCATGAACATCAATTGATGTTCTTGATGAGGATGATACGTTAAAAATTTGGCAATGAATACTTATATTTGCAGTCTCTTTATGACTAATGTTTGGTCCATGAATATCTGATAAATATAGACATCAAAATGACTTATTTACGGGTATAAAGGAGGGAAAGATCAAGAGACTTATTGCTAATGATACGTTGCTCCCTAGATCTGTATGGGTTGGTAGTGCTTGAAATATAGAAGTTATAGAGTATACAACTTTGGATTTTCCTGTATGACCTTCTGTTGATGTACATGTGAAACAAGAATTTGATAGTCTTTTGGTATATGCTAGAGATAATGGAGATATATTTACTACTCATAAATGAAAAGAGATAGTGGATGTATTATCTTGTTTGTCTGAATAATCTATAAATACCTTTTCATTTCTACTCACTGTACTTTAAAATCAAATCTTTCATAATACCCACTCATTTCTTGTGTACAATCTAAGATTATCTTATAGCATCAAGCTTGTTTTGCTGTATCTATACAATTTGTGATAAGTTGTGAGCCTATTCACTTACCTCATCGTCAATTTCTTGTTGCTACATCTTCTATATGTCAGGCTTTAGTTCCTCATCTATGAAGTTTATATTCTATAAGAACAGTTGCTGTTCATACTATTTCATTTGCATCCTTATCTATAGCTATATGGACGACACTTCATTGCGATATGACTTTTTCTAATGATGATTTCAGTGTTTCTGGAGTTTGTTTTCATGCTGGCACAAGACTTTTAATAGTAGAACAGTACGATTCAAAATAGACTGAAGCATCTTGAGGTTCAAAAGTTTTGTATATAATTGCCATGATGTGAGTATAATAAATGCATGTATTGTACTAGAGTAGAGTTTTTATTCTATTTAGCTTTGGTACCAAATTTTTTCATTTTTTCTAGCATACCTGATATTTCTTGTGGAGTACGAAGTCCTGGTGCAAGTTTTGTAAACAAGTGACTATATTTTCCTTTAATTCCTACAAACCAACAAGTCCATCTCATCCATTTTATTCATGGATGTCCTAGAGTTGCAATATACGTATACCAAGGTCAACCACAGGTACAATAAAAACTAGCTGTACGTCATTTTAGGAGTCTTTTCCATTTTAAATATCATGTATATTGATGTGAAAATTTAGGGACAAACAATCTATCAAACCATCACTTCAAAATAGCAGGAACAGTATATCGCCAGGTTGGAAATACAAATATAATGTGGTCAGCTCGTTTTACATCTTCTCTTCGTTTATTTCGTATTGGTTCTTCGTGTTCTCCTGTATTTTCACCAACAAGGAGATTCCAGCTAGTTGCAGCATCATGTTCTCCAAGTTTTAGTATACGAATACTATGACCTGCTTCTAATGCTCCGGAAGCATAAGCTTCAGTGAGAGCGTTACACAAGCTATCAATTTTGGGATGTCAAAGAATGAGAAGTATACGTTTCATGTTTTTCATATGTGCAATACGAGCTAAAATATATTATCCTTTTTGTAAAAATCTTGTTTCTAGTTTTCTTAGTCCGAACTTTGGATTCTCAAATTTGATGATAGCGATCTCATCCCAAAGTTCTAGAATTTTCCCTGGTCAAAATAGCTTATGCTTGATCGCATCTCATTCATCAAATGATGGTCACATAGTTCTTTTTGCTTTGGATCACATATCATAGCGTTTGACTAGATCCTCTGGTAATTCTTCAAGAAACCTAGAAGGTGGATTATACTTAATTTGTCATCGTTGCTGTCTAGAGTTTGTGTAGCTCATGAACAAATGATCCTTTGCTCTCGTAATCGCAACATACATTCATCTACGTTCTTCCTCAAGTTCCGCATCGTCAAACTTAGCCTTAGGTAATGGAAAGACTCACTCTTCCAGCCCAACAATAAACACATAAGGGAATTCTAATCATTTTGATGCATGAACTGTCATAAGTCTAATAGCATCTACTTGATCTTTTCCTTGTTCTTCTATGTTCGTCATGAGGGATATCTCGTCCATAAATTGGATTACAGACTCTCTTCCTACATTCTCATACTTTGCAGCAATATTTATCAACTGACCAATATTTTCCATTCTTTCTTCTGCTTTTTCTTCACCATCGCTTTTGATGAGATACTGTTTGTATTGAATTCATTGGACAATTTGCTCAAGAAGCTGTTTTGGTGATAGCATGTCTATACTATGGAGCATACTTTGGAGTATGTTATTGAAGTTACTTATTTTTGTTTGTACTGCTGGTTTGATACCAGCTGCATGAGTTTGTATATGTGCAATTACATCTGCAAGGTTCGTATTATGTTCATATCAGATTGCTTCAAGTTGTTCTATCGTAGTTTTTCCTATTTTTCTACTTGGTGTGTTGATGATTCTCTTCAACGCTATACTATCTTTTGGGTTGAGAAGATATTTTACGTAGCTGACTATATCCTTGATTTCTTGTCTTTCAAAAAATTTGAATGCTCATACAACCGTATATGGAATTCCATCGGTAAGGAGTATTTGTTCAAAAGGTGATGATTGGGCGTTTGTTCTGTACAATATGGTAAAATCGGACCATTTCTTTTCCTGTTCTTCTTTGATTTTTACAATAAGTTCTATGATTTGCATCGCTTCGTCAACTTCATCAGCAAATCCAAAGATTCTTATAGTATCTTCTCATGTTCTATGAGGAACTACCTCTTTATCATATTGTTGCGTGTTCATCTTAATAATTGTATTTCATGCTTCGACAATATGAGGTTTGGATCTATAGTTAGTTTCAAGTTTGAATGTTTCTATGCTTGGCCATCGTTGTTGGACATTGAGAAAGTTACTCATTTTTGCTCCACGCCAACGATATATACTTTGATAGTCATCACCAATAAATGTTATATTTCCATCTTTTCAGGTAAGTTTTTTCATAAGTTCAAACTGAATAGTATTTGTGTCTTGAGCCTCGTCTACAAGTATATAGTTAAATTGCTTTTGCCATTTTGCTAATGTTTCTGGATGAGAGCTAAAGAGTTTTCCTGGTAACATCAAAAGATCATCAAAATCTAGCGCATTTCAATCTTCAAGCGCTTTTTGATAGTCTTGATAGACCGATAACGTTCGCTCATCCATCTGACTTTCACAATGCAGGGCTGCTTGCTCTGGTAGCCATCATTGTCATTTCCATCCACTTATGGTTCTTTGGACAGCTCTTCGCTCAAGACGATCTTTCATATCCTTTCTTTTTAATGTAGATTTAATCAATGCTGCAATATCAGAGCTATCATAGATACTAAATTGTTTGGTATACTTCATACCTATCTTATCTATATCTTGTTTCAATATTTTCAAAAATATACTATGAAATGTACCTATCCATTTGTAGTCTCGCTGTTGATATTGTTTATGACTTGTTTTGGTTTCGGATGTTCAGGAAGTAAGTGCATCAAAATCTAGTCATCAAGAACTTTCAGAGCTGTGTTCATTTCAGATATATGTTTGTATATCACTCATAATCTCTTGAAGTCTTGTTTTCATCTCATTAGCCGCTTTGTTGGTAAACGTTACAGCTAGAATCTGAGTGGGATGTGTCTTTGTCGCGTGAATGAGATTTGCGATTTTGTAAGTGAGTGTTCTAGTCTTTCCAGATCCTGCACCTGCCAAGATTAGACTATGTCATGAAGTATACATGGCAGCAGCATATTGTTGCTCATTGAGTTTATCCTTGAGGTAGGGTCAAATGTTTGTCATAGTTATCTTTCTTGGTTTAGGAGTAAAATTATCAGTCATATCATGCGTTTTATCTCTTTAGGATCGCTTTCTGCTATCATAATTGTCAGTGTAGTTAGCGCTCAGGAGTAATTGTATGTTTGAATGGAATTCATGATTTATTGAGAAATCGAATGAATGAGAATGCTCCACTACGTTTATTTCCATCTGTAAATGGATGGTTTTTTATGATAAAATACAGCAGATGAGCTGCTTTTTCTTCTATGGATACATAGATATCTTCTCAAAAAGCTGACTGAAAGACATTACCTAAAATTCAATCAAGGCTATTCTTATTTTTTTCTTGAGCAAATAGTTCACTTGCCAGCTCTTGTTCGATAAGTTTGTTCTTAAGTTTTTCTATATCGTTGTAAAGCTCATTTGACTGAATACTAATATCTTTTTGGTTATGTCATGTGAGTGGTAGACTATTTCTATCGTATGATTCTATTCAAAACCATGTGCGTCAAAACACTTCAATTAGGTCTAAGATGTCTTCATGAGATAGTGCATTATTGTTTGATGCAAGATGCTTTGTTTCTTCAACAGCGATGAGAAAAGACTGTAGATTTTTTTCTATGCGTGACTTATTTATAGTGTATCATTGCACTATGTTTTGTTTTAGTGTGTTTGTAGCTCGTTGACGAAAATGAGTTGCTTTTTTCGAATTTACTCTATATCCTATAGATAGTATCATATCTAAATTATAAAATTTTACCTTATATGTTTTTCCATCAGAAGCAGTATGTTCCATTTTGGAACATACTGAATGTTCGAGTAATTCTCAGCTTTCATAAATATTAGATATGTGCTTAGTGATAGCTGGTCATTTCACTCAGAATATGGTAGCGATTTGCTCTTGTTTCAACCATATAGTATCATCATTCAAAGAAACAGAAAGTTGGATACTGCCATCTTTAGAAGTATACACAGAAATAGGTAATTTATCTGACATATGCTATAAATCTGAGTAAATATTTTCAATATAAGAACATACGTTCTTTATACAAGAGAGAATTATCTAATAGTAAGCAATATCTGTAAATATTTCTACACAAGAATACTAATCTTATTATCTTTTACAGATCATAATTCTTGTATGTGCTTTGCATGTTTTTCGCATATAGTATGTAACCATGCTCATTTTACTTTTTTCACTCCATGAGTTAGTTTTTTTATATTTCCATCTTTGTTATGATAGAAGGTAACTTCGATATATGGAATAGCGTGTTTAGCAATGAGATTTTTATCTAGCATTTTTTTATAACTTCATGGGAGAAGATCAATGATCGTTGCTTCTTTCTCTATAGAGTACTCTACTAATTTTCTAGTGAATGATTGTTCTTTCCAATATTCATACAAGCCTATTGTTCATATAGGTAATTTATAGTTTCAAATTCTACTCTGAGGTTGGACTAGCCCGTACATACCTGATAAAATACATATGTGTGTATCTGCATAGGTTTTTCAATCTTCAGATAATCATACATAGTCCAAAGCCTTAAACATGACTCACGTGTATCTTTCGATCGCTGGGAGAGTAGATGACTGTGAAATAAGTGTATTGAGTTCTATTCATTCTTTATACCTTGATCATGTACATTTGAGATCTTTTTCAGTTGCATTCTTAGCAATATCATAAGGTTTCTTACATGAAATTAGTGTCGATTCTGGGTCGTTGGATCATCAGGTTTGTTTTCCCTCAGAAGGTGGCAGTAAAAACAAGAACATAAAATTTGACAAATAATTTAAAATATAGATAATATATTATATATATTCTTTATTATAATAGAGAACAGGCTATGAAAAACAACAATAAACAAGTATCTCTAGCTTTGAGTATCTTGTGAGTCATATGTATATGATGACTATTTCGACCTGGTGAATATAAAAATTACTTACGAGGAGAAAGTACATGAGAGGAATGAAATGCTATACATAAGGTTGCTCCACATGTATATGATACTTTTTTGAGTGATGTTGATGGGTTATATGGTAGATTAGTAATATGTCCAGAAACACATCCCTCTTCGCAGGTGTTTACTACTCAATCCTTCAATCTTCTCAATAAAGAAGAAAAAGAGCTGCATGATATTTTGACGCATGCCAAAGCTGTATTTGGTTTAGAATATTGTTCATGTACTGACCCTGCACTAGCATTAGTGCAGAATAAGATGTTGTCATCATCAGCTAATCCTCAATATGCTGTTGCACTAGACTTAGAAAGATTGCTTTTGCAAAGAAATGCAACAATACAATGATATATGCCTAGTATGTGAGATTCGTTTCAAAAGAAATGATCTGAGAGGGATGCTAGGTTTGATGAAATATTAACACATGTTCAGTCATATTTATGATGAACTTTTGCCCAAAGACAGAAAAAAATAAAGAATAATGGATGATTAGCAGAGCGTGCAAGAGACTATAGTTATAAAAAATCTTGATGATCATATTCTTATTTTGATGTTTTGGATATCTTTTGAGAGACATTAGAAGACTCATTGATACAAAAATACTGACGTGATGGTATTCACCCTTTTGGATCAAGTAATTTGGTTGCACAAAATTATGACCCAAATTTAGCAATATGGGAGAATTATACAATATTTTGACTTCAGTGATTTGAAACAGCTGATTCTAGTTTATATACATGGAAGATGAATCCTATTATTAACAATCCTGACGGTACTGTGTCATGATGATGAATTGATAATATTGACAATTATTGGAATGAAAATAGAATGAGAAATGAATTTAATAGTCCTTTTTATACATGGGATATATTTGAAGAGTATCTTACAGAGAATGGATTGTGACAGAATAAATCTACTTGAGAATTGAAAGTCTGATTTTTGATGAACTTAGCATCTGATCCAATGAAAATTCAAGAATTACAACGTATAAAAGAAAATTTTATGTGTTCATTATTTGATAAAAAACTCTCTGCTGATAGTTCTTGAATATCTTCATGAGTAAAAAAATATTCAATGTTTGATCTTCAAAAATGAGATTATTATTGTCCTCAATCAACTTATCGAAACTCTTATAATTGATCTCCAGTAGTAGAGAATCCAGTACCAGTAGTAGAGAATCCAGCACCAGTAGTAGAGAATCCAGCACCAGTAGTAGAGCAACCAGCACCAATAGTTAAGCAACCAGCACCAGTAGTTAAGCAACCAGCACCAATAATAGTAAAGCCAGTACCAATAGTAGATGAACCAGTGAATACTAAGTGACCAATTTTTAATACATTACCACCATCTACTTATAACCCTTATACCTCAAAAAATATCCAAAAGCCATCACTATCGCCAAATCCAACCTCAACGAATCCATATTTAGATTATGTAAGTAATTAGTTTATTTATTTAAAATAGCATGAAATATCGTTCATTTGTAATTGTTATTTGTTTGTTTGTAGTGTTTTGATTGTTCTATTTTTTTTATGAGTATTCTCATGTAAAAGATATGACGCTTTCAGCTACAACACAATCAGTTCCTGTATGTGGGAATAAGATTGTAGAATGAGCAGAGGAGTGTGACGGTCATAAGAGAAGTGAGTTAATATATTGTAACGAAGACTGTACCTTGATGTTGATTCCATAGTTTTTACTCATTACTTCCTAAAGATGTATTTCAAAAGCTTTACCTATATTTGATTTGCTGCATTATTTATGCGATTGGGATCAATTGCCTGAAATATGGTGGCTGAAGAAATAGAGCATGTGGCTGTAGATCATGAGGAATTTGTAGCAAATACATCATCTATTGTGAAAGATACAGGATGGAAATTGCCTGGAGTATTTATCCTAATTCCAACTCAAGACGGTTTATTTTGAAAAGATCTAGCGTGTAAAGAGTATACATACAGGAGTATGGAGTAATTGAATCATTGACCTTACTTTATGTAAGTTAGATAAGTTATATGATATTTCATATATATATTTTAATTCAATATTTGAACAAAAATGAAAAAAAACATCTTAATAGCGAGTATTGCAGCTGTATGCTGAGTATGAGTATTCAGTTATCTTGCACTTAGTCAAACTAGCTCATGAGGTCAGCAATTAGCTGCTGTAACTCAATCATATCAATTAGAAAAATGAGCTGACATTATCTTAGTAACTGATAATCTCTGATATTGTGGAGATTGACTAGTAGATAATAATTGAATAGATAATATTTCTTGAACTAAAGATGATGAACAATGTGACGATGGAAATATGGTGAATGATGATTGATGTAATAATATATGCAAAATCGAAGTTATTCTATCAACTTCAGTATGTGGGAATGGAATATTAGAAGATTGAGAACAGTGCGATGATGGTAATTTAGAAGATTGAGATGGTTGTAACTATAAATGTAGTTTTGAAGAATCTACTTGTGGTAACTGAATCATTGAATTTCCTGAGGAATGTGATGATGGTGACAATAATGATGTACATCCAGACGTAGATGGAGATGGAGTATTAAATGATGATGATGACGATATAGATGGGGATGGAATTTTAAATGAATTTGATCAAGATCCTTATGATTCGACTATCTGAATAAATGATGATCCATGAAATGATGATTGATTACCTGATGGGCAATGATGATCAAATAATTGAGATGATGATCCATCAAATGACGATCCATGAAATGATGATTGATGACCTGATGGGCAGTGAGATATTTACCCAAGGTGTACTCATGACTGTTTGATGATTCCAGAAGCTCGATAAATAAAAAAAACTCTCATAATGAGAGTTTTTTTCTTTTTATTCTTCAATAATTTGTGGAACTCATCTCCAAGCTAACCATTTTGCTTTCAATACTGGCCAATATTGTACGGTATATTGAACTACACCAAACAACGTAGTTGTGATAATATATAACCCAATTGCTGCTGGCATAGACCAAACAAACGCTCACATCATAAACACGAAAAATATATTCATTCCTCACATCATTTTACTCATATCTGGCATACCTTCTTTATCAGTAACTCCTGGAAGTTTTGGTGTTGCAGGTTTCACCAAAGTAGTAAATTTCATTTGCATATACATAAGAATACTTGCAAGAACAGTCAGTAAAAGATTGTTCGCTGCAAGCAAATCCATTCACATAAACATAGTTTGTATATTATCAAAATTTACATTGAGTGATTCGAGAAAACTATATGCAGTTACATTTATCTTATCTGTAGCAATATCTCTTACGTTATAGAATAATCAGAGAAATACTGGTATTTGTACAAGCATAGTCATACATCATTTTAGTGGACCTCCTCACTTTGTTTTGAATAAATTCATCATTTCAGATGAAAGTTTTTGAGGATCATCAGCATATTTGTCTTGAATTTCTTGCATTTTTGGTGAGATATCGTTCATTTGTCCCTGCATCTGTGTTGCAGCGAGAGCATTCTTGATAAGTAGTAATCTTATGATCAGGGTCAGTACAATGATAGCTAATCACAAATTACCACCAAATGCTGCTAATAAGATAATCAGTAAATTGAATATTGGACGTTTGATAACTTCAATTCGTAAGAGTGAAAGTGGATTCATAGATCGTTATATACGTGGATAAAATTTCAACAAGTATTACTGTATGGATCTGTATTCTTATTGCTAGTGAGATCTAAAATCTAACTCAGAATATCCTGTATCATTATCGATATATGCTTGGATGTAAAATTGATTTTCAGGTGGCATATACTCTGGCAAATTATCTAGATCAAACCATTTCAAAGCACTACATTTATCTAATTCCATATTTTTTGGAGTTCATGTTCGTCAGACTATTTCATAGCTCATTTCTACATATGTTCTTCATGAAGTCGAGAATCTATGGGTTACGTGTTGTAAGACTACATTGCTATCTTCAATATCTAGTCATACTTCCTCTTCAACTTCTCTTATCACTGCCTCACTTGGCGCTTCACCTGGATCTATATGTCCAGTCACAAGACATCGTCAACCATCAAAATATCAAGTATTTTTCCTCTGCAGGAGTAAAATTTGTCATTTGTTATTGAAAATGAGAGCAAAGGCTGCTCAGTAGAGGTGGGGAGTGGACATGGGTTTATGAAGATATCTAAATAACCTATATTATATATAATTCCTATACTAAAGATTTAGTTCTTTTAATAAATCTTTCTGATCGATAGAATATGTATTTGTTTTGATGTATAGTTTATGATTTTTATATTATGAATTTCTTATATGAATGATATATATCTAAATTACATTGTTAATATATCAAAATTTACTATAAATACTTTTTAAATAATGTAAATAGATGAAGACATATCCTTGCACCTATGAGTGTAGAAGAATTTCCTTGAACTCACAGATACATGCATTAGAAAATATAAAAACTGATCTGTGTTATGAGTTACGTTTGGATGATTGAATTTTTTATGCATTTCCTTCATCAAGAATTTTAAAGCAGCATGAATTGGCAGATAAATTTAATTCTAATGTCTTAAACGTTTTTAATCAGGAAATAGCAAATAATAAACCTTCATTTCTTATTTCTCCTGATGCTTTTTGATTTCAACAAAAAATTGTGTGTATATTTACTCAAAATGTAAGAAAATTACTAAAAGATAAACTCAAACTTAACACTTTACCAGATTATTGAGTTTTTAATAATATTAGAATAATGAGCGGTGTTCATTTTAGAACAACAGATTCGACAACTTATAGTTTGTATAGAGTTGATACACAATGAAATATTGAGAGTATTGCATTTTCTGATTCTAGTTACATACGTAAAGCTACGAAAGCTGACTATGTAAACGGAGATTGATTTAGAAAATGACCTCCTACATTTTCCTGATATGCATTTCCATATAAAAAAAACCTACCGAAGTAGGTTTTTATTATATATGGTTCCTGTTCACGATTTCCTTGCATGACAAGAGTATATATCAGATATATTGGTGTTTATTCAGCTTTTGAAGCCTCAAAACTTTCTAGTACGTCATCAATAGTTCCTTTGTACATGAAGTGTTCTTCAGGAATGTGATCTACTTCACCATTGATAATAGCTTCAAAAGATCTAATTGTATCTTCTAATTTTACAAATATACCAGGATTACCAGTAAATTGTTCAGCTACATGGAAGTTTTGTGACAAGAATTTTTCAATTTTTCTTGCTCTGTATACAGCTTGCTTATCTTCATGAGACAATTCTTCCATTCCAAGAATAGCAATAATATCTTGAAGTTCTTTGTATCTTTGTAGTGTTTCTTGAACATTTTTAGCAACATTATAGTGTCTTTGACCAACAGTTTCAGCATTCAACACAGTTGATGTACTATCTAATGGATCTACAGCAGGGTAGAGTCCTTTTTCAGCAATTGATCTATTTAGTACAATAGTACTATCTAGATGGGCAAATGTATTTGCTGGAGCAGGATCAGTAAGATCATCTGCAGGCACGTATACAGCTTGTACTGAAGTAATAGATCCTTTGTCAGTAGAAGTAATACGTTCTTGAAGAGTCCCCATTTCACTACTTAGTGTAGGTTGGTATCATACAGCAGAAGGAATACGACCTAGCAATGCTGATACTTCAGCACCAGCTTGTGTAAATCTAAAGATATTATCAATAAAGACTAATACATCTTTGTTTTCTTTATCTCTGAAATATTCAGCCATAGTCAATCCTGTCAGAGCAACTCTAGCTCTAGATCCAGGAGGTTCATTCATTTGACCATATACCATTGCCGTCTTGTCGATAACACCAGACTCATTCATTTCATGGTAGAGATCATTTCCTTCTCTTGTTCTTTCTCATACACCACAAACAACTGATACTCATGCATGCTCTTTAGCAATATTTGAAATCAATTCTTGCATAATTACTGTTTTTCCTACACCAGCACCTCCAAATAAACCTACTTTACCACCTTTGAGTACAGGTGCAAGTAGATCAATTACTTTAATACCAGTCTCTAACGTTTCTGTATCAGTTGAAAGTTCTGTAAATGTAGGTGCTTTACGATGAATTGGCCATGTGTCTTCTCATTTTACTTGAGGAGTTCCATCAATTGTTTCTCACAGTACGTTGAAAATATGACCAAGTACTTGAGGTCATACTGGAACACTTATTGGTGATCCTGTTTTAGTAACTGTATCTCATCTTTTCAAACCATCAGTTCCTGTCATAGCAATACCTCTAACATACCCATCTTCTAACTGTTGAAGAACTTCTACGACTACATTTTCACCACCAGAGTTTTTTACATCTACTTTTACTGCTTCATAAATGTGTGGTATATCTGTGTCAAATTTTAGATCAACAACAATACCTCTAATTGCACTTATTGTTCATTGTGACATGCTATATTATATTACATATAAAATAAAATATTTAGCGTCTAGATGACAAGTTTATAGGTATACATGAGATATTTCCATATATACTTGTAAACTTGCTCTCTTGTTGCTAGATATTAATATTGTTCTTTTTTTTGTTCTACATATTCAGTTACTACTTCTCACAATGCTTCAACTAGTAGATCATATTTATCTCTTTCTATCTCTTTTGTTGTTTCATTTTCGTGATATTCGAATCTTCACAATATCTTCGTTTTTCGGTGTAACAATAAATGTACTTTTTCTCAAGGTTTACTTACTTCTTTGAAACGTATCTTTTCATCTTCGAGTTTTATGCTTATATTACCTTTTTTAAATAAGGAATCTCGAAAATTGTTTTGCTCGTCTGATACAGATTCTATAGAAACCCATTGAATGTAATCAGTTTTATAGTCGAATAGTCAATTCCAATTTAGGAAGACGAGACCTTTGTTCGTCACAACTAAACTATCCAAGTACTCGTCAGCAATATCATACAATCATTTGAAATAAATACAAATTCACATAAGTGCTGCAGTTCGTGTGAGATATGCATGACTGATAAGATATCTTTGGAGTATCATATACAATATGTATATGAGTGCTGTCAAAAATAAATATCGTCCTGCAATTTTTAGATAGACAAGTATATCATGTCCAATAACTGCATACACTTCCTGATCATTGAGATATTTACGAATAAGTGCATGTTTTAGCATTGAGTTTGATCTGCTTACATAAAAACTGTTGTGTCATACCACATACTAGTCAGTTTTTTTCATAGCATCCATTCTTTTTTGCTTTTCCAAGAATTTTTCCATTCTTCCTTTCACTACTTTAGTTTCAGTTTTACCTGTGTAGAGAGGATGACAGTTTGGACAACTTTCAATCTTGATCGGTCATGCAACTGCTGCATTGATTTCATAACTGTGACCACATATACATGTTACTTGTACGCCACGATTGTACGTAGGGTGAATTCCAGCTTTTGCCATTATAATAGTATTAAGATTAAATATACGACACTTTTTCTTTATTATCTATCTAATTCATATAACATTGTTTCATCGCATCTTGCATAGTTTGCAATTTCAGACTCATTGAAGAATCTAGCAACTTCTTTTACTCCTTCTTCTGCAGTTTCTGATGCATGGATAATATTTCTAGCAATATTTAGTGAATAGTCTCCTCTTATAGTTCCTGGTAGTGCTTCTGCAGGATTTGTCGCTCACACGATTTTTCTTACTAATAATGCAGCATCCACACCATCCCATACCTGAAGAAGAACAGCTCCACTTTGCATATATTTTACTATATCTGGAAAGAAAGGTTTATCAACTAAGTGTGCATAATGTGACTCTAGAGTTTCCTTAGAAAGGTGAGTCATTTTACATCCTACCAATTTCAATCCAGTTTTTTCTAGTCTATTTGTTACTTCTCCTACCAAACCTCTAGCTACAGCATCAGGTTTTAGGATGATAAGTGTTTTTTCTCTGTTCATAATAATTGCTTTTATCCATAAAATAAAAAAATCAGCTCTGAGGCAAACTATGTACTCTATACTTATCTTTAGTATAAAAACAAGTGTTTGCTTAGTAATATTTTATTTTGATTCTTCTTCACTCTCATCTTCTATATGAACTTCTCTCACAACAATATCATCCTTTGTTCTTAATACTAATGCCGCTACTATAATAGTAGCTATTCCAGGTAAGATGATTCGTAAAGGAGTAAGCATAACAAAATTATATACCATTGCATTTCAGCTGAAGTAACTAGCTAGAAGTTGTAGTTGAGCAATATCAAAGACTTGATTTCCGTATATTGCTAATGCTAGACTTACAAAAATACTAATAACTGTACATGGCAAAAAGAGAACTGTCAGGAGTCGTCTGAGTCATTCGTTTCTTACTTTTCCTATACCTATATGGGCTTTATTTACTATAAATATGAGCAGTATAAAATAGACCGTAAGCAGGAGGGTTGGTTTCCCTGCCATGAGGAGTTTTCATATTCGATTTTGTAATCCTTCTACCCATCTTTGTGCCTGACCGTCGACCATGAGTCGTTGGTTTCCAACCAGATCAATAAAATTTCAAAGTCATAATAAAATACTTGCAATGAGATAATTTGCCATAATTATTCTTATCATTCTTTCTAGTCACAGTATTAGTGATAAGATAGCTAGCATTCATCAAACAGCTATAACTGCTGTATGAATATATGGCAAGTAGATTTCCATGAAAATAGGTATGAAATGACTAAACAATTTGCTAATGTAGCTATATTGTTTATAAACAAGAATGCAAGAAGACAGTATTGATATAGAGATACATACGAGTCCCAGAAAATTGTTTATATAAGGTTTTATAAGGATATTTTGAATTTTATACATATCGTTACATCATGGATTTAAATTCAATACAGCAGTATTTAGATTACAAGCCATATACTTGAGTGGTAGATAATTTGATGGAAGATATATTATCTCATGCTACATATCTAGATACTGAGGAAAAACAACAAGTGATGAGAGCATTTTATTATGCAAAAAAACATCACGGTGAAGTCAAAAGACTTTCTGGTGAAGAGTACATAGTACATCCAGTTAAAGTTTTGGAATTTTTGATGGAAATTAAACCAGATGTGGCGTCTATGCAAACTGCATTGTTGCATGATGTCATAGAAGATACTCCAGTGACGTATGAAGATGTTCTAGAAGAATTTTGACAAGAAGTTGCTGATTTGTGTGAATGACTGGTTAAAGTTTCTAAAGTAAGATATAAATGAGAACAAAGACAATTAGAAACTTTGAAAAAAACTTTTCTTGCTATGTGAAAAGATTTGAGGGTTATTTTTATTAAAATTGCTGATCGTATACATAATATCCAAACTCTTCATTATCATCCAAAACCTGAAAAAAGGCAACGTATTGCTGAAGAAACACTACAGATATATGTTCCTATAGCAAAAAGACTATGATTATATGTGTATCAATGATATCTGGAGAATGGTTCATTCAAAATAGTTGATCCGAAAGAATTTTCTAGAATTGTCCAGTATGTGAGAAGGAAATATGGTGATGTTGATATGTATAAAAGTAAATGAATGGAACTGCTTTGACAACTATGTTCCCAAGAAAATATTACCTGTCTTCAAATTGATGGGAGATTGAAAAGTCCTCATAGAATACGAAAGAAACTCATAAAATACCAAACAAATGATATAGGTAAAATTATGGATATTTTAGCGTTTAGAATAGTGAGTGATGGTGTAGGTGATTGTTATAATATGTTGGGTATTATACATAAGTATTATACGCCTATATTTTCAAAGATGAAGGATTATATTGCCTTACCAAAGCCAAACGGATACAAATCACTTCATACAACAGTCTTAGGTATGTTCAATTTTCCTGTGGAAATACAAGTAAGGACCAAAAAAATGGACCAGATAGCAAATTACGGTGTGGCAGCACATTTTGCCTATTCAGATGCAAATCATTCTGTTACTGTTTCAGAAAAACAGGCATATTGGATAGAAAAGATGCAAGAGATTGTGAAGAAATATCAAGCATCACCAGATAAGAAAGATTTTAAAGATGAGTTAAACATTGAAATTTTACAAAAAAATATATTTATCTATACGCCCAAATGAGATATTATTGAATTGCCAACAAAAAGTACGATTCTTGATTTTGCTTTTAGAGTACATACTGATATCTGACTTAAATATAAAAGTGGTTTTGTAAATGGAAGAATTGTGCCTCTAGATCACACCTTGAAGACCGGTGATATCGTTGATATTCAGACGTTCAAAAATAAATATTCAGCTACGAATGGACGATGAAAATACCTTCATACGCCTTCTGCTAAAGCAAAGCTAAATAGATTTATCAGACAACAACAAAAAGATGTTATTTTCAAGGAGGTAAGTCATACGATCAATGAAAAATTGAAAGATTTAAACTTACCTCTCCTTGGTGCGAAAGGTGACCTTATAGGGAGGAAATGGAAATGAGATGAGTATGATCGTTTACTCTTGAAGATACGTGATAGACAAATTTCTATTACTAAGTTGATCAAGGATGTGTATCAAGATACCTTAAAAGATCTAAAAACAGATATAGAAAAGCCAATAAAAAAATCCGTTACCTGACCAAGTACAGAACAAAGACGTGTTATTGTGGATATAGATAAAGATATTGATGTTATTTTTTGTCCAGATTGTAATCCAAAAATAGGTAAAAAAATTATTGCTAGGTCAGCAAAAGATTGAATTAAAATACATGCTTTATCATGTAGTGCAATGAGTACACTTGATTATAAAAAACTTCTTGAAGCACATCGAAAAGATTATGACATAAATACGTATCTTTTAAGACTAACCTTAGATGTTTTCGATAAACCTTGAGCATTGATCAAAATTTTAAACATCTTTGAATTTCTAACAATAAATGTTAAAGATATTCATACCAAAGAATCTAAGAAAGATTGAGTCACGCAAGTAATTGTAGATTTGGAATTTACCAATCCTTCAAAAATGTATTATACATTGAAAGAGTTGCAAGAAAAAAAACAATTGTTAAAAGTAATTAAGAAGCAAATTTTATAATCTAAATATTTTATGGAAACACTATTACAGTTATATGCATATGGCGGGCTTTTCAGTAATATTCTATTGATTCTTTTGGTTATTGTCTGGATATATTTTATCTTGTGGGTAGCAAAAGATATCTCTTGGAGGACAAACAATTTTTGACTCCAGTTGATATCAATATTGTTGATATTATTTTTAACGCCTATATTTTGATTGCCAATATATATGCTTATTAGACCAGTACATAGTGAGCCAGAACTTCGTGATCAAGATTTTTTTGTGTCATGTTTTTCATGTGGGGGCCATAATGATAAAGAGTTTGCATATTGTGTGTATTGTGGTGAAACTTTAAAGGTTGCATGTCAAAATTGTGAACAACCTGTATGAATTGATTATACATTTTGTGCATGGTGTGGAGATAAAGTAGAGTTGCCAGACGAGTAATTTTGTGTTTGTGAATCATATGAAAACATTTGGATTCGATACTACATCATCAACATCATTGCTGTGAAAATGGCTAGATAAAAGTAATCCAGTATTTGTGTTCTTACTTTTTTTGTGATATCCACTTTTTAGTGTGCTAGCTCTTGTATTTACTGTTGTAGAAGATCCATCAAAACATGTACATACGAATACTATGCAGCGTATAGCAACATATATATCGCCTATTTTTCCTGACATTAGTGAAGCTTTGTATAATGTGCAACAAGTTTCGTCTTCTATCATTGCAGATGAACCCTTATTTCCACAACATACAACTCATATAGATGAGTTACTTCTTTTTTTGCAAAAAGAACCGTCGTTCTTTTCATTTGTTTTGGGAAATAACCAGTTGCTTATAGATATACTATCTCAGCTGGCTAATTATCGTGATGATATATTTTCTTTGTTGTGATCACAGGAACCTCAGACGTATTTGATTGTTTTGCAGAATACTTCAGAGAAGAGACCAAATGGTTGATTTTTTTGATCATTTTGATTACTTACTTTAGACAAAGGGAGAGTAGAAGATTTTACTATTCATGATAGTTATCTTCCTGGCTTTGATAAACCAGGTACTTATGTGACCTGACCTTCTCGACTTACGAACTTTCTCCCTGAACGCGAAATCTATTTTATAGGTGCGAATAAGATCTGATTCACTTACCATGATGGTGCATACATAAAAACATTGTATGAAAAATCATATCCATGAAGTTCTATAAGGGGAGTAGTATTTGTATCTACTGATGTCTTTCGTGAAATTCTTCCTGCTTTCCAGAAAGAAATGTGGACATGGCAGTTTGTGAATGCAAGTATTGATCTCATAAGAGGAGGGAGACAGCGATGAAAAAAGGAGTTATATGTTTCAGGGGTTTCTGAATTTCTTTGAGAGCATTCATTACAGATGTTGAAGGGTTTTTTCTTGCATGCTCAGGAGATTATTTCTCGTCAATACATCAATTTGTATCTGAGTGATATAAGTGGAAGTATGCATACGTTTCTTCGTGATCATCATCTTACGACGAGATTTGAGGATGACCATATGTATTTTTGGGATAGTAATATATCTTTTAGTAAAGTGGATAGTTTTGTGAGTAAAACAATCCAATTCCGTGATCAACAAGGGAATCTGGTCTTGGAGACTACTCATGATATTGTTTCTATAGCTAATCTTCCGCCTTGACCATATACGGTAAGTATAAGATATAATTTGCATGTGCCAGAGCATTATGTTTCATATATTCGTGAGTTAGAAAAAGAATATGAAATAGAGCTTACAGAAAGAGAAATACATATATTGGCTTTGGTTCCAAGACGAGCAACAAGATGAGTAGTGTATATGCCGCCACATACACAAATATGATCTGTAAATGGTGATCAATATCATAATGCTAGATTTACCACTCCATTTTCCACCAATATATACTATAAAGCAAAAATGTTAGAGAATAATATGGTAAAAGAAGTAGTGATGGAAATAGAAATCGCAGAAAAATAAATTGCAATTTAGCTTGAGATATCTATATATGCATTTCTAGTATATCTTTTGTCCATGATGTTCATGGGTCACTAGCTCAGTTGGTTAGAGCAGGGGCCTCTTAAGCCCAAGGTCCTGGGTTCGAATCCCAGGTGACCCAATGTAATAAGTAATCTCTCAGAGTCATATAACTACATTATATAAGTGTCTTTTTAGATAATAATCTGATCGAAGGCACTTTTTTATTTAGATAATATATTGTTATATCTTTGAAAGTGTGTATAGTATTTTTTTAAACTATAAAAAATGGAAATGTGAGAAGTAGATAATAGTTTATGATGTACAGATTTTTATGACCTCTGTGAAACAATAGTTCAAGAGCCTAATATGATTTGAAATAGTATTGGTCGTACCTTGCTCTGAGCTGAGATGACTGAGGAAGAGAAAAGATCTATGACCGATCTGATGTTGGCTTTACTAGAATGAGATGAATTTGATAGCAATCAACTTGTAAATACTAGCATGAAATGGGAGCAAATGAAACTGGATAGAGATGGCTTGTCTACTATTTTTGAGACGATATTTCAAGAAAAAAGAGAGCAGTTTGTAGAAAAATCATCAAATATAGATCACACATCACAGGATGATGAATCAAATATTACAAAAGATCCATTACGTGTGCAAAGATTTACTAAACGACTCACTGCAAACGATTATCAAGAACTAATATTATTTTTTAATTATCTTTTTAACTGAGGAAAAGTTGAGAATTATAATTTTAATATTAGAATAGATAGTATAGAAGAAAAACAACGTTTTTCTGACAGCTACAAGTACCACCGTGAACAAATGAAAGTTAAAAATTCTGTGTATAAAGAGCAATTCAATCTTTGTGATCGAATGATTACGGAAGGTATAATATCTTGTGATGAGCATTGAAATATAGTGTTTCCTTGATGATATTTTTTGTCTAGTTATGAACTTGAGCAAGAATATATCAATTACTATTTTTCTATTCTTCAAAATGGAATTTGAATAACGAATTCTAATGAAGAGTTTTATGATTGAAATGTAAGAAATCAGACAACTGTTGATGGATGATTATTCCAAAGAGTCTATGATCATAAAGACTGACATATGTGTTATAAGTGATCACATGTCCTTTCTGAAACAGAAATTCGTAAGTATATATTTCCTATATTACCCTGAAAAACAGATGTTGAGAAATATGCATGCCTTGAGTATATAGCTCCTCATCTGAGATGATATAAAGCAATACAATGTGAGGAATGAGAAGATTTTCAAATCATCCATCTTCTTGGTCCCAACTCTCATGTAAACAAAAATTTATGAAGAAATAATCAGATTTGAGTTCTTTTGGGTGGATTAAAAAACAGCGATATATAAGAAATAATATCACTTCATTTATTTCAAATTTCTCTACTTTCTATCTATTTTTCCTTGTAGGTATCAAACGTCACGAGTATAAAACTCATTATTACTGGTCCATAAATAACACCTAATAGTCAGAATAATGATATACCACCAAAGACACTAAGTAGGTTTAGAGTTTCATTGATTTTGATCTCTTTGCTTACAAGTTTAGGTCTTAAGATATTATCAATATTATTGGTAATAATTTGATTTACTAGTATAAGAACGATAGCTCATCCTACATTTCATAGTATTCACCAGATTATTCATATTGGCACGACAATAAATGATGAACCAATCATAGGAATAGTACTGAACAAAAATGCTAGTACTGACCATAGTCATATATATGGAACACCAACTATCCAAAGAGAGATTGCTGTAACTATAGATTGTATGAGAGCTATAATAATTGTCGCTTTTACCATGGATGCGCCCATACCTCAGAGATTTTTTTCGTATAGATTAAATAATTTTTTGTCAATTGGGAGAATATCTTTGATATAGTTTAATAGCTTTTTGTATCACACAAGTAAACCAGAAACAGTAAAAATATAGAGTATACCGCTTGTAAGTAAATTTATTACTGAACTTCAGATGCTTCATACGATACTACTTACTTGTTGTGAGGCTCGTTGAGCAATGTCTACCATTCGATTTTGTAGAGTAGCAATATCAATTTGGACATCCACATATGGAATTTTTGTTAACCAACTATTGATGAACTCAATAGCACCATAAGTATTTATTGATTTGTTTTCTAGATTGTTGCTTAGATCAGAAATAAGGAGATTTGTCTGGTCTCCTATAATTCCTAAGAGTATAGCAAGCGGCACTAGAATTATACAAATAATAACTATCCACGTACAAACCATACTCAATCGTTTAGGCATTTTTGTTCTACACAATGTATAGACTGGTAGTAGCATATAGACAGTTAGTATGGAGAGAATTATAACTGTTCACACAGGTTGCAGAAGAATCACCAGCGCTATGATTGCTATCACTAGTAAAATGTAAGAAAATATTTCTTGGATGTTTTTTTTGTTGTGTTCCATGAGTGTAAGCTAGGTCAAATAAATAGGTTCTCTGACAAATTGAATATTCTATTTTTGTGAATTTGTGTAGATAACTGCACGAAGTTTATTTTCTACCACCTGTGAATAGCATATTTTTCCAAAACTAATAACTTTTGATACAGGTGTATTTCATGTCATTGATGTACTTATACGAAGAGTTCAAATTTGAAATACTGCATCTAACCAACCAGATTGACTAATTTCGATAGTTTGTATCTGATTTCATAGATATATTTTACTCTCTATGGTGTATAATCATTCTCTATCAATAAATTTTACGCTTCAGGGACTAAAAATAATTATATCCATTTCATAATCCAATTGTGCTTTTATAGTTTTATATATACACAGTAGAATCAGTATAAAGATAATGAACTCTAGTAAGTATACCCATCGGTTTGCTGGGTTTCCAAATGAAATTTGAGAGAATAACGTAACTATAATATCTATGCATAAAAATATGCTCACCAAAATCGCATTTGTTATATAGTTTTCTAGATGAGATTTATCAATCAATATTTTTGCTTCTCTTCATATGTAGCAAGTTTCTCTTTTGAGTAAATGTTTTTTATACAACAAAGCTGAACTGTATAACCAGTATAAAAAGAGTAATACTAAACAAACACTCATAATATATACTATTGGTAAACTAGCATATAATACAATTATTCACACATATATACTTACCAAAACAATACCAAGAAATTGGAATCATAGTATTTTTAGTAGGAAAATTTTGTGTCTGTGAAGTACAATAATATTCTTTGTTTCTTGTAATGCATTAGAAATATACTTGGATGATATGTCTATAGAGAATATATGAATGATTTTATTTAATATTTTTTGCATCTCTTTTATATGACATAAAAGTACACTTATACTACTTGTAATCATTTTTATCTATACATCCAGATATTTGTTGAGCGTATACATGTGTAAGTGATATTATATTGACTCTTCCTGTAAAATACATATAAATAATTGAACAAAATTTTCTCAAACCAAAAAATATAAAATGAGATGAAATTAAAAATTATAATTACAATTATTATTTGCTTAATTATTTATTGCTATTTTTTAGTAAATAATAATGACGCAAATAATGAATACTATGAGGTGACCTCATCATTCATTAAAATAACCAGTCTGGTTGAAAAATTTGACTCAGATAATATGAATGAGTATGAAAGAAATTATGGCCTTTGTCTAATAGTTCTTCATGATGCTATACTTGAGAAATGTGTCATTATTGATCCAGCTAGCGAGATTGCAGTTGGTGCAGATAATTATATATCAATGCAATTAGAACTAATGGAAACTGCATACAGTAATGAGGAGTACAACGACGTCAATAATCATGCATCTAGAGCTTTATTGATGATAGATCTCCTTGATGAATTAATTCCCCCGCCTGATTGAGGTGGGGATTTTTTTTAAAAAGATAATATTATTTAGAATGCATAGTTGGTCACAACTTGCTTTTTAGTTCGTACTTTTTAGTATATAAATAGTTAAATATTTATTTTTTGTCTATATGTATATGAACTCTATGAAGAAAATGATTATGTTATGTGGATTGGCTAGTTGTTTGTTGTGATTGCAGACGTTTGCCTTATCGTGTGCTGGCCCTGTATATTTTGAAGATATATACGCTGATGCGCCAATAGCGTTTATTGGTGAACTTGAATATGTTACTTTTGAAAAGAATACTAATGAAGATGATATAGAAATGTGTACTGAACAATCAAGTGATACCATTGCAGCTGATGAGTTATGACTGCATACATTTACCTTTTCTATCAACGAATCACTAAAGTGAAACCTTGCTGATAGTGTAGAAGTTACTCGCTTAGTAAGTACATTTAATTGTACGTGGTGATGAGCTTGTGTAGATATGGTTGTGTGAGAAGAATATGTCATACTTGCGAATGATGATCTGACTATGAATGATGGATTGTGTTCTCCTTGTCCATATATGCTAGCATCTGAGTTTGAACAAGAAGAACCAGAGCCAACATGTATATGTACTATGGAATATGACCCTGTATGTGGAGTAGATGGTAATACCTACGGAAATGCATGTGGACTAGATTGTGCATGAGTAGATAAAGCATATGATGGTGAGTGTTCACCTATACCAGTTGAAAATACTATTCCTAGTACCTGTACCTCATGGTATGACTGATGTAACACCTGCGGTGTTGAAAATTGAGAACTTACGTATTGTACTGAAAGAGCTTGTGTTCGACAGGATACTCCAAAATGTACAAATCATGACTTTGTCTATCTTCATAGTGGATACGAGGTCTTGGTAAGAAATTATATAGAAAAATATCTAGAGAATCTTTCATCTGAAGAAAAGCAAGAAAAACTAGCAGTTGTTCTCCAAAATATAGAAAACAAAAGAGCTGAAATTAATAGTTTATTATCTAGATCAACATTCGTAATATGATCTCCTGAGCTTAGAAAGATAAGTTTGACCTTAGAATTATTGAACTTATTGGATACTTTGTTGAAGTAGAATAGTAAGTTACATACTATATATAATTCATAATTTTTTCCTTTCATTGAACTGTCAATCTTGTTCTTGAAGTATTTTTTCTAATTCTTTTCTTATGGAAGAGCATTTCCTCATAGCTTGTATTCACAAACCTGGAAGAAATTTTTGTATGGGTAATAGTTTATTTTGTATTGTTCCGTAGAGTAACAACTCTCTAATGAGATAGCCTATAAATAGTGGTTCAATATGATTTCCATGTGTATCTATCAATGTAATATTTTTGATATCTTGCACACCAATTTTTCATATGTGAGTCTTATTATATCGATGTATAATTTCCTCCAACGATCATTTCTCTTTAAGTAATTTTGCTGCTTCAATGTTTCATCTAACATAAGCGTTTATAAGTACACGATTGGCGCCAGGTAGATCATCATCACGAAATCTTTTTGCTTTGTTTATTTCTGATTCTACCTGTTTATCGATCTTATCTGCCGCTACTCATGCTGCCTTTTTTATGATACGTAGATATTCTACTGCTTGGCTTGTTGGAAATTGTTCAGCAAGTGCGGTACTTAACATAGCAGGATGAAATGAAGGAAGAGTGTGTAGATGAATATCTTCGACACTTTGAATCTTTCATGCTGTAATTAATTCAAATATTCTAGCATATCATTCTTCAATATCTCTATATCAAGCACCAATAAATCATTTTCAAATATGATCATTTGTATTAGCACCTTTTCCTGCGTGTAATTCAAGTTCATGACCAACTTCTATTTCCAAAAAATCTAGTATAGTTCTTACTCTTTTATTTGTCAAATATATAGTTTCTTTATCATGTTGACTTGATGATCAGGCTGCATGAGTAGTTGATGATTCCCATTGATGAATAGATGTTTCAGGAAACTTTTCTCCATATATTTCTAGAATTTTATTGATGATGGTGATGCGAGTCTCTATATCAACTTCAGTTGTTTCTAATTTTTCTTTTCTGTGTATATATTCTTCATAGGTAAATATTTTCTCATCTCACTCTTTATTTCTCGTGGCTGGAGCATTTGTATGTATATTATGTTCATTCATTCGTTGAGTTATTTCATCTTCACTTTTTGAAAGTAAGTATTGTATTTGAAAGTCTTCTAGAGGAATAAATTCTGTTCCATTTCAACGTCAAAAATGTTTGAACATTTGAATACGATGACGGATACTTTGTTCTTCAAGTATTTGTTCTCTTTCTCAATATATTTCTTTCACACGTTCAGGATCGTATCATAACCCTTTGAGCTCAGTGATTAATTTACTAAGAGTTTCATGTTCCTCTTCTGTAAGTTTTGATGTATCCAGTCTATCTATATAGTCAATAGTTATATTTCTTTCATCTGGAGTATCTGATAGTTTTTCTCCATAAAGCTCTTTCATATAGACATCTATAGCTTGTTGATGATAAAGAATATCTTTTTCATTTACAGGATGTCATCATCTTTTTGCCTCAATATATAGAACATGCTGTAGCATAGAGTATTTTTTTTGGATCTCTTTGAGACTATTATATATGATAGATGTTGTGGCTGTATCAACCCCAAATGAATCTATATATGAGTCTATCTTTTCGATATTTACTAATATAATCCTATTAACTTGATCTATATCCTCCTGTGATACAATCTTTGTGCTTGATCCAAAAATTTCTTTTGCTCTTTTGTATGTTTTTTCTGGATTATCTGGGGAAGATACTATATCATAATCTAAGTTTCCCTTAAAATACCTAGAAAATGGACTAAGCATGTCTTCAATAACTTTTTCAGGTGTTTGATTATTCTCATAATCTATTCAATCACCTAATTTCATAGTATTGACATATACGATAAAATGTTAATATCATTATATGTTATTCTATGGATAAGTCAATATTTTGAGTGTTCTACAAGGAACAATTTTTCCTTTATTTATGAATATATCTACATCAAAAAATCTAGTAATATGGAAGAAGAGAGGTATAGTCAGCGTACTATATCTTTTTTTAGTATATGTTTGTATATCAATGCAATCTAACGCAACATCTGTACAAGAATACCTAGATCTCGCTCCAGTAGAGCAAGCTGAGTATGTGCAAAAAATTAGAGAAACAGTAAATAAATACGTTCCTGATGGCTTCGAAGAATGTATAAATTATGGATATATAGGTCGAGTAGTGCCACATAGTATCTATCCTCCTGGGTATCATTGCAATCCTGAGCTTCCATTACCATTCCTAAATTTAGCCTACCAAAAAAAATCGATCAACTTTTATCATATGTGAATCTATGCTCAGCCAGATCTCCTCGAGCGATTTCAAAACGAACGGTCAACAAGAGAGCTATGAAAATTAGATATGTGAAAAAGCTGTATTAGATTTAAAAAATATGAAAAAATTCCGTATGGTTTGCTAGGAGAGTTGGTGGCTAAAATGGATGTACAAGATTGGATAGATTTGTATGAGAATAATATAAAAAGATAAAATAATATAAATTTCTAACTACACATACAAAATTTATCAACATATTTCATAATGATAAACATTCAAAGACTTAGAGTAATGTTTGGTTGACCAAAACTTAGAGCAGAAAAAAGTGATTGAAAAGTTTCATGGTTAGAGCTTTACTTTGATTTGTTTTTTGTAGCGACTATTTGATTGATAGCACATACATTTGCACATCATCTGTGAGAAATTTGGGAGTGGAAACATTTTATTCAACTTATTTTACAGGTAACAGCAGTTCGACGATTGCGATGTTCTATCACCTATTTTTTTGAAAGATTTACTGCTACGTGACTTACGAAGAGGTTATTCTTTTTTCTGATTATGTTTCTTGTTGCAGGAATGGCATTGACTATAGAATGATGACTAGCAGAGATGTGAATGTATTTCTTTGCATTTTATTGATGAGCAAAATTTTTGTTGGGAACGATGTTCTTACGATGACGTAAAGAACTTTCCCAAGAGCTTAAATATATAGACACATTAAATATAGTTGCTAATTATATAGCAGCCATTTGATCATTATTATTGTTTTTTGTTCCATGAAATTGGGTGTCATTTGTTTTTGTAATAAGTTTATTTTTAGATGTATTTATACCTCTTTTGCATAGACGTGCATCTATAAAGTTACCAAGTGTAGGGACAGAAAAGTTTAATGAAAGATTTGGATTGTTTGTAATTATTGTCTTATGAGAAGCCATTATAGCTGTAATAACTGGGATAGATGTGCAAGCAATTAGTCCTGAATTGATTTCAGCAGCTGCAGGTGGTTTGGTCTTAAATTTTGGTCATCGATGGTTGTATTTTGATTTCATCAATAGATCCGAAATGAAGAAAGAAAATATTTATGTTCGAGCCTATTTGCACTTACCATTGGTTATTGCTTATACGATGATATGAGCTGTCTTATTGACTCTTATCAATCACTTACATGATATTCCAAATTATTTAATGTTTATGCTTACTATATTAGCTATGACTGTAGTTAGTTTAATTATAGTATTTACCTATGTAGTGGGGAAAAATATAAATTGATATGAGCAATCTTCTAGAACAAGACTAGAGTTGCTTATTTCAGTTTTTGCTATGTGAGGGCTTCTTGTTTTACAGCCTGAGATAAGCGTAGTGAGTCATATATGGATACTAGCATGATTAGTTTTTCTTCCTATCATATTGAGGATATATGCTCGATTGTCTCTAGAGGAAAATATACTAGTATAAAAATATAATAGATCATATATATTCTTCATAAATTCTATCTCAATGTATTTATATATGTAACTTGTAGAGTAGTATGTACAGCAAAAGACATCAAGCCATAGTAGATGAAATCAATCTATTGATGTCCTGATTTTCACATACAAAAAAAGATCTTGGCTATGGACAAAGACGAACATTCACCAGTAATGCATTATGGTTTGATGTGATTGATTATTGAATAACTGGAGAAGTGATCTTGAGAGTATGACGTGGAGCATGGCTTGTAAAAACGTATCCACAGTTGCATAGTTATTTTGATGTAGTGAGTAAAGTTATCGCAAAAGTAGCGATACCAGACGTAGAATTTCTTCACGAAAGACATATAGTGAAACTTTTTGAACTTCTAGATACTTCACCGAAAAATGTACCGGCAATTCCTGTCTAAGCTATTTATAGTTCGAATACATATATCTTTTCATGTCTAATCTCATCTTCACTACCACTATGCGACTACGAAATAATGGAAAAGACAAAGCGTCTTGGCATTTTGTGACTCTTCCTGAAGATATTTCTAAAGAAATACTGTGGGCTCAGCAAGATCTACCCAAAGAACATAAAAGAGGGTGGTGATCTGTTAAAGTTGAGGCACATATTGGTTTTGTGAAACGAAAAACAAGTGTGTTTCCTTCAAAAGAAGTCGGAGCTTATATATTACCCATAAAAAAAGATATTCGTGATGAATTGAAGATAAGAGAGGGTGATGAGTTGAGTATTATCTTAACTTTACTATAACCGTTTGTTGTTAGAGTTTTAACTAAAAGAACATACTCAATGTCCAAACAAAAAATAATTGTTTTTTGAACTCTTTTGATTGAAGTACTTGGTATCTCAATTATTATTCCTGCGTTTCCAGAACTCAAAGCCTATTATCAGGTAGGAGATTTTGAAATTACTATGGGACTCACGATATATTCATTGTTTGCTTTTTTGGCTGCACCACTAATGGGACAGTGGTCGGATAGGATAGGAAGAAAAATTTCATTGACGTGGTGTATTGTATGAACATCATTGTCATACTTTTTGCTACTAATACAGCCATGGTATCGAATATTTTTGCTAGCTAGGGCAGTAAATGGAATTACAGGAGGGAATTTATCTATTATTCAAGCTATCCTCACAGATATATCACCAGATCAAGCAAGCAAGAACAAAAACTTTGGTCTAATGTGAGCGCTATTTTGGTTGTGATTTATTATCTGACCAGTCTTAGGGAGTATTATGTTAGGTGTTGGGGGAGTTGAACTCATCTTTTGGTTTGGTGGAATATTAGCAATATTGCAAGTATGACTACTAGTATGGTTGTTTGAAAACACAAACACACATGACTTAGAACAAGATAAACCATTTCAGTACAATCCTTTTCGTACGATTTCCAAATTTATTACTAGACCAGAATTAAAGGTGCGATTACGATCGTTTATATTGGTAGGTATAGGTGGATTTGTTATTCATTCTGGACAGTCATTGTATATGAATAATTACTTTGGGACTCCTTGAGTCAGATATGGATACTATTTGGCAGGATTGTGAATCATTTCAGCAATTAATATGGCTGTATTTGTTCCTCGTTTTCGAACAAAACACTTTTCCAATACTACGTTGTTTATCTTCAATTTTTTGGTGTATATTGTAGGATTATTTCTAGTAAGCTCTATGGTGACTGAAATGACCTATATGTTACTATTTTATGTCATGAGTTTGCTTTGAGGAGTATATAGTGTGTTATATAATGTAGAGGTAATGTCGCATGCCAAGACTGGTGAGATAGGAGAACTTTCAGGTATGTTTGGTAGTTTGCAAAGCATGACGATGGTGCTAGGCCCCTTGATTGCTGGGATTTTATTGGAAAGTACAATAAATATGCATTGGTGAGCTGCAGGATTTTATATCTTGGCTGCATGTATATTGTTTCCTTACTTGCTTCAAGAGGAGAAAAAAATACACTAAGTAGTGATGCGAATGTAGATATTTATTTTATATATATACTAATTATGACTACTCAAGAAATTGCTAATAGACTTGTAGAATTATGTCGTGCAGGGGAGTATGTTATGTGTTATGATGAACTGTTTTCTGATGCTGTAGTTGCTGTTTGACCAAAATGATCTCCAGAAGAAGAGCCAACAGTTGGTCTGACTGCTTTAAAAGCAAAGGGAGAAAAGTGGCACGAAATGATGGAAGAGTTTTTTTGAGGATGGACTTGAGATCCTATTGTGGCTGGAAATTTCTTTAGTGTAGCTATGTGATTTACGTGTATATATAAATGACAATCTGAAAAATCAGAAGAATCAGAAATAGTTGTCTATGAAGTTAAAGACTGAAAAATAGTGAAAGAACAATATTTTTACTAAATCTATTTGTATGAAATTATATTATACCTTATGCATAATAGTACTCATATTACTTATTGTTTGGCATGTGCGATGATTTTACGCTTCTAGAGTAGAGCGTCCAGATATGATAGTAGAATCACAAAAAAAGAATATCAAAATCGTTACACTTCCTTCGCGTATTTCAGCAAGTGTACAAGTTGCTTGAGATCCAATTGACGCACCAAGTAAAGCGTTTGGTTTACTTGCTGGATTTATTTTTGGTGATAATACAAAGCAATCTTCTATACAAATGACAGCTCCAGTAACGAGTACTGCAGTTGCTTCAGAAAAAATAGCGATGACAGCTCCAGTAATAGCAGAAAAAACTGATACGAATCTAACTAAAGTTTCTTTTTTGATGCCATCGTCATGGACATTAGAAACTCTTCCTGTACCAAACAACAAAAATATTACTATCCAAGAGGAATCACCTAAAAAAATAGCAGTATGGACCTTTAGTGGATATGCCCAAGCAAAAAAAGTTGAGAAAGAGTGGAAGTCTTTTCAAGAAGAACTAGAAAATCAATCTATCCAATGGACATGATCATATACGATCGCTCAATATAACGATCCAGGAACGCCTCCTTGGATGAGGAGAAATGAATTGCGAGTATCTCTGGAATAAATGTATTTGTTTATTTCTTACTGGAATTTTCTTGAAATGCCTCTACATGTTGACTTCACAACATCAGAGTGGAAAATTCTCACAAAATAGCTTTCAAAAGTGCTTCTGGAATATGTAACCATACAGGTCTATGAAGTTTTTTTGCTAATCTTTGAATATAGTGCTTGTGGCGTATATTTTCATTAACTAGATTGATAGGGCCTGAGATACTTTTATCTTGTATACATAAAAGAACTATTTCTACTCGCTGATCTAGCGTGATAGTTGGCATCCACTGCATTCATGATCAAAGAATGATTCAGCCTAGGTAGGTGGTTTGTAGTTCTAATATTCTTCATATTTTTTCTTTTCAAAGCACCAATCATGTACGTAGACATATCACACGTCTGGTATCAGTCGCTGCTGTTTGTGCTTGAGCCTCCCAGTCTACACAGACGTTTTCCATAAATGACTCAGGATTTGTGTTTGTATAGGTTGGTGTATATATTTTTTCTGGATGAGATGGATAATATCATATTGCTGACCCTGAAACAAAAGTATGACATGATTTTGGTAGCTGAGATACTAATGTTTTAGTTGATGTGATTCTAGATGTATAGATTGTATCTTTATTTTTTTTATTTCGAGGAAATGTATATATAGGTGCTCAAGCTAAGTTGATAATTACTTCGACTCATGCTAGTGCATCACATGAAATTTCTTCCCAGTTGAGATATTTTACACTATCACCAAATTTTTTCTCTCATTTTGTTTTTGATCTAGTAATAATCGTAATACTATGTCATGATGCTAGTAATTTTACTGTTAGAGCGTGTCCTAGAAATCCAGTAGCTCCACTAATACAAATATGCATGGAATTGTAGTAATAAAAAATGAATTGAGTATATCAGTGATAATATCTCGTTCCTCATAGATGATTGATGCATACTTATGTATGATACAAAAGTATATAAATATCTAAAGAGTTTTTATGTAGTATATCTGCTAAATGATGAAGTAATAACACCCACAAAAAGAGCATCTTCTTTACATAGGATGGTTTGTTGTGTTTTGCAACATTGTACCATAATGCCGATCTTACTCTTTCTAATAAATGTATAGAGGCCAAGTATTCAATCTTGTTTCATAAGTATCAAATCTTGATGTTGAGGATAGCTCGCTGTATAAATAATGAGATAATCTCCTGTGCGTATATGTGTCAATCATGGATATGTTCAGTGAACTTTAACGATATCCATACGAGCTGGATGTGGGAGGAGAAGCTGATTTAGATCAGCATGTGTATATTGATATGTACGCTTGTGTGTATTTGAATATGTCATGTAGTGTATATATAAAATAAAAGAGAACGAATGTTCTCTTAATATAAAATTTGAATACAGATGCAAGTGAAATATTTTTTTTATTCTTTTGATACTTCTTCTATAGTAGTTCATGTTAGAACAGTAATAATTTGTTCAAGTACTTTTCAGTTTACCGGTCATACTTTGCGTCACAAGTGTTTTATATCACAAACTCTAGGATAATTTTGTAAAAGCACTGAAACAGTCTCCGTTTTAAAAGTTAACAACATGTTAGATAACATAGTGAACTTTCATCTTTCATTCTTGGAAAACAGTGAATATTCTCATAACATAGAGATAAGATAGTTTCTAATTTTATCAACTATATCGTTTATAGAGACACTTCATGCAGCGTTCTCCAGTGATAATTCTATTCTATGTGATAAATCAGCTTTGGATATTCACATAATTACTAGCTAAATAAAATTTAGAATAACCAGTCTACTTGATCTCTATCAATTCTTCATTCAGCCAGCAATCTTTTTGCATACTCTGTATGAGAAATCATCCCGCGTTGACGCGATGTCTCTATAATAGAGTTTATCTGTTGTCATGAATTTTTGCGAATATCATTTCTAATTGCATTGGAGTTTACGAGAAGCTCAAAAAGACCTACTCTTCCTTTTTGGTCAGAGGTTTTCAATAAAAATTGTGATTGAATACCTAAAAGCCCTGCAGCAAGCCTATCTTTAGCATTTTCCTGAAGTCCTGGTGGAAAGAGTGAAACAAATCTATAAATAGTATCAGCAGCGTTTCTTGTATGTAGCGTACTAAAGACAAGATGTCATGTTTCTGCTAGTTTCAAGGCTGCATCAGCAGTCTCTGGATCACGAATTTCTCATACAAAAATAATATCTGGATCTTGACGCATTGCTGATTTCATTGCTTTAGCAAAAGAGAGTGTGTCAGATCATAGTTCTCTTTGAGATATATGACAAGACTTTGGTTCAAAAATAAATTCAATAGGATCTTCAATAGTAATAATATGTTCTTGTCTATGTTGATTCAACAATTCAATCATAGCAATCAACGAGGTTGATTTACCTGAACCTGTTGGTCCTGTCACAAGAAATAGTCCTGTTTTTTGGTTTAGGATATTACTTATGACGCTATCTGCGACATCATCGTACATCAATTCAGAAAGATCCATAGGTTTGTTAGCAATTTTTCTCATGGCTATACTTAGTTTCTTTAGTGAGTAGTATGTATTTATTCTGTATGGTATACCTGATGCAGAATAGAAACTGAAATCAATTTCTTTTTCATTTATTAGTTTTTCCCAACCTTTATAATAATCACTAAGCATAATTTTAAGCATATCTTGTACTTCCTGAAACGTAACTTTTGCTTGTTCTTTCAATTCATAAATACTTCCAACTTTTCTATAATTTATAAAATCATCCGAACATATATGTATATCAGAAATTGCGTCCTCATGTTCCAATAATCATAGAATCTGATTTACGTCTGTATATGTCATGAATAAGAAAAAAAAACTATAAATATACTTCTATAAGTATACATATATGATTGATTTTATGCAAAATACTTCTTTACTTATTTGATTACATTCATATATTGACATGTAATATTTTATATTCATATAATACCATGAGCGATCAATTAACACAATCTTGACAAAAAAATTTAGAAACTATTGAAATAAATTGAGTATCACCTACAGATAAAGGTTTTTCTGTAGGTGATACTGCTTCTTCATTAGTTGCATCAATTGATTCAGCAGTTACTTGAGAACCTAAAGTTGCTCAAAGAACTAATACTGATTGATGATCACCTAGAAATGGTAGAATAAATAATACGCCTGAAAAACTTACGAGTAGTAGTACCTTACAGGATTTTCAAGATATGCTAACTCGACTGTATGCTTCTGATGTTATTAAAAACTATGCCATGAAACTTACATCAAATAAAGAACTCGCTGAAGATCTCATTTCAGACTCATATGTAAATGCTCTGACTAATATACTTAAAAAATGATTTTGATGAAATGGTAATTACAATATGAAAGCGTGGTTTATTACAATCATAAGAAACTGCTTTATTAATCAATATAGAAAAAAAGTAAGAGAAAATACTATGCCAGTCGGAGATAAGGCATATTTAGAAAATATATGATGATCTACTAGTGGTTGAATTATGCAGATTCTCGAATTAAATGAGGTTCAGGAGCATTTAGGGGATATGAGTGATGATATGAGTATTCCAGTCGATTTGCATGCTCAGGGATATAAGTATAAAGAAATTGCAGCTGAGCTTGATTTGCCACTGGGAACTACCAAAAGTAGAATACATTTCTGAAGAAAAGCATTACGTAAACAACATGAAGATTAATTCAATAGAACATTCTCCTTAAACTCCCTTCCTTTCTCCTCAAAGTTCTTCCACAAACTATAACTAGGTGATGCACAAGATAACAGTGCTATTCTTCATGGTGCAGTGTTTTGCTTGGCAATATGTACAGCTTCTTTCATAGTGGTGCAGATGTGTGTGAAAGGACTATATGTAGGATGTATAACAATAAGGTCTAGTATGTGTTTTCCATTGTTTGGAAAGAGAATTACATTTGATACGCAATAGGTAGCCAACATTTCTATCAGTTCACTGAAATCATATCCACCATCTTTTCATCCAAGAAATATAGTATCTATGTCATGTTTGTATGTGTCTAATGCTGCAAGTGTAGATTGTGGGGTAGTAGCAATAGCGTCATTTATCCATCTGATACCATGATGGATTCAAAGATTTTCAAGTCTGTGTTCTACTCCAGAAAATGTATGAAGTACATTCTTTAGAATGTCTGTATCTATATCTAGTTTTTTACATACTCATAGTACAGCACATATATTATACCTATTATGTACTCAGGGAAGAACTACTCACGTGTCATCAAATATTTTTTGTTTGTTATGTCGCCAAGCTGTATCTTTATATACATAAGTTCAAGAGTTTCAGTAGATATCATATACAATATCTAGATCTATAGTGTCTAGCAGATCTGGATGTTCTTTTTCTAATTGAGATCATAGAAGCAAATATTGAGCTAGATTGATGATATTCGATTTATCGTATTTGTAAGCTTCAAATCATCCATGCCAATCAACATGATGTTCATAATACAAATTATTATATATCACTATATCTATAGATCATTGTAGACGGTAGAGTTGGTAACTAGATAGTTCTAAGACTACTCGATCTACAGGATGTTCTATATCTATGACATCTAAAACACTAGATCATACATTTCATGCAAGGATCGTTGTATGCCCAGCTTCTTTGAGTGTTTCGTACACAAGATGAGTGAGCGTAGTTTTTCCTTTAGTTCATGTGATACCTACAATTTTTCCAGGATATATATCCAAGAAAAGTTGTGTTTGTGTCATGAAAACTCATGTGTATTCTTGCAGCTCAGGTGAATGAGGAGAGATTCATGGGGATTTAAAGATAATGTCAAATTGCTCCAAAGATGCTAGATAGTCTTCTCAAGTAATGCAAGGAATTGAAGGGTGTTCTAAATTGGCATCTTTATCACAAATGGTTATATGTGCATCTGTGACATATTTTAGAAAAAAATCAAGAGTAGCGCGTCACTCTCTGCCGTATCAAAGTATGGCTATATGTTTTCATTTATACGATTCTAGATCTAGCAAAGCGATTGCACAAGAAAGTAAATTATGTATATTGGCATATAGTAGAATTTTGCTTCACTATTACAATATGAAAGCATTTCAAAGATTCAATATAACACAGGCAAACTTTGATGAGCAAACGTATGTTGCTACGTTTACCTATAATTTTGATCACGATGTTTTCTTTACTGAGAAAATCGATTTTTCAGATGCAAAAGTGCCTCACATATTACCAAATAGTAATGACATCGATTGAATATTATTTCATATGAGTATAGCAATTGGGATAAGTTATTATAAATTATATCCTACAAAAACAATTCATGTTCATAGCTGACGTGTAGATGAGAAGCAAAGAGAGTTTTGGAAACAATTTTATCTCCAATGACTTGGAGAGTTCTTTTATACTAACAATCTTGATCCTACATGATTAGCTACATTTGTAAGTGAATCAGATATTGATTTTAGTCTTGTAGAACTGACATGAGTAAATAAACGACTTGTTCCCATATGATGAGGAAAGGATAGTTGTGTAACTATAGAACACCTTCTCCACCAATGAAAAGATATTACCTTATACACGAATGGAAAAGATTATGAAATTCACAACCATATACAGGAGGTAAGCTGATTGCCTAGAATTATAACGCCTAGAACCATTGATCCGTTACTTATTTCTATGTCAAAGGAATGATGGTATAATGGTCACGTACCCATTACTTGAATTATATCATTTATTAGTATTTTTGTTGGCTATCTTTCATGACATGATCACATAGCTTTTAGCAATGAAAGAAGTGCAAATTTTGGAAATACCGTATGGAAATGACTAGATATAAATCATCAATGGAGCAAGAGTATAGCATTTGAGAAAGCATTTCGTAGCTATGTACAAACATATATACATACATCTATATCGTATACTAGTTACTTGAGAAAGTGGTTTGAGTTTGCTATAGCAAAAGACTTTTCATCAATGAAAAAATATTTGCCAGTATTTAGTAGCTGCAATAGAAATTTTCATCTTGCGTGAAGTCGTACTGATCGTCGATGCGGTATTTGTCCAAAATGTCTCTTTACCTATGCTATGATGAGACCATTTCTCTCTAGCAAAGAAGTAATAGACATACGATGAGAAGAATTGTATCAACAAAAAAAACTCCTGAATCTATTTCAGGAGCTTCGATGAGTTTCAGGTATCAAACCATTTGAGTGCGTGTGAACCTATGAAGAATCACAGTATGCAACTCGACTTTTTATACAACATAAAGAATATTCATCACCAATTTTAACCTATTTTGAAGAATACATTAGCACTACCAAAACTGCTTCACAACGGGAGCAGCTTGGTATTCAACTTTCGAAAACATATGAAGACTAGTCTATTTATTGACTTGTGATCTCCATACTTTACTTACTTCTTTCCAGGTTTCTTCATTTTCAAGCATAATTTTCGCGTTGTATGCAGTGTTTTTTTTGATGATTGTGGATTTTTGTTCCCCAAGCACTTTTTTAACGCTTTTGTGTGTATATTTCATAGGTAGTGATGAATGTATAAAACTACATTAGATGTCTGTTCCTGATAGCTTTTTTGGAGACAGAACAAGTTGTTTGCATACAGTATTCTTTTTTATTTTATCGTATAATTTATTACATAGTTTGGTATAAAAGTTAATTTTTTTCTGTTCCCACTTCATCTGCTTTGTATAGGCTTTCACTAGATAGCGCATGTCTTTTTCATGCTCCTCTTCGGTTTCTATGTGATGTGTGATTATATCTAGAGCTAACTCTGACGCATGATGGGTCTCCGCTGCAGTAGTAAGTTTCTTTTTTTCAGCAGCTGAGAGTTGTTGTTTTTTATCGAAGAAGTTTTTTTCTTTTTCAGCTGATTTGTTAGTGTTTTCGAGAGTTTTTTTTGTTTTTGTCAATGTAGAAATGTGTGTTTTATTTCTGGTAGCCATACGTTGAAGTATATCTATGTATGAACTGAGTACGTTGTGACTGTACACAGCGTTAGCTCGTTCTTTGAGTTCATTTATTTCTTGAATTCATGAATGTAGTTCTTTTGTTTTCTTTCTTAGTTCACGAACTTCTTTTGTATGTGATCCAATTTCTTTTTGATAGTCTAATGTTTGTTTCTTGAATACTTCTACTTGTTTTTTTGCTGTTGTGATAAGTCATCAAATATCTTGTCCCAAGGTATTATTTATACGTATCAATGAACTCCATATATCGTTTGCTTTTGTTGCATGTCTTTTTTTGTTCGTATTGAGTATTTTGAGTTGTGTGATACGTTCTTTCCCCAATCATACTAAGGTATACCAACGTTGAAGAATATCTTCCACTATTTCTTGACTTACAAGAATATCTTTTTGATGTGATGTCATTTGATGATAATAGCTACCATACACATCAAGTTCTTTTGTGTAGATAGCTGCACTATGAGTATCTTCTTGTTCTACATACGTACGTACGAGGTCTACCTGTTTTTTTCCTACTACTTTTGGTAGCGTATCTTCAATATTTGTTTTTGCTTTATGTAATTTTGTAATTAGCGTTTCTAGTGATTTATTTCACGTTTTTCTTTCTTTAGATTCTTTCGTTATTATTTTTTTTGTTTCTTGTAGATTTTTGCTTAGATATGTATGTAGTACTTTTTCATGACTTGCATAGCTTGATTCATGTTTTTCCCATATAGTGCTGATTGTTTTTTCATCTTTTATCACTAGATCCAATGCTTTAGAGATACTTAGAAATAGTCATGGAATTTCTTTTTTTGTAAGTACTTCAATTTTTTGTTTGGCAGCATTCATACGTCTTACCAAATCCTTATCCAAAGATCATTTTCTTTTTTCTGACTGTGCTTTGTCTAGTAAGTTTGTCTGCCTTTCGAGTTCTTTAATTGAATAGGAAAGTTTCTTTTGTTGTCTAGAAATAGCATATTCATCATCAATAAGTGCATCAATTTGTTTTCTCCAATCATCATGGAATACTTTTCTTTGCTCTTTGTGATTGTATGTTGAACTGCATGGTAGCATCAATTGTTTTGTATATGCTTGTTGAGCTTCCTTACATTGTTCTTTGAGTTTGATTTGTTCCTCTTGAATGATAGGAACTAGAGTAGTACTATCACTATCAGTTAGTTTGGTTTTTTCAATAACAAACTCATCCTTTTCATATCATGAAACGAGTTGTTTATCCTTTATTTTTTGTTCAAATTGTTTGAGTATTTTTTGAGCTGTTTTGATATATTGATCACTTGATGTTATATGTTCTATCTCATGTGAAGCTGCAGTAAGTGATCACTGAAGTTTCTTTTTCTTTGTTGTAGCTATACTAGTTTTACCAATAGTACGTTTCAATACACGTAATCTAGTCGCAAAGGTCTTTTGTAAATTTTGTACTTGGACAAAGTCTGCTATACGTTCCAAAAAATCTACATCAGGTCACATTACAGTTTTCTTCATAGATGAGGTAACATTAGTTATTGTTTCTACTGGACTAGTAACTGTATCTGTAAATGTTGTCAGTGATTCTTTTAGGGTCTCGAGTACCATGAATGTTTCTATGAATAATAAATACTATAAGTATATGAGAGTTTCTCCCTCTATACAAAAAAAATACGATATCTTTTACGATACCTATTGCCAAAAACTAATTATGATGCATCATCTAATAATGATAGGATTTATTGTCGTGAATTGTTGTCGCTCTGTAGATTTGTTCTAGGAGTACTAGCTTGGCTAGACCATGTGGCATAGTTTGTTTTCCAAATGAATAGACATGATCAACATATGGCATCATTTTCTTTTCATCAATACCATATGGTCATCAAATAATATATACTGTACTACTTCCTGGATGGGAACGCTTAGTCAATCATACTGAGTCTATCATATCTCACCCTTTATATAATAATACACAGGTTGCATGTGCATATTGTTTTTTCTGGAGGATGTTGAGTATTTTTTGCGTTTCTTTTTCTATAATTTGCTCTCTGGATCAGTATTTTACGGGTTTGATATTGTGGATATGTAGATTTTTTCATAATCTTTTTTCATATTCAGCAATAGCTGAAGCAAAATGTTTATCAGTATCTGAGATGCAGAGGATATATGATTTCATGGTATTACTTTATTAAATACTTGTATCATAATAACTTATCTAATTCTATCAACTAATAATTTTTAATTGACTTGTAATATATTTTATATATAAGTAAGAAACAGACAATTAAACAAAAATCAATCAAAAAGAGAAAAATATTAATATAGTCTGTTATATAATTTTTTCTCCAAAAACCATTACCATGAAGTACCCGATTACTGCCACCCTTCTTTTTCTTGCTTTTTCATTTCTGGGGTGTTCGCCAGAACAACAAGAAGAGGAAGAATTCCATTTTTACACCTTCAGTGTTGAGACTGAACGTGTAATCAAAAAAATCTGCTCTCAAGAAAACAAGGAGTTTACCGAAAATCTCGAACAAGAGTTAGAGCTACGCGCTCTAACATCAGATTGCTTTCCAATAGAAAAGGATAGCATGTTGAGAAGTCATTTAAGAAAGTTAATCTTAAATGTCGACTCATTAAAAAAAACCGAAATAGATTCGTCGATAAATCAACTTATGTTGATCATCGACCCGAGTCTGGAGGAATGGATGTTATTTCAAACCTACGAACAAATGTTCGCAATTGAAAAAGAGCTAAACCTCATCTGCCAAACAAGTGAGGCGTATGCTCAAAAAATATTTTATACTGAAGAAATGTTCCTAGAATTTATTTTCTGTGAACTGAAGGATAGTTTGCTGCTATCCAAATACGAGGTAAATTATAAAAATGACGAGGCTTGTGCCTCTTATTTTAAAAGTTTTAGAAAAAAAATCTATGACGGGAGTTACTCTTCTCTCGAAGAAAAAAGGACAGATCTTATTCTGTCTTTTGATAAGATTTTTGAAATTATAAAGATGGAGTAATATTTTTTTCCTTCTCTATAATTAATTATTTAGACCCTGAGATATTCTATCTCCATGTTATGGGTCTTTTTTTTATTTTAATTTAGATCCATATCAGTAGTATGCATAGTAGATAACTTTACTCTACCAAAACTATGAAATTTTATGATGAAGCAGATATAGCTATTCAATCTGGAAGAGGAGGAGATGGTTTGATTACTTGAAGACGTGAGAAATGAGTACCATGGTGAGTACCATCGTGATGAGATGGATGAGCCGGTGGTTCAGTTTTTTTTGTTGCTGATGAAAATGAATATACCTTACTTCCTCTGAGATATAGAAAAGTATGGAAAGCAAAACATGGAGCAAATGGGCAATCTAGAGATAAATATGGAGCAGCTGGTGATGATATACGTGTAAAAGTGCCCTTGTGAACACTGGTTTCTGACAAAGATACAGGAGAAGTACTCGCTCATCTTACTGAGCATATGCAAGATGTTTGTCTGGCAAAATGAGGAATAGGTGGAAAATGAAATATACATTTCAAAAATGCTACAAACCAGTTTCCAAATATTGCTCTGCACGGTGAACCAGGCCAGAAAAGAAATCTCCATGTAGAGTTGCAATTGTTGTGAGATATTGCTTTGATATGAACTCCAAGTGTGGGAAAATCAACCCTCATTAATAGTATATCAAATGTGAAAGCAAAAACTGCGAGCTATGAATTTACGACATTAGTCCCAAACCTTGGTATTATTGAACACAAAGGAAAAAGTTTTGCTATGATAGATATTCCATGATTGATAGCTGGAGCCAGCGAAGGTAAATGACTAGGGAATATGTTTCTTAGGCATGTACTGAAGGCTCGTGCATGGGTAATTATGCTTGATGCAGCCAAAGATCTCCCATGAATAGCTGATCGATGACTACTTCTCGACGAAATTAAAGAATATGTTGAACAAAAATATGAACATCTAGATGAAGAAATTTTACATAGATGCACTCCAGGTAAAAATAATGTGCTATTATATGAAGCATATATCGTCACTGAAGATACTGATGAAGTATCCTGAGAAGAGACTGAGTGAGAATTACCTCCATCCAATGAAAAAGTATTGCTAACTAAAGCAATAGTGACAGTAGTAAACAAATTTGATATGCTTGATGATGAATTGTGGTGAGAATATCGCAAAGAATTACTTGTGCATATGAGTGAGTATCTTTGAGAAAAGAATAAAGATATACTTACAGATGCTATTATGACATTATCGGCTTTGACTAAGGTGCATGTAGATACATTTTTGGATAGGTGCTTGACTATTGTTACGGATTCTAAACTTAGTAGTATAGCTCATTATGACATAGGGTCAGTAACCTATCATGATCCATCGCCTTATGCTACACAAGTAACGGATGAACTTCTTCCATTCCTCCTAGAAGAATGATATGTTCAAGAAGATAAGGTAAAGAAAAAGAATGTATGGGAGGTGTGGCATCCTAAGATTGCCTATTTTACGTTTGTGTTGCCATGGGGTAACGATGAAGCAGAGATGTGGTATCGACAAACTATGGCGAGAGAACAGTTTCTCTATTGGTTTGAAAAACAATGAATAAAACAGTGAGATATCTTGAAAATTCGTTCACCATATATATGAACAGATGATAGATTTATCATGCGAGATTATTCTTTGCATGAGTAAGTTTTAGTTATATCTACGTATTGACCATTATATGCGTTATCATAAATTTCTTAGATATAGTACATATCGAAGGTATGGAATATTCGTCCTTACAGTTTTTTTTAGTTGGTATGGATTACAAGCTTGGGTAAATCTAAAAAGTATTGACACCTCAATCCAACAAACCAGAGAACAAGTCATTGATGTGGATGAACATACTGCCTATCTCAATAATTTCTATAAACCATATTTGGAGTCTGAATATGCTCCATACTTTCTTTGACATGAAAACGGTAGTTTATGGAGAAATGAATATATAGTGAGACTGAGACATACGATAGACAACGATGATGCAATCTTGCCTGAAATAGAACAAAAAGATAGTATTTTGCTTTCCACTCCACAAGCCTCTTGGCTATATTTTATAGAAAATAAATTATCATTTTTGTATGATTGGTGAATTTTGAATAAATAAAGTATATAACTAGATCGTGCGATTTTATATAATAGGAAAGATAATGTTTGTACTAGTAAATAAGCCAACATGATGTACTAGTTTTGATGTAGTAAAAAAATTAAAAAGACTGTATAGATGAGAAAAAATATGACATGCTGGAACATTAGATCCATTAGCGACATGATTATTAATCATAGCTATAGGTAAGGATACGAAAAAATTATCCACATTTGTTGGTCTGGATAAAACCTATACAGCAACTATAAACTTTGCATTAAAATCTGATACGCGGGATACAGATTATTGGGAATATTATGAGGAGTTGGATGTAAATACTTTGCAGGTACCTACACAAACTGCTATTGAAGATACATTAGCATCTATCGTATGATATCATGCATTACCACTAACACCTTTTTCTGCAAAAAAACGAAAAGGGAAAAAACTCTATGAATATGCTAGAGCAGGGGAACCAATTTTTATCAATATAGATATGCAAGTATTGTCATTTAGAGTTGTATCGTATACATTTCCTGAGCTTATATTAGAAATACGTGTGTGATCATGAACCTATATAAGATCAATTGCTCACTGGTTGTGAGAGCAATTCGGTTTAGGATGAATATTGACAGCGCTCCATAGATCTCATGTTTGATCATATACTTTAGATACTAATGAGAAAACTACTCAAACCTAACTGGTAGACTAATTTCTATATCAAACTCTTCTTCTCATGAAGCATTCTGGGCTTGAAAGATAAGAGTTCAGTTCTTTGAAGGAAGAAATCATTGCAGTTGAAATTCTAATGTTCCAGAAAACGGTACTTGATTTGTTGTCATTCGGTCTCATTCAGCAGTAATATATCCCTGTGCAATAATAACTCACATACTATCTAATAAACGTACAGGAGCAGTGGCTTCAAAAAACCAATTACCTGGAGCCTCTCCAGATAGTGAGATAGGGGAGGTAACAACAGAATTAGCTTCAGGTGAAATAATAATAACTTTATCAGCAATCTCTTGTTTTTTAGCTTCTAGCATTTCTGCACAAGTTCACTCAAAAACAATAGTAGCGTTTTCTTTTTCTGCAAGACAAGCGTTGGTAAATTCTTTTTGTGTAGTCGAACATGGCTCATTTTCGCATGGTACAGTAACTTGGGTACAAACTGGATCTATTTCTTGTGTGCATGCAATGTTTTTCTGCTCCTTAGTAGAGCATCAACTGAGTAGAATAAAAGTCACAAAGAGAATAAGATGTTTATTCATGGTGAAAACATAAAAGCTAAATACCTAAGCTATAGGAAATCTATCCTCTCTTGCAACAACAAACATATGTGTATTTTAGTACCAAACATTGCATTTTACGACTGAATGGCTAGATATACTATAGATATATTTTTTTTGGCTTATAATTTTGTTAGTACAGCTTCATTCATAAAAAATACAAATTTTATACAATTTTTACTCTTTCAGATATTCCTTCATGTTATATACAAGTAATTTATTGAAACGTTATATTTCTTTGGATGTAGATATTGAAGAAATTGCTCGTGAACTTACGCTCAAAACCTGTGAAGTAGAGGAGATTCATCATAGAGATATACCTGATCTGGTGGTAATATGAAAAGTAATAGAAAAAACTTCTCATCCTGATGCTGACAAACTCTCTGTATGTAAGGTGGATTGTGGGAAAAAATGAATATTCCAAATTTGTTGTGGAGCAATGAATGTAGATGCTGATATGTATGTTCCAGTAGCTTTGCCTGGTTGTTTTTTGCCATCATTGAATCTCACAATCGAACCTCGCAAAATGAGGTGACAGGAATCAAATGGAATGATTTGCTCTAAAGCAGAACTTTGAATTCCAGAGGATTTGGAAGAGAAATGGATATGGATTCTGCAGTATACAAACTCAAAAAAAACAACAGAATTTCATGATATCACTGAGATAGATGTATGAATTTCTCTTTCTGAGAAATATCCTTGGTTAGTTTCATGGACTATAGATGTAGAAAATAAAACGATAACGCATAGACCTGATTTATTTTGACATTTTGGGATTAGTAATGAGTTACAGGCTATATTTCCTAGCAAAACAACATTTTCTGGAGGTAATATAGTAAAGGAGCGTATGCGTGACCAATCTGTCTTTGAATTATTAGATCATGCTACAGCATGTACTACCGATATTGCTATAGAGTCTGATTTGGTTTATAGTTATGTTCTTGTTCATCTGGAAGATACAACATGCACAAAAAGTGATTTGTACCTGAGATCAATACTGTATGATTTGTGAATATGACCAAAATCAAATTGGGTAGATTTTTCAAATGCATTTATGTATCTCACATGACAACCAATTCATTGTTTTGATGCTGATAAGGTGCAATGAAATATTACTGTTAGGCAAGCCAAACAATGAGAGATATTTGTTGATTTATTTGAGACACACCATACCTTAACAACATCAGATATAGTCATATGCGATGAACAATGAATTATAGCTCTTGCTGGTATTATATGAGGTAAAGATTCTGGTGTTACTCAAAACACCAAAAACATATTGGTTGAAGTAGCTAATTTCAATGATGTGCAGGTAAGAAAGACTGCTATGAGATTATGATTGAGAACGGATGCTCAAGTTAGATTTGAGAAGGAAATTAACCCTTTGTTTTCATTGCATGCAACGTTGATGTTGTTAGATGAATTGAAATATTTTTCCAAAAGCCTTTGAAGATATATAATGAGCTGAATTCGTTGGTGGGTAAATGATAATGCACAAACACATGTTCTCCAAACTATATGATTAGACACATTAGCAGTAGAGAAAATGCTGTTTTGAAGTAATGGTGAAGATACAAATATACATGATAAAGATATATTAGAAATTCTCATAGGATTGTGATGTACAGTCACTGATGATTGGAATGTACATATTCCTTTACGAAGATGACCAAGTGATATAGAATGCGAAGCAGATATAATAGAGGAAATAGCAAGAATGTACGGTTTTCATAATATTCCTGAAATTCCATATAAAGATCTAAGTACTTTTGTGCCTTATGAACAAGATATTCGTCGACAAAGAGCTTTGGAAGATGCTCTCATCGGAACGTGTAGATATGATCAAATCGAAACATATCCATGGATGCATCAACGTTGGATAGAGTACTTCAATATTTCAACTGATACTCTCTATTCTCTGAGAGATATTCAATCACCAGAACAGCAATATATGAGAAACTCTTTGTTATCTTCCCTCGTAGAAGTTATCGAAAAAAATGTCCATTTCTTGGAAAATGGTCGTATATTTGATATGTGAAAGGTCTGGAGTTTGGATGAACTTACTCCTTGAGAACAACAACACATATGATTAGCATGCTGGCAGAAAAAGTGAGATACACGAGAAGATGCGACGTATATACAGCTTCGTTCTCATATTGATTATATCTTTACTACTTTGTGAGTAAGAGGGAAAATTGAATATAGAAAAAGTGATACTTCATATTTCCACCCAAAACAACAAGCTGAAATCTATATAAATAATATGTATGTCTGATATATTTGAGTGGTACATCCTTCACTACAGCAGTTTATAAAAGCTCCAAAAAATCTAGAAGCTTGTGTATGTGAGCTTAACTTATCAGAATTAAAACAATTTGCTCCAGAAAATAAAAAACTTACAAGCAAAAAATATGCAACTCTTCAAGATCAAATTGTTTCTAAAGATTTAAATTTTGTTCTAGACACATCAATGTCACGAGATACGGTTACTAATTCAGTATCCAAAATTAGAGAAATTGATTCGTTAGAGATATTTGATATGTATCAATGAAAACACGTGTGAGAAAATGAAAAAAGTATTGCTATTCGTATTTCTGTTCATACCAATACTGATAAAGAACCACTCACTAACGACCAAATCAATGAAGTTATGCAAAAGGCTATTGAATCAGTAGAAAAAACAGGGGCACGTTTAAGATAAGTAACATTTTATTTATTTATTATAATTATTATGCTAAAAAGTATTAAATACCTCTATATTATATGTATATGTTGCGTTTCCTTTCTTTATGTTGCCCAAGCCTCATATCTTGAGACAAAAGCTGATACGTTATTACTTCAAAGTATAGATAAAAAACTATCAAAACTTTCTTATGAAGAACTCAAAAATATCGATAAGAAACTTCTTGATAGAATAACACGATATGATTACGAAACACGCCTTTGATATATGATCCATGAATTACAAGATATGGTTTCTGATAGACATAAGTCACTAGTTCCTATTATATGAATTACATATACCAACAATGGATTTACCAATTTCCCATATGTATCGAGATTTGTCGTAAGAGCAGGTTTAGATCAAAAACAATGAATAGCTAAAAATCCTGTACTCACATACACTATACCTGATTGATACTGTATAGAAAAAGCTGATAAATCTTTGCCTGATGATTTTACAAAATATAGTAAGGATGCGGGAGAGACCTGGGAAAACTGGTCAGAAAACTTGATAACTAAACGCACAAAGTTTCATCCTATTGCCTGTAATATCACTCATGTTAAGGTAATATATCCAGAAGATATGAGTATTTTTGATATTTCAAAATGATATACTGCAGCAATGAATCTAGCATTACGCCCTAAGGATGAAAAATTTTCATATCCCTTTTGTGTAGGAGTGCTTGTTTCTGCTGACAATGTACAATATGAAGAGGATCGTATTTGTGTAACAAGACCTCCAGAAGAAAGAAGAGATGTTGTATGGACATTTTGAAATTAAAAATATTATATACGTTGTAACTTCATGATTTTCTTCACTGTTTTTTCAACGTCTTTGTTTTTTGTTGGATAATTCATGTAATGTAGTGCTATTGGATAGACACCGATACTTGTTTTTTTTGTTTTAATATTTTTTAGTAGACGAGAAATTGCAGTATTTTTTTTCTCAGATTTTGATTCTATCATCACAATATTTTTTAGTGTATATTCTGGTTTTTTTGGATCTCTTTGATCCAAAAAACGAATATTAAAATCAATATCTACTCTTTCATTATTTGTTTTATGATATAAGACGTATCTATCATATGCTACCCTAACAGCAGGGAAAATTAATTCTTTGGGTTGTTTTCACATGATTGACTCATAAATACCAGAATATCTAGCTCGCATTTTGTTGGTAAGCTTGCTCACATCTTGTTCATTGTATGCATAACTATATACATTAGTTCTGGTATTATTTGTGTGTTTGATTTGAAAATAGAGTCATTTCTGATTTATATATTTTCTATTTCTTACGCTAAAATGAGACTTTTTTTTGAACTGACAATGATAAATTTTCAGCTTTGTTGTATCCATGTATGTATTGTAGTATGTATGGCGATCATTGCCATTAATTTTTAGTAGCATATAATCTTTTTTCAGATCCTCCAAAAGCTTAGAAGCTTCTTCTTCTTTGACCAAATATTGTTTTTCATGCATACCAAAATAATCATGACAACTATCTATACCATGTTCATCAATGTATTCTCGATCATTCAAGAATTCTTCTCGAAATGCTGATGATTGCATATCCATTGGTAGAAAAATAATAATTATAAAGGTTGTTGTGTAGTACTTATGTTAGTTAGAGGACATAGTTCAATTATTTCACCTCTATTGTTACAGTAGCTCGTTGGCAATAAGCTTTGATGATAGTGCATCATTGCATATACATGTGCCTGATAAAAAGACTCTCACGCCATAAAAGACTCTATAAAAAAGTTTGTATAGCTTACATATGAGACTTGTTCCGATGAACTCATAATAACATTACCCAATAATGAGTTTGTTTTTCTTGAACTCCAACAACTCATAATAAATAATTGAATATATTGGTTGTTTGCGCACGCATCAAATAGTTTTTGAAAATGATCTTTTGTAAAGGCTCATCAAGCATACGTAGCAGAGCCATTTTGTTCACCGTGTAACCCAATCACTACAAGAGTACGCTTATTGGGATTCATCATAATTTGACGCTGAATATCGTAGATAACTTCATCCGCTGTAGGACATTTTTTAACGATATCTGGTGAGTAATCATAATATCATGTATATCTTTCTTTTAAAAGTCGCCTAAGTTTATCATGAAATGGTGCAAATGCATGATCGATTTCTCATGGGAGACTATTACTTATACAGTATACTTTTTCAAAGGTATCATCTTGTTGAATATATTCATCTATATATGATTGATACAATTGAATGACTTCATCTCGAGATTTTCCTGTTTCTCTTTGTGTATATAACAGTCATCTAGTAAAATGGATATTATCATATTCATTTTTAATTATTTCATTGTATCTTCACAGCTGAAATGATGTAGATGTACGTTCCAGGTACTTACGAAGATCTGGAAGTAAAAATTCACTATACATTATTTCTTGCATTGCTTTATTTCCCCGTGAATTTAAGTAGTCTATAAAGAGTTGTTTGTTATGCTGGAACATAGGAAACTCATGCCAATTATATAAGATGATATCACAAGCACTTTGTGACAACGTATATCATTTATTTACATATGCATCAAAAGCATCATCATCATTCCACACAATTACTAGCTTTTGTCATACCAAACAAAACCTTCATCATACAATATCATCTTTATTGGTAAAGGCTAGTGCTGCCATATGTTTGTCATAATACGTGTTTTGTATATAACTAATCAGATGCAACATATGAATAAGCTCTCATATATGTATCGGTTGAATTGCATCAGGCAATCATTCTATACAGTTCGTTAATAAATTGCACTTTGCTCGATATTGATTCTTATCAAACGTACTAAATTTATCTGCATAGAGAAAATGGCAATGTGTAAATCATATGGTTTTGCTCAATGGCTCAAAGATCCCTCCATATATACTTGGATACAACTTAGTATAGTAGACCATGACTAATTGTTCAAGAATCTTTAGATATTCATTTGTCGTATGCTGATATAAACAATATTCTTGAACTTCAATACATGCTTGAGAAATATCATTGATTGGCACATCAACAGCATTAGTTAAGAGACGTTGATATACATGAATATTTTCCATAGGTAAGATTGAAAACAAAAGTGTTCTTATGCTACATTAACACGAATTTCTGTTTCTATGAAAGCATATGTTCCAGGATTATATCACAATTCTTGTTCAAATTTGTGAAATCTATTAGCATCAATGAGATACTGAAAATAGTCTGCTACTTCTTGAAAGAATTGCAATTGATACTGTATATCATCCTTTGGAAACCGAATTCAAGGAGATGAGTTCATTTCTATGAGGTACCATTTCTCATCCTTAGAGCAATAAGCAAAATCTAGAGAGTACAGATCAGGTTCCTGAATTCATAGTCTTTCTTGTGCTTCCATACATAAGGCTATTACATCTTGTGGAATTTTATCTATAGGAATACTGAATTGGTTTCATCATGCAGCAATATTGCTTTTTAGACTTCATTTTTTAGGCACTCTCACCATAGAAAAGCTTGGATTTCTTCCCAGAAAGACAACTCTCAAATCATGGTTACCGTCAGTAATTCCAGGAGCCCCACCAGAAAAGTTTTGATAATTTTGTACCATGTGCAATGATTCAGTTCATGAATATTTATTAAATACTTCCATTGATCATAGTTGTTCCCTTGTATAGAAATTGATACCATATCAACCACTACCAGAAATTGGTTTAACTACAACTTTATTATTGAATTCTGCTTGTAACCATGGATAGAAATAGTAGGTACCTAATAGTGTACTCTTTGGCTGCAAATCTCATAGATATCTATACATTTGATACTTATCAGCATCAATGTGCTTTAATCTCATACTAGGTGTAGTAAGAAAGTCTGCATCAGCAAAGAGTTCATCTAAGTGATATAATGCTTGTCCCATTCTTACTCGTAGGAGATCTGGTTTATAGGCTTCATTGATTATATGCATATCTTCTTCACCTATCATCACATGTTGAGTAAATTCTTTACTTTCTATATCATAATAGTGAGGACTTACATAATGAATTTCTAAGTCATTATTATTAAATATTTTTCTAAGTAATTGCTCACTTTCAAAATAGAAATCGTATTTTAGATATTCTCTTTGATAAGCGGTAAGAATTGCGATGTTTTTCATATTAATTTTTGTTTATAAAGAGAATAAAAAATGCTTTTAGTTTTCATATTTTACTTCTTGTACTGTTTTCACAACTCTGGCAACAACTTTATAAGGATCTGCATTAGCAGCAACTCTTCTATCTTCTAGACGTCATTTTCGTCAATCTTGAACAGTGGTGAGAGGAATTCTTATAGAAGCACCTCTATCACTTACACCAAAACTATACTCATCAATAGATTGTGTTTCATGTTTTCCAGTAAGTCTGTATTCGTTTTCACTTCCATATACAGCCATATGTTCAGGAATATAGTCTCCAAAGCGTTTACATACATGAGTAAAATATCATTCACCTCAAATTTCTCTCATATATTTATTTGAAAAATTACAATGCATTCCTGTTCCATTTCGGTCACCTGGACGAACTGGTTTAGGATTTAGATTAAGATCCAATTCATATTCTTCCATAAGTCTCATCAATATATATCTTGAAACCCATACATCATCACCAGCTTTTTTAGCTCATTTACTCAACACTCCATATTCTCGTTGACCTTTGAGTACTTCTGCATTTATTCCATCAATATATATTCATGCTTCCCAGCACAAATCAAAATGTTTATCAGCAATACGTCTAGGTATATGTGACATACGTGAATATCATACTCCACAATAATATTTCCCTTGTGGGTCAGGATTACCTTTTTCAGGGAATCAAATTGGTTTACCATTTTTTTCCATTACATACTCTTGTTCAAAACCAAACCAAAAATCACCATCATCACTTTCGATAGTAGATCTTGAATTACTGACATGGGGTGTTCAATCTGCATTCCATACTTCACACATAACAATCCAAGCATTAGTTCTTGCAGCATCTTTGTATACTCTTACAGGTTTTAGTACACAATCAGAGGATCATCCACTTGCTTGTTGTGTACTACTTCAATCAAAATTCCATGTAGGTAACTCAGAGACGTCTCATGCATATGTATCCATAAGAATCGTTTTTGTTTTCCCTCTTATATTAGGTTCTGGTGTGTATCCATCAAGTCGGATATATTCAAATTTCATTGGTAACATGTTCATAATACATAATCAATTAAAAGCAAAAAATACCTTTTTTCATACAGTATACTTCATTCGTAATTTGTGCGCCTATGATTAGAATATTAGTTTCAGTAGTTACTTGACATTGTTAGTATATATAAATTATTGTATTACACAAAAAATATTATATAAACGTACGTTTCTACTTGTCATTTACTTTTATTGTGATGATTATTTTGTGTCATGTATTATTTTATGTTCAGAACTTGTTTCTAGATGAATAAAATGTATAGTCATTTTTATATTTTATGATCTACTTGAGCTATGAAAATAAACAACTTTGAACCATTAAGTATTGAAAAAGACACTTTCCTTATAGAAATTTTTAGCAAAGGAGAAGGAACAAAACATATTCGTGTTGCAGCATGAGTAACTTTCACCTATCTTGCGCTAGTAAAAGAAGATGTTTCTTTAGATATTTCTATTGAATCAACTGGCGAGTGAGCTCATATTCTTGCCAAGTCTCTTTGTATAGCAAAAGAAAATAGTGATATTACATTGAAAATGCACGGTCATTTGAAGCATAACCATGCTACTGCTGACTTGCATATGATTTCACTGTTGCAAAACAATAGTGTTTGTGAGATAGATTGAGGTGTAGATTTACATGCATGAGTACATAAAATATCTGGTCATTTGTTGGAGGAAAATATTATCTTGTGAGAAAATATTAAAATCAAAACTTTACCTATGTTAGATGTTCATTCATCTGATGTTAGTGCTTCTCATGGTGCAAGAATAGAACGTTTGGATGAGAAAAAACTCTTCTATATGAAGTCTAGATGATTAGATAGCACACAAGCAAAAGAGCTTATTCTTTCTTGATATTTTGAGCAAGTATTTGCTGTATTCAAGGAGTCTGAAATACCTGAAAATAAAAAAACTATATGAGACCTACAACAAGAACGATTAACTTATCTTTTGAACTAATGAAACAGTTACTATATACATGATCTGGAGAGAGAATCGATGCTTGGCTGACTAAGCAATTTCCCTATAGTAGAAATTTTTTTCAGCATATTTTAGCAAGAAAATGAGTGACAGTTGTTTCTGCAAAAAGCTCAGCAGCCTTGGCAATTGGTCTAAAAGTTAAAAAGTCATACAAGCTCCAGGATGGAGATACTATATGTATAGAATCTTTGGATAGATTTTTGGATTGAGGTATTTTAGAAGAATGCCCAGTGATTGATTTGGATATTCGTTTGGAGAAAGAGGATTATCTAGTGTTATATAAAGCAAAATGAATATTGAGCCATCCAAATAGTGTCCGAGATGTCGAACATCCAAGTGTTGTAGGATGATTATATCATTATTTTCAACAACAAGATTTACCTAGCATGTGATCATTTATTCGTGCTGGTTTAGTACATAGACTAGACAAAGAAACTGATTGATTAATGATTGTGGCTAAGAGTGAGAAGTGATTAGCTCATTTCAAGCAGCTTTTTCAACAAAAATCTGAGGCATCCACGATACAAGCAAAAGAAAGTATTCCACTAAAAAAATATTATTGGGCTAGAGCACATGTTACTGACAGAGGAGCAGTATTTTTGAAAAAGATACAGAACAATCTTCCATATACTATTCAAGAAGATGTAATACCAAAAACTCCACATCCTACTGTTAAAGAATGAATCACAAAAATACTGAAGATAACTCATCTTGATAATGAAATGCTAGAACTAGATATAGAAATATTGACATGACGTACTCACCAAATTCGTTATCACTTAAGTACACATTGACTTCCAATTGTATGAGATTATGTATATTGAACACAAGCAGATATTCCTATGCAACTAAGTGCAAAAAGACTAGTATTTAAGGATATTTCTTGAGAGACTATTGATCTTTCTCTTAAATAACTTTCTAGAATGGGTATTGACAAAGATATAAAATTATACGTATGTCTTTTTTTGTAGTATTCCAAAACCACTTCAGTACCTTGATTTCATTTATTTTTAAGATACTTACTATGATACGTATTGGATTAAATGGTTTTTGACGTATTTGAAGAATACTTACTAGGATAGCAGAGGATCGTGATGATATGGAAGTAGTAGCAATAAATTCTAGGGCTGATGCAGAGTCACATGCACTCTTACTTCAATATGACAGTACGTATGGTACTTGGAATAAACAAGTTGAAGCTCAAGAAAACGCACTACACATTGATTGAAGAGTAGTGCAGGTAAGCAGGCATGATAGTCCTGCTAGCATTCCATGGGATAGTTGGGGAGTTGATTGTGTTGTTGATGCTACATGAAAGTTTAAGGATAAGGCATGATTAGAGCCACATATTAAATGATCAGTGAAAAAAGTTATTTGTTCAGCTCCTGGAAAATGACTGGACGCGACTCTCGTACTATGAGTCAATGAAGACATCTATGATAAGGAGAACCATCATATTGTTTCTAATGCATCGTGTACAACTAATGGACTTGGACCTGTAGTGAAGATTTTCCATGATGCATTTGGTATCAAAGCTGCCACGTTTACAACTGTGCATGCAGTTACTGCTAGTCAAAACATACTTGATAACTCACACAAGAAAAATATACGTATTGCTCGTAGCTATGGTGATTCCATAATACCTACAAGTACTGGCGCATCGAAAGCAATAGAGCAGATTATGCCTGAGTTAGCTGGAACTATTCAATGATCAGCATTGAGAGTGCCTACAGCTACTGTTTCATTTATAGATTTGGTTGTAGAAACTACTGCACCAATAACTATGGAGTCAGTAAAACAACTACTCAAAAATAATAAAAATACCATTCTTGGAGTCAATGAAAAACCACTTGTTTCTGTTGATTTTAGGTGAGATAGTCATTCTTCAATAGTTGATCTACCGCTTACACAAGTACTACATGATCATCTTTTGAAAGTAGGTATTTGGTATGATAATGAATGGTGATATGCATGCCGTGTTGCGGACTTAGTAAAATATATAGTATAAGCAATTGAGTATATACTCCAACCAAGTCTGACTGGATAAGGAGTAATTTTTATTTACTGAATAATAATGAGAAAAAAAACTATTAAAGACATAGATGTCAAAGGAAAAGTATGTTTGATGAGAGTTGATTTCAATGTGAAGCTAGATTCAACTTGAAATATACTTGATGATGAGCGTATACGTGCTTCTCTCTCTACAATATATAATCTTATATGAAGATGAGCAAAGATAGCTTTGATATCTCATCTAGGAAGACCAGAAGAAAAATGACCTGCAACAAGTCTTCAGATAGTTGTTGATCGTTTGAAATTATATATTCAACAAGATCATTTTTGTTTAGCAGATCTTGATGATGAAGCAGCTACAAGATGATGCGTAGATGCGCTAGATAATGGAGAAGTAATGATGTTTGAGAATATTCGTTGGTATGATGGTGAAAAAAATGACATTGATGGATTTTGAAAATATCTGGCTTCATTTGGTGATATATTTGTCAATGATGGATTTGGTGTTTCTCACAGAGAAGATGCATCAGTAATATGAATCGCAAAATATTTACCTTCTGTAGCAGGCTTGTTGCTTGCAGATGAAATAAAGTACATGGAACTTACAGTGAATAGAAGACAAGCTCGTCCATTTGTTGCAGTAATATGAGGTAAAAAAGCAGAAGAAAAAATATGAGTAACCAATGCCTTGCTCAAAAAAGTAGATGATATTCTTCTTTGAGGATGAATTGTAAATACGTTTATGAAAGCACGTGGATGTGAGGTTGGTACATCATTTTACGAACCAAATATGGTAGATGAAGTAAAAGAAATCATGTGGTGAGCAATGGATAAACCTTGTTGACTCGTTTTACCAAAAGATTTTGTTGTAGCAGATAAAATAAGTCCAGACGCAAATATATCAATAGTTGATTATGATAAAATACCAAAAAATAAGATGGCCTTAGATATTTGACCAAAAACAAGAGAAAAATATCAAAAAATATTGAAACAAGCATGATTCATTCTCTGGATATGACCAATGGGGGTATATGAAGTGAATCAGTTTAGAGACTGAAATGACGCTATTATGAATGCTATAGCTGAAAGTGATGCAAGTTCTTTCGTGTGATGAGGGGATACCATTGCTTCTGTCGCAAAACATCCTAAAAAAGAATATATTTCACACGTTTCGACTTGAGGATGAGCCACGTTAAAATTTCTTGAATTTGGAACATTGCCAGGTATCGAAGTTTTGGATAGTAAAGAATAATACTTTATATATACATGTGATATGAGTAATAAAATCACTGTAGCCAACCGAAAAATGTATAAGACCCTTGAAGAGGTAGTTTTTTTTTGTGATAGGTTAAAAAACGAACTAGAAGCACTCTCAAACACTAATGCTGTGTGAACAATTATTATTGCTCCTGCGTTGGTTTATCTTGATGTTTGTGTAGCTTTTTTTGAAGATATGCCACAAGTACACATAGCAGCTCAGACCTGTTCTTCACATCAGCAATGAGCATATACAGGAGAAGTGTCTGCGACTATGTTGGCTTCATTGTGAGTAGATCGAGTGATTGTTTGACATAGTGAAAGAAGAGCATATTTTGCAGAATCTGGAAACACAGTAACTCAAAAAATTCAACAAGCACACAATGCTAGTCTATGAATAATTTATTGTTGTGGAGAACCAGAAAAAAACAACGACCAAAGCTGTTACATTACTCAAGAAATCACTACAGAATTGTTGCCTGTACTTGCTCAATTGGATGAGGATAAACTGCTGATAGCCTATGAACCTCGTTGGGCAATATGAACATGAAAAATACCAGACCAACAGCATATAGAACTAGCGTTTGAACTTATATGAAACACGCACGAAAAGATGTCTGATGTGAAATTTTTGTATGGAGGAAGTGTAACTCCAGATAATAGCTATGAATTATATACATATATGTGAATAGATTGATTTCTGATCGGTGGTGCAAGTTTGGAAGTGGAAAGTTTTTTGGAGATTAGTTCCTAAGATAAGGAGACTATACATGTAATCTTTTAAAAACTATATAGCTCATTTCTTTTTC
>Ga0307934_1000111_pt1 | contig 64629 bp, 54 predicted proteins | sample OrgLakmetageno90_FD_201838 | JGI IMG/M metagenome (GOLD analysis project Ga0307934, IMG submission 201838) | Saline water microbial communities from Organic Lake, Antarctica - #90 | ecosystem: Environmental > Aquatic > Non-marine Saline and Alkaline > Saline | place: Antarctica: Organic Lake...
CCATGGTTAATACTTATAGAGTTCTTGTACCTCACGATTTTTCTGAGGTCGCTGATAGCGCTACTTCTCACGCAGCAACCGTTGCTAAAAGTTTTTCTGGAGAAATCGTTTTATTACACGTTATTTCTAGTGAAAAAGCTAGAGGTGAAGCTGAAATTAAACTAAAAGAATTAGCTGAAAATGCTTCAAACACTTACAGTGTTCCTGTTTCATTTGAAATCAGAAAGGGAAGTATCTTTGATCGAATTCCAGAAGTGGGTCAGGAAGTAGGAGCCATGTTAGTTGTCATGGGCACACATGGAATTAAAGGCATACAACATTTAACCGGCAGTTATGCTTTAAAAGTAATTGGTCATTCTAAATTGCCGTTCATTGTAAATCAAGGAAAAAAATCCAAAGGGAAGATTAAGGATTTGGTCTTGCCAATTAAGTTTTCTCAAGAAACAAAATCAAAACTTTCCATTACTGCAAGTATAGCAAAGCACTTTAATGCAACTGTTCATATTTTCATTTCCAATGAAATAGATGAATTTATAAATACCAAAGTAAAGAGAGAGTTGACTTTTGCAAAGCAATTCTTTACAGAACGTAAAGTTAACTTTGAAGTAGAAGTCGCGCCGGAGCACGGAAATTTTATTCCACAACTTATTGATTATTCTAACGATATTGAAGCAGACATGATCGCGATCGTAAATGCTTCTGGAGACGGAGGGTTTTTGCCAGATTTGTTTAAAGGAAGTGGAGAAATTGAAGTACTGAATAATAAATTCGAAATCCCAGTTATTGTAATGAATCCATCTCAGATATTTGTTCCAGAGACTTTTGGATAATAAAAATAAACACATTAAAAAGCCCTATATTCTCAAGAATGTAGGGCTTTTTTAATTTAAAGTACTTTGGCATTTCTATTAACTTGGCTTGTTCGGACTTATACTTTCAGCAGAAACCAACATTTTACCAACAGATTTCTTTCGGAAAGCATTAGGCAGACTTTGAATAGAATAGAGTTCTCCGTCCATACTCCTTGTAATAAAAAAGTGGTATTCATCTTCCACCTCATCGCTGTCTGCGATACTTTTCTTGTACATTATTTTATTCTCTGTCTCTTCTAAATACTCTATGGTGTACACTAAGTCACCATCAAGTTCTTCTTTCTTTTCGGCAACTGTTAAAGCAAAAGGAGTTATTTCAATACCAAATTTATCACTTACCTCGATGGTAATGCTTTCAGTTGCTGTGTTTTCAATTTTGTGAGGTCCTTTCTCTTCTTTTGGAAGTTGTATGGAAGCTTCTACTCCAAATGCAGTAAGGTCTACTTTTACCATATTAGAATAATCTGGACCTGCAGGTTCGGATGCTTCTGTTACACTTTTGTCCTCTGTTTTTGCAGAATCACCGCCTCCACAAGCGAGCAAGCTCATAGAAAGTGCTATTGCACCAATAAACTGTAATTTTTTCATGTCTATCAAGTTGTAATTTTCCCAAAGGTAAGCAAGCGCAAGCACTAATTTTTTATGTTCACCTTTTTACCTTTGCTATGTGCTGAGAATTCAGGCGCATACTGACATTGGGTTGTGCAAATACCGTTAGAAAAGTCACCACTAACAGTAGCTCTTAAATCGTATTCAAAAATGTAAACACCTTTGTTTACTTGATCCATAAAGAAGTTCGTGGATGCATCCTTCGTACTTTCATAATAGCCTAACCCATCTTGATACTTGTACCTTGAAATTACATTTATGGGTTCAAAACCTGAAGCTCTCATATCTTTCACATGCACAAACTCTAAATTTCGTTTCGATTCAATTCGCAGTCTAACACGAACTCTATCGCCAATTTCAACTCCCGAAGCATCTATTGGAATCATTTTTTCTCCACTTCCATCTACAACAACCTTAAACAAGGTTTTGGAGACAGAGAACTCGCCTACTTCGGCAGCAGTAATTTGATCTAAGTCTTCATAATATTGCCAATAGGCAGCTCCCCAAGCTATCCCATCCGATGGCTTGTTTATTTGAATAATACCCATCTCGGCTTTTACCTCACTTGCACTCCACACTTTTTTAAAGTAACCGGTTCCTGCTTCCAGTTGAGTAGGAGTGATAGATTCTTTGCCCACTTTCAGAAGTACTTCTTGTCCGCTAGAAAGTCCCTTCACATTATCGATCAATAAAGCGTAGCATGCAAGTGCAGTTGCTTTTGAATTTGACCACATTTGAGTTTGCTTTTCTTTTAATAACCAAATGCGAAGTTCTTCTATCGCATATTTGTCTTTTGCGATTTCATGAAACACTTCCACCATCATAGCTTGCGTTTCTATTGGAGACTCATGCCAATAATACCCAGCTTGATTTTCTTTCCAGTACATTCCCGTTTGATCCGTTTGCAGCGCATTGTCCCTAAGCGATGTCACAATTAGTTGAGGTATTTTGGATGTTGGGTTCATTCTATTCAAAACCAAAGCTTGCATTCCTTTTAGATAAAGGTTTCGGCTTACCCAATACTTTTCAGCTTGTTTTAAATAATAATCTATGGCAGATGAATTCTTTGGTAAACCATTCTCTGGAAAGAAACTACGCGCATATAAATAGTGAATTTGGGTTGCATTCAAGTGATCTTTGGAAAGGTCTTGACTATGTTCTTCCAACAATTTGTAGTCTTCGATAATTCGATCGTCTAAGTATGCGATTCCTTTTTGAAGTAAGTTTTCCATACCGGGTTCTGTAGAAAGGTCAACCCCGAGTTGTTTCAAGTGCCCAAAACCTTCTATAATGTATTGCGTGATGTAGCGGTTGTCGCGCATGCCTTTGTACCAAGCCCATCCTCCATTGGGTAATTGCAATTCTTTCAATTTATTGAGTGCAGCCTCTTTTTCAGAAGCCATTTTATTAAAATCGAATAACAGAGCAATCCTCTTTTTTTGTTCCGTTTCAGATTTTGCTTGCTGCAACCAAGGCGTTTCTTCAATTAAAATGCTTTTTAATTCTTGGTTTTGCATTAACTCAGAAGTCAGCTCTTTTGAGTCTAAGTCTCTCCATAATTCAAATACTTCTCGAATCCTTGGGTTGCTGGTTGCAATTTTTTGAGCTAATAAGTTAGCATATAAACGGGCAAAAATCTGTTCCGAACACTCTGAAGTAGACTCTACCACATAAGGTAATGCTTGAACGGCATACCAAGCAGGATTCGAAGTAAACTCTAGCGTAAAAGATTCGTGCACTAATGTTTTAGAGGTATTGTCAACTAATTTGTCAAATACAAATTGCTTTTGCTGATTTCCTCGTATTGCAAGAGGAAGCGATTCCGTAACCAATTTCCTGTTCGGTAAAACTGGAATTACCTTCTCCTCTCCATCACTGAAGTTTTCTGAGTTGGCTGTGACCACGTATTTAATTGCTTGAAGGCCATTTGGAATTCGAATACTCCATGCTAGTGCGGTATTCTTCCTTGAAAATAGATTGAATTTTTGGGCAGCGGCAGAACCATTCGCTAAAACAATGGCTTTGTTGGTAAACGCATCAAAGAATTGAATTTGTGCGGTTCCATTCTGTGGTTTTTCGCTGAGGTTGGTTACCAATACTTTTAAATCAAGTTGGTCTCCTTCTCTAAAAAAGCGAGGAACGGTTGGCGAAACCATCAATTCTTTTTGAGTTTGAATCGTGGTCTCCGTTGTTCCAACTTTTAAATCTTTGGTGTGCGCTAAGGCTCTAAACTTCCATTTGGTTAGCGCATCGGGCATTTCGAATTCAAAGGAAACAGCTCCGTTTTTATCTGTTTTTAATTGAGGGTAAAAGAAGGCGGTTTCTCTGAAGTCTGTTCGAGTTGGGGTGGAGATTTTTGTTGAACTTATTGGAGGTGGAGGTGGTGGAACTTCTAATTTATTATCCAAGGCAGATGATTTTAATTCTGCGGGGGCTTCTAGCATTGTACTCTCCATCATCATTGGTTCACCTTCAAAAGCTTCACTCTTCATTGACATTGCACTTCCATTATCTCTAGAAATAATAGCATTATTACCATATTGTCGCAAATAATCTGCGATGGATCGAGGAGCTAGGGAAAACCCAAACCAATTTAAACTTGGAAAAACCCGTTGAGGGTTTTGTATATAATTTTCTCTATTGCCAATTTGCGTAGCATTTCCAACAGTAAAAGTCATATCAGTATACCAAGTATTACCACCTCTGTTGTTGGAATATAAATTCATTCCCCAATCTTGGGTTTTAAACTGATCTAACGATTGGTCATACATGCCAGCTAATAATTCAGAAGTTAACTTTTCACCTTTTGAACCTGTAACGGTCATCGTCCACTTTTCTTTGCTACCCGGTTGTACTTTGTTTCTATAGGTTCCAACAGTTAGGTTCAAATTTTTATTAGTGTAAGGCACGCTAATCGTTTTTCTTTCGCTGATAACTCTGTTGTTATTTATGCCGGTAAAACTCACTTGCACACCGCCTCTATAACTTTCTTTAATAGGAATGTTAATCCTTCTTTGTTCTTTATTCAACGAAATCCATTCTTGTGAAATGAACTTCCCATCAACATGTACTTCGTAAAGTAATTTTAGGTTGTTTAAACTTGAACCGACTAAAAACTGAGCGTTTTCTCCAGGTTCAGCAGTCATTTTTAAATTTTTGAATTCAAAATCTGATGGAATAGCCAACTGCTTTGCGTTTTCATCAAACAACTCAAAACGATGAGAGAATTCCGAATTTTCGCCATTCATGGTTGTTGCAACAATTTCATACGCTCCTGGGGATAAATTGCCAATAATGTCGCTTTTTTGATTGCCCTCAATTACACCTTTTAACAATGCTTCTCCTCGTTTAAAGTAACGCATCATCTCATTGATTTTAGGGTTCAATTTACCTTCAACATATTCTGCTTCTCCCCAATATGCTTTTCTAGTATAACTGGTCGGAGTTTTTAAACGATATAAAATGAAATTTACTTTTTGCTGTTGCTCAACTCCTTGTATGTTTTTTGCCTCAATAATAAAGCTCTTTAATTCTGGCAATTGAACTGTTGTATTGAGTTTGCTACTCAAGTAAATTGCTTTTGTTCCAAGGGTTATAGTTTCAGATAAACTTTGCGTTTCTCCATTCGGACTAGTAGCTTCTATCGTAATGTCGAAGTTGAAATTAGGATTCCATGTAGCGTTTATTTCTTCATCAGCTTCTGCGAAAAAATTGATGGTAAATTTTCCTTCATCATCGGCCACAATTTTTCCATTAGCTATTTTCTTATCAGCTGTTCTAGGAAGCGGTCGCCACCAATAGCCACCCCATGGAAAATTTGTTCTACGCTGAATTCTATACGTTATTTTTGCACCTGAAACTTGTGCGCCAGAAAAGGCGATAACGTTTCCTGCAACACTCACATTTTTATTAATTTTTTGAACTCCTTTGCTTGTATCTAATGTCACTTCAAAGGTTGGTCGTTTATATTCCTCTACTTGAATAGAAAGATTTCCTCCTTTCGTTTGTAGATTATACCGGCCATTTAACCCTGAGTTTGGTAAAACAAAGCTTCCTTGAAAAGAACCATAGTCGTTTGTGGTTTCGTTTAGGGTGGAAATCAATTCACCATTAACATTTTTTAAAGTTACTTCGCTATTGTAGTTAGGTTTTAGCTCACTTTTTTTTCTTGTTCTTTCAACAACTATTCCTTTAAAATAAATGGTCTGTCCTGGTCGATAAATTGCCCTGTCGCTAAATAGAAAAGTGGTAATCCGTTTTTGATCTTGCTGAGAATAGTTACTGACATAAAAAGAGCCGTCGTTTATTAATGTATCTTGGTTTTTGGTCAACATTACATTGAAGTTTCGGGGCTTTGAATCGGGTGCTATTGTTGCAAATCCATCTTTATCAGTTTGATGAGTGCCTATTATTTTTAAATCAGTCTGTCGAGTATCGTAATTATAATCTCGAAAATAATTAGTAAGTCGAGCATTTGGAATTGGCATACCTGTGGCTCTGTTTAGAACGTAAAAATCAACCATTCCGTTATTCTCATTTTTGCTAATAAAACTCAATTCACTCACTTGAAACTCTATGAAATTGGTAATAGCGCTTGGATTTGAAAAATCATCTTCGGTAGATGCAATTAAAACGTATTTCCCAAGTGGTAACCGTTTCCAGCTAAACTCGTGGCTGTGCTGACCAAAGTCATTCAAATTGGGGAGTAGTTTCTTTTCTTCCAAAAGTGGGTTCAATTTCTTAAGTCTTCTTACATATTGGCTTGATCGTTCATTTGCATCTTTATGGGGTTCTATGGTATTCGGAATTTGTAGAAGTTTGAAATAAAGGCTGTCGATGTTGGTTGCTGTAATTTCATATTTAATTCTTTCTGTTGGCAGATAAACCTTTTCTGTTTGCAAGTCCAACTGTTTGCGCTCAATCTCTAATTTTAGGTTATTACATTGAATATTTCCCAAGGTGTTACCTGCGGCATATTCGCTACAAATTGCGTGCGCCTTTTTATAATTGCCTCTATATTTTTCGTCGATTCTGTCTAACTGACTTGAACCTTTATCAAAATGATATTTAGCTATAGCATAGTGTATTTCTGCAACATTTTCTACTCCAGAAAAACCCACAGATAATTGCTCTAATGCTGATAAATAAAGACTGTCTTTTTTTGCTTTTTGCGAAGTAGAGTAGTAGTGTCTTAAGCGAGATAATTCTATGTGAAGCAGCGGTGATTTGTTGCCATCGTTTAGGTGAGCTTTAATTAATTCTTGAAAAAGCAACGCCGTTTTTAGATCATTCGAATTAGTGTCACGAGTATTAAAACTAATTTGAGAAAACGCTTTAGTCGAATTGAAAATGTTAAAGTCGCCTACCTTAAATTCATCTTGAGGAGTGTTTACTCTGCCTTCGTTTGTTTTGTAATATGTTAAGGCACGGTTCGCTAAAAAATCATATAATGTTGGTTGTAGGCTTTTTCCATCAAATTGATTTTTGGATTGCTTAGCATCCGGCAAATGTAAAATAGCTTGTAAATTGTCAATGGGGTAGCTTAATAAATCTCCTTTTTCTGTCAATGATTGTTGATAATGCTCATCTACTTTTTCAAGAATGTCAGCTAAACTCCAAGTTTTAATGTCTTGTTTGTCGAAATTCTGGGTGGTTGTTCGCATTTGAAACTCCCATCTGTTTTGAATATAATATTGATGATATAGTTCTGCAAGAGCGGAATGTAAAAGTTGTTTTAACGGAAATGTAGATTTTTCAATTTGCTCCTCATATTGATCGAATATTTTCAAGTTGGACTCTTCAATCAATCGGTTGTAATACTTTGACCGATATGCTAAAGCTTTAAAAATTTGGGCTGTGTTTTCTTCTTCAAGTGCCTTTAATAGAATAGAGTCTACCTTGTTGACGATGCTATTCCCTAAACCTTTTTGCTCCATTTTATCAATGGCTTTCCAGTAGGTCTCGTAAGTGTCATAGTTTTTAATAACTATTTCCTTTTGTTTGGGCAGAGTAGCTTTATTGCAAGCAGAAAAGCTTACAATAAATACAAATAAGCCTAGGGTTGCATTTTTCCAATTCATACGATCAATTTTCAATCTTGTGCAGCTAAGCAAATAAAGTACCAGCTTTGGTTATTCGGTTTTTGTAAAAATTCTTCGTTTGGAATCATCTATCTCCGAAAGGCCTATTTTAAACTTGATTACTATTATTCTTATTGCAATGATGAGGGAAATTGTGACAAACACGTTCCATTCAAAACTTAAAATATCGCGGAGGAAGACAAAGGCAGTTCCTCCGGCAACACAAGCCATGGCGTAGATTTCTTTTCTAAAAATTAGTGGAATTTCATTAATTAATATATCCCGAATAACTCCACCTAAAACTGCAGAAAACATGCCCATCATTACTGCTATTGGAGCTGGTACTTCCAGCATAAGCGCTTTACTCAATCCCAAAATCGTAAACACTCCAATTCCGATGGTATCGAACAAAAACAGTGTTTTTCGGAGTTTTCTGACCCATTTTTTAAATAGGAAGGTAACGCCAACTCCACTTAAAATAACATAAATGTAGGTGGTGTTTTGCATCCAACCAACAGGTGTTGTACCTAGTAATAAGTCTCTAACCGTACCTCCACCTACCGCTGTAACAAAGGCAATAAACGCTGCTCCAAATAGGTCTAACTTCTTGGAAGATGCAGCCATAGACCCACTAATTGCGAATACAAGTGTTCCAATTAGGTCTAAAATATTTAATACTTCGTCGGCATTTTTTGGAAAATCTATTGGCATAAAATAAGGTGTTTTACAAAGATTAAAATTGCAATTTCTAGTTCAACTTGCCTAATTTTTTGGGCTGCTATTAAATTTCGATATTTGCATATTGCTGAAAGGATAATTTTAGCTGCAAATATTTTTGCTTTTTACTTATGTGGGAACCCTTTTCTAGTTTTATTCTAAGGCAACGAGTCCTAATTATTTTGGTACTATTAGCGGTTACTACTTTTTTTGGTTACCATAGTAGGTCGGTTAAAATGAGCTACGAAATGGCTCAAATGTTGCCAGAAACGGATTCAACTCTTCAAGTTTTTAATGACTTTAAGGCGCAATTCGGGCAAGACGGAAGCATCATGGTAATTGGAGTAAAGGATGACCAACTTTACCAACTCAAGAACTTTCAGGAATGGTATAGACTTTCAAAACGATTAAAAGAGGTTGAAGGAATTGACAAGGTAGTTTCTATGGCTAATGTTTACGGGTTAGAGAAAGACAAGGTAAACAAACGACTGGTGCCTTATCCGGTAATTGCCAGAGAGCCAGAATCTCAAGCGGAATTGGACAGCGTATTAAAAGAGGTGTACGAGTTGCCTTTTTATGAAGGGTTTATTTATAGCGAAGATAAAAAGACGACGCTAATGGCTCTCACCTTAGATCGGGAGCTACTAGATTCAAAAGACCGAAAGTCCTTGATGGACGATGTGCACAAAGAGATAGATCTGTTTTTAGCAGAAACGAATTTGCACGTACGTTATTCTGGTTTACCATTTATCCGAGCCAACAATACTACAAAAGTAAGCTCTGAAATAAAGCTCTTTATTTTACTTGCAGTACTGATCACCTCACTTATTTTATTGTTGTTCTTCAGGTCGTTTAAAGCAATGGCTTTCTCGATGGTGATTGTATTGGTTGGAGTAGTTTGGTCAGTTGGTATTCAAGCGTTATTGGGCTTTGACATTACCATTTTAACTGGTTTAATGCCTCCTTTAATTATTGTCATCGGTATTCCGAATTGTATTTTTATCATTAACAAATACCATCAAGAATACAAGCGCCATGGCAATAAAGTAAAAGCCCTTAAGAGGTCTATTCATAAAATTGGTAATGCTATTTTTCTTACCAATACCACAACTTCGCTTGGTTTTGGAACATTCATTTTCACGGATAGTACCATCTTAATTGAATTTGGAATCGTTGCAACTTTTGGTATTTTGTCTGTTTTTGCAGTTTCTATAACCTTGTTGCCAATTATTTTAAGTTTCCAAAAGCCACTTAAAGAAAGGCATACGAAACACTTGGAGCGACAGTGGGTGCATGTAGTAGTAAACTTTTTGGTGAAAATAGTAACTGGCCATAGAAAAGCGGTTTTCATTACCACTGCGGTCATTATTGTGGTGGCAGGTTACGGTGTTACGCTCATGAAAACTACCGGTAACATAGCAGACGACCTTCCTAGGCAAGATCCAGTTTATTTAGATCTAAAGTTTTTTGAAGAAAACTTTCAAGGAGTATTACCATTTGAAGTTACGGTAGAAACCGATAAGAAAGGTGGGGCTACTCAACTGTCAACTTTAAAACGGATAGATGAGTTGCAAAGCTTACTGGGAGAATATCCTGAGTTTTCTAAACCCCTTTCCATTGTGGAAGGGTTAAAGTTTGCCAAGCAAGGCTATTACGGAGGCAACCCAAAAAAATACTCCCTGTTCAACAACCAAGAAAAAAGTTTTTTAGGACCTTATTTAACTTCTGGCAACGGAGAAAATGAAGGACTGTTAAACTCCTATTTAGATAGTAATCGACAAATTACTAGAATCACTGCTCAAATGGCTGATGTTGGTTCCAATAGAATGGAGACAATTTTGTCGGAGTTGAAACCTAAGGTCGACTCTATTTTTCCTCCAGATCGATACACTGTTAACTTTACAGGAACCTCTGTGGTTTGGTTAGCCGGAACCAACTACTTGGTGAAAAACTTATTTTTAAGTCTGGGAATAGCAATTGTGTTGATAGCAATAATAATGGCATTCTTGTTTTCTTCTGCGAGAATGGTCTTGGTTAGTTTAGTCCCAAACTTATTGCCTTTGCTGCTTACAGCTTCTATCATGGGATATTTTGGTATATCCATTAAGCCTTCAACCATTTTAATTTTTAGCATAGCCTTTGGTATTTCTGTCGATGACACGATTCACTTTTTAGCAAAATACCGTCAAGAGTTAAGTAAACACTCCCTAAATTTAAGAGAAGCCGCAATTAGTGCATTGAAAGAAACGGGAGTGAGTATGATTTACACCTCAATAGTACTGTTTTTTGGCTTCGGAGTATTTACTGCTTCTCAATTTGGCGGCACCATAGCTTTAGGTTTATTGGTTTCTCTTACCTTGTTAATAGCAATGGCATCCAATTTAATTCTATTACCATCCTTATTATTGTTCTTCGATAATTGGGTAACCACGAAGGCTTTCAAATCAGAGTCGATTATTGTTTTAATTGATGAAGAAGACGATATTGACTTGGATGAGTTGGAAATAAAATAGATAGAGAATTGTTAATTTGGCGGTTCTATAACGACAAGTGTAATTAGATATGAAAGGAATAGTTCTAGCAGGAGGTTCAGGGACAAGACTTCACCCATTAACATTAGCAGTTAGTAAACAGTTAATGCCGGTTTACGATAAACCAATGATTTACTACCCGTTGTCGGTTTTAATGAATGCAGGAATAAGTGAAATATTAATTATAACCACCCCGCACGACAATGCAAGTTTTAAAAAGTTGCTTGGTGATGGCTCTCAATTCGGTTGCAAGTTCGAATATGCAATTCAAGAAGTTCCAAACGGTTTAGCCCAAGCATTTGTTATTGGTGAAGATTTCATCGGAGATGAAAAAGTTGCTTTAATTCTGGGAGACAATATTTTTTATGGAAGTGGAATGGGAAAGCTATTGCAAGCAAACAATAATCCTGAAGGAGGGATTGTTTACGCGTATCATGTATCGGATCCGGAGCGATATGGAGTAGTAGAATTTGACGACAACCAAGTTGCTATTTCTATTGAGGAAAAACCGACAAAACCTAAATCTAACTTTGCAGTACCCGGGTTGTATTTTTACGACAACGATGTAATTCAAATTGCAAAGGATTTGGAACCGAGCGCACGAGGAGAGTATGAAATTACGGATGTTAATAAGGTATACCTGAAAAGAGGAAAATTGCAAGTCGCCATTTTAGATCGAGGAACCGCTTGGTTGGATACAGGAACATTTACTTCCTTAATGCAAGCGGGTCAATTTGTTGAGGTTATAGAAGAGCGACAGGGTTTAAAGATTGGTTGTTTAGAGGAAATTGCTTATCGACAAGGATTTATCGATAAAGCACAACTGAAAAAATTAGCTGAGCCACTTTTGAAAAGTGGTTACGGTACATATTTAATAAACTTAGTATAAGGTGGGTAAAAGAAAAATTTTAATTACAGGAGGAGCGGGATTTATCGGTAGTTCATTAGCTCACAAATTAGCTAAAGATAAAGGCAACGTGATTACCATAGTGGATAATCTTTTGACAGGCGACGTTAATCGTATTCCAAAGTTGGAGAACGTAAAGTTTATAAAAGGAGATGTAAATGACAACCAAGTTATTTCTAGTATTTTTTACGGAAATAGTTTTGATTATGTGTTCCATTATGCTGCGGTAGTCGGGGTGAAGCGTACCATTGAAAATCCAATTATGGTATTGGATGATTTGAAAGGGTTGAGAAACGTATTGGACCTTTGCAAAAACACATCTGTTAAAAGAATATTCTTTTCATCCTCTTCAGAGGTATATGGAGAGCCAGTGGAATTGCCACAGCATGAATATACAACGCCATTAAATTCTAGGTTGCCATATGCTATTGTTAAAAATGTAGGGGAGGCGTTTCTTAAATCGTATAAACAAGAATATAATTTGGATTATACCATTTTTAGGTTCTTCAATACTTATGGACCACTTCAAAGTAAAGATTTTGTGGTGTCAAAATTTATTGCAGCTGCGCTTAAAAATGAAGATATTACTATCTATGGAGATGGTTCCCAAACAAGAACCTTCTGTTTTGTAGATGATAATATCCAAGCTTGTGTTAACGCCTTTATGAAAGATGAGGTGATGAACGACGTTGTAAACATTGGTTCAGACAAGATTTTAACTGTGTTGGAATTAGCGGAAATGATTATAAAAGTTTCTGGTTCAACATCTAAAATTGTTCACTTACCAGCTTTAGAGGAAGGAGACATGACGAGAAGGCAGCCTGATACGTGTAAAATGTTACAACTGCTCGGAAGTGAGCCATTATCGTTAGAAGATGGGCTAAAGAAAGTAATTGATAATGCTTCCTACTTTTTATAAAACATGATTTATTCTTGGCAAGAATTAAGTAAGCAGGTTGAAGCTAAGATAAATGCATTTGACTTTTCAGGGAATCCAAATGAATTGTATGATCCTATAAGTTATACCATGACTTTGGGAGGGAAGCGAATTAGACCAACGTTATGTCTGTTAGCAGCCCAGCTTTTTGGAGGCGATTTGAAAAAGGCCATGAACTTGGCTATGGCTGTTGAAGTGTTTCATAACTTCACTTTAGTGCACGATGACATTATGGACGAAGCACCTATTCGCCGAGGAAAACCAGCCGTGCACGCCAAATGGAATAGAGACGTAGCCATACTTTCAGGTGATGTGATGTTTGTGCAAGCCTATCAGTTATTGGCAAAAGGAAACCCTGAAAAGTTAAGCCAAATGTTAACTGTGTTTAATCAAACGGCAATTGAGGTTTGCGAAGGACAGCAATTCGACATGAACTTTGAGACTCGGGATGACGTAACTGCGGAGAATTACATTGAAATGATTCGATTGAAGACCGGGGTTTTATTGGCTTGTAGTTTGCAGTTAGGAGCATTTGAATCTGGAGCATCTGAAAAAGATGCGAAACTAATTTATGAGTTTGGTGAAAAAATTGGAATTGCCTTTCAAATCCAAGATGACTTTTTAGACTGTTACGCAAAGCAAGAAGATTTTGGAAAGCGAGTAGGAGGAGATATTATTTCGAACAAGAAAACGTTTCTCATGCTTACGGCTTTAGAGAAAGCAGATGAAAAACAATCAGGTAAAATTGAGAACTTGATGTCTACCAGTACTTCGGATGAAGAAAGGGTTGCAGGCGTTTTGGAGGTGTACAATGAATTGGATATTCCTTCTTTGACCAAATCTGCCATGCAAAACTATTTCGATGAAAGCTTAGCGGCCTTGAACCAAATTGAAGCAACTGCTGATTTGAAACAGCCACTTGTAGAATTAGCTGAGATGTTAATGATGCGAAAGAAGTAGGTAGTTTGAAATGTATTCCTGTGTAGTAGAGTTTCGGAGGCTTAAATTTAAACTAGACAACATGAAAATAGCTATATCGTTCCTATACTTTTTTAGTTTTACACTGGTCATAACTTTTAACTCTTGCGCGGAAAAGCCTCAAATTAAAAATCAAGTTGATGGACTATCAGAGAAAGAGCGGGAGGCAATTATTCAACAATACGTATACGATTGTGCCGACACTTACAACTACAACTATCCTGAATACCAAATCTGTTTGGATTCAGGAATTGCTCTTGACAGCACAATAGCCTATCTATGGCAGCAAAAAGCCATGCCTTATTTCAAACAGATGAAGTACTCGATCGGAATGAAGTATTTAGATAAGGCAGTAATGTACGATGAAAAAAGGTGGCTTTCTTACAGGGGGTTTATTAAATGCATTTTTCAAAAGGACTATGAAGGTGCTATTCTTGATTTTGAAAAGTGCGTAAATGAATACGGAAATAGCTTTGAGATGGATCATACATACAATTTTTATATTGCTGTTTCCTTATTACAACTAAACAAATTCGAAAAGGCGGAGCAAATGCTAAAAATGGAGTTGGATAGTGCTGTTAATTTATTTGGCCCCGGTTCAGAGCACCACTTAGACTTATTTTATTATGGAATTTCAAAGTACGAACAGCAAAAATGGAAAGAAGCGATATCCGTGTTTGATAGGGCATTGTCGATTTACCCTCAATTCTCTGACGTAGAGCATTACAAAGGGCTCTCAATGTACAGGATAGGAAATAGAGTTGAAGGGGCTAAGTTCTTAAAACAATCGAAAGAACATAAAAAGTTAGGCTATACGATAAACGAAGATAACTCTGCCTACGAACGTTATCCATATCAGCTTTATTGAGACATTGAATAGAATTCAGACCTAACAGGTTTCAAAAACCTGTTAGGTCTTTTAAGCCATAATTACTTGGTTTTGTTAGTTGTAAATTTCACCCAAAGCCGCATCTAACTCCGTAAACTTAAATTGAAACCCAGTTTGCTGAATTTTTTCTGGAGAAACCCTGCTACCTCAAAATCTAAATCCAAACAAATTCTTAGTCCTTGATATTTGTAGTAGCTTAGGAATGAATATGCCGACTAGAGTGCAGCCCTTGGAGGGTTTCGAACCCTCCAAGGGCTTTTTTGTATAGTTCCTAGAACGAATTCAAAAAGTTTTTAAAACTAAGTTTTAAGCTTCATCACAAATTCGATAGCGAAATTTTTTGAGAGTATTAGTTTTTAGGAAATATTATGTTTTCTGTATCTTCCATCCATGAGAAATTCCTTGATGGTTATAATTCTGTGTTTATCATCCACTTTGCCCGCTCAAATAGCTGATTTTTTCGACGGCACAAAGGAGTATCACTTTAATGCTATTTACATTGATTCAATAGGAGATACTGTAACTAGAGAAAAAATTATAGTTCAACCGACGGGAAAACCATGGGTTGCCCAACCTGGGCTTCAAAAGTCATTTAGTTATATATATGACGCTAATATGGTCGATTATGCAAATTATGTTGATCCTGAAGCTGAATTTAGGAAACGAGATCTAAAGTATTTTCGCAAGAAAGGCAAATACCGTTACAGTAAAGAGGAAACAACCGGGGGATTTGTCAATGAATCGGAGTTTTATATGCATCCACCAAGAAGAAACCAGTACAGAATGCTAGTAAATGGCGTACATCCTTTTTTTTATTTTGAATCACTTTCTAAAAAGCATCATGAATTTAATTATAGTCATATTAAATTTATAGGTATGGGCAGTTTTGACCATAATTACATTGTTGATTCACTGGGGGCTATCTTGTTCCAGTACAAAGAAATCGCTGCTTGGCAAGTGCAAGTACAATCTGATTTTTTACCTGCTACAGATTTTTGGAAAACTCAGAAATACCTTTTTGATTCCAAATTGGATGCTATTTTTACAACCGAATATGGTTTCATCAAGCTACATTATACATTCAAAACTGGAATAAAAATACAGTTTGATTTGATCGAGGTTAAAGAAATATAATTGGGGGAAAGATAATGTAGTCAAAAAACTTCGTCACGAAGTGCTATTAGAAAAGGTTAGAATAGATTATAATGATTTAGTCTTTTTATGAGAACATAAAAAGTTAGGCTATACTGTTAATGAGGATAACTCTGCCTATGAACGTTATCCATACCAACTTTATTGAGACATTGAATAGAATTCAGACCTAACAGGTTTTTTGAAACCTGTTAGGTCTTTTAAGCCATAATTGCTTGGTTTTGTTAGTTGTAAATTTCACCCAAAGCCGCATCTAACTCCGTAAACTTAAATTGAAACCCAGTTTGCTGAATTTTTTCAGGAGAAACTCTGCTACCTTCCAACACCAAAAGGGCACGAGTCCCTAAAATTAGTTTCATCATAAACGCTGGAACGTTGGGCAAGAAAAAAGGTCTGTTTAACACCTTTGCTAATACTTTCGTGAAGGTTTTGTTATTTACCTGATTCGGAGCGCCTGCGTTAAAAGGACCTTCTAGTTTATTTTCCATGGCATGAATGAACATGTGGCACAAGTCGTCAATATGAATCCAAGGCAAATATTGCTTGCCAGTTCCCAGGGCGGCGCCGGCATATAATTTGACAGGTTTCGCCATTTCCTTTAATGCTCCTCCATTTTTATCTAAAACAATTCCAATGCGAACCAAAGCCGTTGGTATGCCTAATTTTTTTATGGAATCTGTGCTTTGCTCCCACAATTCGCAGGTTTCTGCCAAAAAATCCGTTCCTGGTTTATCTGATTCTTTGAAAATATGTTCTCCAGTTACAAAACCATAAAAGCCCACTGCTGAAGCAGAAACGAATGATTCAGGTTTTTTAGAATTTTGAGAAATTGCTTTAGCCAGTAATTCTGTGCTTTTTACTCTGCTGTCAATAATTTCTTTCTTGCGTGCATCTGTCCAAGGTTCGTCAACAATTCCGGCGCCAGTTAAGTTAATAATGTGGTCAAAGTCTTGAATTTTTTCGGCATCTAAATTCTGTTTTTTAACATCCCACTCAATCGCATTTTCCTTACCTTCTGAACTCCGACTTAGAATCCATACATCATAATCTTTTTTGGTTAATAATTCTTTTAACCGATTACCAACCAAACCACTTCCTCCACCAAGTAAAACTCTTTTTTTCATCGCATTTCGTTCTTAAGTATCAAACCCACTCAGGTAAAATTAGTTCCTAAAAGCGTAAATTTATCGCTGTATAAATTTTTTTCTCCATGCCAATTATTTCTTCTTCTGAGTTAGTTCCATACAAGAGCGATCCGCTTATTGTAGATAAAGTTGTTTTGCAAATTCAGAAAGACTTTCAACTTTACAACGAGAAAATTGAATTTACAGGAAAGCAAGAAACAGCTTACGATGAATTGTTTGATCAAATTAAACCGATCATATTCCGAATGCTCGAATTAGACTCTGCTCGTTTTTTTTCCCTTCTTTACGCCATTGATATAGAGGAAAGAAAGATAAAAACTTTACTTTTCGGAAAAGAAGAGGCAGATGTGGCGGAAGAGTTAACGCATTTAATTTTAGAGAGAGAGTTATTCAAAGTAGTGACGCGACACCTTTTTGCCAAGCAGAGTAATATCTAAATTATTTAGCAGAGACGTCAAGCAGTTTTATTAAATTTGCGCCGTGATTATTCACCTTACAACAATTTATGGATAAGTTTTCTTATTTGAGCAATGCAGACGTTTCAGCTGTTGATGAGCTCTACCAAAATTACCTAAACGATCCTCAGTCCGTTGACGAAGGCTGGTCGAAATTCTTTGAAGGATTTGAATTTGCAAAGAAAAATTACGAAGAGGAAAGTACTGTAACTACTTCTAATCCAAATGGCGCGTTTACATCGGCAATTGCTACGGATAAGGAATTCAAAGTTTTGAACTTGATTAATGGTTATCGTACAAGAGGTCACTTGTTTACTAAAACAAATCCGGTTCGGGAACGACGAAAATATTCTCCAACGTTAGACATAGAAAACTTTGGACTTGCCAAAGGTGATTTGAAAGAAAAATTTCATGCAGGAGCAGAAATTGGTCTTCAGAATTCTACTTTGGAGGAAATAATTGCACACCTAGAAGATACGTATTGTTACTCTATCGGGATTGAGTACAGGTATATGCGAAAGCCTGAAAAAGTACAGTGGCTGCAAGAAAAATTAGAGTCGAATCGAAATCAACCTGAATTTACGAACGACGAGCGTAAACACATGTTGAAAAAACTAAGTCAGGCAGTAATGTTTGAGCAGTTTTTACATAAAAAGTTTGTCGGTCAAAAACGTTTTTCTTTAGAAGGAGGCGAGGCTTTAATTCCTGCATTAGATGCAGTTATTGAAATGGGTGCCAATATGGGTATTGAAGAGTTTGTTGTTGGGATGGCACATCGTGGTCGGTTGAACGTACTAGCGAATATCTTTAACAAAACGTACGACGCTATTTTTAGCGAATTTGAAGGTAAAGAATATGAGGACAATCTTTTTGATGGAGATGTAAAATACCACCTTGGCTACACTTGCGATATAAAAACGGACAGTGGTAAAGCAGTGAAGATGACGCTTTCTCCTAATCCTTCCCATTTAGAGGCAGTAGCTCCTGTAGTAGAAGGAATTGCTAGAGCAAAAGTGGATGATTATTTAGGGAGTGACGCTAAAATTGCTCCAATTTTAATTCATGGAGACGCTGCGTTGGCAGGCCAAGGAATTGCCTATGAGGTAGTTCAAATGGCGAATTTAGAAGGGTATAAAACTGGAGGAACGATTCACATTGTCATTAACAATCAAATCGGGTTTACCACGAATTACTTGGATGGACGGTCAAGTACATATTGTACGGATGTTGCCAAAGTTACTTTGTGTCCTGTTTTTCATGTAAATGGAGATGATGTAGAAGCGGTAGTTCACACCATTAAACTGGCATTAGAATATCGAAATAAATATAAAAGAGATGTATTTGTAGACTTATTATGTTACCGTAAGTATGGTCACAATGAAGGAGATGAGCCTCGATTTACGCAGCCTATTTTATACAAGGCCATTTCTAAACATAGCAACCCTCGGGATATTTATTTGGACGAGCTTGCGAAGAAGGGAATCATTACAAAAGAAGAAGCGAAGGCTAACGCATCCGACTTTAATCGCTTATTGCAAGAAAGGTTAACCGATTCAAGAGAAATAGACAAAGCAAAAATCACCAACTTTTTAGAAACTACATGGGAAGGGATTAGAACATCTACCAATGAAGATTTTGATAAATCAGTTGAAACGGGTGTGGGTAAAGCAAAGTTGATGGAAATGGGTAAGAAGTTAGTTACCCTTCCTAGCAAAGACAAAGCCTTTTTCAAGAAGTCTATGAAGTTGATGGAAGATCGTCGAAAGATGATGGAAGAGACCAACGAATTAGATTGGGGAATGGCGGAAACTTTAGCGTATGCAACGTTATTGGAAGAGGGGCACGCTGTTCGAATCTCAGGTCAGGATGTGGAAAGAGGGACTTTTTCTCACCGTCATGCGGTAATAAAAGTAGAAGACTCAGAGGAAGAGTATATTCCACTGAAGAACCTCAGTAAAAATCAAGCAAATTTTGATATTTATAACTCCTTGCTTTCGGAGTATGGCGTACTGGGCTTTGAATATGGTTATGCCATGGCCATGCCAAATACCTTAACCATTTGGGAAGCACAATTCGGAGATTTTAATAACGGTGCCCAAATTATAATTGATCAATTTTTAAGTGCTGCTGAAGATAAATGGCGATCTAAAAGTGGCTTGGTAATGTTATTGCCACATGGCTATGAGGGTCAAGGTTCGGAACATTCAAGTGCTCGCTTAGAAAGGTATTTAACGCTTTGTGGAGACAACAACATGCAAATTGCAAACTGTACCACTCCGGCGAACTTTTTCCACATTCTAAGAAGACAGTTAAAGCGTGAATTTAGGACTCCTTTGGTAGTAATGACACCTAAGAGTTTATTACGTCATCCGGAAGCTGTTTCGAAAGTGGAAGATTTAGCAACTGGTGCTTTTCAAGAAATTATTGCAGAAGACGTAGATAAGAAGAAAGTGAAAACCGTTGTTTGCTGTTCGGGAAAGTTGTTTTACGAGTTAAGAAAAGCGAGAGATGAAAAAGGCGCAGATGATATAACAATCGTTAGGTTAGAGCAACTGTATCCTTTTCCTCAAAAGCAATTCGACGAATTACTAGAAGGCTATCCAAACATGAAAAACTTGGTATGGTCGCAAGAAGAGCCTGAAAATATGGGTTCTTGGAGGTTTATTAAAACAACCACCAGTCAATCTGCAGATTGGGAATTAGTTAGTCGTCATTCTAGTGCAAGTCCTGCATCGGGGTCTTCTAAAGTATTTGAAAAACGACAAGCCAAAATAATAGAAGAAACGTTGAATTATTCAACAAAAAAATAAATAAAAATGGAAGAAGTAAAAGTTCCAAGTCCGGGAGAATCAATTTCAGAAGTAGACATAGCTTCTTGGACTGTTGCCGATGGCGACTACGTAGAGATTGACGATGTAATTGCGGAAATTGATTCTGACAAGGCAACATTGGAGTTAACTGCTACCGCTAGCGGAACGATCAGTTTAAAGGCAGAAGAAGGCGATACCGTTGAAGTAGGCCAAGTAGTTGCAGAAATTGATACTTCCGCCGAAGCTCCAGCAGCCAGTTCAGCGCCCAAAGAAGAGAAAAAAGAAGACGCGCCAGAGCCGAAAAAAGAAGCTCCAAAGGCAGAAGCAGCAAAGCAAGAATCATCACATGCTAGCGGACACCCTTCTCCATCAGCAAAAAAAGTGATGGCAGAAAACAACGTATCCGCAAGCCAAGTCACAGGAACAGGCAAAGGCGGCAGAATCACTAAGCAAGATGTCGTTAATGCGATGTCAGCAGGAATTTCAGCAGAGTCTACTCAAGGCTGGGGAGGCTCGAGAGAGCAATCTCGAGAAAAAATGTCTTCCTTGAGAAGAAAAGTAGCCGAAAGACTAGTGGCCGTTAAGAACGAGACTGCCATGTTAACTACTTTTAACGAGGTAGACATGACCGAAGTGATGGCTTTAAGAAGCAGAATGAAAGAGCGTTTCAGAGAACATCACAATGTGAATCTAGGATTCATGTCCTTCTTTACAAAAGCGGTTACAGAGGCATTAAATCATTTTCCAAAAGTAAATGGAATGATAGATGGTAACGAAATGGTTTTCCATAATTACGCAGATATAGGTATTGCTGTAAGTTCACCAAAAGGATTGATGGTGCCTGTAGTTCGTAACGCCGAACAAATGAGTTTAGCAGAAATTGAAGCGGACATTAAGCGTTTAGCACTAAAGGCCAGAGACGGTAAATTATCTATGGATGAGATGACCGGTGGAACATTTACCATTACCAATGGTGGTGTTTTTGGCAGTATGATGAGTACTCCAATTATTAACCCACCGCAGTCAGCAATTTTAGGGATGCACAACATTGTTGAGCGCCCTATGGCAATAAATGGGGAGGTTAAAATAAGACCAATGATGTATTTAGCTCTATCTTATGATCACAGAATCATTGATGGAAAGGAGTCTGTTGGTTTCTTGGTAAAAGTGAAAGAAATGATTGAAAATCCCTCAAAAATAATTTTCGGAGGAAAAGATCCTGACGAAGTATTGTTAGGACTATAATCAGTAGAAACAAATTAAAACCTTAGAGCCTTTATACTCGTTAGAAGTATAAAGGCTTTTACTATGAAACTCACTACCCTTTTTTTAATGATCTTGTTATACCTAACCTGTGGAGCACAGCAAACAGGAAACCTTACGATTCATGGCAAGGTTAAATACAAAACATCTTTACTAGACGATGTGAAAATAGAGGTGTACAAGGACAACCAATTGCAGCAAGAAGCCAAAAGTTTGCGAAATGGCAGCTTCAGGCTTGATTTGAAATTAGGCTCGATTTACAATGTAACTTATTTGAAAAAAGATTTTATCGAAAAGTCTGTTGCTGTCATAGCAAGAGCAGACTCATCATTGGTTATAAATGGCAGATTCTACTTTCAACTAGATATAGAGTTATACAAAGAAGGAGATGGACAAACGGATAACACGGTTTTGCCTCCGGTGGCAAAATTGTATATAAAAGATGCAACAACTGGGTTCTCCTATGACAAGAAATACGTGCGCTGGATTTCAGATCAATACGAAGAAGCGTTAGAGGACGAAAAATAAGGCAGTAATTAAAAGTGATAATTGAATTTTGCTTTTTTACTGATTAAAGGACAAAAGATAATTGAAGACTATTGAGGCACTGCAATTCCTTCCATTTAAGCTAGGCTTAATGAGATATTTTCTCTAAAAGTTGAAATGAATAAACTATAAATTCTTCCTATATTATTCTAGAGCACTTCCTTCTCAATTTCGTTTCTTTGCAAAAAAAAGCAAATGAACATCCTTATTTTAGGTTCAGGAGGGAGAGAGCATGCAATTGCTTGGAAGTTAAAGCAAAGCCCAAAAACAAGTAACATTTACATTGCACCTGGAAACGCAGGTACAATCTCTGTTGGTACTAATTTGGACATTTCCGTAAACGATTTTGAGGCCATTGCAGATTGTGTAAGGCAACACCATATTAGAATGATTGTGGTTGGACCTGAAGCTCCATTGGTCAATGGTATTGTTGATTTCTTTAGAGGGAAGGATGAATTTTCTGATTTAAAATTAATTGGACCTGCAAAATATGGCGCTCAATTGGAGGGCAGTAAAGAGTTTGCAAAAGATTTCATGATGCGGAATAATGTTCCAACTGCAAAATTTGAATCCTTTACTGCTGCAACCCTAGAAAAGGGATACTCTTTTCTCGAAACCCTATCACCACCATATGTTTTAAAGGCAGATGGTTTAGCTGGAGGAAAAGGAGTTTTAATAATAAAGGATTTAGAGGAAGCGAAAGCAGAACTAAAAGCCATGTTGGTTGATGCAAAATTTGGAGCTGCTAGTTCCAATGTTGTGATTGAAGAATATTTAGATGGTATTGAAATGTCGGTTTTTGTTCTCACCGATGGGGTAGATTATCAAATACTACCGGAAGCAAAAGACTATAAACGAATTGGAGAAGGCGATACAGGCTTAAATACAGGCGGAATGGGAGCAGTTTCACCGGTGCCTTTCATGAATGATATTTTGAAAGAAAGAATTGAAAAAAATGTTGTAAGACCAAGTGTTGATGGCTTGAAAAACGAGCAAATTGACTACAAAGGGTTTTTATTTATTGGATTAATGATTGTAAATAATGAGCCTTTTGTAATTGAGTATAACGTGAGAATGGGAGACCCGGAAACAGAAGTGGTCATGCCTAGAATTAAGTCTGATTTTGTAGAACACTTGATAGCCTGCGCTGATGGAACGTTAATCAACTCGAAGGTGGAATTTGAGCAAAACTCAGCTACTACAGTGATGCTAGTTGCTCAGGGTTACCCAGAAGCCTATGAAAAAGGTAAAGTGATGTCAGGGTTTGACTTTTTAGGAGATTGTCTGCCTTTTCATGCCGGGACAAAAATGGAAAATGGGCAGGTTGTTACCAATGGAGGTAGAATTATTGCGATTTCTGCGGTAGGAGAAAACTTTAAAGATGCCTTGGCCAAGTCATATCGAAACGCTGACCGCATTTTGTTTGAAGGGAAGTACTATCGAAAAGATATAGGATTTGATTTAATAGAGTTTTAAAATTACTCGATTGTTCCGTTCTTTTTTGCAGCAGCCTTGTATTTTTTTAATTCAAAAATCCAGTAAACGAGACCTGCAAAAATGACGAAAGAGAACAATATATTTGGTAGATTTCCCAACGTTGGTAAAATAGTGAAAGTTGCAGTTAATAAATCTCCTAGTCCGTATACTATTTCATTCCAGCTCATGTCCGCTTGTTTTTATTAGAGTACAAAAATAATAAACTATTGTAATTTTAAATCATTTTTTTAAACTACTGTTCAACATTGCTTACCAAAATACCACAAAACCTTTTTATAAGCTTGGGTTTTATCTTAATCGGAGGCTTATTGTTTTGGTTATCCCTAAACCAGGAGTTTGTGCCCACCTTAGAAGGAAATTACTCTTTGTTTAAAGTGCCTTCCTTGATTAATGGGCTCTGGGTGTATTTTGTTGTTTTATTAGTTTCATTTTTAAGTGCATACGTCGTTCATCTGTTTAACAAGAAGCACCGTTTTGTAGAGGGCAATTCAATTCCTTTTATTCTTTTTACTTCTATCGGATTAAGTGCAAGCATTGTTTCAAGCATTTCTGTCCTAGATTCTTTTGCGCTGCTTCTTTCCCTTTTGAGTTTGTCGTTAATATTGAAAATTCACAACCAGAATTCAATTTTGGGTTTGCTTTTTTCTTCTTCTCTGCTCCTTGGAGTTGCTACAATTTTATTTTACCCTAGCGTTTTTTTATTTGGCATTCTCTTTCTTACCATCGCATTTTTCAGACCCTTTGAGATTAGAGATTACGTGGTGATCTTAGTTGGAGCAGGTTTAGCTACATTTTACTTTCTATCCATTTCATTTTTGCTGGACTTGGAATTACTCCAGTTTAATTCGAATATTCAACTATTTGTGTTCAGTGGCGCAAACCTAATTCCTTTAGGTTTTTTTTCTCTTTTTATTTTAGTCGGAGTGGTAAAAGTATTCTCCAATCGTTCGAAGTTCATTGTTCGTCAAAGAAATCAATTCGTGATAATTGGCACATTTACAATAATTCAGTTCACTTTATTTTTGCTTTTTAATGAGGCGGTTTTTTGGATAAGCATAGTGCCTATCTTAACCATTTACTTAACGTATTTTTATAAATCAAGCAATCGAAAGTGGATTTTAGACATAGTATCCCTGCTTTTTATTGTTCTACTTATTTGGTTGAAATTTTAAAAGTATAGAAGACAAGCCTCCGGTTTGATTTTTTTACTTTTGTATAAAATTAAAAATATGAAATTCGGGGTAATAACTTTTCCAGGATCCAATTGTGATCAAGATATGATTTACGTGTTGGAAAGCACTATGGGTTATAAAGTAGAGCGTTTATGGCATAAAGATTCAGACTTGAAAGGGGTAGACTTTGTTATTCTTCCTGGCGGGTTTTCATTTGGTGATTATTTAAGGTCAGGAGCCATTGCCAATTATTCTCCTATTATGAATGAAGTTCAAAAACATGCAGCGGCTGGCGGTTACGTTATGGGAATTTGCAATGGGTTTCAAATTTTATGTGAGTCCAAATTATTACCCGGAACGTTATTGCACAACAATCACCAGAAGTTTACGTGCAAGAATGTTTATTTGAAAGCCGATAACAACGCTTCCATTATTAACCAAGGAGTTTCAACCGAAGACGTGTTAAAAATTCCAATCGCCCATGCGGAAGGGAGGTATTTTGCACCGGAAGACACCTTAAGTAAAATAATTCATAACAACCAAGTTATATACAGATATTGTGATGCCGAAGGGAACATTACCGATGAGGCAAACCCAAATGGTTCCCTCGAAAATATTGCAGGGGTTTGTAACGAAGGTAGAAATGTTTTCGGAATGATGCCTCACCCAGAAAGAGCTGCAGAACCGATATTGGGAAATACCGATGGTATGAAAATTTTCGAGTCCATGATGGGCTTAGTTGGCGCTTAGTAACCAAATTTATCAAACAGTCATAGCAAAACACAAGAATGGACGTACATAAAAAGAAAGAATTATTGGAATTATGCATTCATGCATCTTTAGTGGCTGGAAAAGCTATTTTAGAAATATACAATTCGGACTTTTCTGTAGAACACAAAGACGATAAATCACCCTTAACAGAAGCAGATAAGCAATCACATTTGGCGATTGTGGAAGTTTTAAAAGGAACTAACATTCCTATTTTGAGTGAAGAAGGTAGAGATATTCCTTATGAAGAACGAAAGGACTGGGAATATTTCTGGATGATTGACCCGCTGGACGGTACCAAAGAGTTTGTGAAAAGGAATGGCGAGTTCACAGTAAACATAGCATTAATACACCAGCAACAAGCTATTATGGGAATTATTTACGTTCCGGTTAAAGATAGTTTGTATGCAGGTGCTCAAGGAATTGGGTCGTTTAAGATCGATGGACTCGACACACTGAAAGATCTTAAAATAGAGACGCTCCTAAAGGAAGAGAATAAACTTCCAAAAAAGCTAGTTCGAAAATATACTATTGTTGGAAGTAGATCGCATATGTCTGCTGAAACGGAGGAATTTATAGCTGCTAAAAGACAAGAACAAGGAGAAATTGAAATGATTTCCGTTGGAAGTTCTTTAAAATTATGCATGGTTGCAGAAGGAATCGCTGACGATTATCCTCGATTTGCACCAACCATGGAGTGGGATACCGCGGCTGGACAAGCAATTGTTGAAGCCATGGGAGGGAAGGTGATAGATTGGGAAACCAAAGCAAGCATGAAATATAATCGTAAAGATCTTTTGAATAAGTGGTTCTTAGTAACAAAAGACTAATTAGTAGTTTGTTGAAAAGGATTAATATTGTAGACGTAAAAAATATATTATGAGTAAAGTAGCACTGATTACAGGTATCACAGGACAAGATGGGGCTTATTTAGCTGAATTGCTTTTGGATAAAGGGTATGAAGTTCATGGAGTTAAAAGAAGAAGTTCGCTTTTCAATACCGATAGAATTGATCATCTTTACCAAGATCCTCACGAAAGTGGCGTAAAGTTGAAGCTGCATTTTGGAGACCTTACCGATTCCTCTAATTTGACGCGAATTATTCAAGAAGTGCAGCCAGATGAGATTTATAACTTGGCAGCACAATCTCATGTGAAAGTATCGTTTGAAACACCAGAATACACGGCTAATTCAGACGCTATGGGAACTTTGAGAATCCTGGAGGCAATTCGAATTTTAAAATTAGAAAAGAAAACTCGTTTTTATCAAGCATCTACTTCCGAGTTATATGGGAAAGTACAAGAGGTTCCGCAAAGTGAAACAACTCCATTTTACCCAAGAAGTCCTTATGGTGTTGCAAAATTATATGGTTTTTGGATTGTAAAAAACTACCGTGAGGCATATGGAATGTTTGCTTGTAACGGCATCCTTTTTAATCACGAAAGCCCATTAAGAGGTGAAACTTTTGTTACTCGAAAAATTACAAGAGCTGCAGCTAGAATAAGTCTCGGAATGCAGGATACCGTTTATTTGGGCAATTTAGATGCTCAAAGAGATTGGGGACACGCAAAGGATTACGTAGAAGGTATGTGGAGAATGTTACAAGTAGATGTGGCAGATGACTATGTTTTGGCAACAGGAGAAATGATTACTGTAAGAGAATTTGTTACTCGTTCTTTCAAAGAATTAGGAATTGAGGTGGAGTGGAAAGGAGAGGGAGTTAACGAAACGGGAACAAATAAGGCAAATGGAAAAACCATCGTTAAAGTAGATGCTAAATATTTTAGGCCAACTGAAGTAGAACTGCTGATTGGAGATGCTTCTAAAGCTAAGAAAGAGTTAGGTTGGACACCAACACATTCTATAGACGATTTAGTAAAAGATATGGTCCAGTCTGACTTGGCACTTTTTAAGAGGGACAAGTATTTGATGGAAGGCGGTCATAAAGTTTACGATTTTCATGAATAGAGCAGACAAAATTTATGTAGCGGGTCATCGAGGGATGGTCGGATCGGCTATTGTTAGGAAGTTAGAACAGCAAGGGTTTTTCAATCTAGTTGTTAAAACCTCTACTGAGCTTGATTTAAGAAACCAGCAAGCAGTAAATGACTTTTTTGAAGAGGAAAAGCCGAGTTACGTTTTTTTAGCTGCGGCAAAAGTGGGAGGAATTCAGGCCAACAATATATATCGAGCTGACTTTTTGTACGATAACTTGATGATTGAAGCCAATATAATTCATGCTTCGCATGTAAATAAAGTCGATAAACTATTGTTTTTGGGTTCGTCTTGCATTTACCCAAAAATGGCTCCTCAACCATTAAAGGAAGAATACCTGCTGACCGATACATTAGAATACACCAACGAACCATATGCCATTGCAAAAATAGCAGGCATTAAGATGTGTGAAAACTATCGCAAACAATACGGCTGTAATTTCATTTCAGCCATGCCAACCAATCTGTATGGGCCAAACGATAATTACGATTTAAATAACTCTCATGTGTTACCGGCTTTACTCCGAAAATTTCATGTTGCGAAACAAGAAAATGCGGAATCAGTAGAGGTTTGGGGAAGCGGTAGTCCAAAGAGAGAGTTTTTACACGTGGATGATTTAGCAGAGGCCTGTTTTGTTTTAATGCAGGAATACGAAGGGGAAGAGTGGTTTAACATTGGAACGGGGGAAGATATTTCCATTAAGGATCTGGCGCTAACCATAAAGGATGTAGTTGGGTTTACAGGGGAGTTGAGGTTTGATGCCTCAAAGCCTGACGGAACACCACGAAAATTAATGGATGTAAGCAAATTACATTCAGTCGGTTGGAAGCATAAAATTGAATTGAAACAAGGTATTGAGGCAGTATACAAAGAGGTGAAAACGATGAAGTTTGAATTGGGTTAATACTTTCAGGAATAGAGTCATATTGTTGGGAATTAATTTTTTAATTCCCTTTTTTGCGATATCTCAAAACCTAAATATACCACTCAATCAGACGTTTAGTGTAGAGTTAAATCGAGCCATTACAGCTTCTGACCAAATCATACATTCTAGTTTTAAACCATTATTAGCCAGGGATTCGAAGAACGCCGATAAGGTAGACGCCTTGCGAATAGTAAAAAGTGAACGTTCTTGGGTAGCGAAGAGATTGTTTCACGAACACTTTATCAAGTTGGATTCGGCAAACTTTAAGCTAACCATTGATCCTATAGTAAATTTTGAACTAGGTGTAGACGATCAGCTGGATAATCGAGATAATCCTAATTTGTATAAAAATACCCGTGGGTTTGTAGCTAGGTTGCAGTTTGGAGAAAAAGTAGCATTAGAATCCACTTTTCGCGAAAATCAGGCAGTTTTGCCATATTACTTGCACGAAAGAACAAGACTAAGTGGCGTTGCTTTTGGTCAAGGGAGGGTTAAAACGTTCAAAGATTCTGGCTTCGACTTTGCAATGGCATCTGCTTATTTGAGTGTTTCGCCAAACGATAGAGTCAATATTCAGTTTGGCACAGGAAAGCACTTTGTTGGCGAAGGGCATCGATCTTTATTACTATCGGACGTAGCATTTAACTCTCCATTTCTGAGGATTAATACCAATTGGTTCAAAGGGAAGTTACAATACCAAAACTTGTACACGTTGCATCAAGATTTGAATAGGCTAGAGTCGACCACTAAATCTGAAGGGCTCTTCGAACGAAAACAAGCAGCGACTCATTTTTTAGAGTTTTCACCTCATCACAAGTTCAATGTTGCGCTTTTCGAGAGCACTATTTTTCCAAGCTTGGACACCTCAGGAAATGTTCCAGTTGGAGTGAATTATTGGGTTCCTGTAATCTTCTTAAATACCTTACTAGAAAGCGATAAGGCCAAAGGAAACAATAAGATAGGGTTAAATGTAAACTACAGATTACTGGAAACCATCCAGCTATACGGACAGTTGGCATTGCAGTCAGGAAATGTGAATTATCAGGTAGGCACGAAAGTTTTTCCATATAAAAACATTATGCTTCAAGCTGAGTTTAACAAGATTTCAAATCAAAATGGGAGTAACCTATTTACTCACTACAGTGAATCATTGGCTCACCCGGTTTATTACGAATCGTCAGAAGTAATAGGGATTGCACAATTTCAACACAAACGAATTCTAACTCGGGCGGCTGCAAATGTCATTTTGAACGGGAATGTAGATGTAACAGTTATCGATTTTCGCCAAAGTTTTATTGTGAATCCGGCTTTTAATTTTACGTTACAATTAGGCGTTCAAATGAGGATAGTCGAAAACTTTGATGCTATTCCTCAGTCTCAAAGCTCTTTTGAGACGGGCGGATTAGCGCTACAATCTAATTTTATTTATTTCGGATTAAGTACTAATTTGCAAAATATTTATACCAACTACTAAATCTAAATATCCTAATTTCACACTATGGAGATTGCTTTGGCTATCATGATTTCTTTCTTTATCGTACTGCTATCTACACCTTCGTTTATAAGAGTAGCTCAACTGAAACATTTATTCGATGATCCAAACGAAAGTCGGAAATTGCATAAAAAGAGCATCCCCTCTATGGGAGGTATCATGATTTTCGCAGGAACTCTATTTTCCTTTATGATTTGCTACCCTATTGAAGATATTGGATACGTAAAATACCTTATTCCAAGTGTTTTGGTTATGTTTTTTATTGGCATCAAAGACGATATCATTGGAACAGCTGCCATTAAAAAACTGATTGGTCACTTGCTTGTAGCGTTTATCATGACACTCATGGCAGATATAAGAATAACGAGCCTTTACGGAATTTTCGAGATTAGAGAAATACCTGAATGGGCTAGTATCGCACTAACAATATTCACCTATGTTGTGGTCATCAATGCTTTTAACCTTATTGATGGAGTAGATGGATTAGCCGGAGGAGTAGGGTGTATTGCGGCTGTTGCATTTGGAATTTGGTTTTTACTAGCCAACTCGATGGTGGACGCCATTATTTCCTTTTCGTTAGCAGGAGCTTTGCTCGGGTTTTTACGATTTAATTTTTATCCTGCCAATATTTTTATGGGCGACTCTGGTTCTTTAACAGTGGGGTTAATTATTTGTGTGCTTGCAATACGAGTAATTGAGTTTGACTTTAATGCTTTGCCCGATAACATGAAGCACATTTCCAAGCCTATTTTTGCAATGGCGGTCCTCTCATATCCATTAATTGATACGTTGCGGATTTTTTCTATTCGGATTGCTAGAGGTGTCTCCCCATTTTCTGCCGATAGCAACCACTTGCATCATCGATTATTGAATTTAGGGATGAATCATGCCCAAACAGTTGGCGTAATTTACTTTTTTAATGCGGTATTAATTACTTACGCCGTTTCAATTCCACTAATGAACACGAGCGTTACATTTTTAATAATGGCCGGAATCATATTGGCTTTCTTGGGTACTCTTTTTCTTATTCCAACCAAGTCGAAAAGCTAATTTGCAATGCGTTTTTTACTGCTTTTAGTTCAGGTTGTTTTCTGCTTAAACGTATTTTCTCAACAGGTAAATGAGCGGAATTTATTTCAATACAACAGCGTAAAAGACTCTTACCTTAAGGGAAGTAATAAGCATACAGCCTTCAAAACAAACTTTTTAGACTCTATTTATGGCTATTCTTTCTTTTTTAAAAACAAAAAAGAAACTCAATTATATATTCGCCCGTTAGTTGATTTTTCGGTCGGTTCTGAGAGATCAAATTCTGCTCTAGCGAATGGTTTAGGAGTTGGAGCGGAAATCAGATTTCAACATAAAAAGTGGAATGCTGGAGTTAGTTATTTGCTAAATCGCCAACACTATGTAGCGTATCAGAATCAGTATATTGAAGAAAATAAAGTAGTTCCGGGGATGGGAGTGTCTTCCGGTGTAATGAGTGACTACGTTAGAAATAACTACACTTCGGGTTTTTTAAACTTTAAAGCGAACAAATATTTTAGTTTTGAAGCCGGTTATGGTAGGAACTTTATAGGTGATGGTTATCGCTCGCTACTGCTTGGAGATGCAGCTAATGCCTCTCCATATTTGAAAATTCAAACTAAATTTTGGAACATCGAATACACGAACCTCTTTTCTAGTCATCGAAATATTTTTCAGGTGGAAGGAAGAAATGAGTTGTATGAAAAAAAATACACAGCGAGTCATTATTTAGATTGGAAAGCTACGAAATGGCTGAGCGTTGGTCTTTTTGAAACAATTATTTGGGGAGCAGAAGAGGGTAGCTACACGAGAGGATTTGATGTTAATTATGCTAACCCATTTATCTTCTACCGTCCTGTTGAATTCTCTGTGGGATCATCGGATAATGTATTGGTGGGAGCCAATTTAAAGTTGACCATCTCTAAAAATCATGTTTTTTACGGTCAATTGCTTTTCGATGAGTTTCTGTTGGCAGAATTACGTGCAGATGTAAACCAGTTGAGGAACCCGGATGATTCTATCCGTTCAGGTTGGTGGGCAAACAAGTATGGCGTTCAACTGGGTTGGACTGCCTTTGATTTGTTTAAAATAGAAGGTTTGCAAACGAGAGTTGAGTTCAATTTAGTTCGACCATATACATACGCACACAGCAGTTCCACTCAAGCATACTCTAACGATAATATATCGTTGGCGCATCCTTTAGGGGCTAATTTTTATGAATTTATAGTTCGAGCGAATTACGAAGTGAAACGATGGAACTTTTCGCTCAACTATCACGAAAACAAGCAGGGGAGGTCTAATTTTGGTCAAAACTTTGGAGAAAATCTACAGCTTTCTAACGTTTCTAGAGTGTTGGAGTATGAGAACGAGTTGATTCAAGGGCAGCAAGTTGTTGTTCGTTATTTGGAATCTTCGGTTTCTTACTTGTTACACCAAAAAACAAATACAACGCTATCTGCCTCTTATATTGGGCGAGAGGAGAATGCAGGCACTATTCAATATTCAACGAACTTTTTCATGCTTCGCATACATTCCAATCTCTTCAATAAATACTTTGATTTTTAACTTGTAGAATTGCCAAGTTAATTGCAGAAGAGTTAATTCTATTAAAACAAGGTTGCGTATTTTTGCAGTCTGCAAAAAAGCATAAATCTTTCATGGATTTGACAACAGAAAAAGAGCTTTCTATTCCAACCACAGTCTCGAGCAAGTTAGCAGATTACGCTGCTTTTTTCAAGATTCGGTTAGCTTCCTTAGTGGTTTTTTCTGCTATTTTGGGATATTTAATAGCGGTAGATACCATTATTTGGGTGGATTTAATATGGTTGTGCATTGGAGGTTTTCTAGTAACAGGCTCTTCTAATGGTTATAATCAAATCATTGAGCGCGACCTAGATAAACTAATGGATCGTACTAAGGTTCGTCCCTTGGTTACTGGTCGAATGACAAAAAATGAAGCCTTACTTGTTGCAGGCGTTGCAGGGGCAGTGGGAATCTTGATTCTTTGGTTCTTCCTAAATCAACTGTCTGGAATACTAGCGCTAATATCACTGATTTTGTATGTTGCAGTATATACTCCGCTAAAGCAAAAGACACCTTGGGCTGTTTTTGTCGGTGCATTTCCCGGAGCTATTCCTCCAATGCTGGGCTGGGTTGCGGCAACAGGACACTTTGGTTTAGAGCCTGGTTTATTATTTGCCTTGCAGTTTATGTGGCAGTTTCCGCACTTTTGGGCAATTGCCTGGAAAGCTAGCGACGATTATGCTAAAGCAGGATTTTATTTGTTGCCATCAAAAGGAGGGAAAGACTTTACCTCGGCATTTTTAATTTTATTGTACTCTTTATTTCTGTTGTTAGTTAGTATCCTTCCAGTTCTTTTTGGGTTTACAGGAAACATAGCGCTGTTTTTCATAATTATTGCAGGTGTTATGATGATTTATCCTGCCATTCAGTTATTTAAAAATAAATCGGATAAAGCTGCAACAAAAGTGATGTTTGCTTCCTTTATATATGTGCCAGTTGTTTTATTGGCTTGGTATTTAGATAAATTATAAGTTATGGAAGATCAGTTTGCATTGAGTGAGAAAGATTTTCAGGAAGAGAAAAGGAAAAAAGTAATGAAGCCACTTCTGTGGTTTGGTATGGCTAGTATTGTAATGCTTTTCGCCGGATTCACCAGTGCAGTTATCGTCAGAAAAGGGGATGGTAAATGGATTCAATATGAAGTTCCCGATATGTTTTTGGTAAGTTCAATAATTGCTGTTATTAGCAGTGTTATGATGATTTTGGCTTTATTATACGCCAAGAAAAACAACCAAAAGATGCTAAAAACATTCTTGGGATTGACACTTGCTGCAGGAGCAGCTTTTGTGTATACCCAGTTTGCAGGTTATGGTCAATTAATTGAAAATGATATATTTTTAACCGGACCATCGTCTAATCCATCTGGTTCGTTTTTGTACATTATTTCTGCACTTCATTTATTGCATTTATCAGGTGGAATTATTGCTCTTTTGATTGTCATTTTTAATGCAATTAAAGGTAGATATAACTCAGAAAATTTATTAGGTTTGCAAGTGTGTTCTACATACTGGCATTTTATGGGTGCAATGTGGATCTATTTATATGTATTTTTTAGAATGATAATTTAACAACAGTACTATGGCAGGGCATTCTCCTTCTATTGATTCGAAGACATTGTGGGGCGGTGGAAGCTCACCTTTTAATGTTAGTTATGGAAAAATCATGATGTGGTTTTTCCTAGTTTCTGATGCATTTACCTTTTCAGGACTACTTATTTCCTACGGTTTTATGCGTCATAGTTTCGCAGAATCTTGGCCGGTTGCGGAAAGAGTCTTTACGCATTTTCCATTTATGCATGGGGATCACCCGCTGTTGTATGTAGCGTTAATGACTTTCATTTTAATTATGAGTTCTGTTACAATGGTATTGGCAGTTGAGGCCGGCCATAGAATGGACAAGAATAGCGTAATAAAGTGGATGGCTTGGACCATCGTAGGAGGTTTAATTTTTGTCGGCTCTCAAGCATGGGAATGGTACCATTTTATTCACGGCACAGAGCTAGGCGCATTTCAACTAGCAGATGGCACGATTGTTCAATGGGTAGATGCAGCAAAAGAGTCATTTTACTTGCCGGGCAAGGAATTAATAGAGGTTTCTGGAGCGGAAGCTGCAGCTATGTTGAAAGGAGGAGTAGAAGTTTACGGCGCTAACTTAACCGTTAACGAGTATGGTTTACCACTATTTGGAGACTTTTTCTTTTTTATTACAGGTTTTCACGGAACACACGTTTTTAGTGGGGTAGTATTGAACTTCATCATTTTTGTAAATGTTATAAAAGGAACTTACGAAAAAAGAGGCTATTACGAAATGGTAGAAAAAGTAGGATTATACTGGCACTTTGTAGATTTAGTTTGGGTATTTGTATTTACCTTCTTCTACTTAATATAATTATTGATAACGATTTAGATTTTTCACAATATGGATTTCGATAGAACAAGAGAATACGTACAACACCATTCAGAAGCGGAAGGGAAAGCACAAAGAAAGACGATTTGGGTTATTTTTTGGGTACTCCTAGGTATAACAGGAGTTGAAGTTACACTTGGATTAGTTTGGGGAGATATTGGTTTAGCTTGGAGCTTTGTAAAGTGGACCTTCATTATTCTAACCTTAATTAAAGCCTATTACATTGTTGCGTATTACATGCACTTAAAACACGAATACAAGAACTTTATTTACATGGTTGCGTTACCATATATAGTTTTGGCAGTGTATTTAATTGTAATGATGCTTACAGAGGCAATTTATATACACGACACACACGGGCTGCTGTAAATAAAATTCTATGACTAATAAAGGTGCGAAGAAGGGAGCAATATTGTTTGCCATTCTTTTATTGCCAACTATCTTCTTTTTCATATTACATTCTGGTTCTCATAACTTTAAACCGCCACAAGTTTTCGGTCCAAAAAGCCTTGCGGCAAACGGAGTAGATACAATTTATCACACTATACCTTATTTTGAATTTACAAATCACCTAGGAGAAAAGGTAACTAGTAAAGATTATGAAGGGAAAATATATGTAGCAGATTTCTTTTTTGCTACCTGTCCCACCATCTGTCCCAAAATGGCAGTTCACATGCTAGAACTTCAAAAACATTTTTACGACCGATCGGACTTCGGACTTTTATCTCATACCATAAATCCTGAGAATGATACTGTAGAAGTTCTTTATGAGTACGCTCAGAAAGTTCACTCAATAGATTCTGTGTGGGAATTTGTTACTGGACCTAAAGACGACATTGCTAGTATTGCCCGAAACGGTTATTTTGCAAATGCAATGAAGGATTTGGATGCTGAAGGTGGCTTTTTGCACTCCACCAATTTTTTTCTAATCGACCGGCTCGGGAGAATTAGAGGAATTTTCGACGGCACAAGTACTCGAGATGTTGAGAGTTGTATGGATGCCATTGAAATTCTTTATAGAGAAGAGTATGCTCCATTAAAAAAGAAATAGACCAATGGATTTAAACTCCCCACTAATTAAAAGACTGATTATTGTTTTATCCGTCGTCGTGCCAGTTTTGGTTGCGATCTTGTATTTGCTACCGAAAAATTTCGAAGTAGGCGAGGAAGTGTATTACCTACCAATGTTAAATGCATTTCTAAATGGAACGACCTCTATTTTGCTAGTGGCTGGTTTTATTGCAATCAAAAATGGCAATAAAGAAGTACATAAAAAAATCATGCTAACTGCACTGGTGCTGTCGGTCTTGTTTTTGCTCAGTTACGTTACGTATCACTCCTTAACGGAGTCTACGGAATTTGGTGGAGAAGGAGCGACAAAAACGATTTACCTCATCATTTTACTAACGCATATTTTGCTTGCTATCGCCATAGTGCCATTAGTACTAATTAGTTTCAGTAGAGCCTTGTCTGAAAAATTTGATAAACACAAGAAAATTGCTCGTATAACATTGCCGCTTTGGCTATATGTTACAGTAACGGGAGTCGTGGTATATCTGATGATTTCGCCATATTACTAATACCTCTTTCCAAATAAGATAAATGTGTAGTTTAATTTAAACCAGTTACTACTTATTTTTGTTAAAGAGGGATATGAGCTTAATCAGCTTGAGATCTATTAAGTATCGTTAAAATATTTCATTTGTAAACTGTCCATGCCTATCTTTGTATCTATGAAAAAATCGAGTCTTTACCTTGGTATTTTACTTTCACTCTTATTGAGTGTTTCAATTGATGTAGAAGCTCAATGCGCCATGTGTAAGGCAGTTTTAGAATCTAACATGCAGAGTGGAGAAGATGCCATGGGAAAAGGTATAAATGGTGGAATAATATACATCATGTTTGTTCCTTATATACTTATGGCAGTTGCCGGTTATTTTACCTACAAACACATTAAAAAAACAAACCAAGCTCAAGCTTGATCCTGCATTAAGCAAGGAAACGTTCTTATTATATAATTTATCAAGAAAGGTGGAGGGACAGGCCCGTTGAAACCTTGGCAAACGGTTAAAACCCAGTGCCAATTCCTGTTTCAGTTACGATATTATTCGGTATCTGAATTAAGATAAGTTCGAAACGACACTAGCCCTAGTCCTTCAGAACTGAATGATTAGGGCTTTTTTTAGTTAAAGAATGAAACAAGATATTAGAGAAGTATTAGAAAAAAGAGTCTTAGTTCTTGATGGTGCAATGGGAACCATGATTCAGCGCCATAAATTAAGTGAAGAAGACTTCAGGGGGGAGCAATTCAAAGGCCACACCATGCCTTTGAAAGGGAATAATGATTTATTGTCTATTACCCAACCTAAAATTATCAAGGAAATTCATGCGCAATATTTTGCGGCAGGATCAGATATTGTTGAGACGAATACTTTTTCAGGAACTACCATCGCTCAAGCTGATTATGGTTTGGAAGATGCTGTATATCAATTAAACTATGAATCTGCAAAAATTGCAAAAGAAGTAGCAGATGAGTTTACGGCGAAAGAGCCAAACAAACCAAGGTATGTAGCAGGCTCTATTGGTCCTACTAACAGAACTGCCTCTTTATCGCCTGATGTTAACCGCCCAGAATTTCGAAACACTTCTTTTGACGCATTGAAGGAAGCATACTATCTGCAGATTAGAGGATTGGTAGAAGGCGGTTCCGATGTTTTGTTGATTGAAACCGTTTTCGACACGTTAAACTGCAAAGCAGCACTTTTTGCCTGTTCAGATTATTTTGAAGATACAGGTAAAGAGCTGCCAATCATGGTTTCTGGAACCATTACCGATGCATCTGGTAGAACTTTGTCTGGTCAGACAGCGGAGGCTTTTTTAGTTTCTATTAGTCATTTGCCATTGCTTTCGGTAGGGTTTAACTGTGCATTGGGAGCGAAAGAATTGCGACCTTATTTGGAAACAGTATCCAATAAGACAGAGTTTTTTACAAGTGCGCATCCAAACGCTGGACTGCCAAACGCTTTTGGGGAATACGATCAAACTGCTGAACAAATGGGCGGTTTTATTGAGGATTTCGTTTCGAGCGGTTTTGTAAATATTATTGGAGGATGTTGCGGAACAACGCCAGAGCACATTGCAGAAATAGCAAAAATTGCTCAAAAGTATCCACCACGGAAAAAGCCAACTATTGAAAAATTGCCTAGATACTCCGGTCTAGAGCCTTTAACCATTTTCAAGGAAAGCAACTTTGTAAACGTAGGCGAAAGAACCAATGTTACCGGTTCGCTAAAATTTAAGCGCTTAATTAAGGAGGATAATTACGAAGAAGCGTTGAGTGTAGCTTTGCAACAAGTAGAAGGTGGGGCGCAAATTATTGATGTTAACATGGATGAAGGGATGTTGGACTCAGAAGAGGCCATGAAAACCTTTTTAAATATGATTGCTTCTGACCCAGACATTTCTAGGGTTCCCGTAATGATCGATTCTTCTAAGTTTTCTGTGATAGAGGCTGGTTTAAAGTGCGTGCAAGGAAAGTGTATTGTTAATTCCATCAGTTTAAAAGAAGGAGAAGAAAATTTCATTCAACAAGCTAAAACGGTAAGAAGATACGGAGCGGCAGTAATTGTCATGGCTTTCGATGAAAAAGGTCAAGCAGATAATTTTGAAAGAAGAATTGAAATTTGCGAAAGGGCATACAAGATTTTAACAGAAAAAGTAAAGTTTCCGGCAGAGGATATCATTTTTGATCCAAACATTTTAACCGTTGGTACAGGATTAGAGGAGCACAATAATTACGCAGTTGATTTTATTAAGGCTACCAAGTGGATTAAAGAAAATCTACCTGGAGCATTAGTAAGTGGAGGAGTTTCCAACGTTTCGTTTTCCTTTAGAGGAAACAATGTAGTTAGAGAAGCAATTAATTCAGCATTCTTATTCCATGCCATTAAGAATGGATTGGATATGGGTATTCTTAATGCAGGAATGATTGAAGTGTATGATGATATTCCAAAAGACCTTTTAGACCATGTAGAAGATGTGCTGCTGAACAGGCGAGATGATGCAACGGAACGATTGACCGACTTTGCTGAAAGTGTTGCGAAGGGAGGGAAAGTTATTGTTAAAAATGAAGAGTGGCGGAAGGGAACGGTTCAAGAGCGCTTAAGTCATTCTTTGGTGAAAGGAATAGTGGAGAATATTGTTGCAGATACGGAAGAGGCACGATTACAATACGACAAGCCTTTACAAGTTATTGAAGGGCCATTGATGGATGGAATGAATGTGGTGGGCGATTTATTTGGCGCAGGCAAAATGTTTTTACCACAAGTAGTGAAAAGTGCAAGAGTAATGAAGAAGGCAGTTGCTCACTTATTACCGTATATAGAAGAGGAAAAGTTGCGCTCAGGAGATGTGGCAAAGAATGCTGGAAAAATTCTTTTAGCAACTGTCAAAGGAGACGTGCACGATATTGGAAAAAATATTGTTGGAGTTGTCTTGGCTTGTAATAATTACGAAGTAATTGACATGGGCGTAATGATACCGGCCGATAAAATCCTGAAGGAAGCAATAGATCAAGAAGTAGACATGATTGGTCTGAGCGGATTGATAACACCTTCATTAGACGAGATGGTACACGTTGCCAGTGAAATGAAACGACAGGGATTTAACGTGCCACTTTTAATTGGTGGGGCAACTACTTCAAAAGCGCATACTGCTGTCAAGATATCTCCTGAATATGAATTTCCTGTGGTACATGTTTTAGATGCGTCTCGCTCTGTGCCCGTTGCAGGAAGTCTGTTAACGAAAGATAAAGTAATAAGAGAGAAATTTTTCACGGACTTAAAAGACGAGTATTCAAAAATAAGAGACCAATTTGAAGCGAAGAGAAATCAGAAACAAATGATTTCAATAGAGGAGGCTCGAAAAAATAACTTGGAAGTAGATTGGAAGTCGACAGATATTAAAAAGCCGAGCTTCACCGGTACCAAGGTATTTGATAACTACTCCATAGATGATTTAATTCCATTTATCGATTGGACACCCTTTTTCCAAACTTGGGAATTGGCAGGAAAATATCCTAATATTTTAGAAGATGAAGTAGTAGGAGAGGAAGCTCAAAAATTATTTCTAGATGCAAAGGCAATGCTTCAAAAAATAGTAGAAGAAAACTGGTTGCAAGCAAAAGGCGTTGTAGGTTTTTGGAAAGCAAATTCAGTAGGAGATGATATTGAATTGTTAGCTGATAATAATGAAGCCTTCGAAACCCTTTACACCTTGCGCCAACAAGGTAAAAAGGCAGCCAAGGTTCCAAACATTGCTTTGTCTGACTTTATTGCACCTAAGAGTAGCGGTCGAGAAGATTACATTGGAGCCTTTGCAGTAACTGCCGGTATTGGAATTGACGAACACATTGCTCGTTTTGAGAAGGACCATGACGATTACAATAGTATCATGGTAAAAGCACTAGCGGACCGATTAGCAGAAGCTTTTGCAGAACGGTTGCACAAAGAAGTGAGAATTAACCATTGGGGTTACGCTGAAGGGGAAATATTGGACAACGAGGCTTTGATCAAAGAAAAGTACAGAGGTATTCGACCTGCGGCAGGTTACCCAGCTTGCCCAGATCATTCTGAAAAAGAAACAATATTTAGATTATTAGACGCAGAAAAGCTTGGAATTACCTTAACGGAAAGTTATGCAATGCTTCCAACTGCAGCAGTTAGCGGTTTATATTTTGCGAATGAGAATTCGAAATACTTTGGATTAGGAAAAGTTCAGAAAGACCAAATGGAAGATTACGCTCAACGAAAAGGAAAGGCGATAGGAGATTGTGAAAAATGGCTGCGCCCTAACTTGAACTATTAAAACAGAAGCAATAATAATAAAAAATGCCATCCTATATCTATAGAATGGCATTTTTTATTGTTACTTAGTGACCCGCTATCTTGTTAAGGTGAACCCGCCGAGCTTTCTGTACTGATTATCGCCTATAAAAATAATTGCTTGAAAAGCATATTGTCCTGCAGGGGCAGCAGAGCCATTTAACAGGTTTCCGTTCCAACCATTATAAATTCCTGTAAAGGCTCCTATAACTTTTCCGGATCTATCTAATATACTTACTTGAATATTATCAATTGTCATTGATTTCTCAACTGTCATTTTAAACTTATCATTTGAACCGTCCATGTTAGGAGTGAAAATGCTCGGAAAGATGACTTGTTGTGCGATTTTTTGTTGTTCTTCCTTAAAGCCGGTGTCGGAATTGTTATTCTCACTTGAAGCGGATACGTTTGGATCGTTTATTACCGGGCTTGGGATTTTAACTTGAGTTTTATTGCTCTCTTCTGGTTGTTCCGTTTTTGAGGAGACGGAGGTCGCAGCTTGTTCATTCAGAAACTTCTGGTGTTCTGCTAAAATTTCATCAATTGATTTTTCAGCTATAACGGGGTCAGAAGATTCAACAGTTGCATCTTTTTTAACCTTAACCTTATCGGTAGGGTCAGCAGTTTTCCTAATAGACTCATCTATAGCTGTTTCAGCTGAATTTTTTCTATTTGATTCAATTTTTTGTGCGTCCGTAATCTTTGTTGAATTGGTGGCAGTCTCTAATACTGTCGTTTCCTCGGAATTGATTGGTGCATTATCTGAAGTTTCGTTGATAACTTCAATGTCTTGTTGTTTCGTTATTGATTTCTTCTCTCCTTCATTTTTGAAAAAGTAGAAACCACCAATTGCAACTGCGGTAATCATTGCACCAACGATTACGGTAGAAGTCCAAGAACCTGCACTTGTTGCTGCAGTTCCGCTTGCAGCTCCGGGAGAAATGCTTGCTTGAACATTAGCCCACGCATTAGCGCCTGGATCCGCTTCTAAATTGTGAAGCTTGTCCTTAAACAATTCTTCTATGTTATTATTTTGTTGTTTCAAAACACTTTATTTTAAATCAAATTTTCTAGTTTCTTCTGAAGAATGCCTCTTGCTCTCGAATATTGAGATTTAGAAGTATTCTCGGATATGTTCAATTCATCACCAATTTCTCGGTGGGTGTAGCCTTCAATGGCATACATGTTAAATACAGTTCTGTAGCCAACGGGCAAAGACTGCACCAATTGCAGTAAATCCTCTTTGTTTAGCTCACTGTTTATTGCTTCGTCTTCTTTTAGTTTATAGCTTACGTCATCAATGTCCACATTAAACCTTTCATTTTTAATGCTTCTGAGATAATCCAATGAGGTATTTACCATAATCCGCCTTACCCATCCTTCTAAAGAACCCTTTCCGGAAAACATTTTAATTTTTTTAAAAACTTTAATGAATCCGTCCTGCACAATGTCCTGTGCCTCTTCATAGCTGTCCGCATATCGCAAACAAACTCCTGTCATAATTCTTGAATACTTGTCAAACAAAAACTTTTGAGCTTGCTCTTCATTGGCTTGACAGCCTCTAAGCATTTCTTCTTCGCTCATTTGTTTCAGTATCTTTTTATCCAAAGTTTTATACGTTATAATAGATGTAATTAATCAGCAATTGGTTGCATCTAGGTAGTAAGGTTTTTTAAAACACAGCAAAAGCTGGAGTTACGCTTTTTTCAGTGTGAAAGAAAAGGTTGAACCTGAGCCTAGAGTGCTCCTTGCATTGATGGTTTGCTTATGTGCTTCTACAATGTGTTTTACAATAGCCAATCCTAGTCCTGAGCCACCATCTGCTCTAGAGCGGCCTTTATCTACCCTATAGAAACGTTCAAAAAGGCGAGGTAAATGTTCCTCAGCGATGCCCTTTCCATTATCTTTTACTTCCACTAAAATGTTTTCGGCTAAATCGTAAAGGCGAATGTTTGTTTTTCCCCCCTCTTTACCGTAATTAATAGAATTCATTAATAAGTTGGTGATAACTTGAGTTATTTTTGCAGCATCAGCTTTTACCATAACACTGCTTGACTCATTGGACACGCTGAGTTTAATGTTTTTTTTCTTTGCTTTGTATTCAACCGCTTCAATTACTTCGTTGGCTAAGTTCACTACGTTGAAAGTTTGAATATTTAGTTCTATTCTATTAGACTCTAATTTTGCAATCTCGTCTAAGTCATCTACCATCTCAATCATTCTATTGAGGCTTTTTTCTGCTTTTTGCAGAAAATTCCGGTTGATCGTGTCATCCTCTAACCCCCCCTCCAATAAAGTTAATATATAACCTTGAATGCTGAAGATTGGTGTTTTCAGCTCATGGGAAACATTTCCTAAGAAATCTCTCCTAAATTCTTCCTGATCCGTAAGTCGTGCTATCTCCTTTCGGTTGTTTTTATCCCATTCAATCACCTCTTCCCTTATTTTTCCAAATATGTCTTCACTCATATCTAGGGTTAAAGGCTCCCTTTTCAGCCCTAATTTTAAGTTATGAATGGTTTTGTAAATGAGTCTAAATTTTTTATCAATGAACTGGGAAATTCCCCAAAAGATTACGCTATACGAGATAGCCATACTCCCAAGGAAGAGTAAAACCGTGAATATTATATCGAAATCGTTAGAATAGAAATTGATTAGACTTCCAATGGTTGCAACTACTGCAGAAATAAGCAGAGCAAGTCTAAAGGAAAGAGCTTTTGGGCTAATATTGCGCATGCTTAAAGCTAGTAAATTTCGAGAAGAACGAGCACTTTTAGGCTTCAAACTTATACCCAACCCCTTTGATTGTTTTGATCAGCTCTTCTCCTAATTTTTCTCTTAGTTTTCTAATGTGAACATCAATTGTTCGGTCGCCAACAACAACTTCACCTCCCCAAATTTGATTCATGATTGCATCTCGGGTGAAGACTTTTCCTGGTTTGCTCATTAATAAGGAGAGTAATTCGAACTCTTTCTTAGGCAGATTGATCTCGTTACCACTTTGTTTTATTAGGTAACGCTCTCTGTCGATAGAAATACCACCAGCCTCAATATCTTCTAAAACAGTTTCGCCTCCACCCTTTCTTCGTAAGATAGCTTTTACCTTACTAATCAAAACACGAGGTTTAACAGGTTTGGTAATGTAATCATCGGCACCGGCATCAAATCCTGCAATTTGCGAGTAATCCTCGCCTCTTGCAGAAAGAAATGTTATTAAAGTATCCTTTAATGCTGGAATGTTTCTCATTTGATAACAGGTTTCCATTCCATCCATTTCAGGCATCATAACATCTAATATAATTAAACTGGGCTTTTCTTCAATAGCAACTTCAATGGCCTTTTTACCATTCTCCGCAGTTAATACTTCAAAGCCTTCTTTTCTTAAATTGTAACCAACAATTTCTAAAATATCAGCCTCATCATCTACAATCAGTATTTTTTCGTTTTTCATGGCGGTTATTATGCTTTCGCTAAGAAGGCTAAGTTAGAGGATACAGTGCGCTTTAATGTTAATTCAAGGTTAATATTAAAACTTGCTGTATTTCTGTGTTCAAAGTTAACGAAACTTAGGCATCGCAGGAGTTTTGGAAGTGTTTTCAGCTTAACATTAACTTAAACAACCGATAAGTTTTTAATAACCGCAAGGATATGTTGCAAAGAAGAAACAGTTGTTCTTTTGTATCGAAATTTTTACTGAAACTAAAAAAAACAAAAAAATGAAAAATTTTAAACTATCTAGAAAATTAATGATGGGCGCAGCAGTTGCTTGTGCTTTATCTGTTTCGTTAAGCTCATGTGAAGAGGATGATACAGTTGATCCACCTACAGGTGGTGGCGGCGGAGATGCAACAGCAGTTCCAACGAGGTTAATTGGTTTGGATATTTCTGCAAACACTACTTGGTCAAAAGATACAGTTTATGTGTTAACATCAAGAATTAAAGTTAGACCTCCAGCTACATTGTCTATTCAGGCGGGAACAATAATTAAGGGCTCTGAAGGTCAAGGATCAAACGCTAAAGTTTTGATGGTGATGAGAGGCGCAAAAATAATGGCAGAAGGAACAGCGTCTGAGCCAATTATTTTTACATCAATTAAAGATAATATTCAGCCAGGACAAGTTCAATCACCAAACTTACCGAATGATCTTGTTGGTCAGTGGGGCGGTTTAGCAATTTTAGGAAATGCAACAATTGCAACAAACACTAGAACTGGTTCATTTGACGAAGCTCAAATTGAAGGAGTACCTACAACTGACACAGATGGTTTATACGGAGGTAACAACGATGCAGATAATTCAGGAATCTTAAGATATGTTTCTGTGCGACACGGCGGAACTCAGTTAGCTTCAGGAAACGAATTAAATGGAATTTCTTTCGGTGGTGTAGGTTCAGGAACAGTTTTAGAAAACATCGAAATTGTTGCAAATGCGGATGATGGATTAGAGTTTTATGGAGGAACTGTAAATGCTACTAATGTTTTAATTTGGAACAATGGTGATGATGGACTAGATACAGATAACGGTTATAGAGGAACTATTGATAACTTCTTATTAGTTGGAGCTGCAGGTTCACCAATGGAATTAGATGGTCCTGAAGGTTCAACAACTACTATCACTTCAAACCACACGTTAAGAAACGGTACGGTTGTTACTTCTAGACCTGATGGAACAAGCTCTGAAGATTTATTAAACTATGATGCAAACACAAACGTAACTGTAGAAAATGTAAACTGGAAGGGAGTTAAAGCTGGTCAAATCATTAACGATAATAACGTTTTAAACAATGTGTTGTCTGTTACAAATTTACGAGTTGATGTGCCAGCAGGGTCTTCATTGTCTAGCTTTATCAGTGCGACAGATCCTTCTATCAATAGTGCTATAACTGCAGGAACTACCAACGGTGCAAACACTTCTGCTTTTGCTGGATGGACTTGGGCTGAAGCTAGTGGAGCATTAACAGGACTTTAAGAAAAAAATTAATAATATTGCATGCACAGACTCACCTTCAAAAGTGGGTCTGTGTTTTTTGTTTAAATCACTTACATGAAAATCTTATTTACAAGCCTCATTATTTTTCTGTCATTGATTGTATTTGGCCAAAAAGGAACTATTAGAGGAACAATAATTGAGGATGAATCGGGCTTGACTGTTATTGGAGCAAACGTTGTAGTAACGGAACCACTAACCGGAGCTTCTACTGATTTGGATGGGAAATTTTCTATCTCGATAGCCCCTGGAAGTTATTCAATACAAGTTTCGTTTATATCTTTCCAAAGCGTAACTATAACGGATGTTGTGGTTAAGGAAGGAGAAGTTACTTCTATAGGTAATGTTAGGATGAAATCGAGCAGTATTTCAGTTGATGAAGTTGTAGTTACTGCTGAAATTTCTCGAAAATCTGAGCAGGCTTTAAACACAATTAAGAAGCGATCTGCTACCATGATGGATGGTATCTCCGCTCAAAAAATGGCCTTGACTGGAGACGGTACGGCAGTGGAAGCTGCTCAGAGAGTAACAGGTGTTTCTATAGAGGGGGGTAAATATATTTATGTTAGAGGTTTAGGAGATCGATATTCGAAAGTAACTCTAAATGGAGCAGATATTCCTGGACTCGATCCTGATAAAAATAGTTTGCAGATGGATATTTTTCCAACCAACTTAATTGACAATATTTTAGTTGCTAAAAATTTTACTGCAGAATTACCAGCAGATTTTACTGGTGGATTAGTGAACATAGAAACAAAGTCTTTTCCTGAAGAAAAAATCATGTCCGTTTCAGTAGGAGTATCCTACAATCCGGACATGCATTTTAACAGTGAGTATTTAACTTATGAAGGAGGTAGTACTGATTTTTTAGGATTTGATGACGGAACCCGAGCTTTGTCACCTGAAGCAAGAGCTCAAAGGATACCAACGGCCTTTGCGCGAGGTTACACTAACGAAGAAGTAAATGAATTTAACAGATCTTTTAATCCAACTTTAGGTGCCGAACAGCAAAATAGCCTAATGGACTATAGTGCTAGTTTCACCATAGGAGATCAAAAGCAAATTGGAAAAGATCAAGATGTTCCTGCTTCTCTTGGTTACATCTTTTCATTATCGTATAAGAGTCAGCAGACCTTTTACGATAATATTACTTACGGACAATATGTTAGGGATGATGACCCATCACAAACTGAATTGGATTATGGAGATTTACAAAATGGACAACTTGCAGAACAATCAAACTTAATTGGTGCTCTGGGAGGTTTGGCCTACAAAAAAGGAACATCGAAGGTTAAAATGACCCTGATGCATCTACAAAATGGAACGAGTAGAGCTGGTCGGTTTTTCTTAGATCAAAATCCTGATGTGCCGGGTCGTTCAGGATTTACGGCTGCTTCTGATAATTTAGAATACAATCAACAAAGTCTAACTAATTTGTTTATTGGTGGTACGCATATGGCAAAAAAGAACAAATTAAAGTTAGAATGGAAACTGTCACCAACTCTTTCTTCTGCGATTGATCCAGATATTCGAAAAACAGCTTTTACATATGCAGTAGATACTTCGTTTCAAGCAGGAAATGCTGGTGTTCCTTCACGAATTTGGAGGGAATTGGCTGAATTCAATGTTGTTGCGAAAGGAGACTTTACTTACGAGCACAAATTTTTAGATGAGCCGGCAAAGTTAAAAGGAGGATTCAGCGGTATTTATAAGCAAAGGAATTACGAGATATTTGAGTATTCTATATTATTTGCGTCAGGTCAAGATTGGTCAATTATTGATCCTAACCAGGTTCTTGACCCTGATAATTTATTCCCGAATAGACCGAATGGATCGTATCATGTTTCGTTTAACACGAATGATATTAATCCAAATCAATATGATGCAAATTCAAGAAATATTGCTTTTTACATTTCTGAGGAATTCAATGTTCACCCTAATTTAAAAGCTATATTAGGCCTTAGAGTTGAAGATTTTGAATTGCGTCATACGGGTAGAGATATCAATGCCGCTCAGAATAACGGAGGAAATTCCTTAGACAATGAAGTGGTGCTTGATGGTACTGATTTATTCCCTACTGTTAATTTTATATACACTCTTGCAGAAGAGATGAACCTAAGAGCCGGTTATTCTAGAACCATCGCTAGACCTTCATTTAAAGAGTTGTCTTTTGCACAAATTGTTGACCCTGTCTCTAACCGAACCTTCAACGGCGGGTTATTTAGTTCTGGCGACGATTGGGACGGAAACTTAACGGAAACTTTCATTGATAATGTGGACCTTCGGTGGGAGATGTTCTTGCCTAAGGGACAAATTTTCTCAGCAAGTCTTTTTTACAAAAGATTTGTTGACCCTATCGAACTTGTTCGTATTCCATTAAATTTAACTGGATTTGAGTATCAACCTCGAAATGTTGGAGATGGAAACGTTTATGGATTAGAAGTTGAGTTTACAAAGGCTTTAGACTTCTTAGGACCAACATTGGAAAAATTTGCATTAAGTGGCAACGTTACCTTGGTCCAGTCTGAAATTGAAATGACGGAAACAGAATTTTCTTCAAGAAAACTTGTAGAAAGGGAAGGTGAAAACTTAGACAACAAGCGTGAGATGGCCGGTCAAGCCCCTTATGTAGTGAACTTTGGTATTACCTATACTAATGCAGAAAAGGGAATAAACTCAGGATTGTTTTATAATGTAAAGGGGCCAACCCTTATCATTGTTGGAACAGGCTTTGTTCCCGATATTTATCAAAGAGAGTTTCATAGTTTGAACTGGGGAATTTCGAAGAAAATAGGTGAGGGAAATACTACTATAGACTTAAAGGTAGCTAATATCTTAAATGATGAAAGAGAAGAGTTCTTTAGTGCTTTTCAAGCATCAGATCAGATTTTTACTCAGTTTAATCCTGGAAGAACTTTCAGTGTAGGAGTGAATCATAAATTCTAACTCCAATTGATTAGCAAAAACGAAAAAGGCGACCAATTGGTCGCCTTTTTTATGTGAATTTGTATGAGGTCTTAACCTCTGTAACAGTTTTCAATTTCATCTTTGAAATCTTCCATCAAAACTCGTCTCTTAATTTTCATGGTTGGTGTCATTTCACCTGAATCAATTCCCCAAACGGATGGAGCTAGAATGATCTTTTTAACTTGTTCAAACTGAGCAAATCCTTCGTTGTAAATGTTGATTTCTTTCATGATTCTATTGTGAATCCGCTCTATTTTAATCATCTCAGCATCTGTGCTGTATGGAATATTCTTTCGTTTACACCATTCTTTCAAAAAGTCAAAAGAAGGCTGAACAATAGCTGCTGGATGCTTTTCCGACTCCCCAATTACCATGATTTGCTCAATAAAACTGGACTCTTTCATTTTGTTTTCTAAAAGCTGCGGCGCAACATATTTACCTCCTGAAGTTTTAAACGTTTCTTTCTTTCTTCCGGTAATTTTTAAATACTGTCCCTCTACTAATGTTCCTAAGTCTCCCGTTTTAAACCAACCGTCTTCTGTGAATACTTCTTTCGTAGCTTCTTCATTCTTGTAATAGCCCAACATCACGTTTGGTCCTTTTGCCAAGATTTCTCCATCATCGGCAATTTTAATTTGAACGTTGTCTAGGGGTCTTCCGCATGTTCCAATTCGAACGCCATCATTGGCTTCTTCGTTTACTGCAAGCACTGGTGAAGTTTCAGTTAACCCATAACCTTCCATAATCGGAATTTGAGCAGCTAAGAACACTCGTGCTAGCCTCGGTTGTAAGGCAGCAGCACCAGATGCTACAGCTTTGGCATTTCCACCAAGCGCTTCTCTCCATTTATTAAAAATAATTTTGTTGGCTATCTTCAGTTGAAACTCATAAAAGGCTCCATTTGCTCCGTTCAATTCATATTTCTGTCCAAGACCTAAAGCCCAAAAGAAAAGTGCTTTTTTAATGCCGGTTAACTCTGTTCCTTTCGCTACAATTTTATCGTACACTTTTTCAAGTAATCTAGGAACCGCAGTAAATACATCTGGCTTTACCTCTCTTAAATTATCTCCAATGGTTTCTAACGATTCTGCATAGTAAATAGAAGTTCCAGTGTAAAAATATAAATAGCTAATCATGCGCTCATACACATGGCAAAGCGGTAAAAAACTCAACGACTTGGAATCACTGCCAAGAGGTAATCGTTTTCTTGATGCTAAAGAATTACTAACTAAGTTTTTGTGGGTTAACATTACACCCTTAGGTCTTCCTGTCGTTCCTGAGGTGTAGATCAGCGTTGCTAAATCGTCTTCCTTTACAGAGTTTCTTGTTTCTTTAATTTTATCAATGTTCTTTCCCTTTCCCAATTCTTTCACGACAGTCCAATGGTCACAATTGGTTACTTTGTTATAAGAATATAACCGCTGTAGGCTTGGAACTTTATCTTTTACCGAACTTACTTTTTGACATAAATCTTCATCCGAAACAAAGCAAATTTTAACTTCTGCATTGTTGAGTATATATTCATAGTCTTCTTCGGTGATGGTAGGGTAAATTGGAACATTGATCATTCCGGCGATTAAAATTCCCAAGTCCGTTATTAACCATTCAGATCTGTTGTTCGCTATTATACCAACTTTATCGCCCGGTTGCAATCCTAATTCTATTAATCCAGAAGCCAATTCTTCGGCTTGCTCAATCATAGATTGGGTGCTTACTGGAACCCATTTGCCATCAATCTTATCGGTAAGGGCGTCAGGTTTAGGGTATTTGCTTAGTTGGTGGTAGTGTAGGTCGAAAATTCTTGTTAGCATAGTTGTGAAGATTTACAGTAAATATAAAACTAAAAATGTTTTTTTGTGTATCGTTAAGAGAATTTAGCAACATGAAGGACAAAGAATACTGGGTAGAGAACCTTAACTTGTTACCACACCCCGAAGGTGGGTTTTATAAAGAAACATATCGCTCCGAATTGACTGTTCAAGCGGAAAGCTTAGATGGCAGACTTAATGGAGAAAGGAGTCTTTGTACTGGTATTTATTTTTTATTAGAACAAGAAAACTTCTCCGCATTTCATCGAATTAAGTCAGATGAGTTATGGCATTTTTACGCAGGCGACCCAATTACGATCCACATGATTGATAAAAGTGGGAACTATACCTCTCAAGATGTAGGAAGTGATCTTGAAAAAGGAGAAGTGCTGCAATATTTGGTTCCTGCAAACACTTGGTTTGCATCTGAAGTTAAAGAGGGGAGAGAATTTGCACTAGTTGGTTGCACCGTATCATTTGGTTTTGATTTTAATGATTTTGAGATGGCGGATAAATCTTTGATACAGCAGTTTCCAAATCACGAAAGCGTTTTGGATCGGCTCATTCGCTAGTTCGTATCAACATGTTGTGGAGAAAACAAAAGAATTAATTTTAGACTTCACAGCAAAGATTAGTTGTTCGCTGCAACAACTCAAAAGTTGTTGAATGTAAAGGTGGTAATTCGTATATTGCAATCTCATCTTGGGTAGTTGTTTACCAAAAGAGAGGTTTAAAATACTTGGTTAAATGAATAAACTATCACAAAAAAAAGAATTTAAAGTTTAGTTAGTGAAAATTGACAGTGAAATACAACATAAGAAAGATATTTTAGAGCTTCCTTATAAGAAAGACCAGTTAGAGTATTGGGGTCCTATCAATACCAGTTTTGCTAACTCCTTTCTAACTATGGCTGACTTGTTTATTCAGCAGTATTTTACGATGCTGAATGCAAAGGTTTTGAAATCTTTATTCTCCTCGTTGGTAGAAATGGTGCAAAACATTAGTGAATACGCTGAAACGAGCAAAACGGATGGCCAGTACCAGGCATTTATTCGTGTAAAAGGAGAGGATAATCAAGTAGTAATAAATACTGCCAATCGGATCAACTCGCAAGATCGGGCTACTGTTGAAGCAATTTTTGAGAGTACATTTGCTATTCCAAAAGAAAACCTTCAAGAGGAGTATAAAAAACAACTGCTTTCTGGTGGAAGTTTAGGTTTGATTATGCTTAGAAAACTAAATAATGCAAAAACCGAATACACTTTAACAGAGAATGAAGAGGGGGATATTTGGTTGGGCATTGAATTAAAAATGAATTATGGAAATACTTAACATCGAGCCGTTTTTACAAACTCCTGAAATTAACTTTAACCCCGAAACGGGTATCTTGTATTTATCTGGAAAATCGTATCCGGCAGATGCCATAGAGTTTTATAAACCAATTATAGATTGGAGTCGGGAATATTGTACAACTCCCGCAGCTAAAACTACTCTAATTTGTGAAATCGAATACCTAAACTCTGCTTCACAAAAGCAATTAGTAGAGCTAATGTTGGTTTTTAAGCCCCTTTACGATAGAGGAAAGAGTTTCTTGGTAAAATGGAAGTACGAAGAAGGAGATGATGATATTTTGTCTGTCGGGGAACTGGTAGAGCATGAATTAGAGATTCCATTCGAATATCAAGAGGTGCAGTTTTAAACCGGTTTTCTCTTATTTCTTGTAAATCACCTTACCATCTACATAGGTACTAAGAACTTCCGTGGATAATATTTTATTTTCGTCTACTTTCATCAAGTCTTTATCCAAAACAATAAAGTCAGCTACTTTCCCTTTTTCTAAGCTACCTCGCAACGTATCTTCGAAGTTAGCCACAGCTGCCCAAATGGTCATTCCACGGAGGGCCTCTTGTCTGCTCATGGAATTTTCAGGTTGAAATCCGTTATTTGGATTTCCCTTCGCATCTTTTCTAGCAGTTGCCGCGTAAAACGTTTTCAACGGGTCAATATCTTCTATCGGAAAATCTGTACCTAAAGCAATAATTCCATTCATAGAAAGCAACTTTTTATACGCATATGCGTGTTGTATTCTATCAGATCCCAATCGCTCTTCCGCCCAAGGCATATCAGATGTTGCGTGGGTCGGCTGAACAGAAGGAATAATGGTAAATTCTCTAAATTTTTCAAAATCTTCTGGGCTTACAATCTGAGCATGCTCAATTCTCCAGCGTCTATCGTTAGTGCCTTTTAGAACTGTTCCATAAGCTTCCAAAACTTGCCTATTTGCCCCATCTCCAATGCAGTGTGTATTAACTTGAAATCCATTTTGGTACATCAGCTTTAAATCCTCAAGAAAAGCAGCAGAGTCTAGTGTAGAAAGCCCACTGTTTAGGGCATCGTCATGGTATGGGTCAATTAATTTTGCACCTCTTGATCCTAATGCCCCATCGGCAAAAAACTTAAAGGCATGCACGTTTAATTTTTCGGTCACGTATGGTCCTGTCGTTAAGAATTCTTTGCGGTTTGCCTCAGAAGGCACTAACATGCCATAAATATTCATTTTCAATTCTCCAGATTTGTGCAACTCGTCAATAACATGCACTTCATTATTTGCTAAATAGGCATCAGCTACTGAAGTTAATCCTTTTGCAAAACACATTTCTTGGGCTTTCAGTAAGGCAAAGGTCATCGCCTCCTTCGTCATTTTGGGAATTTTACTAGAGACCAAAGTAGTCGCATTGTCAATTAACAATCCAGTTAACTTTCCATCTTTTGTCGTTACAACTCCTCCTTCAACTTTTGTTTGGGTAGTTATTTCTGCAATTTCTAACGCTTGTTGGTTGGCAATGGCTGCATGAAAATCGATTCGTGTTAAAAAAACCGGAGTGTTGGGAAATCGTTTGCTTAGTTCTTCGTGGTTCGGAAATTCCTTTTCTGTCCAATCGTTTTGATCCCATCCTCTGCCAACAATCCATTCGCTTTTATTGCTCTTTGCAAAATCTTCAATCCTTTCTAAAACCTCCTCCCAACTTTTTGAGCCAACCAAGTCTACTTCGTTAAAAGTATTTCCGTACCACAAAAAATGGCAATGCGCATCAATAAAACCCGGATAAATTGTTTTTAATTGTGCATCGATAATTTCTTTGGATTCGTATCTGTTTTTCAATTCATTGTTAGGCCCCAGATCAATTATTTTACCATCCTTAATGGCCATCGCTTCAAAAACGTCAAAATTTTGATTTACAGAATAAATCTTAGCATTGTGAATAAGAATATCGGCAGTTTCGGTATAATAACAGGAGTTCATAAGCAGTAAGAAAAGACTGAAAAGAGAAAAGTAAATGGTTTTCATTTGAGTTTAGATGCTATTTTAGATAAGTTGGTGAAGGTAAGAATAGCTATTAAATAGAAGGGAATCAAAGGTACTTTATAGCGAACAATCCCCCCTAAAACTGGCACGGTCAAACCGATGATACAACTTGTAATAATTACAAAGGAAATACATAATAACGCCAGTCTTTGTTCTTGTAACGATACTCTTTTCGCATAAATAAATGGGAGAAACAGAACAGCAATGAAGAGCAGATGCTCACCGGCAGCAAACAGGGAAAAGGGACTAAGTTGTAATGGCACAACAGCTCTAAAGAGAACGTTGTAGATAGCTTGCGGAACGGTGCTTAAAAGACTAAAAAAGGAATCGAACGAATTAATTTGAATTGCACTATTTGCTCCCGTTACCTCTATTAATGCTTTGAATTGTGATTGTTTTTGTGCGAGGGCTTGTACAATTCTGTCTGAAAGTAAAAAACCCAACGACAAGAAGTGAATCCAGATAAATCTTATTCGAATGCTCCGAAGCGTTTTGCCTTTACTACTTGTCCAAAACCACAGGCCGGGTAAGAGAGCAATTAAAATGTAAACCTTTAAACTCAATAGAGTCAATAATCCCAAAATGAGGCATAAAGTGGAATGCTTGTTGGCTTTTTCTTTTACTTTTGACACGCCATAAAGTAGCAGACCCAAGCCGAATAAGACTAAACTTTCTTTCAAAGGCGCGGAGGCCCAAAGCAAAACAGAGGGAACACAACAACAGCAAATAAATAAAATGAAGTGAGGTAGCGTTGTGCTGCGTTTGAAAAATTGAAAAAGTGCAGTGGTTCCGATAAACGAAATGAATGCAAAAAATAGGACGTGAAAAAGGTACACTCCTTGTGAGAAACTTAACAGCGCCAAGTGAATGCGTATGATGGTTCGGTTGTCGTTAAAAAACACTTCCGACTTGCTATCCCAAAAATTTGTGTTGGCTAAGAGGGGTTTTAAATCAAGGTCGTTCTGTAACCCAAACAAAAGCTTCCAACGCAACGTCCAATCGTTCTGAGTGCTTTTCCACAAATAAAAAGCATCGTCAAAGTACTTGTAGATGTCGGCATCGAGTCGAATTGTATAGTAGTAGGTGTAAATCAACCACAGCGAAATAGCTGCGGCTACTTTCAACAATAAGGCGATGTAGCTATATTTTTTTGGTAAAATACCAAAGGTGAAAAAATGGCTTTTACTCACCCAAAAGACGAAAACAACAGTCATCACGAATAAAGAGATATAGCCCAGAATCATGCAACCAAAGGTAGTTTATTCTATAAAGCAACCTGCAATAAAAGTTGAATTTGCAGTTTGAACCCGTTTAAAAAAAGTTACTTTTGCGGGGTATAAAATTGCCCTATAAATACCATGGAAACTACCGAAAACCATTTAGCAGAAGCAAGCCTAGAAACAGCAATGGAGCTAGGATTACTGAAGGAAGAATTTGAACACATTAAAGAGATTTTAGGAAGAACACCGAACTTTACAGAAGTGAGTATCTACTCTGTGATGTGGTCGGAACACTGCTCTTATAAAAATTCAATTAAATGGTTAAAAACATTACCAAAAGAGGGTCCGCACATGTTGGCAGAAGCTGGTGAAGAAAATGCCGGCTTAGTGGACATTGGAGATGGATTAGCCTGTGCTTTTAAAATTGAATCTCACAATCACCCTTCTGCATTAGAACCATACCAAGGTGCTGCAACTGGAGTGGGTGGAATTAACAGAGATATTTTCACCATGGGCGCTAGGCCTATTGCACAGCTAAACTCTTTACGATTTGGGAACATTGACCTAGATCGAACAAAGTGGTTGGTAAAAGGAGTGGTAAAAGGAATTGGAGACTACGGTAATTCATTTGGAATACCGGTAGTTGGTGGAGAATTATTCTTCGACGAATGTTACAATACCAACCCTTTAGTAAATGCAATGTCGGCTGGGATCATGAAAACCGGTACTATGATTTCGGCAACGAGTTACGGTGTTGGAAATCCTGTTTTTATAGTTGGTTCGTCAACCGGAAAAGATGGAATACACGGAGCAGCATTTGCTTCGAAAGACATTACGGAAGATTCCATGGAAGATTTACCAGCAGTTCAAGTTGGAGATCCTTTCCAAGAAAAATTATTACTAGAAGCATCTTTAGAACTGGCAGAAACCGATGCAATCATCGGAATGCAAGATATGGGAGCAGCAGGCATTACCTGTTCAACTTCTGAAATGTCAGGCAAAGAGGGTTTTGGAATGATCATCGATTTAGATAAAGTTCCATGCAGACAAGAAGGGATGTTACCTTTTGAAATTTTACTTTCTGAGTCGCAAGAGCGAATGTTAGTCGTAGTTAAAAAGGGAAGAGAAGCGGAAGTTCAAGCCATTTTTGATAAATGGGATTTGAATTGTGTGCAAATAGGAGAAGTAGTTGAAGGAGGCAGACTAGAATATTACGCGAAGGGAATTAAAGTGGCAGATGTTCCTGCTGAGTCGCTTATATTAGGCGGAGGAGCTCCAGTTTATGAAAGAGAATACAAAGAGCCGGCTTATTACCAACAAAATAAAAACTTCTCCATTGATTCAATTGAAGAGCCAAAAGACCTAAAGAAGGTAGCGAAGTTTTTATGGAACCATCCAAACATTGCCTCTAAAAAATGGGTGATGGAACAATACGACAGTATGGTTGGGACCATTAACATGAGTACCAATAAACCAACAGATGCAGGTGTGGTTAGTATAAAAGACACAGATAAGGCACTTGCTTTTACGGTCGATTGTAATTCGCGTTATGTGCATGCAGACCCTGAAAAAGGATGTGCTATTGCAGTAGCTGAGGCAGCAAGGAATATTGTTTGCTCCGGAGGAGAGCCTTCTGCAATTACAAATTGCTTGAATTTTGGAAATCCTTATAACCCGGAAGTGTATTGGCAGTTTGTTGGAGCAATAAAAGGAATGAGCGCGGCTTGTTTAAAGTTTAAAACTCCTGTAACAGGTGGAAACGTAAGTTTTTATAATCAAAGCGCACAAGATGGAGTAGATGTTCCAGTTTTTCCAACACCAACCATTGGTATGATGGGAATTCTTCCTTCAAAAAAGAACCTAACTACGTTGGCATTTCAAAATGAAGGAGATTTAGTTTACTTGTTAGGGGTAGCAAAAAATGACATTAGCTCTTCTGAATACTTATATGCTTTTCATAAAGAGAAAAACTCTCCTGCCCCATTCTTTGATTTAGATACAGAATACAACCTTCAGAACACATTGAAGGGCATGATTAAGTCTGGTATTATTGAATCTGCCCACGATTGCGCGGATGGCGGATTATTCATGACCTTAATGGAAGCAGCAATGCCAAATAACTTAGGTTTTGAGGTATCAACCGATTCAAACTTTAGAAAAGATGCTTACTTATTTGGCGAGGCGCAAAGTAGAGTTGTTATCTCGGTAAATCCATCTAATAAAGAAGCTTTTGAAAAAGCTGCAAGTGGAGATGGATTCACGCTTTTAGGAACTGTAAAAGGAACGGACATGACTATAGACGGAGAAAGCTATGGTTCAGTTGCCGCTGCCAAAGCAGAATTCGATAGCGCATTGGAAAATTATTTAATGTCAAACAACTAGGTGAAATTTTTAACCTTATTGCTAACTGTAATTTTAGTAGGTAACATAACCGTTGCCCAAGAGAAAAGCCCTACAACAAAGGATTTTGCATTGACTAACAATAAGCACAAATTCTTTTTTTACTGGGGTTATAATCGAAGTAATTATGCCAATAGTGATATCACTTGGAAAGGCCCTGGATACAATTTTACGCTATCAGATGTAGAAGCGACAGACCTTAAGCAAAGCGAGTTTGGCCCTAATTACTACAATCCATTGTTGTTTACTATTCCTCAGTTTGACATTAGAGTTGGATTCTTCTTGAATGACAAATATGCCATAGGTGCAGGCTGGGATCACATGAAGTACAGAACTAAGAATGGTTCACAAGCTAAATTTTCTGGGAATGTTGACCCAAATGTATCTTCGGAGTATGGGTCATATCAAGAGGGTGATATAGTTACCATTGATAATAATTATCTTAAAATGGAACATTCAGACGGGCTTAATGTGTTGAATTTTAACATTGAGCGTCATGATGTAATTTATTCTTTATGGTCAGAAAAGTTGGGTTTTAAATTAGTCTCTGGTTTAGGAGTTGGAATTGCCATGCCGTGGACTAATTCATTGACATTTGGAAGAAGTAACGACGATCGTCCACATTTTTCAGGAGTAGGGACCCACGTTTTTATAGCACCAGAGTTTATTTTTTATAAACGCTTTTTCATGAGAACCACTTTGCAAGGCGGAGTGGTAAACATGTGGGACATTGCCATTACTCCTAAGGCTGACAAATCGAATACACATGCGGAACAAACCATTTGGTATTTGGAACGATCTTTAGTGGTTGGTTATCGGTTCTATATTTTTGCTCCCAAAGGTTAATAGCTAGACCGAACAATTCTAAAATTTGGCCTTCTTACAACAGAGAGGCATGGGGGTACTAATTGAGTTTCGTCCAGATACAAGTTATCTAATTTTTGTAGTCTGCAGAAAGTATCAGGTAATCGCAAGTAGCCTCCACTTCTAGCAATATTTAGCTCTGTTAAGCCGGTAAGGTTTCCTATTTCAGGTGGAATTTGGATTAAATTATTTCGTCCAATCATCAATATTCGAAGGTTGGTGAGTTTGCCGATTTCCGGAGGTAAGTGGGTGAGGTTGTTAAACTCCAGATACAATTCGCGCAAGTTTTCTAAATCTCCTATTTCTGGCGGTAAGGTATAGAGTTCGTTGAATTGTAATTTTAAAACTTGTAATTTTTTCAATTTGCCAATTTCTGGCGGCAGCCTTTTTAATTTATTTGCTTTTAGCGAAAGGAATTCTAAACTTTCTAAATCTCCTATTTCTGCCGGTAAAGAGTCTATGTTATTGTTGCTCAAAACAAGGCGTTTTAATTTTTTTAATTGACCTATTTCTGGTTCAACTAAAGCAATTTTGTTGCTAAAGAGAAATAATTTTTCGAGGTTTTCAAACTCTTCAATTCGCTGAGGAGTAGTAATAAAATTACCATTTGATAACTTAAGTTTGGTTATTTTCTCAGGTTCCCGAAGGTTCTCTTGGTAGCTTTTGTACGGATGGCAAGCCACAAGGAAAAGAAGCGGTAAAAGGGTTTTGATTCCTGATTTCATATTGGTAAGACGTTATTTCCTTGCTTTTTGTTTCCTGGGAAGGTGGCTTCAAAACTACATTTCTTATTACTTTTATCCCCAATGGAATATGAAGGTAGTTTATCCATCAAATCGTGGGCTGAAGAAGACCGACCGCGAGAAAAATTTGCCCTCAAAGGCAAATCGTCGCTCAGCGATGCAGAGTTGATTGCAATATTAATAGGTTCCGGAAACACCAAAGAGTCAGCGGTTGAGCTCTCCAAAAGAATATTGGCTTCTGTAAGTAATAATTTGAACGAGTTGGGCAAAACGGACATTTCTGCTTTAATGCAGTTTAATGGAATCGGAGAAGCTAAAGCAATAAGCATCGCTGCTGCCTTGGAGTTGGGTCGTCGTAGAAAATTAACAGATGCAATTAAGAATCCGAAAATTACTTCGAGCAGTGATGTTTTTGAAATAATGGAACCCATACTTTCGGATTTAAAACACGAAGAGTTTTGGGTGCTAATTTTGAATCAAGCGAATAAAGTGATTCATAAATCAAAGGTGAGCAGTGGAGGGGTGGCTGCAACGGTAGCAGATTCTAAACTCATTTTTAAACCTGTTTTAGAGAAGTTGGGCTCGAGTATTATTTTATGCCACAACCATCCTTCAGGTAACTTAAAACCTAGTGCCGCAGACATTCAATTGACGAAGAAAAATGTGGAAGCAGGAAAGTTATTAGACATTCGAGTATTAGATCACGTTATCGTTGCCAACAATAAATACTATAGCTTTGCCGACGAAGGTATGATGTGATTATGTTGTTAGTTTACGTTCCCAAAATAACCCCAAGAAACCGCTACGTTTTTAAAACTGTTTTTAAAAACTACATGGGTGTGGAATATACTCTAACTGCAGACGCAACTGTTTTTGCAGAACATAAAGAAGCAAAGTTATCCTATCTAGCTCGACCGCTAGGAGAGGAGTTGCATTTTACCGCTGATGGCTTATTAGAGCAAAGTGGAATTTCTGAAAAAACTCTGCAAACCAAAATGTTTCAGAATACTCCTACTATTTTTCCGGTTCGCAATGAAACACTAGAGTTTGATGTTTTCGCAGCAATTTTTTACATGCTAAGCAGGTATGAGGAATATTTACCGCACATGCGCGACGAATACGACCGATTTATGGCAAAGGACAGCTTGGCTGCAAAAGAAGGCTTCTTGCAGCTTGCTGTAGTGGATCGATGGATGCTGTTGTTGAAAAAAGTGTTACAAGAAAAGTTTCCTGAGTTAGCATTCCAAAAGCGAAAGTTCAAGTACTTGCCAACAATCGACATTGATAATGCATATGCTTATAAATACAAAGGCTTATTGCGAACCATTGGAAGTATGGGAAAGAGTTTAGTGAAGCTAGATTTTGGCCGATTCGCCACTCAATTACAAGTTATTTTTGGCAAAAAAAGTGATCCTTTCGATACGTATGACTACCAATTGGCCCTTCAAAAGAAATTCAACCTAAAGGCGATTTACTTCATTTTAATTGGTGATTACGGATTGAATGACAAAAATCTACCATATCAAAATAGATACTTTAAAAGTCTAATTAAATCTCTTTCTGATTATGCCGATATAGGAATTCACCCCTCATTTGGTTCAAATAAGGATCGCTCGAAGTTGCGGACTGAGATAAAACGTTTGAAAGACATTATTAAGACGGATATTAAAAGAAGCCGTCAACATTTTTTGAAATTGAGTTTACCTGAAACCTATAGGAACCTTTTAGAGATGGACATAGAGGAGGATTATACAATGGGTTTCGCTTCCCAACTTGGCTTTCGAGCAGGCACTTGTACTCCATACCCTTTTTACGATTTGGATGGAGAGGTAGAGTGTAAACTCACTGTTTTCCCATTCCACGTAATGGAAGCAACGTTGAAATACTATTTAAACTTAGCCCCAGATGTTGCCATTGCAGAAAGCAAAAAAATTATAGATGAGGTGAAGTTTGTAGAAGGTACATTTGTAAGTCTTTGGCACAATGAAAGTTTGAGTGGAGAAGAGGAGTGGGAAGGCTGGCGAAAAGTGTACGAAGAAGTTATAGAATATGCCACTTCTATGGAAAAATCCAACGCTTAAAAACTTACCTTTATCACTTCAAAAAAACTTGCCATGCCTAAAGTTCGTATTCTTTCAGAAGAGAGTAATTCCGTGTTCAATCAGTTTTTATCTGAAATTAGAGATCACAAAATTCAAAAAGATCGCTTGCGTTTTAGAAGGAACTTAGAACGATGCGGTGAAATTTTCGCATATGAAATTTCAAAGGAGTTAAAATATACCAAAACGGAGATAACCACACCGTTAGGAGTTTCTGAAGACATGTTAATTGCTGAACAGCCCATTCTAATTACCATATTAAGAGCAGGTTTGCCCATGCACCAAGGTTTACTAAACACCTTTGATAATGCTGGTAACGGATACATTTCGGCTTACCGTAAACACCACAAGGATGGTACATTTGACATCGAGTTAGAGTATTTGGCTTGCCCATCTATTGAAGGGAAAACCATCATTCTTTCCGACCCGATGCTCGCAACTGGTTCATCTATGGTGTTGGCATATAAAGCACTATTGGAAAAAGGAAAGCCTAAACATTGTCACATTGTTTCGCTTATTTCTAGCGCAGAAGGCATGGAATTTACCAAGAAGAATATGCCTGCTAATTGCACCATTTGGTTAGGTGCAGTAGATCAAGAAATGACTGCTCAATCATATATTGTTCCTGGATTAGGAGATGCCGGAGACTTAGCTTTCGGACCGAAGGAGTAGGAGCAATGCTCGAATTCACTAAAATACTGGGATTATTAGTTTTTAGCACCTTAAAATTTTTCTTTTCGCCAAGTGCAGCGCTGTTAGCTGGCCACAGTTTTTTAGAAACGATTGCCATTACCGTAACGGGAGGGTATGCTGGTTTTGTACTTTTCTTTTTCGCAGGAAAATTTATAGTGGCGTGGTGGCACAAAGTGTTTAAACCCAAAAAGAAAAAGCTTTTCAATAAACGAAATAGATTAATTGTCAAGATTAAATCTAAATATGGTCTTATGGGAATTGCGACACTAACTCCGTTAATTTTAAGCATACCTGTAGGCGCGTTGTTGGCCTCCTATTATTTTCCAAGAGTTAAAAGAACCTTGCCAATTTTCTTTGTTTGTCTCGTAATTTGGTCATTCATCTTAACTTCCTTTTGGAGTCTTTTTATCGATTCATGAAAAAATACAAGCACATATTTTGGGACTTAGATCGCACGCTTTGGGATTTTGACAAAAACTCTGAAGAAGCAATTCAAGACTTATATAAAAAGCATGACTTACCTATTAAATTAGGTGTTGAATTTGATGTTTTTTTTCAAGAATACCTTACGATAAATCATGATTTGTGGGCAGCTTACCGTAAAGGAGAAGTGACGAAAGATGAGTTGCGACTGCGACGTTTTCATTACAGTTTTGAGAAGTTCGGTTACAGCGATTCGGTTTTTGCCCTTTCCTTTAACGACGATTACGTTGCCTTGTGTTCTTCCAAGTCAAATTTGATTCCTCACTCTAAAGAAGTGTTAGATTATTTGAAGCCAAACTATGAAATGCACGTTATTACAAATGGTTTTGTTGAAGCACAGCAAGTAAAAATTAACAACAGCGGGTTGGATAAATACTTTACCGAAGTAGTGGTTTCTGACGGATTAGGATACCGAAAGCCCGATAAACGGATTTTTGACTACGCCTTTGAAAAGTCAGGAGCAACGGCGGAAAATAGTATTATGATTGGAGATGATTACGGCCCTGATGTGTTGGGAGCGAAAGCGGTTGGAATGGATCAAGTTTATTTTACAAAAGCACTTCAAAAGGGTGAAGATGCAACTTTTGTTATTCATAGTTTGTTAGAATTAAAAAACATTCTTTAATGGTCAGCGAATCAAGTCTTCATAAAATACCTTGGCTCAGCGGAAGTCGGCCGTATCAATTTTTTGGTCCGTGCAGTGCCGAAAGCTATGACCAATTAAGAACTACCGCAGCGGGAATTAAAGAGCATTTCTCAGATGTTATTTTTAGAGCGGGAATTTGGAAACCAAGAACGCGACCCAATACGTTTGAAGGGGTTGGAGAAGAAGGTTTAAAGTGGCTCATCGATATAAAAGAAGAGTTTGGGTTCAAGGTAACTACAGAAGTAGCAAGTCCTGCACATGTGGAAGCTTGCCTAAAGGCAGGAATAGATGTGTTGTGGATTGGCGCGAGAACTACAGTAAACCCATTTTCGGTGCAAGCCATTGCAGATGCATTGGAAGGAGCGGATGTTCCTGTGTTTGTGAAAAACCCGCTGAACCCTGACGTTTCCTTATGGTCGGGTGCCGTAGAACGAATTGCAAAAGCTGGTATTTCTAAACTGGGTGCTATTCACCGAGGGTTTCACTTGGCAGATAACAAGCCTTACCGAAATGCTCCCTCTTGGGATTTGGCTGTTCAGTTTAAAACAGATCATCCGGAAATCCCGTTGATTTGCGATGTAAGTCACATTACCGGGAACCCTGAATTAATTCCTCATGTAGCACAGCGAGCTTTTGACTTAGATATGGATGGCCTAATGGTGGAAACCCATTGCAATCCGGATAAAGCATTGAGTGATGCAAAACAACAAATTACCCCAAATCAGTTGAACGATTTATGGAGTAAACTTATCTTGAAGAGTGCGGAATCTAAAAACAAAGAGTTTCAAACCCAGTTGGATTTACTTCGGGCGAAAATTGATAGAATAGACGATTCTTTGGTAGAGCTTTTAGCGCAGCGTATGAATATTTCAGAAGAAATTGGACTGTATAAAAAGCAAAACAAAGTCACCATTTTACAATTGCAGCGTTGGCAAGAGATTTTAGAGCGTAACCTAAAATCGGGGAAGACCTTGAATTTGAGTGAAAAGTTCATAACAAGCATGTACTATTCTATTCACGAAGAATCTATTGACAAACAAACGAATAGCTAAGGGTGAAAACGGAAAAATTTGTTCCTTACTACGCGGTTATTTTTACTTCTACTTTGGCAAATTCTGAGGGTTATGCAACCATGGCCGGTCAAATGGAAGAATTAGCAAAAAAACAGGTTGGCTATATCGGCATGGATAGCGCACGAGAAGATGTTGGAATTACCGTTTCGTATTGGAAGGACTTAGAATCTATTCAATTGTGGAAGAAAAATGTAGACCACATAAACGCTCAAGAGCTAGGTAAAACGAAATGGTATAAAAGCTATTCGGTTAGAATTGCTAGAGTGGAGAGGGAGTATGGTTTTGATTTGTAAATCGCTTTGTTCTTTATTAAACAAGACTAAACAAGGCATGTAATTGGATGAATTGCAGAAGCATATTTCGCTAGACCTTATTATTATATTTTTGACTTCTGATTGGTTCGGTGCAATAGCATTACAGTTGACACTGAAGTGATATACATGTATGAAGCGAACTAATCAATAGGAACTTTCGTCTTCTTTAAAGACTTTATTATATTGGAACGAAAGAAAATTTATAGGGTTACCCATTTAGGTCTCCTTGCATTCTAATTTGCTTAAAAGTCCTGTTTTCATGGTTAACACATCTTTCGATTATCTTATCTAAAATGGATGTTCTGTGATTTCTCCTGTTAAACCTAAAG